>Ga0164294_10000009_pt1 | contig 311376 bp, 271 predicted proteins | sample GEODES005metaG_FD_111479 | JGI IMG/M metagenome (GOLD analysis project Ga0164294, IMG submission 111479) | Oligotrophic lake water microbial communities from Sparkling Lake, Wisconsin, USA - GEODES005 metaG | ecosystem: Environmental > Aquatic > Freshwater > Lake | place: USA: Sparkling Lake... | reverse complement strand
GTGACAACATCCAGATGTCGGTTGAGCTGATTCACCCGATCGCGATGGACCAAGGTCTGCGTTTCGCGATCCGTGAAGGCGGCCGTACCGTAGGTGCTGGTGTTGTTGCTAAAGTTCTGGACTAATCATTAGTCTAAGCCGGATCATGATTTGCTCAATGAGAGTGTCCTGATCCGGTATATTGTAAAAAGCGAAAAATGATCAAAAGATTGTTTTTCGCCTGCTGGGCCAGTAGTTCAATTGGTAGAGCACCGGTCTCCAAAACCGGGTGTTGGGAGTTCGAGCCTCTCCTGGCCCGCCATATATGTGGTAATGCGGTATGATTTTTCTGATCGCCTAGCGGTTTCTGCTGCGACGACTTCTGCGATGAAGTATCTCTAGGTCCTTACGGGATCGCGTTACACTGTCAAGGATTGGCACTGGGCGTATGATGTCTTTCGGGTAGGAATGCAGAGTATTCAACAAACTGCGTCTACACCCACCAGCACTGTTCTGCACGGCGTGATTGATCTGATCCGCTGATTTGACTAAAGACAGCGTTGTTATTTTTTTGCTATCCTGTCTCATCCAAATTTTTTAAACACTGCCTTTTCGTAATCGTATCCAACGAGTCACGTACATGATGAATCCTGATCTGCAAGAGCAACCGACGGCTGAACAATCCAAGCTGGATCAATCTCTGAACAGCCTGCATCGTCGCGCTGGTGTGGTCCCGGTTGACGTAGTGAAATCGAATACCGGTCTGGATCTGGTGCTGTGGCTGGTGGCGCTGGCCCTCTTGATCGGTGCGACGCTGGTTCCACAGTATCTGCCTGCCTATTGGGCGCCAGCCGCAAGCCTGTGGGTGCGTGTTGGTGTGATTGTGGGTGCGGTGCTGGTGGCTGTGGTAGCGCTGGGTTTGACTTCTCAAGGTCGCGGTTTATTTGGTTTGATGCAGGATTCGCGCCATGAGTTGCGCCGCATTACTTGGCCGACCAAGACTGACACCATGCAGACCACATGGGTGGTGTTTTTGGTTGTGGTGGTGATGTCGATCCTGCTGTGGTTGCTGGACATGTTTTTTGGCTGGGCCATCAAATTCTTGGTTAGTTGATTCAAGGCTTGTGGGTGGAGATGATCCGCTTGGCTTTGTAAATGCAAGTCTGTGAATATCGTACTCTGGGCATGAAGGTGCCCATCCAATCATAAAAATACCGGTCTTGTGTGTCGGTTGTTGGAAATGGATCTAAGTTATGAAACGCTGGTATATCGTACATGCCTATTCGGGCTATGAAAAACAAGTGATGCGTTCCCTGAAAGACCGTATCGCCCGCAGTGATCTGCAAGACAGCTTTGGTGAAGTGCTGGTGCCGACCGAAGAAGTTGTCGAAATGAAAGACGGCAAGAAGCGTAAGAGCGAGCGCAAATTCTTCCCAGGCTATGTGCTGGTCGAGATGGATATGAGCGAAGCCACTTGGCATACTGTCAAAGAAACGCCAAAGGTACTGGGCTTTATCGGTGGTACACCAGAAAAGCCAGCGCCGATCACCAAGGCCGAAGCAGACAAGATCCTCTCGCGCATTCAGCAGCAGGGTGAGTCGGCACCGAAGCCGAAGACCATGTTTGAGCCGGGCGAAGAACTGCTGGTTATCGACGGTCCGTTTGTTGACTTCAAGGGTGTGATTGAGAAGGTCGATTACGATAAGTCTAAGGTCACTCTGACCATCAATGTCTTTAATCGTCCGACCCAAGTTGAGCTTGAGTTTAAGCAGGTCGAGAAGGCGGATTGATCATCAAGCTTTGATGTAAAAATATCCGCTCATAACGCTAGAAACGGCTATTTTTTCATGTATAATACGGCACCCCTATTTCTGATGAAGTATGGGTGCTTTTTATTTGGCGGGTTGCTTGGGTTTTGTATTTAAGTATTCGGTCTAAATAAGCGGCGTATCAACACACGCTAAGGGGAGCCGCGAGGCGCTATTACCCAAGAGAGGAAATTATGGCAAAGAAGATTGATGGTTATATCAAACTGCAAGTTGCAGCCGGTAAAGCCAACCCATCGCCACCCATTGGTCCTGCGCTCGGTCAGCGCGGTGTCAACATCATGGCGTTCTGTAAAGAATTCAACGCTGCTACCCAGAAAATGGAAGTGGGCATGCCAATTCCGGTCACGATTACGGTTTACTCCGATAAGTCGTTCACCTTCACCATGGCGTCGCCACCTGCAACCTATTTCCTGAAAAAGACCATGAACCTCGCGAAAGGTTCGCAGCGTCCTAACACTCAGAAAGTCGGCACCATCACCCGTGCTCAGTTGGAAGAGATCGCTAAAGCGAAAGAAGCGAACCTCACTGCTGCTGACCTGGATGCGGCTGTACGTACCATCGCTGGCTCCGCCAAATCGATGGGCCTGAACGTGGAAGGAGTGGTCTAAAATGGCAAAGTTAACTAAACGCCAAAAAGCAATTGCTGAAAAAGTCGAAGCTGGCAAGATCTATGATCTGGACAGCGCCGTTGCGCTCCTGAACAGCCTGCCAGGCGCTAAGTTCAAAGAGTCGATGGACGTTGCGGTCAACCTCGGTGTTGATCCGCGTAAATCCGACCAGATCGTTCGCGGTGCAACCGTACTGCCAGCCGGAACCGGTAAAACCGTACGCGTCGCCGTATTTGCCCAAGGTCCTGCAGCAGAAGCCGCTAAAGCAGCTGGTGCTGATATTGTGGGTATGGATGATCTCGCTGAATCCGTACAAGGCGGCAACCTGAACTTTGACGTCGTGATCGCCGCTCCTGATGCGATGCGCGTTGTCGGTAAGCTGGGTACCATTCTCGGTCCACGCGGTCTGATGCCAAACCCGAAAGTCGGTACTGTAACGCCTGACGTTGCGACTGCGGTTAAAAACGCCAAGTCCGGTCAAGCCCGTTACCGCGTCGACAAAGCCGGTATCATCCATGCTGCGATCGGTCAGGTAGGCTTTGAAGCCGCTGCCGTTCGTGCCAACGTCGAAGCACTGGTTTCTGACCTGAAGCGTGCCAAGCCAGCCACCTCTAAAGGTGTCTACATCCAGAAGATCACCCTGTCCTCGACCATGGGTCCTGGTCTGGTGATCGATGTGGCTTCGGTATCTGCCTAAGCGATTGGCTTGAAAGAATATAAGCTGCGCCTTTGGTTGGTTGCAGTGTGTCGGAATAAAGCTTGAGTAGTTTGTAATGCACTAGCTGCCTTACAGATCTGCTCAAGCAGGCTTTGAAGTGGTTGGTACGGTGCAAGCTGTACTGACCAGCGTCAAAGACCGTAGGTGAGGGGGCTTCTTTTTAGAGGTGCCGTCTTAAACGGGTTGTTGTTTGAACCTGGCCTGCGTAGACGCGGGGTGTGAATCTTTGGGTTCGGGCTTCCGCGTGTAGCGTGCAATCTAGTCAGATCACAGGTCGGACCGGATTGTCATTCAAGCTGATGGGCTTTGGTCCATCTTTTACATGTTGGAGGTTACAGTGACTCTAAGATTAGAGGACAAGAAAGAGATTGTTGCCGCCGTAAGCGAAGCTGCTTCCGGTGCCTTCTCTGCTGTGGTCGCCGATTACCGTGGTCTTACCGTAGGTCAGATGACTAACCTGCGTACTAAGGCCCGCCAGAGTGGCGTGTATGTGCGTGTGATTCGTAACACGCTGGCACGTCGCGCACTGGAAGGCACGCCGTTCGCTGTATTGAACGACACGCTGACCGGTCCTTCGATTGTTGCTTTTTCGATCGATGAGAACGACATGGGCGCTGCTGCTCGTCTGTTCAAAGACTTCGCGAAAGACAACAACAAGCTGGTAATCAAATCGGCTGCCTTTGACGGCAAATTGTACGGTGCTGATCAGATCGATATTTTGGCAAACCTGCCAAACCTGCACACTGCGCTTACCATGCTGGCTTCGGTCCTGCAAGCGCCTGTGTCCAAATTCGGTCGTCTGCTTACCGCACTCAAAGAGAAGAACGAAGAGCAGCAGGCCGCGTAATCGCATCCTGTCTCACATCCCCATTAAACTTTATAGGAAGCCTTACTCATGGCACTGTCTAACGAAGAAATCCTGAATGCCGTAGCCGAAAAATCCGTACTGGAACTGGTTGAGCTGATCAAAGCATTCGAAGAAAAATTCAACGTATCTGCTGCTGCTGTTGCAAGCGCAGGTCCAGCAGTTACTGCTGCTGTTGTTGAAGAACAAACCGAATTCAACGTCATCCTGACTGGTTTCGGCGCAAACAAAGTTGCGGTTATTAAAGTCGTCCGCGAAGTCACCGGTCTGGGCCTGAAAGAAGCCAAAGATCTGGTTGAAGGCGCACCACAAACTCTGAAAGAAGGCATCAGCAAAGACGACGCTGAAGCCCTCAAGAAGAAAGTGGAAGAGTCGGGCGCAACCGTCGAAATCAAATAATGTGGCGGCCATTGGGCGAGGGCAGGGGAACCTGCTTACGCTCCAGTGGCTAAAACAGTTTGATCGTAAAAGCGTCAAAAAAAATAGAAGTTGGGTGCTTGCACTTGACTTCTATTTTTTGTTATTATATGCGGCTCAAGTTTTTGCGGCAATTTGTGCGTAGTGGTGCGGCAGTCCACGCGTTCAAGGCGGCATATCGCGGTTTAAAGCGGCTTGATTCAATCGGTTGTCTGTGCAGGCGTATGAACTCTGCGGCATTTTAGGATCGTTTTCAATGGTGTTTTATTGATGAGGTGTCCCTGAGGCGTGAGTACGTACAAAAATATTTAAATCTGCATAGTGTGAACCCGGATCGAGTGGCGTGATGCATTCCTCTGTTTTAGTCTCCGGTTTCTTTTGCTTTATGCACATTTAAATGTTTTCACAATCTGGCAGCAGGCTGGACTCTTTTTAGAGTTAGGGATGTTGTGGGCTTGTGGCTTTGCTGTTTGCGGTTTTTACGGCGTGTGTAGTGGGTAGGGTCGGATAGACTGGATGTCCATCCAGTGATTTCACCACCATGCAGGTCTAGACGTGTAAAGGGTGTCCTGTTGCAACTCGATTTAACAGCAGGTGCTATCAGATCCGTCGGCGTGGTGTGTGCTGCTGCTCCAGCAGTCGCCATCATGCAATGTCACGCTCTCAAGCCTATATCTAGGTGATGTGGGAGGTGGCATGGTTCCAATGTAGTGTTTCAGATCATCTTGCACCTATTTTTTGAGGATTTTCAATGGCATACTCCTATACCGAAAAGAAACGGATTCGCAAGAACTTTGGTAAGCTTCCTCATGTCATGGAAGTACCTTATCTGCTGTCCATTCAGGTCGATTCCTATCGTTCATTCCTGCAAGATGGTAAAAGTGCCAAGCAACGTGAAGATGTCGGTCTGCAGGCAGCGTTCCGTTCTGTATTTCCGATCCTGAGCTATTCGGGCAACGCTGCACTTGAATTTGTTGATTATCATCTGGGCAAACCAGAGTTCGACGTGCGCGAATGTATCCTGCGCGGTTCGACCTATGCCGCACCACTGCGTGTCAAAATCCGTCTGATCATCTACGATCGTGAAACCAAATCGATCAAAGACGTGCGCGAACAAGAAGTCTATATGGGCGAAATGCCGCTCATGACTGATACCGGCACTTTCGTGATCAACGGTACCGAGCGCGTGATCGTCAGCCAGTTGCACCGTTCGCCGGGTGTGTTCTTTGACCATGATAAAGGCAAGACCCACAGTTCGGGTAAAGTGCTGTACTCGGCGCGTATCATTCCTTACCGTGGTTCGTGGCTGGACTTTGAGTTTGACGCCAAAGATCTGGTCTATGTGCGTATCGACCGCCGCCGCAAATTGCTGGCGACCATCATCCTGCGCGCGCTGGAATACACCACCGAGCAAATCCTTGACATGTACTACGAAAAGGTACCGGTCTACTTCGAGGATGGCAGCTATCAGATCGACCTGATCCCTGAGCGCCTGCGCGGTGAAATGGCCCAGTTCGACATCGTTGGCAAAGGCAAGACCATCGTCGAGCAGGGCAAACGCATCAATGCGCGTCATGTGCGTCAGATGGAAGAAGCCGGCCTGACCAAACTGCCGGTGCCGGATGAGTATCTGTATGGCCGTATCATTGCGCAGAACATCCGCAATAAATCGGGTGACGTGATCGTCGAAGCTAATACCGTGCTGGTGCATGAGGTGCTGGTCAAACTGGTTGAAGCGGGTCTGACCCAGTTCAACGTGCTGTTCACCAACGACATCGACCGTGGTTCGTTCATCGCTGATACCCTGCGTGCCGACAGCACCCAAGGTCGTGAGGACGCGCTGGTTGAAATCTATAAAGTCATGCGTCCGGGTGAACCACCGACTAAAGAAGCTGCGGACAACCTGTTCCACAATCTGTTTTTCAGTTCCGAGCGCTATGACCTGTCGCCGGTTGGTCGTATGAAGTTCAACCGTCGTCTGGGTCGTCCATACGAAGTTGGTACTGATCAAGCCTCGCGTGAAGTCGAAGGTATCCTGTCGAAAGCCGATATCGTTGATGTGCTGCGTATGCTGGTTGATATCCGTAACGGTAAAGGTGAAGTCGATGACATCGACCATCTGGGTAACCGCCGTGTGCGCTCGGTCGGTGAGATGACCGAGAACCAGTTCCGCGTCGGTCTGGTTCGCGTTGAGCGTGCCGTCAAAGAGCGTCTGAACCAAGCGGAGACCGAAGGTTTGTCGCCGCAAGATCTGATCAACGCCAAGCCCGTGGCTGCCGCGATCAAAGAGTTCTTCGGCTCAAGCCAACTGTCGCAGTTCATGGACCAAAACAACCCGCTGTCCGAAATCACCCACAAGCGCCGCGTATCGGCCCTCGGACCTGGTGGCCTGACCCGTGAGCGCGCCGGCTTTGAAGTGCGCGACGTGCATCAGACCCACTATGGTCGTGTGTGTCCTATTGAGACGCCTGAAGGTCCAAACATTGGTCTGATCAACAGTCTTGCGGTTTATGCCAAGGCCAACTCGTTCGGTTTCCTCGAAACCCCATATCGCCGTGTCAACGATGGTGTGGTGTCCGATGACATTGAATACCTGTCGGCAATCGAAGAAGTCGATACCGTGATTGCGCAGGCTGACTCGCCGATGGACGCCGATGGCGCCCTCGATGGCGAGATGGTCACGGTCCGTCATCATGGCGAATTCGTGCGTAGCAGCCCAGAGAAAGTCACCCATATGGACGTGTCACCACGTCAGGTGGTTTCGGTTGCGGCGTCGCTGATTCCGTTCCTTGAGCATGACGACGCCAACCGCGCGCTCATGGGTTCGAACATGCAACGTCAGGCCGTACCGACGCTGCGCGCTGACAAGCCGCTGGTCGGTACCGGGATGGAGCGTCACGTGGCGCGCGACTCCGGCGTGTGTGTGATCGCCGGTCGTGGCGGTGTGATCGACTACGTTGACGCCAGCCGTATCGTCGTGCGCGTGAACGAGAGCGAAATGGTCGCTGGTGAAGCAGGGGTAGACATCTACAACCTGATCAAATACACCCGCTCTAACCAAGACACCTGTATCAACCAGAACATCATCGTGAACCGTGGTGACGTGGTTGCCCGTGGTGACGTGCTGGCTGACGGTCCATCGACTGACCTCGGTGAACTGGCGCTGGGTCAAAACATGCGCGTGGCGTTCATGCCGTGGAACGGTTACAACTTCGAAGACTCGATCCTGCTCTCCGAGCGCGTCGTGCAAGAAGACCGCTTCACCTCGATCCACATTCAAGTGCTGAAGTGTCAGGCCCGTGATACCAAACTCGGTGTCGAAGAAATCACCGCCGATATTCCAAACGTCGGTGAAGCCGCACTGTCCAAGCTCGACGCGGCTGGTATTGTCTATATCGGTGCTGAAGTTAACGCCGGTGACATTCTGGTCGGTAAAGTGACGCCTAAAGGCGAAACCCAACTGACCCCAGAAGAAAAGCTGCTGCGTGCGATCTTCGGTGAGAAGGCTGCTGACGTAAAAGATTCGTCCCTGCGTGTGCCATCGGGCACCAAGGGTACCGTTATTGACGTACAGGTCTTCACCCGTGATGGTCTGGAAAAAGACGAACGTGCTATCGCGATCGACAAGGCTGAACTGGACGCCTACCGCAAAGACCTGAAAGAAGAGTTCCGCATCTTCGAAGAAGCTGCGCGTAACCGGATCGAAGGTTTGCTCAACGGCCAAGCCATCAATGGGGGTGGCGGTCTGAAGCGTGGCACCGTGCTCGACCTCGATACCATCTATGGTCTGGACATGAACCAACTGCTCGAGATCCAGCCTGTCGATGACGATATTGCAGCGCGTCTGACCCAGATTCAGGACTACCTGAAAGAGAAAGATGCCGACATCGAAGCCAAGTTCATCGAGAAAAAACGCAAGATCAACCAGGGCGACGATCTGCCGCATGGCGTGCTGAAAGAAGTCAAGGTTTATCTGGCTGTTAAGCGTCGTATCCAGCCCGGTGACAAGATGGCGGGTCGCCATGGTAACAAGGGTGTGGTCTCGGTCATCATGCCGGTGGAAGACATGCCGTATGACGTCAATGGTGAGCCGGTCGATATCGTACTGAACCCGCTCGGCGTTCCATCGCGGATGAATGTGGGTCAGATTCTGGAAACCCATCTCGGTTGGGCGGCCAAGGGTCTGGGTCACAAGATCAACCGCATGCTGAATGAACAGCGCCAGGTTGCTGAACTGCGTCAATTCATGGATCAGATCTACAATCAGGTCGGTGGTGAGCAGGAAGAGCTGGGCTCGCTGTCGGATGCCGAAGTGCTGTCGCTGGCGCAAAACCTGCGCGGCGGTGTGCCGATTGCAACGCCGGTGTTTGACGGTGCCGAAGAAAGCCAGATCAAGAAGCTGCTCAGCCTCGCCGATCTGTCTGAAACCGGCAAGCAAGTGCTGTTCGACGGCCGTACCGGCGAGCGCTTTGATCGTCCGGTCACCGTGGGCTACATGTATATGCTCAAGCTCAACCACTTGGTCGATGACAAGATGCATGCGCGTTCAACCGGCTCGTACTCGCTCGTCACCCAGCAGCCGCTCGGTGGTAAGGCGCAGTTCGGTGGTCAGCGTTTCGGGGAGATGGAAGTCTGGGCGCTGGAAGCCTATGGCGCGACCTACACCCTGCAGGAAATGCTCACCGTCAAGTCCGACGACGTGGAAGGCCGTACCCGTATCTATAAGAACATCGTCGATGGCAACCACTACATGGATCCGGGCATGCCTGAATCCTTCAACGTGTTGACCAAAGAGATTCGTTCGCTGGGTATCAACATCGAGCTGAAGAGCGAAGACTAAAGCCGCATGATGTATTGCGGTAGCGCAGGCGATGGCCGCGCTGCCGCCAGTAATTTGATGAGATGAGCCGTCGGTTGAGTGTCGGGAGAGACCTTGACCATAAGACGACAACACCGCCCCCTTCCGAGTGTGTCAGCCTCGGATTATGGAGAAAAGACTTGAAAGACTTACTCGACATTATGCGTAAAAAACCGGGTTCGGACGAAGGCATTGCCAGCTTCGATCGCATCCGTATTGGTCTTGCTTCGCCAGAGATGATCAAGTCGTGGTCGCATGGTGAAGTCAAGAAACCTGAAACCATCAACTACCGTACCTTCAAGCCTGAGCGTGATGGTCTGTTCTGTGCCAAAATCTTTGGACCGATCAAGGACTACGAGTGCCTGTGCGGTAAATACAAACGCATGAAGTACAAAGGCGTGATCTGTGAGAAGTGTGGTGTTGAAGTCACTACCGCCAAGGTCCGCCGTGAGCGAATGGGTCACATCGAGCTGGCCTCTCCAGTTGCGCATATCTGGTTCCTAAAGTCCCTGCCAAGCCGTATCGGCCTGCTGCTCGACATGACCCTGCGTGATATCGAGCGCGTGCTGTATTTCGAAAGCTATGTCGTGACCGAACCCGGCATGACCCCATTTGACAAATTCCAGCTCCTGACCGACGAAGAATACTTCAATGCACTGGAAGAGCATGGCGATGAATTCACCGCCAAGATGGGTGCCGAAGCGATTCAGGATCTGCTGCGTGACATCGATCTCGACAGCGAGATTGCCCGTCTGCGTGAAGAAATCCCGAACACGACGTCTGAAACCAAGCTGAAAAAATCCTCCAAGCGCTTAAAGCTGATGGAATCGTTCCGCGATTCCAACAACAAGCCAGAGTGGATGGTCATGACCATGCTGCCGGTGCTGCCGCCAGACCTGCGTCCGCTGGTGCCGCTGGAAGGTGGTCGTTTTGCAACGTCCGACCTGAACGATCTGTATCGCCGCGTGATCAACCGTAACAACCGCCTCAAGCGCCTGCTGGAACTGTCGGCCCCTGACATCATCGTGCGTAACGAAAAGCGCATGCTGCAGGAAGCCGTGGACGCGCTGCTCGACAACGGTCGTCGTGGTCGCGCCATCACCGGCAGCAACAAGCGTCCGCTCAAGTCGCTGGCTGACATGATCAAAGGTAAGCAAGGTCGTTTCCGTCAGAACTTGCTCGGTAAGCGCGTTGACTACTCCGGTCGTTCCGTGATCGTGGTGGGTCCGACCCTGCGTCTGCATCAGTGCGGTCTGCCCAAGAAAATGGCACTGGAACTGTTCAAGCCGTTTATTTTTGCCAAGCTGCAATCCTCGGGCATGGCGACCACCATCAAAGCCGCCAAGAAAATGGTCGAGCGCGAAACCACAGAAGTGTGGGATGTCCTCGCCAGCGTGATCCGCGAACATCCGGTCATGCTCAACCGCGCACCGACGCTGCACCGTCTGGGTCTGCAAGCCTTTGAACCGACCCTGATCGAAGGTAAAGCAATTCAGTTGCACCCGCTGGTTTGTACCGCGTTCAACGCCGACTTCGACGGTGACCAGATGGCGGTCCACGTGCCGCTGACGCTGGAAGCCCAGCTTGAAGCGCGTGCGCTGATGATGTCCACCAACAACATCCTGTCGCCTGCCAACGGTGATCCGATCATCGTGCCGTCGCAGGACGTGGTCTTGGGTCTGTATTACATCAGCCGGGACGCGATCAATGCACCGGGTGAAGGCATGGTGTTCGCCGATACCCAAGAAGTGGATCGTGCGCTCGCGAATAAGTTCGTCACTGTACACAGTCGCATCAAAGTGCGCGTCGATGAAGTGACCTTCAACGAAGCTGGTGAAAAGATCGAGCGTAATTTCCTTGTCGATACCACACCAGGCCGCTGCCTGTTGTGGAAGATCCTGCCGGATGGCATGGGCTTCGATCAGATCAATCAGGTCATGACCAAGAAAAACGTCTCGCGCCTGATTAACGCCGTCTATCGTACTTTGGGCCTAAAAGCCACTGTGCTGTTTGCTGACCAACTGATGTACTTGGGGTTTGCACAAGCAACGCATTCGGGTGTGTCGGTCGGTATGGAAGATATGCTGATCCCGCCAAACAAAGACGAGATCATTGGTAAAGCCGACGCTGAAGTGCGCGAGATCGAAAACCAGTTTGAACAAGGTTTCGTGACCGCCGGTGAACGCTACAACAAAGTGGTCGACATCTGGTCACGTACCAATGAACAAGTCGCCAAGGCGATGATGGATAATCTGTCTTTTGAGACCGTCACCAACAAGAAAGGTGAGGCCGAGAAGCAGAAATCTTTCAACTCGATTTACATCATGTCCGACTCCGGTGCGCGCGGTTCTGCGGCTCAGATCCGCCAGCTGGCCGGTATGCGTGGTCTGATGGCGAAACCATCGGGCGAGATCATCGAAACGCCAATTAAGGCGAACTTCCGTGAAGGTCTGACCGTTCTGCAGTACTTCATCTCGACCCACGGTGCACGTAAAGGTCTGGCCGATACCGCGCTGAAAACTGCGAACTCCGGTTATCTGACCCGTCGTCTGGTTGACGTCGCGCAGGATCTGGTGATCACCGAATCCGACTGTGGCACGACCGAAGGTCTGTGGCTGACTCCGTTGATTCAGGGTGGGGACGTGATTGAGCCACTGCGTGACCGTGTACTGGGTCGTGTGGTTGCTCTTGATATCATGACCCCGGGTAGTGACGAAGTTCTGGCTCCTGCTGGGACCTTGCTGGATGAGAAGTGGGTAGAGCGTCTGGAAACCGCCGGTGTGGACGAAGTCCGTGTCCGTTCGGTGATCAGTTGCCGTACCCGTTTCGGTGTTTGTGCCAAATGTTATGGTCGTGACCTCGCACGCGGTCATCTGGTCAATCCGGGTGAGTCTGTCGGCGTCATGGCTGCCCAGTCGATTGGTGAACCGGGTACCCAGCTCACCATGCGTACCTTCCACGTGGGTGGTGCCGCGAGCCGGGCGTCTGCCGTTAGCAACATTCAGGTGCGTAACAAAGGTACGATTCGTTTCCACAACATCAAGACCGTAAAACGTCTCGATGGCCATCTGGTCGCGGTCTCACGTTCTGGTGAAATCGGTGTTGCCGACGATCTGGGTCGTGAGCGCGAACGCTATCGCCTGCCATACGGTGCCGCGATCAGCGTGCAGGACGGTCAATCGGTCGAAGCCGGTCAGATTGTGGTGAACTGGGACCCGCATACCCACCCACTGATCACCGAAGTCGCCGGTCGTGTCAAGTTTTCGCAGATTACCGATGGTCTGACCGCCACGACCAAGACCGAAGATGCCACCGGCATGTCCTCGGTTGAGATTCTTTCGGTCAAGGACCGTCCAGCTGCCGGTAAAGAGCTGCGTCCAGGCATTGCCCTCTTGGATGAGAGTGGTCAGCCGCTGCGTGTCGAAGGCTCGGATCAGCCGATCCAGTACTTCCTGCCAGCCCAGACCATCATGACCGTGCGTGATGGCGACATGATCGGCGTCGGTGACGTCATCGGTCGTGTGCCACAGGAATCCTCTCGTACCCGCGATATTACCGGTGGTCTGCCACGCGTGGCCGACCTGTTTGAAGCGCGTAAGCCAAAAGAGTTTGCGATTCTGGCCGAGATCAGCGGTGTGGTCACCTTCGGTAAAGAAACCAAAGGCAAGAACCGTCTCTTGATCACACCGGATGACGGTAGCGAAGTGCATGAAGAGCTGATTCCAAAATGGCGTCAGATCAACGTCTTTGAAGGCGAGCATGTCGAGAAGGGTGAGGTGATCAGTGATGGTCCACAAAACCCGCATGACATCCTGCGTCTGAAAGGCGAAGAGCCGCTGGCGAACTATATCGTCAACGAAGTGCAGGACGTTTACCGTCTGCAGGGCGTGAAAATCAACGACAAGCACATCGAAGTGATCGTGCGTCAGATGCTGCGTAAAGTGGACATCGTCGAAGGTGGCGACTCGTCGTTTATCAAAGGCGAACAGGCCGAATACGCGCGTGTCGTCGAAGAGAACGAAGCCCTGCTGGCACAAGGTAAGTTCCCGGCACGCTTTGATCGTATCCTGATGGGTATCACCAAGGCTTCGCTGTCGACCGACTCCTTCATTTCGGCGGCATCGTTCCAGGAAACCACCCGCGTGCTGACCGAAGCGGCTGTGACTGGCAAAGAAGACGATCTGCGCGGTCTCAAAGAGAACGTCGTGGTGGGTCGTCTGATTCCTGCCGGTACCGGTTTGGCCTACCATCTGGCCCGCCGTCAGCAAGAGGCACTGGATGCCGAAGCCGAACTGTCCAATATCGCCACCGACTTCTCGGAAGTCGATCAGGCTTTCAGTCAGGCACTGAACGAAGAACAGATCTGATCCTGATCTGTTCAATCTAAAAAGAGGGAGGCGTAAGCCTCTCTCTTTTTTTTGTCGCAAACGGCATGCTGTCGTGGTTGTGCAATGCGGCCAGTGTTCACAGGATGGGGGCAGCGATGTGCATAAGTGAAAACGCGTTCACAATTTAGTCATGGTCTGCTGTCTGGCGGCACGGGGGAATTTGTCTTATAGTGGAGTGGCTTGTCTAAAAAACGATCTGATGGAGGTTGATATTTAAGCCAGATCGGTCACTGCTGCTGTATCCATGAACACATCATCGTAACCCGCTGATCAAGCCGGAGAATTAAAAAATGAATACGACCGTTGTTGATGGCACTTCAATCATTGCCTCTGTAACACCGCAGTTCTTGTCGATTCTGGGTGCGCTCGTCATCCTGATCGTCGGCGTTTTTGTAGCCAAAGTCATCCGTGGTCTCTCGGAGAAAGCCCTACAGAGAGTCAAATTTCTGCGTGCCAATCCAGAAACCAAGCAAACGGATCATGTTAAACCCGTGGCTTCCCTGATTTATTATATTGTCCTGCTCAACGTGCTGATTCTGGTCTTGGGTCAGCTTGGCCTGACGTCGGTACTCAATCCGCTGACCGATCTGGCGAGTCAGTTTGTCGGTTATCTGCCCAAGATCATTGGCGCAGGGATCGTCACCTATGTGGGCTGGGTGCTGGCGACCATCTTTGCCAGCTTTACTCGGATCGCACTGGCCAAGTTTGACGAGAAAACTGCCGAGAAATTTGGTAGCGATACATTGCAAGTGTCCAAACTGGGTGGTGCCATCGTATTTGGTACGGTGCTACTGCCGATTGTGGTCGCTGCGCTGGGTATTCTGAATATCGATGCTATCTCGATCCCGGCGACCGACATGATTCATCAGCTCATGGATGCGGTGCCCAAGATTCTGGCAGCCGCCATTATTCTGGGCGTGACATATGCGGTGACCAAGTTTGTGATCTATATGCTGACCGGTCTGCTCGATGGTCTGCATGTCAATGAACTGCCGGCCAAAATGGGCCTCGAAAGCCTGTTTACGACCAGTTTCACCCCGATCAAACTGATCACCGGCCTGATCTTCTTCTTCTCGATGTTGTTTGGTTTTGTCGCGGCGGTCGAGAAGCTACAGATACAAGTGCTGACCCAGATCCTCGCCAAGGTAATCGATTTTGGCGGCAATATTCTGGTCGGTGGTGTGATTCTGGTGATTGGTAATTTCCTGTCGCTCTTGGCCTACGACAAGATGATCAAGAGCAGCAATACCGGGCTCGCTAATATCGCGCGCTTTGCGATTTTGGGTCTGGTGCTGGCGATGGGCCTGAAGACCATGGGGCTTGCTGATAGTATCGTCAATATGGCCTTTGGTGCGACCATCAGTTCGATTGCAGTGGCTGTGGCACTGGCCTTCGGTCTGGGTGGACGTGATGCGGCCAAGAGTATTGCCGATAAATGGGCTTCACGGATGAGTAAAGAAGACTAAAGTGCGTTTTTAAGCGCGTAAAAAAAGCCCGACTTCGGGCTTTTTTTACGTTAGGTGCTTTTAGAAGTTGGATTCCAGCGGTGTGCTCGGCGTGACCTTTTCGGCGGGGGCAGGTGCATTATCTGTTTTGGATTTGACCAGATCACTGATGCTGTCACTGTCCGACGCCGTAGCCGCGACGGGTTTAGGCTTCTTCTTATGATGGGTTTTTAGGCTGCCATCGGCATTGAGACCGGCTTTGAGGGCGCTGGAGGCGGCATCATCAGCGGCTTCGGTCACCCATTGTTCAGGCGTGTTGGCGAGGGCTTTTTCCATATAGCCGCTCCAGATCGGCAGGGCGGCGACACCACCAAACTCCTTGCGACCCAGTGTGCGAGGCTGGTCAAAGCCCACCCATGCCACTGCCACGAGTGAAGGATGAAAGCCCGAGAACCAAGCATCCTTGGCATCGTTGGTGGTACCCGTCTTACCGCCGATATCGTTACGGCCCAGCTTCATCGCTGCATAGCCCGTACCATGCTGGATCACGTCACGCAGGATGCTCGCCATATCAAAGGCGGTCTTGGCTGTGAGAATGCGCTCGGCATGGCGATAGTTCGCTGGCGTGGGCGTCCCTGCGGGTGCCGAAGCTCCAGCAGGGGCTGATGCACCTTGCGAGCTTGCGCTGATGCCAGAGGCAGGTGCAGATGCCGCACCTACTGACGAGGCGGGAGATGAAGCGGGGAGGCTGGCAGCCAGATCATCACTGGTCTGATGGATTTGTCCGTCCGGGGTGTTAGTCACGCTGACCGTCGAGGCAGCGCTGGTGTCATCGTCGTTTTGCGCTTCGCATTCATGGCAGACGCGAATCGGATCAGCAGTAAACAGCACTTCATGCTTGTAGTTTTCGATACGCTGAATGAAATACGGCTGGATGCGATAGCCGCCATTGGCAAATGTCGCATATCCGGTCGCAAGCTGGATCGGTAGCACTTGAGCCGCACCCAGTGCCAGTGCCAGATTTTTTGGCAGCTTGTCTTCCATCATGCCGAAGTGGGTCAGGTGATCCACGGCGTGATTGATGCCCACAGCTTGAAGTAGGCGAACCGAGACGAGGTTACGTGACAGATAGAGTGCCCGGCGCAGCGTGATCGGCCCCATGAATTTGCCGTCAGAGTCCTGTGGACGCCAGCTACCGATCTGCAACGGCGAATCCTGAATGATACTGGTTGGCGTAAAGCCACGCTCCAGCGCCAGCGAGTAGATGAACGGCTTGATGTTGGAGCCGGGCTGACGCCAGCCTTGCATACTGCGGTTAAAGTTACTCTTGGCAAAGTCATAGCCGCCGACCACGGCCTGAATGGCGCCGTCGTTGGGGTCGAGCGAGACCAGTTGTCCTTCGACAGCCGGGATCTGACCCAAGCTCCAACTGATCCGCGACCAGCCTGACTTGCTTATCGCCAGCGGACGAGGCTGATCTGGCTGGGCTGTCGCAGCGACACTGCTGGCAGCGCTATCTGCGACCTTATCCTTGTTGGATTTGGTGGTGGTTTCGGGTGTCGAGGTGTCGCTATCTGCACTCAGGTCATCGGCAGGCTTGCCAGTGTTGTGATCGATAGCAAAGAATGGCGCGACTTGTTCCTGATCATAGTTCGGGCGTAGGCGGACGATGTCGTTGATCTTGACGATGTCGGAGGCATGGCTGGGTCCGCCACCAATGCGGTCGCTGGAGTAGTAGCGCCGCGCCCAGTTCATGCCGCTCCACGGCACGGTCACGGTCATACCATTGCTAAACTCGGCATCAAAGCTTGAACCTGAAACCTTGGTGACTTTGGCAGGCCAGAGATTGTTGATGACATAAAAATTCGACAACGGCTTGTCGTTGGCTTCGGCACCACGCCAGCCATGACGGCGGTCATAGGCTTCCAGACCCTGATGTACCGCATCCTCAGCCATCTTCTGCCGGTCGGAGGGGATGGTGGTGTAGACACGATAGCCTGAGTTGAGCACATCTTCGCCAAACTCATCTACCATCGCAGTGCGGACCATTTCGGCCACATAAGGCATATTTACATCAAGGCGTTTGGTGCTATAGCTGAAATTCAGGCCCAGCGGTGCATTGATCGCGGTCTGGTATTGCTGCTGATTGATAAAGCCGAGCTGCAGCATGCGGCCAATGATCCAGTTGCGGCGTTCAAGGGCGCGTTCAGGATCGTTGACGGGGTTGTATTTGGTCGGGGCCTTTGGCAGGCCTGCAATCATCGCCATCTCGGCAATGGTCAGGTCTTTCAATTGCTTCTGATAGTAGACCTTGGCCGCAGCCGCGATCCCGTAGGCATGCTGGCCCAAGAAAATCTTATTGACGTAGAGGGTGAAAATTTCCTGTTTGTTGAGATTCTGCTCAATCTTGCGGGCTAGGAAAATTTCGGTCAGCTTGCGTTTCAGGGTGCGCTCAGGGCTTAAATAATAATTCTTGGCAACCTGCATGGTGATGGTCGAGCCGCCGGTCTGACCGCCACCGCTCTGGAAAGCCTCAGTCACGGCACGTCCCAGACCCTTAAAGCTCACCCCGCTATGCTCAAAGAACGACGAGTCTTCAGCCGCAAGGAAAGATTTGACCATGAGGGGAGGGATTTCGTCATAGCTGACAGGATGTGAAATCTTTTCGCCAAATTCGCCGATCAGCTTGTTATCTTTGGAGTACACTTCAAGCGGAATTGAAACGGGTGCTGATTTGAGCTGGGCGATGTCCGGCAGACTGGGCGCAATAAAGAGATAAAGTCCATAAAAACCAATGGGAATTGCCAGAATCAGCACCAGTAAAAGTGCGAGTAAAGGGTGAATTTTTCCGGCACTGGACAGATTTTTCATGGCGAAGCAGCACACCGTTTTTAAGGACTGACGCCGTAGTATACCTACTATGCTTCAGAATGACAGCGGGCTGCCTCTAATTGACTCTTTACGACATTTATTTTTATTTCGCTCTTGTATTGCTTTTGGTGGCGTGTTATCTCTATCATTATGGTTAAATTGTAACGAGATGTGGCGTTTTTGCAGGGGTCTGTTGTCACTCTGTGACAGTCTTTGTCGCCACATGCCAGATTGAATGGTAAAACAGTATCGTGCTGCGCATCTATTTGTTTTTAGACAGGTTGTCTTTGGGCAAGGTTTGCGGACATGCACGCAGGTTGAGCGGGATGTGATCGGCAGCCCGGTGGTCAACCTGAGGCTTACGCGTGATATCTTCGGACGGTCAAGACAACTGCGGTGGTCTGCGTCTGTGAGGGGACAAAAGGAATTGGTATCTGGCTTCGTGCCGGATCTGTACAATACTTGGGATGTTATGATGAGTCAGGTGTGACACCGAAGGATTCAAGGTGGTTCATGTGCTTGAGAATGAGGTGAGATGCGGGTGGACCTGCATTTCAATTGGATCGATAAACATAAAAGGGAATTAATCGTGCTTTCCTTTGGACGCAAACAAAAGAGTGATCTCATCGGACTGGATATCAGTACGACCTCGATCAAGTTGCTGGAACTCAGCATCCGGGGTGGTCGGTATTTTGTTGAAAGCTATGCCTCAGAAGCGTTACCGCTGGGTGTTGTAGCCGAAAAAAATATCGTAGATGTCGAAGCGGTTGGTGAAGCCATTCATCGTGCTGTTGCACGGGCTAAACCGGGCGCATCGCAAGCGGCAGTCGCTGTGTCGGGATCTGCTGTCATTACCAAACTCATCGATATGGACGCCGACCTGTCGGATGATGAGCGTGAGATGCAGATCCGTCTGGATGCGGATCAATATATTCCTTACCCCCTGTCAGAAGTGAATCTGGATTTTGAAGTTCAGGGCCCCTCCACAGTTGTGCCGGGCCGGGTCAGTGTGCTGCTCGCAGCATCGCGGACTGAAAACATCGAACAGCGCGTGGATGTTCTTGAAATCGGTGGACTTGCGGCCAAAGTTGTGGATGTTGAATCATATGCCATCGAACGTGCTTTTGGCCTGATTATCGACAGCCTGCCGGATTCACCCGATATTGTGGCGATTGTGGACATCGGTCATACCATGACCACGCTCAATGTGCTGCGTCACGGTCAGATCGTCTATACCCGCGAGCAGGTCTTTGGCGGTAAGCAACTGACCGAAGAGATTCAACGTCGCTATGGTCTGTCTGCAGAAGAAGCCAACCGCTCCAAACAGGAGGGCAATCTGCCGGACGACTATGAGCCTGAAGTGCTGATTCCGTTCATGGATTCGATCGCACAGCAAGTCACGCGTTCCCTACAATTCTTCTTCTCGTCCAGTCAGTACAACGATGTGGACCATATCCTGCTGGCCGGCGGCAGTGCCAGTATTCCCGGACTTGCGCGGTTGATTCAAAACAAACTGGGCAATCGTGTCAGCGTCGCAAATCCGTTTACCAATATGGGATTTGCGCACCAGATCGATACCAACGCAATCGAAAATGACGCGCCTGCGCTCATGATCGCTTGTGGATTAGCACTCAGGAGTTTTGATTAACATGGCACAAATCAACTTATTACCTTGGCGTGAGGCGCTGCGCGAACAGCGTAAACAAGAATTCTTCATGGTCAACGGTGCTGTAGTGGTGCTGGCGGTGATCGTACTGGTACTGGTGTGGATGTTTTTTGATCATATCCTTAATGATCAGCAGGCCGCTAATCAGAAGGTGACTGACGCGAACACGCAGTTGGATAGCAAACTCAAAGACTTGTCGGGACTGCAGTCACGTCGGGATGAAATCGTCGCCCGTATGAAAGTCATTCAGGATCTGCAAGGGCAGCGTCCGGTGGTTGTACGCGTGTTTGACGAACTGCCGCGCCTGATTCCAGCGCATGTCTATCTGACCAAGTTTGCCCGTAAAGATGATAAATTCACCTTTGAAGGACGTGCCGAGAGTCCGAATGATGTGTCGGAATTCCTGCGCAATCTGGAAGCATCGCCGTGGTTTCGCAATGCCTTCATGAACTCCTTTCAGGGTGTGACGCCTAAAGATCAGAGTTCAGGTGGCGTCGCGCCACGGCCTGAAGATGGCTACGGACAGTTTGTAGTCTCTGCCGATCTGGAGCTGCCGGATCAGCCCAAGGACGAGAAAGGTTCGCTCACCGCGAAAACGGGACATGGAGGTGCATCGTGAGTGCAGGCAAGGTAGACGTGCCCGAAAAGCGCGCCAAGTTTTCCTTTGAAGAGTTTAAGAACAGTTTTAGCTCGCTGGATCCGCAGAATATTGGTGGCTGGCCGATGCCGGTCAAAATCACGATCTATATCTTCGTGTTTGTGGTGATCTTAGTGCTGGGTTACCTGCTGCTCATTGGCCCGACCCGTGATGATATCACCAACGCCGAGAGTCGCCAGCAACAGCTCTTGAGTGACTATCGTGACAAGGATTCCAAGCTACGTAACCTGCTGCAGTATCAGCGTCAGGTTGAGCAGATGGAGTCCACCTTTGGTCAGTTGCTGCAGCAATTGCCCAAGGTGCAAGAGATCCCGGGTCTGGTTGAAGACATCAACTATACCGGTGTTGGCAGTGGCCTGAAGTTTGATTCGATTAAAGTCGAAAAAGAAGTACCTAAGGATATCTTTATCGTGCTGCCGATCACGATTCAGGGTCGCGGTGACTACCATGCCTTTGGTGCTTTCGTCAGTGCATTGGCATCGCTGCCGCGCATTGTGACGATCGATGACTTCACCATTGCGCCACAGGGTGATAGTAGTAAAGCGTCCTCATCAGAAGTACCGGTCCTTGGGATTACGGTGAATGCCAAGACCTATCGCTATAATGATCAGGCGAATACGGACAAGAAAAAGCCGGCCGCAGCAGGAGCCGCTCCGGGTGCCGCACCAGCAGGGAGTGCATCATGATGCCGAAGCGTAGCATTATTCATCCAGCCGTGGTCCAGCAAGCCCGTCCTTGGCTTTTGGGTTGTCTCAGTATCCTCGTCTTGGGTCTTGGGGGCTGTAGCTCACGTGTCGATGGGATCAATGTCGAAATGCAGAAGATCCATAGTGAGCCGACCCTGCCGATTGCACCGCCGCCAGTTTTCCTGCCGATCCCGACATTTATCTATGCTGCACAAGGATTCCGCAGCCCGTTTATCCCGCTGAGTCTTGCGGAGGAGATCCGGGTGATGGCAGGACGGCATGTGATGCCTGACCTGAATCGTCCTAAACAGTTCCTTGAGCAGTTCCCGCTGGAGGGGCTGCGCATGCGCGGTACATTGCATAATGTCAAGGGTCCGCTGTTTGCGCTGGTTGAGGATCCTCAACATGGCATAGAGCGCGTCCAGACTGGCAATTATATCGGTCAGAACTATGGTCGGATCGTCGGTATCACACCGACCCAGATCAATCTGATTGAGATTGTTCCTGATGGTAAACAAGGGTTTGTTGAGCGTCCACGAAGCCTCGTCATGACGGATTCAGGCGGATAAGGCAGATAAAGGGGAAGCCATAATGTACAGCAAAAAAATCAGTGGGATGCGACCGAATCAGTTGGATTTAGAGGTGAAAGACATGGAAGAAAGAAGTCTGGATGGGCTGTGGAAAATGGGATATCCAACCGTCTTGAGTCAGGCCTGTGCTTGGGCTGCCCGTATGCCTCTGCCGGTTTGGACCGCACGTCTGGCGCTGGTTGGTGCTGCGGCGGTGGTTATGCCGGCTTACGCCAGCAGTCAGGCGACATTGACCGGAATCAGCAGCAATGTCGTCTCGGCCACCGAGACCGAAGTGCGTCTGGCTTTTGATGGTGCTCCGCCAACCCCGCAGGCATTCCTGCTGGATAAGCCGTCAGTCAGCCTGAATGTGGACCTGCCCAATACCGTTAGCAGCGTTGCGAGCCGCTATCAGGATCTGGGTGCAGGCAATGCCAAGAGCCTCGTTATCGCGCAGGGCAATGAGCGTACTCGTCTATCAATTGCGCTCAAGCAGACTGCGGGTTACTCGACCCGCGTCGAAGGCAACACGCTGATCATCAAGATCGGTGGTGGCAAGTTGACGGATCGTCCGATTGCAACTGCACCGGCAGTCACTTCGACAGCACAGGCGAATGGTGTGATTGCTGGAGCCCGCCGTGTCGAAACCGAAGTGGTGAATGTTGATTTCAACCGTGGTAGCGCGGGTGAGGGCAATGTGCAGGTTGCACTGAGTAATCAGAATGTACCGGTCGATGTTCAGCAGCAGGGTACCAAGATTATTGCGCGATTCATTGGTGCCAAGCTGCCTGATAGTCTGCGTCGTCGTCTGGATGTCAACGACTTTGCGACGCCTGTCAAAACCATCGATACCTATAACGAAGGCAATAATGTCGTGATGGTCATCCAGCCACAGGGTGACTTTGAATACATGGCCTATCAAGCGGATAACAAGCTGACCATCAGCGTCAAGCAGCCACCAGCGCCAAAATCGGCAGAGATCAAGCCGCCGACCTATGCTGGTCAGAAGCTGTCGCTGAATTTCCAGGATATCGAAGTGCGTTCCGTGCTGCAGCTGATTGCTGACTTTACTGGTCTCAATCTGGTCGCCAGTGATACTGTGAGCGGTCGTATCACCATTCGTCTGCAAAACGTGCCGTGGGATCAGGCGCTGGACATTATTCTGAAGACCAAAGGTCTGGATAAGCGCCGTAATGGCAATGTGATCATGATCGCGCCAGCAGATGAGCTTGCTGCGCGTGAAAAGATCGAAATCCAGAACAACCGTCAATTGGAACAACTGGCACCACTGTCTACCCAATATATTGAACTTAGCTACGCGAAAGCTTCAGACGTGCTGGCGCTGATTACCTCGGGTCGCAACAACGGTGGCGGTGGTGGTGGTACCTCCGGCAGCCCGGGTGATGCGAACGTCGGCAGTCTGTTGTCACCGCGCGGTACGGTGTCGATTGATGCTCGGACCAACACTTTGATCGTTCAGGATACCGCCGTAACCATCGATAAGGTGCGTGACATGGTGGCGCGTCTGGATGTGCCGGTCAAACAGGTGATGATCGAAGCGCGTATCGTCCGTGCATCTGACAGCTTCAGTAAAGAGCTGGGTGTGCAGTGGGGTATTCTGTCGCATGGTATTGCAAGCCAACCTAATCTCTTGGTTGGTGGTAGCGAGCAGACCCTGTTTGATCTGCGTAATCCACAGTCTTCAACCATTAATGGCCAGACTGGCGTCACCTATACCATTAGTCAGCCACAGAATCTGAACGTGGATCTGGCGGCGACCAGTACGGGCGCCAGCAGTATTGCGCTGGGTGTTATGAGTATTTCCGATGTGATGCTGGATCTGACGCTGTCTGCAATGCAGGCCGATGGTAAGGGTGAAGTGATCGCCACGCCGAAGGTGCTGACGCTGGACAAGCAAAAAGCGCGTGTCGCAGCCGGTACGCAGATTCCTTATCAGCAGGCCACGGCCAGTGGTGCGACTTCGGTATCGTTTGTCAATGCCGAGCTGAGCCTTGAAGTCACGCCGAGCATTACCCCTGAAGGTCGTGTCGGTATGAATCTGTTGGTCAATGCTGACAGCCCGGGTGATGCTGCGCCAAACGGTCAGCTCACTATTAATACCAACCGCCTGCAAACCAACGTGCTGGTGGATGATGGTCAGACTGTGGTACTGGGCGGGATCTTCCAGAACCAGATCACCAATAGCGTAACCAAAGTGCCGTTCCTGGGTGATCTGCCTTATCTGGGTCGTCTGTTCCGTCACTCGCTGCAAAGCAACAATAAGCAGGAAATGCTGATTTTTGTGACACCACGTCTCATGAACAGTACCACTCCAGTGAATCAAACCGCTAAACTAAACCCTTAATCGGGTTTAGTGGAAGGATGTGATCATGGGGGATGCTCCTGCGGCGCATAAACAGGTGCAGGGTTCGACCTTAAACAAACTGTTTCTGGTTGGGCCCATGGGCGCGGGCAAGACTACCGTTGGACGTCATCTGGCTGATCTTTTGGGATTGGCCTTTATAGATGCCGATCACGAGATCGAGCGTCGCACAGGCGCATCGATTCCGTGGATCTTTGAAAAAGAAGGTGAGGCAGGCTTTCGCAGCCGCGAAGAAGCCGTGATCGCTGACCTGACCCTGCAAGAGCATGTCGTAATCGCCACGGGTGGCGGAGCAGTCATGCGCGAGATCAACCGCCAGCATCTGCATCAGCGTGGTGTGGTCATCTATCTCTATACTCCGGTTGCAACACAGGTCGCCCGCACATCGCGTGACCGTAACCGTCCTCTGCTGCATACCCGCAATCCAGAAGCCAAACTGCGTGAACTGATGGAAATTCGCGATCCGCTCTATCGTGAGGTCGCGCATCATGTGGTGATGACCTCGGACGGCTCGGCACGCGAGCTGGCACAAAAAATTTTGCATCTTCTGCAGTCAAACGCGTTAAGATAATTCCCGCAAGCCATCTGCATGACCCGTATGGGGAAGGCGTGTGGCGCATGTTTTTTTGATGGATTGATCTTTGCACATGAATCACCCGGCTATGACGACTTTAGTTTCCACTCACCAGATCCCGCATCCAACGTCTTCTGATCAGGCACAGACCTTGCAGGTCTCATTGGGTGTACGCAGCTATCCGATCTTTATCGGCAGCAATCTGGCGCTAGATCGTTATCTGCTGCCTCATATACGCGGCCAGCAGGTCATGGTGGTCAGCAATACGACCGTTGCGCCGCTCTACCTTGCGCGCTATCAGGCGGCACTGGAGGCCGGTGGTAAGACTGTCGCAAGTGTGATCCTGCCGGATGGTGAAGCCTATAAGACCCTTGAGCATGTGGCGCTGATCTTTGATGCGTTGCTGACAGCGCGCTTTAATCGTGACTGTACCGTGCTGGCGCTGGGTGGTGGCGTGGTCGGCGATATGGCGGGGTTTGCTGCGGCAAGCTTCCAGCGTGGGGTGGATTTTGTGCAGGTGCCGACGACCTTACTGTCACAAGTGGATTCGAGTGTCGGTGGCAAGACCGGCGTCAATCATCCCTTGGGCAAAAATATGATCGGGGCCTTCAAGCAGCCACAGGTCGTGCTGGCTGATATGTCACTCTTGACCACGCTAGAAGACCGTGAATTGGCTGCGGGGCTAGCTGAGGTCATCAAATACGCCCTGATCCGTGATCTGGATTTTTTGGCGTGGCTTGAGGCGCATATGGCGGGGCTGGTCGCACGCGATCCGATCCTCTTGGCCGAAGCTGTCTATCGCTCCTGTGCACATAAAGCTGAGATCGTGGCCAGTGATGAGCATGAGCATGGCGACCGCGCACTGCTTAATCTCGGCCATACCTTCGGTCATGCGATTGAGTCCTATATGGGCTATGGCGCGTGGCTGCATGGCGAGGCTGTGGCGGTGGGTATGCTGATGGCGGCAGAGCTTTCGGCACGGATGGGCTGGATCGAGGCGGTGGATGTGGCGCGTATTCGTCGCATCACACAGGCAGCCGGGCTGCCGGTGGATGTGCCCGAGATACCCGTGGATGAATTTTTGGCGTTGATGGGGCAGGACAAAAAAGTCCTTGCCGGTCGCCTGCGCTTGATCTTGCTGAAAGCCATGGGGCAAGCGGTCATCACGCGTGATTTTGATGCTGAGCTGCTGATAGAGACTTTGCAGGTTCGTCACCCGGGAGTACTGTGATGGCGAGTCTTTCGGTCGTGATACAGTCGGTGGTCATACCATTGGTGGCTAAGCATTTGGTGATCGTCACCCAGTCGGAGGGGATATGAGTTCCAACCCGTTATCATTAAAATCCACCAATTTTTTTCCGCGCACGTGGTTTGTCAGTGCGGTGGTGGTGCTGATTCTGGCTGGTCTGGTTTGGATTTGGCTGGCTGTGCTGGGGCGCGTGACTAAAGAGCACACCTTTACCGCTGAGCCGACCGAGGGTGACCAGCCGTCGGCCTTGCAGGATCGTTTTCCTGCGGATTTTGGCAATCTCGCTGATATTGTGCCGGTACTCAATCTGCGCAAGGTGAGTGCCGATGCACCGGATCAGGTTGAGGATACCCATAGCCCTGAGTTCCGTGCGCTGGCCTTTATCAATCAGCATGAGAGCGATTGGACGCTGCAGGTCATGAATGTGACCAAAGAAAGCGTGATCACCGATTTCCTCGCCAAACGCAGCGACCGGGGACGTTTCCAGTATTTCCGCTACAAGAAAGGCACGCCTGACGAAAGCTATATTCTGACGTATGGCGATTTCACCGTCGTGCAGACCGCCATGGGCGCGCTGCAGTCCATGAATTTTGGTCTGCCTGCGACGGTCAAGGTATTCCCTGAACGCTTCTCGACTTATAAGCCTTATGTGAGCGACAGTGATGAGAAGATGGTTGATCTGTCGGCCAGTGGTCCGCGTCAGGTGCGTCTGCGTGTTGTTGCGATTCCGCCGCCTGCGCCGGTGGATTCGATCGAGAAGAAAATCGCTGAGCTGGCTGATGACTCTGCGACACCATCGGCAGGAGCCGTGCCACCCAGTACGGGAAAATTGCCATCGAGTGTCGATGGATTCAGCGGTACACCTGATGCCCCGGCGGATGCGCCACCGCCTGCACCGGCACCAAAGTCTAAATCGACCACACCAGATGCCGCACCGGTACAGGATCCGTTTAACTGATCGGTTAGGATCGTTAATGCCTAAAAGCACTGCAAGCGCAGTGCTTTTTTTATACAAATTTTTAGGCTATCCGATTGTTATTTGTGCAGAAGTGCGGTAAAAAAGTGCCTCGTAGGCATCAATGCATTTTATGAATATTATTTTTATAAAAAATGATAAGCGTTGATCCTTCGGTGTGTAATGCAATGATTTTAAAGATAAATAAGATGGTTTTAAGCAGTCTGGTATGGCAATTGCAGGATTAAGACTGCTGATCAGGGGTTAAAACATCGTTTTTCTGGGCAAATTTGCGAGATTCATTCGGCTTGGAGAAGCGTTTACATTTGAGTAAAGACGAGTTTTTCTTTACACTATTAGGTCGGTTTTTATGTTCTCATTTTTTTTGTCATGCTATGTTGGGTTGTGCCGGTGTCCGCGCAATCCTCAGACTCGCCTTGAAGATTCATGATGGCTCGGATGTCCTATTCGACTGACATGGCTTGATGCGCGTGGGTAGTGGTGTGAAAGAAGGTGAGATTTTATCGGTTTTTTATTAAAGGGTACGCCATGTCTATGTCGCCACTCGCATCGTCTTCGCATGAAGGCGCCGTCTCATCTGAGGCTGTATCAGATGTTGTCATGAACGGCTTGTATCAGCCGGATGATTTCCGTGACAACTGCGGCTTTGGTCTCATTTCCCATATGCAGGGAGAGGCCAGTCATGATCTGGTGCAGACCGCGATTCACAGCTTGAGCTGTATGACGCATCGTGGCGGGATTGCAGCGGACGGCAAGACGGGTGACGGCTGTGGTCTGCTCTTGGCCATGCCCAAGGCATTCTTCCGCGCAGTGGCCGAAGAGCTCGGTGCCACCCTGCCTGAGCTGTTTGCGGTCGGTTCGGTATTCCTGAACACCGATGAGACACTGGCGCAGCATGCCCGTGATATTTTAAACGCTGAGATCGAAAAAGAAGGTCTGACAGTCGCCACCTGGCGCGTCGTCCCGACCAATGTCGAGATTCTGGGTGAGATCGCACGCTCATCCCTGCCTGTCGTAGGCCAGATTCTGGTGGGCGCGCCCCAAGGTATGGAGGAGGCTGAATTCAACCGTAAGCTGTTCCTCGCCCGTCGTCGTGCCGAAGCGCAACTGACGCATGATCCGCTCTTCTATGTCACCACGCTCGCCAGTACTGTCATTAGCTATAAAGGCCTGATGATGCCGCGTGACATCGCCGGTTTTTATCTGGATCTGGGTGATCCGCGTCTGGCGTCCCATATCGTGGTCTTCCACCAGCGCTTCTCAACCAATACCGCCCCGCGCTGGGCGCTGGCGCAGCCTTTCCGTTATCTTGCGCACAACGGTGAGATCAACACCATCACTGCCAACCGTAACTGGTCGGTGGCACGTACGCCTAAATTTGAAAACCCGCTGCTGCCGGGTCTTTTGGATCTGAAACCGCTGATCAACCGCACCGGCTCGGACTCGTCCAGCCTCGACAATATGCTCGAGATTCTGGTCGGTGGCGGTATGGATCTGTTTCGCGCGCTACGGATGCTGGTGCCGCCCGCCTGGCAGAACGTCGAGACCATGGATGCCGATCTGCATGCCTTCTACGACTTCAACTCCAAGCACATGGAAGCATGGGATGGTCCAGCAGGTCTCGTGATCCAAGATGGTCGTCATGCCGTCTGTATGCTCGACCGTAACGGTCTGCGTCCAGCACGCTGGGTCATCACTAAGAACGGCTATATCACGCTGGCCTCCGAGATTGGTGTCTGGGACTACAAACCTGAAGACGTCATCTCCAAAGGTCGCGTCGGTCCGGGTCAGATTCTGGTCGTCGATACCCAGAGCGGGGATCTGCTCACCACGCGAGACATCGACAATCGTCTGAAAAAAATGCGTCCGTACAAACAGTGGATGCGTGAGCATGCGATCCATGTCAAGACCGACGACGAGCTGGAAGAAAGCCTGCAGGAATTTGGCCTGAAGGGCGATCAGCTCAAGGCCGCACAAAAGATGTTCCTCGTGAGCTTTGAAGAGCGCGATCAGATCATCCGTCCGCTGGCGGAGAGTGCACAGGAAGCCGTGGGCTCCATGGGTGACGATACGCCGATGGCGGTGCTGTCGCGCCAGGTCCGTCATCTGGCGGACTATTTCCGTCAGCAGTTCGCGCAGGTGACCAATCCACCGATTGATCCGCTACGTGAAGCGATCGTCATGTCGCTTGAGAGTTCGCTGGGTCGTGAACAAAACGTATTCGAGCAGTCGCCAAGCCACGCCGCACGCGTGATGGTGTCGAGTCCGGTGCTGTCGTCGAGCAAGATGCATCAGCTGCGCACCATGGACCGCGCCGAATACCAGATGCACACCATTGACCTCAACTATGCCGAGAGCGAAGGTCTGCAAGCAGCCATTAAGCGCATCTGTGCCGAAGCGGCGCAAGCGGTCAAAGACGGAGCGACTTTCCTTAATCTGTCTGACCGCAATATCCGTGAAGGCTATCTGCCTGCCAACGCCATCATGGCGACTGGTGCGGTGCATCACTCGCTGTCCGAAGCGGGCTTGCGTGCCGATGCTAACATTCTGGTCGAGACCGGTCTGGCCCGCGATCCGCATCACTTCGCCGTGCTGATCGGCTTTGGTGCCAGTGCCGTGTATCCGTATCTCGCCTATGATGTGATCAATGATCTGATCGCCCGTGGTGATCTGCTCGGTGATCCGCTGTACGCGCAGAACAACTTCCGCAAGGGCATCGACAAAGGTCTGCTCAAGATCATCTCCAAGATGGGTATTTCGACCATCGCGTCCTATCGCGCCGGTCAGCTGTTTGAAGCCATTGGCCTATCGCGTGAAGTCGTGGACACCTGCTTTAAGTGTGTGCCAAGCCGTATCGAAGGCGCACGCTTCGTCGATATCGAAAACGACCAGAAGAAACTGGCAGCCTTGGCCTGGCAGACCCGTAAGCCCATCGAGCAGGGCGGTTTGCTTAAGTTCGTCTTCAACAAGGAATATCACGCGTTCAATCCAGACGTGATCAATAACCTGCACGACGCAGTGCGCTCGGGCAAATACTCGGATTACCAGCGCTATGCCGACCTGGTGAACAAGCGTCCGGTCGCCACCCTGCGTGACCTCTTGAAACTCGACACCACCAAGAGCATCGATGTGTCGGAAGTGGAGCCGATTGAGGCCATCCTGCCGCGCTTCGATTCGGCCGGTATGTCGCTGGGTGCGCTGTCGCCCGAGGCCCACGAAGCCATCGCCATCGCCATGAACACCATCGGTGGTCGCTCAAACTCCGGTGAGGGTGGTGAAGATCCAGCGCGCTACGGCACGATCAAGAATTCCAAGATCAAGCAGGTTGCCTCAGGTCGCTTTGGTGTGACGCCGGCTTACTTAAGCTCGGCTGAAGTATTGCAGATCAAGGTCGCCCAAGGTGCCAAGCCCGGTGAAGGCGGTCAACTGCCCGGTGGTAAGGTCAACGCCCTGATTGCACGTCTGCGCTACTCGGTCCCGGGTGTGACGCTGATTTCCCCGCCGCCACACCATGACATCTACTCGATCGAAGACTTGTCGCAGCTGATTTTTGACTTAAAACAGGTCAATCCAAAGGCACTGGTCTCGGTCAAGCTGGTGTCGGGTCCCGGCGTCGGTATGATCGCTGCCGGTGTAGCCAAAGCCTATGCCGACCTGATCACTATTTCGGGCTATGACGGCGGTACGGCTGCATCACCGCTCTCATCCATCCACTATGCCGGATCGCCATGGGAGCTGGGTCTGTCCGAAGCCCACCAAGCGCTACGCGTCAACAACTTGCGTGGCAAAGTGCGCGTGCAGACCGACGGTGGTCTGAAGACCGGTCTTGATGTGGTCAAGGCCGCGATTCTGGGTGCCGAGTCATTTGGCTTCGGTTCGACCCCGATGATCGCGCTGGGCTGTAAATACCTGCGTATCTGCCATCTGAATAACTGCGCCACCGGCGTGGCTACCCAGCAGGATCATCTGCGTAAAGAACACTTCATCGGTGAGCCTGAGATGCTGATCAACTTCTTCCACTTTGTGGCCGAAGAGACCCGCGTCTGGATGGCTGCCTTGGGTGTCAAGAGCATGAAGGACCTGATCGGTCGTACCGATCTGCTGCAGCGTCTGGAGGGGGATACCGATAAACAGCAACACCTGAATCTGACCCCGATCCTGACCACACACGCCGCAGCGGGCAACAACGCCCACTACTGCACTGAGCCGCGCAACGAGCCGTTTGATCGTGGCGTGCTGGCCGAGCAGATGGTGCAAGACATCTCGCATGCCATCACCGCCAAGTCGGGTGGTACGTACAGCTATCGCGTCAGCAACTTCAACCGTTCGATCGGTGCGCGTCTGTCGGGTGAGATCGCCAAGCAGCACGGTGACCTCGGCATGAGCAATCATCCGATCACACTGAAGCTTGAAGGCACCGCAGGTCAGTCGCTCGGTGTTTGGAACGCCGGTGGTCTGCATATCGAGCTGGCTGGTGACGCCAACGACTACGTGGGCAAAGGCATGGCCGGTGGTCAGATTGCGATTTACCCACCTAAAGGCTCGCCCTTCAAATCGCAGGACACCGCGATCATTGGTAATACCTGTCTGTATGGCGCAACCGGCGGTAAGCTGTTCGCAGCCGGTACAGCGGGTGAGCGCTTCGCGGTGCGTAACTCGGGCTGTCATGCCGTGATCGAAGGCGCAGGCGACCATTGCTGTGAATACATGACTGGCGGTCTCGTGACTGTACTGGGTCGCACTGGTCTGAACTTTGGTGCCGGTATGACCGGTGGCTTTGCCTATGTGCTCGACCTCGACGGTGACTTCTTCGAACGTTGCAACCACGAGCTGATCGACCTGAACCGCATCAGCTCCGAGTCAACCGAGGAGCATCGCCAGCATCTGATCGATGTGATCGAAGAGCATGTGGCCGCGACCGGCAGTGCATGGGGTCAGCATATTCTGGATGAGTTTGACGAATACAGCCGTAAGTTCTGGCTCGTTAAACCGAAGGCCGCAAGCCTCGCCAGTCTGCTCAAGACCACCAAGGCTGATCCACAGTAAAGACGCCTTGCATGCCTCTGCCGGACATGGGTCTGGCAGAGGACTAAGACCTCAAGGATGCAGATCACGTGATCGCTCGGATTTGCACAAATAAGACTTGAATCTATACGCATTAACCGAATAATAGGCATGCACTTCACCCGTGCAGACCCAGTGAGGATGACCCATGGCTGAACGCCTGAGTAATGATTTTCAGTTTCTGGATGTTCCGCGTCAGGACCCTGAGAAAAAAGACAACGACGCGCGTACGACGACTTTCGTCGAGATCTACCAGCCGTTTGAAAAAGTAGACGTGACCAATCAGGCGCACCGTTGTCTGGATTGTGGTAACCCTTACTGCGAATGGAAATGTCCTGTTCACAACTACATTCCAAACTGGCTCAAGCTCATCAGCGAAGGTCAGCTCTTTCAGGCTGCCGAGCTGTCGCACCAGACCAACACCCTGCCTGAAGTCTGTGGTCGTGTCTGCCCGCAAGACCGTCTGTGTGAAGGTGCTTGTACGCTGAACGATGGCTTTGGTGCCGTGACCATCGGTAACACCGAAAAATACATCACCGATACTGCCTTTGCCATGGGCTGGCGTCCGGACATGTCCAAAGTCAAATGGACCAATAAGAAAGTCGCCATCATTGGTGCCGGACCTGCGGGCCTCGGCTGTGCTGACGTGCTGGTGCGAGCCGGTGTCAAGCCTGTGGTATTCGATAAGAACCCTGAAATCGGTGGTTTGCTCACCTTCGGTATTCCTGAATTCAAGATGGAAAAAGACGTGATGATTCGCCGTCGTACCATTTTTGAAGGCATGGGCATCGAGTTCCGTCTGAATACAGAAGTCGGTGTAGACGTCACCGTTGAGCAGTTGCTGGCAGACTATGATGCCGTATTCATGGGTATGGGCACCTATACCTACATGAAGGGTGGCTTCGCCGGTGAAGAACTGCCAAATGTCTATGACGCGCTCGACTATCTGATCGCCAACGTTAACCGCTGCCAAGGCTGGGAAAAATCCCCAACCGACTACATCAGCATGGAAGGCAAGCGTGTGGTAATTCTGGGTGGTGGCGACACCGCGATGGACTGTAACCGTACTGCGATCCGTCAAGGTGCCTCGCAAGTTTCCTGTGCTTACCGCCGCGACGAAGAAAATATGCCAGGTAGCCGCCGTGAAGTGAAGAATGCGCGTGAAGAAGGCGTCGAGTTCCTGTTTAACCGTCAGCCGATCGAGATCATCGGTGATTCCAAAGGCGTGATCGGCGTCAAAGTCGTGACTACCCAGCTTGGTGAGCCAGACAGTCGTGGTCGTCGCAGCCCTGAGCCAGTGCCGGGTTCCGAAGAGATCCTGCCTGCCGATGCGGTGATTCTGGCCTTTGGTTTCCGTCCAAGCCCTGCAGGCTGGTTTGCCGATCAGTCGGTACAGCTCGATGGCTCGGGTCGTGTCATCGCACCTGAGCACCAAGCTTATGCGTTCCAGACCACCAATCCGAAGATCTTCGCGGGTGGTGACATGGTGCGTGGCTCCGACCTCGTCGTGACCGCGATCTGGGAAGGCCGTCAGGCTGCTGAAGGCATCCTGAGCTACCTGAAAGTCTGATCTGATTTCATCAAAAAGAACCCATCCTTGTGATGGGTTTTTTTATGGCTGATTTTAGGTGTGAGTTCGATCCCGTTTCAGGTTTGTTAACTCCACCATAAACACGCCTTTGATTCACGGCTATTTCAAACAGTGACTGATGCTTTCTGACTAAGATTTATCTGACGAATGCCGTGTGAAACTTGTGTAGCGTCGATTAAGTCAATCAGAGGGTGATTCATGAAGTCATACGCACAATGCCTCTTGCTGTTTTGCTTGCTGCCCGGTGCGACATGGGCGGACTGTTATGATCCTGTGGTGCTCATGAGCTGTGATCAATCCCATGATCAGGTATCTGTGAGCGTGACAAATCAGTCATGTGATATTAATCCACAGCAATCATTGCTGGTCACGCACAAAGGCTATGCCTGGAACCCATGGGATCTGCTGATCAGACATGATCCCGGCAATGGCGATCTGGAAATTACCGGAACACGGACGGTCTCACGCACATGCCACCTCAGCGATGGGATATACCATGTCCGGATTGGACCAGTGGTTGGAGGCGATCATGTCGGTCGCATGTGCGGCGCCTCTATCTCTGCGTGGGTACAGATTGCGCGTGGTCAGCATGTCATCTACAAGAAAAAGCCATTTGGGAGCGTCTGTCCTGTCAATGAGTCGGGTGAGAATGATCGTACGATTGATACCGTGATCACAGGTCCTCAGTATGATCCACCTGTCGTCCGCTATCAGTAAATCGGAATGTGGACCTATGAATGATTGTGCGTGAGCTTTGCAATCAAATCGGCAATCGCTTGCTTTGCTATCGCGTCACTTACCCCGAGATCGGCAAACTCCTCATCTACGATGGCATCCGCCAGCCGCTCAATCTGTAAGAGGAGCAGGGCTACTTCTTGAGATGACTCTTCATGCCTCGCCCAGCGCGCAATCTGGCTGAGCTGGCGTATGCGACTGTCAGCACGCGCCTGCCGCACCAGCGGATGTTCGACCGACAGTAAGCGCAGACTACGGCGAAATACCCGATATGCACGATGCTGCTGGATGAGCGCGTCAACGAACTCTTCATGATCTGCCTGTCGAAGCACCAACTCATCAAAGACACGCCGTTCCTGCTCCTCCCAATCCCGATACACCGCAATAAAGACGGCGATCTTATCCTCAAAATGCCGATAGAAGGTCTGCGGCGCAAATCCGGCACGACGCGCAATGCGATTGGTGTCTGTCCCTGTAAAGCCATGCAGATTAAATTCTTCGGCTGCAGCCAGGATCAGTCGTTCAGTCGTACTGAGAGCCGTCTGTAATGGGGTGGCGGCAGGCGTAGTCTGGATATTCATAGGGCGCGTCATCGAAAATTCACGGGGTATGCTTGCATCGTAGCACGATGTGATATATAAATCACTCAACAAGTGATAAAAATATCACTTTCATATTTCTCAAGCGTCATCAGGAGAGGATCATGGCGGTCGTTCAGTTATCTACAGGTGAGGTGTACTACACGGTGCAGGGGCAGGGCACACCACTGGTCCTGCTGTCTGCCAATCCGGGTGATGGACGCGACTACGCAGCAGTGATCCCTGAGCTTGCCAAGCATTATCAGGTGATTACGCTGGACTGGCCGGGCTATGGGCAGTCTGCACTGCCTGTGAATTACGCGACGCTGGGCGTACCGTTTTTTTATCAGGTATTGGTCGAATTTCTGGATGCGTTGGCGATCCCACCTGCGCTGTTGATTGGCAATTCACTGGGCGGCAATATGGCGGCGCGGCTTGCCATCGAGCATCCTGAGCGTGTAGTGGGTCTGGTGCTGGTCGCACCCGGCGGCTTTACCCAGCAGAACTGGTTGACCCGCAGCTTCTGCCGTTTTCAGGGTAGCCGCTATGCATTGTCGCCTTATCTGTTTGCCCGTATGTATCTGCGCCATCGCAATCCGACCATCGAGGCGATGCTGGCTCGTGAGGCGACCGAGCATGCGACCCCTGAGCGGCGTGCGCTGAATCGGGCCGTCTGGCGTAGCTTTGGCGGACCGGACAATGATCTGCGTGCGGTTGCACAGCAAATCAAGGCCCCGACCTTGCTGCTCTTTGGCAGATACGACTTTGTGATCCCGGCGATGACGGATGGCAAGCGTGCCAAGCAACTGATCGCGGGAGCAGAGCTGGTGGTGCTGCCGTGCGGGCATGAGTCTTTTGCGGAGATACCGGATGTGTTTCTGAGCCATGCATTGCCGTTTTTGGCGCAATTGGCAGACCGTCATGCGTCGTCAGTCAGTACATAAGTCGAAGTTCCGACCGCTACCCGTTATGTGAGGAGAAAAGTTGTAAGCGTCTGTATGATCCGTGTGTGAGGTTAATCCGGGTATCACGATTTGCCCGCTATACTCATCTGTGCGATAGGCCAGTGCCGGACATTGTTGCTCGGTTACAGTGCTGAAACATCAGATACCCACACCTCTCATGGAGCGATAACATGACCACCCTGCATACCACCGAAACCCGCCAGATACATTACACCGCACCGGACGGCGCAGCGCTCGTCGGTTATTTTGCTTATCCGCGCGATGTGGCACTGCCGGTCGCAGGCGTGGTGGTGTGTCCCGAGTGGTGGGGCGTGACGGAGCATCCTAAAGACCGTGCACTCAAGCTTGCCGAAGCAGGCTATGCGGCATTGGCAATCGACCTGTATGGCGATGCGCGTGTCACCGATCAGGTGCCTATCGCCAGTGGCTGGATGATGGAACTGCTGCACGATCAGAATGCCTTGATCGCGCGCGCCAATGCCGGTTTAGAGGTGCTGGCTGCGCAGCCTGAAGTCGATGGTACGCGTCTTGCGGTGATCGGTTTCTGCTTTGGCGGCAAGGTTGCGCTGGATATGGCGCGTGCGGGATTGGATGTCAAAGCCGCCGTGAGCTTCCATGGCAATCTCTCGCCCAAGTCAGCGGCGCAGGCCGGTGTGGTTAAGGCCGAAGTGCAGGTCCATCATGGTGCGGCGGATACTATGGTACCGATGGTGGCGGTGGATAGTTTTAAAGCCGAGATGGATGCGGCAGGCGTTAGCTACAGCGTGACGATTTATCCCGATGCCAAGCATGGCTTTACTAACCCTGCTGCGGATGCGCGCGCACTCGCCAACGGCGTCGATCTGGGCTACAACGAAGCTGCCGATATCGCGTCGAATGAGGCGATGCTGAGCCTGTTGGCGCGCGTCTTGGGCTAAGCTGCCAAGCCATTGTGACCATGATGATGTGACTCGATGACCCGCCTAAACGCGGGTCGTCTTTTATTTGGCGTCTGATGGTGCTGTATTGGTTGGCGTTTGCTGACTCTGGCTAATATCTTTAAAGGTATCCTGCAATTGCTTGATATTTTCCTGTGACAGTGGTGCGCGGACATAGGCATCGAAGAACGGATCAGTCACGAGGTTATTGATCGCAAAACTACCGAGCTTCTGAAATCCGGCCCCTGTGGCGTGACGGCCATCATGGATCATGGCTTGCCTTGCTTCGTTGACGCAGCGATGGGTGAGCAGGTCGGTGTAGAGATTGTTGATACGCTGGCTGGTTGCATTGGCTTCGGCATCGGTTGCGGCATTGAGATCATGCACATCACGGCTCATGCCCATGGCGATATAAGCCCAGCGGTTCATGGTTTTGATTTCATCGGGTGTGGTTTTGCTGATCATGCAGGTCGTGAGCCGGTCGGTCTCGGTCTCGGCATAGATCCGACTTGCGATGGTCAGCAGCGATAAACATAGGACAGTCCATCGGGTCATGGCGGCTCTCCCGGTCGTGAGTGCAGTGATATGTGGACATCAAAGCATCTGATGCCCTTAAACCATCATACTGCAAATCCACGCGATCGATCGGCCTGATTCCCAGGTCGGCTTATTTGCCATTGGCCTCGTCAGGTGTAGCTCAGGGCAGCTCCACCCATTTGGCGCCCTGCACCTGATAGGCGGTGATCTGACCGTGCAGCAGGTCGCCATGTGCATCAAACTGGATACGATTGGTCACACCCTGGTAGTCGATGGATTTGATCTTGGGGCCGTAGACCTTGGGATCGGTCGAGTCCGCTGCTTGCATTGCCTTTGCCACGATCCGCGTCGCATCGTAGTAATAGGGCGAGAAGAGCTGGATCGAGCCAAACTGCTGCTGGAAGTGTTTCTGAAAATCTGGTCCGCCCGGCATCTTATCCAGTGGCAGTCCGACCAGCGTCGAGATGGCACCCTCGGCGTATTTGCCTGCCAGCTTGATGAACTCTGGCGTATGCACACCGTCACCCGCGAGGAATTGGGCGGTCATACCGAGATTGCGGATCTGCTGCGCGATGGCGGCGGCCTGACCGTCATTACCGGCAAAGAAGATCAGGTCCGGCGTCTGACTCTTGATGCGAGTGAGCGGAGCATTGAAGTCGGTTTCCTTGTCGCTGCCGGATTCGCGGGCGACTAGCTGACCGTGCAGGGCTTTGACGGATTTTTCAAACTCATCCGCCATGCCGATGCCATACGTGCTGCGATCATCGAAGACTGCGATGCGCTGGGCATGCAGGCGAGTGACGGCGATCTCGGCCAAAGACTTGCCTTGCTGCACATCGCTTGCGATTGGACGAAAGACGTAGGCATAGCCCTGCTGAGTCAGTCCGGGATTGGTGACGGCAGGGGCAAACAGCGGAATCCCGGCGGCATTGTACAGGCCGGCGGCGGGCAGGGTGGAGCTTGACGTGGTATGGCCGATCACGGCAGCGACACCGGCATCCACGAGTCGCTGGGCCGCGCTGGTGGCATTACGTGGATCGGCACCATCGTCTTCGCTCTGTAGCTTGAAGGTCACCGGCTTGCCTGCGATGGTCGGATGTTCGGCATTGATGTCGTTGATGGCGAGGCGTACACCGTTTTCTTCATCCTTGCCGTAGTGGGCGAGTGCCCCAGTCAGTGCACCGACATAGCCGATGGTGACCGTGGTTTGATTGGCAGTCTGGTCGGGGTGGTCGCTGGCTTTCTTGCTGCAGGCGCTGAGTGTCGTCAGACTGACGAGCGGCAGGCCGATCAGTGCGAGGGTAGTCCATGTACGAGCGCGGCGAGACGAAGGATGAGATACAGGCATAATCAGGGTCGTGATACGGTTATGAATTGAACAGATAATGTTTGGCAAGATAACACGCTTTTACAGGATAAGCGCGGTTGTTCAGACATAAAAAAACCTGCAAAGCTTTGCAGGTTTTTTTGCTTATTGCGCGTTTGCGTCAGGATCGAACGTCAGATCGGAGCGAGGCCCGGATCAGAATGAAAAGTCACTCAGGTTGATCGAGGACATCACGGCATCGAGGTTCGATACCGGTGCTGGCTCGTCTTTGACTTTCAGGATATCTTTGGTGACGTGACCGGCGGCGATTTCGCGCAGGGCCATGACGGTAGGCTTGTCGTTTTCCCATGGCAGGGTAGGCTCGGCCGTACCACGCGCCAACTGACGTGCGCGTTTGGCGGCGACCAGCACCAGCTCAAAACGGTTATCCACTGCGCCCAGGCAATCTTCTACGGTTACGCGTGCCATGCACTTGCCCTCAAAAAATCAGGTGATAGATAAAACGGACTGTATAGTGTACAGATTTGCCGCTAGAAAAACAAGGTTTACCAATAGGGTCTTGGTGTTCCGCCTTCTTATGCATTCAGCCATGTTTATTACGTATTTGTGCTAGGTTTACATGCGCATTATTGGCTAAAAGGATTGTTAAAGTGACCGCGAAACATCTCTTGCTCATGGGTTTGTTCTGTATATCGTGTGCGCAGGCTAAAGCCAGTACAGTAATCACGCTGACTGAGGTAGATGAGGTCAAGGTGGTTAATTTCCCGACTGCGACAAGTTATCTGACTCCGCCCGGACGTGACGTCTTGGAAGAAAAAGGCTGCGCAGTCGTCATTAAAGATCCCGCTGTGATCGTGCAGATCAAACGTGTGATGCAGCAGGCGGATGCTGAAAATATAACCCTTAGGCTCAGTGGTGCTGACACATCAAATGAAAAACCGCCAACTGGCGCCTACTTGGGTATTTATTTTATAAAGCATCAGCAACTGAATGATCTGGTGTTATTCGGTAGAGCCATCTTCGGACATCGTGCACCTACAGATCGTGTTATTCCGGTTGATGCATTATATCGGTCCGTAGAGGATCGGCAGACTTTCGTTTTTAAAATGGATGGGAAGTCATTTAATCAACTTGAAGATATGCTCTTTCCCATCGTGAAAGATTGTGGTCGGTGATCACACTATTTTGATCCTGAGGTGCCATCTTAGTTTTTGCGCCGACGTAGCCCGCACATCTCCTCGACACTGCGCCAAGGCCGGATGCCCATCACCACACCATACAGCGCACGCTCGCGGGTCGGCAGATGGATGTCGAGCGCGGATAGCTCATAGAACTCCGCCGCGAGCTGATCGAGCTTACGCTGCAGGATCAGCGCGGATGCCGCCGACAGATCCCCGCCAACAAACTCAAAATAGCCCTCATGCTCATCGAAGCGCACACTCAGAAAGTCATTGGTCAGACGTTCGCCGTGTTGCATGCGGATCGGACCATAGGCACGATGCTTGACGTGACGTGAGACACGCAGACGCACGCGATTATCCGGCAGCACTTCGATCAGTCCGGCCCGGTCGAGACGGATCAGGAGACGCAGGCAGGCAGGCTCGGTCAGGTCGTAGCGGGCGACGATATCGGCCAACTGCCAGTTATTGCGCACAAGGTAGAAGATGCCGAGCAACTGCAAATCATCCGCAAGGATCTGCTCCTGCTCAAGGGTCATCTCGTTGGTCGCCATGGTCTCCCCTCGTGCGATCAGCGCCAGCTCAAAGAAATCCAGCTCCAGCCACTGGCAGATGTCATCCAGCCGCTGCAAGGTAAAGCTCTTGTCCGAAAATAGCCGCTTGACGCTGGCTTCGCTTAAGTTCAGCGCTTCGGCAAGCTCCGCATAGGTGATGCCTCGGGCTTTCATGACGCGCTTGAGACTGGTGATGAGCAGGTCGGTATTGGACATGGTGGCATTCCTTTTTTTGATTTATGCGTTTTGACTTTTATGCTTGGGCTTTTACGTTTGGGCTTATGGAGGGCTGTTTTACACGCCGTTACAGCCTAGGGTGCATCGGATAAACCCCGAAGTAGCGTAATTTAATACCTTGAATATATCGTATTGTATGTATTTTGCCCACCTCTTAAGCTGATTTCAACGCAGCAAGCATCACAACATGCATTGCTGAAAATCAACGTTGAAAATCAGACCGAGGTGGATCATGTGGGGCGAATTAACGACGATAGCAGGGTGGGGCGAGGTGATGGCATGGGGTGCCAGTGTGATCGGCGTGGTGCTGCTCGCGGACTTGACCTCAGGTGCGGTGCACTGGCTGGAGGATGCTTATGCGCGCCCCGGGATGCGTTGGGTGGGCAAGATCGCCGAGGAAAATCTGCTGCATCACACCAAGCCGCGCGAGTTTTTAAAGAAGAACTGGTGGCAGAGTTCCTATGATCTGATCGCCATCGGCCTTGTGATCACACTGCTGGTCTGGCTGTGTACCGGGTCGGTCAGTGGCTGGTTTCTGCTGTATATGGCCTTAAGCGTCAATGCCAACCAGATCCATAAATGGGCGCATCAGAATCGCGAAGAGCGTCCGCGCTGGGTCAGTACTTTGCAGGATACGGGTATCTTGCAGGGGCCGCGTCAGCATGGTCGCCATCATCGCGGTGCCAAGAATACCGACTACTGTGTGATCACTAATGTGCTAAATCCCGTGCTGGAGCGCGTGCACTTCTGGGTGGGGCTGGAGCAGCTCATCTATCGCCTGACGGGTGTGGCACGCCGTCAGGATGAGGGAGGCGAGCCTGCCGTCAAGTCGGCATGAGGGCGATGATTTAAACGTGGTCTAGGGCACCGTCCAGCAGGTCGATTTATGGTGCAGACGGTGGGTTGAGCAGGCCCATGAGGATGTCCTGCTGACGGATCACCTGCTGGGCCTCGGTCAGACGGGCGGCGCGGATCACGGATTGCAGGTCGAGCAGGGCCGTATCGAAGACATCATTGACGATCAGATAATCAAAGCTCACATGCTGGCGGATTTCTTCGACGGCACCATTGAGACGGGTCTGGATAACCTCTGCGCTGTCTTGCCCGCGATTGGACAGACGCTCCCGCAGTGCCGCAAGGCTGGGTGGAATGATAAAGATCTGGATTGACTGCGGAAAAAGCTTGCGTACCTGCTCGGCACCCTGCCAGTCGATCTCAAGCAACACATCATGTCCGGCTTCTAACTGCTGGGCCACACCCGTGTGACTGGTGCCGTAGAGGTTGCCGAAGACTTCGGCATGCTCGATGAAGTAACCGTCACTGATCATGCTTTCAAACATGGATTTTTCGGTGAAATGATAATGCACGCCATTCACTTCACCCGGGCGCATGCCGCGCGTGGTATGCGAGATGGAGAGTGTCAGATCGGGGGTACGCTCAAGCAGGGCTTTGACCAGCGAGGTCTTACCAGTACCGGATGCGGCAGCCACAACAAACAATAAACCCGCCATACGGTACTCCTGTGTGGGATGATGATGGAAAATGCTTAGCTCCCTGTGGAGGTGGGGAGGTGGCGATATATTACATAAAATTACCTCAAATGAGGTAATCTATAGGGTAGTCGTCGCGCTTTTTGCGCATGTTATTTTTAGAGCAATAGCAGGTCATCATGGATATCGTATTAGCCAATCCGCGTGGTTTTTGTGCCGGGGTGGATCGTGCCATCGCCATCGTCAATCGGGCTTTGGAAGTGTTTGGTGCGCCGATCTATGTGCGTCACGAAGTGGTGCATAACAAGTTTGTGGTCGATGATCTGCGTGCCCGTGGTGCGGTCTTTGTCGAGGAGCTGGATCAGGTGCCGGATGACGCGATCGTGATCTTCAGCGCGCATGGTGTATCCAAAGCGGTGCAGACTGAAGCCGCCCGTCGTGGCCTCAAGGTCTTTGATGCCACCTGTCCGCTGGTAACGAAGGTCCATATCGAAGTTACCCGCTATGCGCGTGAAGGTGTCGATGCCATCCTGATCGGACATCAGGGCCATCCTGAAGTCGAAGGCACCATGGGCCAGTACGATACCAGCTACGGCGGCCATATCTATCTGGTCGAAGATGAGGAAGATGTTGCCAGGCTTACCGTTCGATCGGACCGCAAGCTTGCCTTCGTGACCCAGACCACGCTGTCGATGGATGATACCGCGCGGGTGATCGATGCGTTGCGTAAACGTTTCCCGGATATTCAAGGTCCACGTAAGGATGACATCTGCTACGCCACACAAAACCGTCAGGATGCTGTGCGTGACTTATCCAAGCAGGCCGAAGTGATTCTGGTGGTGGGTTCGCCCAATTCGTCCAACTCCAACCGCTTGCGTGAGCTGGCCGAGCGTGAAGGCGTGCGCTCGTACCTCGTGGATAATGCCGAGGAGATGCAGCAGAGCTGGTTTGACGGGGTTAAGCAGGTCGGAGTCACGGCAGGGGCTTCTGCGCCTGAGATTCTGATCAAGCAGGTGATCCAACGCCTGCGCGAGTGGGGAGGGGTGACGCCGGTTGAACTGGCGGGGCGAGAGGAGAATATTGTTTTCTCCATGCCTAAGGAACTGCGGATTGCGGTGACGCAGGCTTAAGTGTGATTGAGCTGTTCAATAACCAACCCTGCCTATGTCGCAGGGTTATTTGTCTGTGCCTAGTCTCGAAATGTTTCCGTATAGCCCAATAACAGCACAGTGCTGGCTTCAAAAATTTCAACAAGTTTGACTTTGAGGTTGTTGGTTTTGGCGTGATCGTGTAGGCCGTAGAGGTCAATCACATCTGCTGCAAGTGCATGGGCTTGCAGGGTGTTGATGGCCTTATCCCTGACAAATCCTAGCCAAGATGCACCAATGCCAAAAAAGCGATATTGGTGCTGCTGTGCCATGTGTCGGATGATGGCGTGATTCTGGAATATATTCCAGTCACATGAAAAATAGCCGTTGGGTAGACCCGCGATCAGGTCTGTATTGCTGGATACAGGCAAGCGTTGAATGTAAACAATGTCATCAAGTACACGATCAGGTCTACGGTTTATCTCGATCAGGGCGTCAAAGTCTTCTGTTGCTACTCCAAGCGTGTCAATTACATTTGCCCATTTAACCTGTAAGGTTGGCGTATTGAGCTGAGTGACGATGTGGTTGAGTTTTCTGAGCTCGTAGGCATGTATGGATTTCTGATCATCGAAATCAACGTCGTCAGACGCCACATAAAGCAAATCGTCTTCACTTGCATGCATACTGGTATAGCAGCATTGATTCACGTCATCCAGCGTGCAGAGAAAATGCTCCTGTGGATATGTGTCTTGCAGTTGCTGCATGAGTGACAGGACTTGCGATAACGATTCGATGTCACTGAGCCGTACATGACTAAACGTATCGACCGGGCTGTAAGGAAAGGGCTGATGATCCTGAATATATAACGATTGCATATGGCGCCAGCCTGACTTGGGGAGTGAGTCGATCATATAAAAAAAGCAGCCGTTTGGCTGCTTTTGTTCATATTAAATCGTGTGTTACTGCACTTCTTTAATATTGGTCACCGTTGCCTGCTGGTACTTCGGTGCTTTGACAAAAGTCTTCATGTTGCGCAGCATCTCGAACGGCTGCTCCTGCACGAACAGATTGACAATGCCATGTGGCAGAGCGCCATTGGGGTCGGCATAGCCGGATACCGTGACTTCGACTTGATGGTGGCCCAGCGGCTTGAATTCCCACATGCCGCGATATTTGTCGATGCGGATGTATTTGGAGCGCTCCGGCGCACGGGGGTCCGAGGCCGCGACGTTCTTGATCGTCACCACGCCATCTGGTGCCTGACTTAAGCGACCCGATACCACCACGTCACGGTCCTTGAGCGGGAAGGGAAACTCTAGGTCCATACGCAGGAGGAATGTTCCCGCCTGATCGTTGCGTTCGATGATCAGGGCTTTGCCGGTATAGGGGGCCCACTCGGAGGAGTGCTCGGTATCCATCACCAGTGCCACGGCACCGACCAGCGTACTGTCGAGGACGGTGGTGGCGCGGTAGTTCATGTTGGGATTGCCGGACTCCTTGAAAGTCCATACCTTGACGCCGTCACGGTCGATAGACAGCTTGGGAGGGGTGGTGGTCGGTGCCGATGCGGCAGCTTCGGTTGTTGCTGTCTCAGCCCAGGCAGGCAATGAGGTCGCAAGCGTAGCGACGATCAATGCCGAGAGTAAAATGCGTGCTGTGTTCATGGTGTTCCCTATCAGTTTGTTATGGGGGCAGCACATGGGCTGCCCGTGTTTTTACTGTTGCACAAAAAAGTACGGGGCTCTTGCTGAACCCCGGTATTCCTTATTTTAGACCCAGTACATCCTGCATGTCGTAGCGGGCAGGCGACTTGCCCACGACCCAGATCGCGGCACGTACGGCACCGCTGGCAAAGTTCATACGGCTGGTCGCCATGTGTTTGATCTCGATACGTTCGCCTTCACCGATAAACATCACGGTGTGCTCACCGACGATATCACCCCCGCGAATGGTCTCAAAGCCGATGGTCTGACGGTCGCGCGGACCGGTATGGCCTTCACGACCATAGACGGCGACTTCACGCAAGTTGCGGTCCAGCGCACCCGCCACGGCCTGACCCATCATGAAGGCAGTGCCCGATGGTGCATCGACCTTGTGACGATGGTGGGCTTCGATGATTTCGATATCGACGGTATCGCCGAAGGTCTTGGCGGCCAACTCCAGCAGCTTGAGCGAGACATTGACGCCGACCGAGTAGTTGGCGGCATAGACGAGCGGGATGTCTTTGGCGGCATCGGTGATCTGGTGGTTTTGTGTCTCATTCAGCCCTGTGGTGCCGATGACGATGGACTTGCCGGCTTTACGGCAGATATCGAGGTGATGGATGGTCGCAGCAGGTGCGGTAAAGTCGATCACCACATCACACAGATCAATGACCTCCTCCAGGCTACCGGTCAGCGGCACGCCTTTCTTGCCGATCCCGGCCAACTCGCCTGCATCCGCGCCGAGCAGGGTGCTGTCTGGACGCTCGACGGCGGCGGCCAGAGTCGCACCGGCCTCATGGACGGCCTGAATCAGGATGCGGCCCATGCGGCCACCGGCACCGAGGATACCTATACGGGGAGAAGTGGATGTGGCGGTGGTCATGATAAGAATCCTTTGCGTGGGTCTATGGATCAGGGTCTGAATTGATCACGGCGTAGACCGGAGGCGGTTAGCTGATTGTGCACTCAAACGGTGACGAAATATGGTCAAGGATTGTAACGGAAAAGTAGCCCACTGCCCATGGCTTCGTATCGACATAAAAAACGCCAGCTTATGCTGGCGTCTTTGTGTCTTTAAATCAAATCAGGAGAAGAACTCACCGATGCGGTCAAAGAAGGATTTCTTGTTTGGGGACTGCTGGCCGTTGTCCATCGAGCTTTGCAGTTCACGCAGCAGGTCTTTTTGCTGGGCGGTGAGGTTGACTGGGGTTTCTACCGTCACACGGCAGAGCAGATCGCCGGTCATGGTTGAGCGCACAGGCTTGACGCCTTTGCCGCGCAGGCGGAAGAGGCGACCGGTCTGGGTGCCCTCAGGGATCTTGAGGTTGACGCGACCATCCAGCGTCGGGATCTCGACGTCTTTGCCTAGTGCTGCATCGGTGAAGCTGATGGGCACTTCCATATACAGGTCGGCACCGTCACGCTGGAATACCGCATGCTCACGCACCACGATCTCGACGTACAGATCACCCGGTTGTACACCGGGACCACCGGCTTCGCCTTCGCCAGTCAGACGCACGCGGTCGTTGTTGTCCACACCGGCAGGAATGCTCACTTCAAGGGTACGCGATTTGTCTTTGATGCCGCTGCCATGGCAGACATTACAGGGGTTCTTGACGGTTTTGCCGCGACCATGACAGGTCGGGCAGGTCTGATTGACCGAGAAGAAACCCTGCTGCATGCGTACTTGACCCGCGCCGTGACAGGTGCCACAAGTCTGGACGTCTTTAGGATCTTTGGTGCCTTTGCCATCACAGGCCGTACAGGCGGCGGGTGCTGTGAAGGTGACGTTTTTCTTCACACCCTTGACGGCCTCCTCGAGGCTCAGTTCCATGACATAGCGCAGGTCGGCACCACGACGCGAGCGCGATTGACCGCCGCCACCGCCCTGAGCACGGTTGAACATATCGCCGAAGATGTCGCCAAACTGACCGAAGATATCTTGGAAGTTACCACCGCCGCCAAAGCCACCACCGCCCATGCCGCCCATACCGTCAAATGCGGCGTGGCCCATGCGGTCATACGCTGAGCGTTTGTCTGCATCGGACAGCACTTCGTAGGCTTCGGAGGCTTCCTTGAATTTGGCTTCGGCGCTAGAGTCGTCAGGGTTACGGTCGGGATGATATTTCATCGCCAGTTTACGATAGGCTTTCTTGATGTCGTCTTCGCTGGCACCTTTTGCGACGCCGAGGACTTCGTAATAATCACGCTTCGCCATGAGCGATTGCACTCCACTACTGATAGCTTAAAAAAGAAAAAATATGTCTAATGACGGCTAGCTGGGGGCTAGGGAGAAGGCTTTCAAGAGTGAGCTGATAAAAAACGCAGCGTTATGGTCTCTTTGTCAGAACTTTGAGTACTGCAGTCGCTTTGTGTGAGAGTTCAAATGCAGGGTGGCCTGCTGCCGGCAGAACGATTGACTGGGCAATCGCCGGCAACCTCCTTTTTTAGCACAAAACTCGCCATGCTTGGCTCGAACAGTTCTGCTCAGCGTCCCTGCAAGTATCAACAGCACGCCTTTGCTTGGCATAGATTTGATTAATCATCCTCATGTTCATCGTTCTCCAGTGCGCGCTCAATGCGCTGATCGGGGATCAGCCACATGATCGCGACCACCACATACATCAGGATGCCAAGCCACGGCTGGACGAAGGATAGCACCACGCCTGAGACATAAAAGACAAGCGACAGCCGTGCCTTGGGATCAACGCCGATGGTCTTCATCAGCTCGGCATTGAGCGGGTCCTGTTTGGCGACTGTCGTCAGGATCATCCAGGCAAAGGCCGTCATTAATAGCGACACGCCATAGAGTGCGACGGGCCACTCCGACACATGGTTTTCACCGAGCCAACCCGTGGTGACAGGCACCATTGACAGCCAGAAGAGCAAATGCAGATTGGCCCATAGGGTCTTGCCGTTGACGCGGCAGACGATATGCATCAGATGATGGTGATTGTTCCAATAGATGCCGACATAGATAAAGCTCAAGACATAGCTTAAAAACACCGGAATCAGTGGCACCAGTGCCGCAGGCGTGTCGCCGTGCGGCACTTTGATCTCCAGCACCATGATGGTGATGATGATGGCGATCACACCATCGCTAAAGGCTTCCAGTCGGGTCGTTTTCATAGTCAGGAGGTCGGATCGGGTCAAAAAAAACCAGCAGATCGCAAGGTGAGACACTGTTTGTCGGCAATTTCATGCGATGGTCAGTGTAAATCAAACAATCTGATGCTGGATGTGTAGAGTAGTCCACGTATAATGGCGCATAACGGGGCCACCGACAAGCAACTGATCTTGCAGGTGTGCTTAAGGCCGCCATTCATCGCATCAATGGGATGATGATGCTCTGGTGCAGAGCCTCGATGATGTTAAATGAACGATAGGCTTAGTTTTCTTTATTTCTTTTGGATGTTTCCTTATATGCGTCTAGACCAGCGTAACAACGACCAACTGCGGCCGATCAGCTTTACCCGCAATTTTACCCGCCATGCCGAAGGGTCGGTGCTGGTTGAATTTGGCGATACCCGTGTCCTGTGTACCGCCAGTATTGAGACCTCGGTGCCACGCTTCCTGAAAGGCACTGGTCAGGGCTGGATCACTGCCGAATACGGTATGCTGCCGCGCGCAACCCATACCCGCAACGACCGTGAGGCCGCCAAAGGCAAGCAGTCCGGTCGCACGCAGGAGATCCAGCGTTTGATCGGTCGCAGCCTGCGTGCCATGGTCGATCTGAAAAAAATGGGCGAAAACACCATCACCATCGACTGCGACGTGATTCAGGCGGACGGTGGTACGCGTACCGCAGCGATCACCGGCGGCGCGATTGCGCTGGTTGATGCCTTAGGTGTGCTGATCACCGACCGCAAGCTGTCAAGTGATCCGCTTAAAGGCTTGGTTGCGGCCATATCGGTCGGTATGTACAAGGGCGAGGCGCTGCTTGATCTTTGCTACGAAGAAGACTCCAAATGCGAAACCGACCTCAATGTCGTGATGACACAGGCGGGCGAGTTTATCGAGCTGCAAGGCACCGCCGAAACCAAGCCCTTCACCCGCAGCCAATGCAATGACATGCTGGCGCTGGCCGAAGGCGGCATCCAGCAGTTGATTGCGCTCCAGCAGAAGGCGCTGGGCTGGTAAGCGATACGATTCACGGTATGTGATAAAAAGCCGCTGATGATTCGCCGTCAGCGGCTTTTATTGTTTATAGGGTGTGACAAAGTTCAGGTTGCGGGCTTGCGGGGAATTTGCCATGATGCCAGTGTCTTCTAAAATGGACCATCTGGATGACAGCCCTTTCCCCGCAGTCCTTGGCCTCTGATCTTTCTGAAGCCGATCCGTCCGAATCGAGACCCCCACAATCCGCAGTTATTTCACCCATTTCCCTTAGGCCTGTGATGCCGGTCGATGCCGAAGCCTTGCTGGCATTTGAGCTTCAGAACCGTGATTTCTTTGAGCAGCATATCCAAGCGCGGGCCCAGACGTTTTATACCCTGCAGTCTGTGCGTGATGCGATGACGGAGTCGTTGCAGTGGCGCGCATCGGGTCAGGCTTTTCAATACCTGATCGTACGTGACCGGGAGATACTGGGCCGGATCAATCTGACGCAGGTACAGCGGCGTTATTTTAACAGCGCCATGCTCGGCTATCGTATCGGAGAGGGCTATGCGGGGCAGGGGGTGGCATCTACAGCGGTCGCGTTGGTACTTGAGCATGCCTTCGCTGAGCATCATCTGTATCGTGTCGAGGCACATGTACGTGCCAGTCATCCGGCGTCCATGCGGGTATTAGAGAAGAACGGCTTTGCCTGCTTTGGTCGCAGTGCGCGCAGTATGTGGCTGCAGGGGGAGTGGCACGATATTTTGCATTATGAGATTCGCACGCCACATGCTGATGGCTGGCAGGCGGCGCTTGACGGCGAATGATCAACCCACAAAAAACGCAGCATTTGGCTGCGTTTTTTGCATATTTAAATCGTCGGGATCAACCGTGACTGGTCAGACGCATCGACAGATCAATCGCCTTGATGTCCTTGGTCAGCGTACCCAGCGAGATAAAGTCTACTCCGGTCTCGGCGATCGCCCGCAGGTTGGCTGCGGTGATGTTGCCTGAAGCTTCAAGCTTGCTGCGGCCTGCGGTGTGGGTTACGGCACGTGCCATGTCGGGGATACTGAAGTTATCCAACATGATGATGTCTGCACCTGCAGCCAGCGCCTGATCAAGTTCTTCAAACGTTTCGACTTCCACTTCGACTGGCTTGCCGGGAGCGATCAAATGTGCGGCATCGACTGCTTGTTTAATTCCGCCAGCTGCTGCGATATGGTTTTCCTTGATCAGGAAAGCATCAAACAGACCCAGACGGTGATTCTGACCGCCACCGACACTGAAGGCGTATTTCTCGGCGATGCGCAGGCCGGGCAGGGTCTTGCGCGTATCGAGTAGGCGCGTCGGCAGATCGCCCAACAGGGCGACATGTTCGGCGACACGGGTCGCAACGCCGGAGAGCGTCTGGATAAAGTTCAGTGCCGGACGCTCGCCGGTCAGCAGGCTGCGCGCAGGGCCGGATAGCTCCAGAAAAACCTGATTTGCAGCTACCTGATCCCCTTCGTTAGCAAGCCAATTGACCGTGACCGTCGGATCAAGGGCAGCAAACAGCGCATCCACCCATGGACGACCCGCCAGCATCATTGGTTCGCGCGTCAGCACGCGGGCATGCGCCTCCTGATCGGCAGGAATGAGCATGGCAGTAATATCGCCCGGATCGGCGACCAGATTGCTGCCGATGTCCTCATCGAGCGCCAAAGCGATATTGCGTTGAATACTAAGCAAAAGCAGTTCTGCGGGAATCATGCGGGGGGGCCTTGTGGGTGACAGCGATTGTTGCGGGGATTTTAACTTGACCGACATGGAGCCGTAAATAAAACCAAGATGAATAATGCCAAACGTACCATAAAGTCAAAAAAAACCATATATGGGTGAACCAGTTGGCATAATGGCGCATGTTAATTTAATTAACCTGCTGCGTATTAAAGTGACAAATATTGTCATCAAAATAGAACAACCTGACAAACAGCTATAAAAAATGACTAAAAAGGATAAAACGACTGTGCGAGTTCGAAATTTCGGTATATATTAAGGTTCTGGAAATATTCTATGTGTGCAGGATGCCATGAATTCTCATTCCGATTTGTCGAAGCAAGATGCCCAAATGACAACGCCAGTTGCATCATTCAAAGGCAAGTCGCCTGCCATGTTGGCGAGCTTTTGCGGGATTCTGCGATCTCCGCTAACGGCATGGTTTGAGCCCTTGTTTTCCCATTTGCTGGATGAGATTCCCGGCTGGGTCGTCTCCCAATGTGAAACGCTGCCTGCTGCCCAGCAACAGCGCTATATGGATATTATCCATGGCCTGCGCCGTCATCGCGTCGAGATTGAGGCGGGTATTGAGAATGTCCTGCAGGATCATCTGCAGCGCTTCAGCAAACTGGAGCAAAGCAGCAAAGACAAGAAAAAATCCCTGCTCGATATGGATATGAGCGAGATGGGGCTGGTCGATGCCGCCGAGGTGGACTCAACCATCGCCATCGAAAGCATCGCAGATCGTTTTGCACCGGCACTCGACCCTGAATTATCCAATATTTTTCTCCGCTTAAAGCCCTATGCTGAGCAGTTGGTGATGGTTGGCCAGATGCCTTGTCACCCCCGTGTGATTTTTCAGATCGCGCTCGATGGGATGCAGCAACTCAGCTTGTCGCCGATTCAGCGCATGGAAGTTATCCAGCACTTCGCACGCCTCTGGGATATCAAAGCCCTGCAAGAGCTGAAACAGATCATCATCGCAACAGTCGAGCAGGCGCGGGTACCTGAGCTGGACCGTTTTCAGCCGATCAAATCTACGGATTCACCAGATAAGCCCAAACCCAAGCTTAAATCTGAAGCTGTATCCGGCGGATCAGGTGGCGGCAGCGGGCCTATCAATATGCCACCACCTATCATGCAGGATGGCGTACCTGTCCTGCATGTCGCGCAGAACGGTGGTCTGATCGTTGATCCTGCGCTGCTTGCCCAGCAAGCCCAGCAACTGGCGCTGCTCAGTCAGAGTATCGCTTCGGCGCCACTGGCCCCAGTCAATCCACACCCATTTGCGACCGAGCAGATTCTGGGGCAGTCGCAAGTGATCACACTGCTTGAGCAGTTGCAATCCCTGCAGCCCAGCTCGCCGCTTGATCAGAGCAATATCAAGGCCAGTGTCGCTGCCGTCCGTGATGGTATCCGCGAGCAATTGCACAGTGATGCCGATACGACGCAAGTCATCGCCAAGGATGACGCCAATCTGATCGATCTGGTCTCGACCTTATTTGACTATATTCTGGATGATGGCGAACTGCCGACACCGATGAAGGCGCTGATTGGCCGTCTGCAGATTCCGATTCTGAAAGTTGCCCTGATGGACAAGGCGTTTTTTGCAGGTGAAGAACATCCTGCACGCAAGCTGCTCAATCTTTTGGCTAAGGCCGGGATGAGTTGGGATGAGAACAGCAAGAGCGGTGAGGGGCTGTACAAGAAAGTCGAAGAGGTCGTGCATCTGGTCTTAAATGAGTTCCATGCCGACATGCGTCTGTTTGAGCGCTTGCTGGCTGATTTTACCCAGTTCCATCAGGCTCAGCTGGAGCGTCTGGCTGCAATGGATGCCCGCGTCCGCGAAGCCGAAGAAAACCGTGCCAAAGCCGAGACTGCCCGTACGACCGTCCAGCAGATTCTGAACCAGCGCCTCAAGGGCCTAAAACTCCCACTGTCGATCGTTAAGCTGCTGCAGGAAGGCTGGCGTCATGTGCTGTATTTGGCGGCCCTCAAAGAAGGCACCGAGTCCGAGCAATGGCGACAAGCTGTCAAAGTTGTGGATGCGCTGATCTGGAGCATGCTGCCACCGGCAGGGGACGTGCAGTGGATCGAGCGTCTGCGTGGTGTGTCGCCCAAGCTGATCAATAGCCTGCGTAAGGGTCTGATGTCGGTCAACTTCGATCCGCGTCAGCTTGAAGTCATGCTCAACGAAATCGCTCAGAGCCATCAGGAGATCATCGGCGGGGTACAGGTACCGCTGGTTGAGATTCTGGACCCGGCAGACAAGATCGCGCTACGTGAAGGCCAACCAGCCCCAGCCAGTGTCGAGCAGGCCATGACGACCGCCACACCCAATGAAATCAAATTTCTGGCAATGCCGAAGGCCGAGGTTTCGGCTTATACCGGTGAGACCCTGCCAACTAACAATCCAAACGTGATCGCCGTGCGTCAGATGCCGGTCGGGACTTGGGTTGAGTTTGTGCAGAGTGACAATCATTTGCGCCATCGCTTGGTCGCCAAGATTCGTGCGACCGAAAAGCTGATCTTTGCCAATAAACGCGGGATCAAGGCTGCCGAACTGTCGATGATGCAGCTAGCGATCGAACTGAGTCAGTCGCGAGCAGTGATTCTCGAAGAACAGCCACAGATGTTTGATCGTGCGCTGATGTCGGTTGTGGATGGCTTGAAGAGTCTTTCGGCTTAAAATCTACGTGAATTATAAGACCTGAACGGTCTGGATTGATGATCTATCTGATATCGTATGGCGGAGCTTCTGATGAAGTTCCGCTTTTTTAAGAGGCGTTTGTCATTTTGATCAGTGGCTTTGACGTCATGCGAGTTTCTGATGTTAAATGTAAGCCGCTTTGCCCGATCAATGATGACCCTGACCATGCCGGAATCTGCCGCGACTCAACTCTTATCCCCTGATACCTTCATGCCGCTGATCGACCAAGGCTGGCTGTCTTCGGCACGCCGTGTGCCATCGCCTAACTTTAATGACCGGCCTGCTGATGCGGCAGTGCGTCTGATCGTACTGCACAATATCAGCCTGCCACCAGCACAGACCGAGCAGGATTTTGCTGTGGATGGTACTGCATCTTATATCGAACAGTTTTTCCAAAACCGGCTAAATCCTGATGATCATCCTTATTTTCAGGAAATCAAAGACCTCAAAGTCTCCTCCCATTTCTTGATCACACGAACTGGTGAGGTGGTGCAGTTCGTCTCCTGCGATGAGCGTGCGTGGCATGCCGGGCGCTCCTGTTATCTGGGAGTAGCGGAGTGCAATGATTATTCGATCGGTATTGAGCTTGAGGGGGCTGATCATCTGCCGTTCACGGATGCACAGTATCAGGCTTTGACGCCGGTGATTCGTGCGATTCAGACCGCTTATCCAGAGACGGTCGGCCATCTGGCAGGCCATAGCGATATTGCACCGGGTCGCAAGACTGATCCCGGCGTGCATCTGGACTGGTTGCGCGTGCGTCGGGCACTGGTATCTGCTTAAGATTCTGTCTGTTTTTCATCATGATTTGTGGGGCGATTATCGCGTCCTGCATCATAAATTCTGACACGTCCTCTCATCCGTGATGTTCTTTAATTTTAAACATGCTTTGTGATCATGAACACGGGGATCGCTCCGCATGTTTTTGTCTTTAATTCCCCTTGTATGGACTGGCATTGTTTTTGCTCATTCGTGTTGAATATTTTTTTGACCATTCAGTTTGTTTTTTATTGATGGCGCAGGCATCGAATGTGTTACTTTAGGCAGGGATTCTGCGCATTTCCTGATGATTGCTTCGTGTGAGCCACCACCATGACCCTCTCTGCTTTAGATTCAACACCGCTGTATCACGTCAGTCTGATTGGCGCGCCGACCGATATCGGTGCTGGCGCGCGCGGTGCGTCCATGGGCCCTGAAGCCTTGCGTGTAGCTGAGATCAGTGAGGTGCTGATCGGGCAAGGGGCCGAGGTGCATGATCTTGGTAATGTTTCAGGCCCTGCCAACCCATGGCTACCCCCGCAAGCGGGCTATCGGCATTTGCCAGAAGTCGTGGCGTGGAATGAAGCTGTGCATGCCGCGGTCTATGCCGAGCTGCAACTGGGCCGCATGCCGATCCTGATGGGTGGGGATCATTGTCTGGGTATCGGCTCAATCAGTGCCGTGGCACGCTACTGCCGCGAACATGGCAAAAAACTGCACATCCTCTGGCTCGATGCGCATGCCGACTTTAATACCCATGACTTGACACCAAGCGGCAATATCCATGGGATGCCGGTCGCCTGTCTGTGCGGTTATGGTCCTGCTGAGCTCACGGGCATCGGCGGGCATACGCCTGCCATCTCGCCGACGTGGGTCAAGCAGATCGGTATCCGTAGTGTCGATCTCGGAGAGAAGCAGTTCGTCTACCAGCAGGGGCTGGATGTGTTTGATATGCGCTTCATTGATGAGGTCGGTATGCGTGCAACGATGCAGGCGGCGCTGGCGGGTCTGGATGCCGATACGCATCTGCATGTGAGTTTTGATGTGGATTTCCTTGATGCGGAGCTGGCACCCGGTGTCGGCACCACGGTCTTGGGTGGGCCGACTTATAGGGAGGCGCAGCTCTGTATGGAGATGATCGCCGATACCGGTTTACTCGGTTCGCTGGATGTGGTCGAGCTGAATCCGGCACTGGATGTGCGCAATCAGACCGCGCGCATCGCGGTGGATTTGGTTGGTAGCTTGTTTGGTAAATCCACGCTGATGCGCAAGCCGGTGCGCTAATCGTTTTCTTTTTTTTGTTATCGTCAGGATGCGTGCCGTGTGCTGACGCTCAGTTTTTAATGGTGTTAATTTCCGTGTCCTCCAGTTCCATGTCTTCCAGTACAGTATCTTCTAGCCCAGTTGCTTTCAGCGCGATGTCGCGTAGCCAAGCCAATATGCTTCTATTGCTCGTCTCGGTGATCTGGGGTTCAGCCTTTATCGCTCAGAAACAGTTTGAAGGGTTGGGGCAGGCGAGCTTTACCGGTTTGCGCTTCTTACTCGGTGCGCTGGTCGTGTTGCCGTTTGCGTGGCGCGAGTGGCGGCGGCATCCGTCTGTGGCGCGGCAGCATATTGTTCAGAAAAGCTGGCAGATCGTGCTGCTCGGGTCTTTGCTGTTTATGGGATCGTTTTTACAGCAAATCGGCGTACGCACGACCTCCGTGACTAATGCCGGATTCCTCACTGGGCTCTACGTGCCGCTGGTGCCGCTCTTCGGCTGGTTGATGCTGAAGGAGCGTCCGCACATCCTGACTTTGCCGCTGGCATTGGTGTGTCTGTTCGGCATTTGGTTGCTATCCGGTATGCAGAGTCTGGTGCTGGGTTCGGGGGATAATTGGGTGATTGCCTCGACGCCGTTCTGGGCCATTCATATTCTCTTTATCGGCCGTGTTGCGGATCGGCTGGGGTCGCCTTTGGTGGTTGCTGTCGGGCAGTTTGTTGTGGTGGGGATCTGGGGGCTTTTAATCGGTGGTTTGAGCGAGCCGATCAGTCTGCATGGGATCGCGCAGGCAGGCTGGGCGCTGGCCTATGCGGGGATTTTGTCGTCGGGTGTGGCTTTCACCCTGCAGGTGGTGGCGCAGCGTTATACGCCTGCGCCTGATGCGGCGATTGTGATGTCGTCCGAGGCGTTATTCTCTGCCGTGTGCGGCGCGATGTTTCTGAATGAGAGTCTGTCGTTGCGCGGGCTTATAGGCTGTGGTGTGATTCTCTTCTGTATCATCACGATTCAGTTGCTGCCGGTGCTGGCTGCACGTCGTGCGGTGAATGTGAGCTAATCTGCTGTTGGATTCACGAGTCTTTTTCCCGTATCACGCGGTTTCTTTGGCTGCTGGGGCGGGTGCGGTTTGACCCAGCTTAAGCACCAACGTAAGCGCAAAGCCAATCAATGCACCGCCGATCAGATGGGCGAGCGACAGTGTTTCATGCAGGATCAGGGCACCGAGCACGACGCCAAAACACGGAATCAACAACGCAACCAGCGTGGTGCGCATCGGCCCAATCCGCGCAATCAGCATGAAATAAAATAGATAAGCCACGCCAGTACAGGCAAAACCTAGGCCGAGCAGTGCGATCCAGTGAGATGTCTGTTGCGGCATAATCAAGCCCGTTGTCGCTATCTGGATCAGTAAGATCGGCAGCGCCATGATCGTCGCACCGCCGAGGCTTGCGACCGCAAACAGCCCGCTATCAATCGTCTCTCCCGTGTCACGCTTGCAGGCGGCATTCAGCCGCTGGATCAGAAAGCCCGACAGTCCATAGCAGATCGTCGCCAGCACACAGCACAGCATGCCGATGAGTGCGGCATGATCAAACTGCACCGGCCCCGCCTGCACCAGAATAAACACGCCCGACAGGCCCAGCAGAATCCCGCCCAGACTGCGTAGTGACAGCGCTTCCTTGAAGGCTAGATAGCCGATCAGGGTGCTCATGAGTGGTGTTAAGGCATTAAAAATCGCTAAGTACCCCGACGGCAGCACATGTGCCGCCCAGCCATAGCAGAAAAAAGGAATGGCGGAGTTGGTGATGCCCAGCAGCATGACCGGCAGTAGCCGACCATGAAAGACCCATGCCTTGCGCTGCCACAGTAAAGCCATTGTCAGAGCCACTACGCCAAAGAACAGCCGAAAAAACACCGTCTCGACCATGCCGATCTCCGGCACCACCATGCGCATAAACAGAAAACTCGCGCCCCAGATCAGGGAGAGCAAGAGCAGGATGGATAAATCTTTGGCGTTCATGAGGGGGTGTCGGATAGCGGCGAGGAGTCCGTTATATTAGCGCGATTGCGATTTTAAATTCATCCATTTGGATGAAAGTTTGGTGGGTTTTGCGGTGTTGAGAAACGCTTTGGGAATGTGCATAGAGGTGATTTTGTTGTGAAGATTTAGGGATAGATGCGTGATCCTTGCGAAATCGACTACAATGCAGCACTTTGAGCAGGTTCAGACTGCTTTATTTGAGTTACACATGAGGTAGGGGATAGACACAAGATGGCGCGATCATTGTGGCGTTCGACATTTATCGTCAGTGCGATGACCATGCTGTCCCGCATTTTGGGACTGGTCCGGGACATGGTGTTGCTCAATGTCTTTGGCGCCGGCGGCATGATGGATGCCTTTCTGGTGGCCTTCAAAATCCCGAACTTCCTGCGTCGCCTGTTTGCCGAAGGCGCCTTTTCGCAGGCTTTCGTGCCGGTCTTATCTGAGTATAAGACCACCAAGACCCATGAGGATGTACAGATCCTGATCAGTCGGGTGTCAGGTACACTGATGCTGATTCTAGGCACGCTCACGACGTTTTCGGTGGTTGCAGCACCCTTGGTGATTTTTGTCTTTGCACCGGGTTTCCATGATTCGCCCGAGAAATTCCATGTCGCGGTTGAGCTCTTGCGCCTGACTTTTCCGTATTTGTTCTTTATTTCCCTGACGGCTTTTGCAGGTAGCGTGCTGAATAGCTATGGCTCCTTTGCTACTGCGTCCTTCTCGCCAGTGTTGCTTAATTTGACCATGATCGCTTCGGCGTGGTGGCTCGTGCCCTATATGCCGGTGCCGGTGATGGCGCTGGGCTGGGGCGTGATGGCGGCAGGGCTTATCCAGCTTGCGATCCAGATCCCAGAGCTGGTGCACAAAAAACTCCTGATCATGCCCAAGATCGACTTCCGCCACGAAGGCGTGCAGCGCATCCTCAAGCTCATGCTACCGGCGCTGTTTGGCGTCTCAGTAGTGCAGATCAATCTCTTGCTGGATACCGTCCTTGCGTCCTTCATGCATGTCGGCTCGGTGTCGTGGCTATATACCGCTGAGCGCATGACCGAGCTGCCTTTGGGTCTGATTGGCATTGCGATTGCCACCGTGATCCTGCCGTCTCTGTCGGCGATCCATGCCAAGCAGGAGCATGAGAAGTTTGAGGCGATGATCGACTGGGCCATGCAGGTGATCGTGCTGGTCGGGGTGCCTGCGTCACTCGCCATGATGATTCTGGCGGGTCCGATGATTCAGGCGCTGTTCCAGCATGGTGCGTTTAATAGCTATGACGTTGATATGACGGTCTGGGCGCTGCGCGGCTTGTCGGGCGGGATCTTGGCCTTTATGCTGATCAAGATCTTTGCGCCGGGCTTCTATGCTCGTCAGGATACCAAGACCCCAGTCAAGATCGGTCTGATCGCGGTGGTGGCCAATATGGGCTTTAACCTGATTTTGGTCGGGATTTTTTACCTGCTCAAATGGCCGCTGCACAGTGCGCTGTCGCTTGCCAGTACGTGCTCGGCCTTCCTCAATGCCGGCATGCTTTACTACGCGCTCAAGCGTGATGGCGTGTTTAAGGTCGGTCCACATTGGCAAATGATCGCTTTCCGTTATCTGTGTGGCAACATGCTGATGGCGGTGGTGCTGGTTTATGGTCTGCAGTGGTATCAGTGGGATGCCCCGCGCTGGCAGCGTGTCGCTGAACTCTTGTCCCTCTGCGAACTCGGTGCGGTCGCCTATGGTGTGGGCCTGCTACTGACCGGTTTCCGCCCCAGTCAGATCCGGCATCATTAACCTGTGGATGTCGGGGTTCATCCGTGGATGTGCACCAAGATCATGCGCCGTGGCAGACGGCGCAGTGCTTTTCTGGCACACTAGACGCTCTTGCGATGAGGACCTGCACACGCATGAAATTGCTCCGTTTACACTGCTTGCCTGACGACCCCGCGCTGCCGCCTTTAGCCGTGACGATCGGCAATTTTGACGGTGTGCATCTGGGCCATCAGGCTATGATCCAGACGCTCAAGGACACTGCTGCCAAGCAGGGCTTAAAGACGCTGGTCATGCTGTTTGAGCCGCAGCCGCTGGAGTTCTTTCGCGGTCTTGATGCACCGCCGCGCATCACCACTTGGCGGGAGAAGGTCGAAATCCTGCGTGATTTGGGCGTGGACTATGTGCTGGTGGCGCGCTTTGATCAGACGTTCAGATCGCTGACCGCACAGAATTTTGCTGATCTCTTAAAGCACCGCCTGAATACGCAGGAGCTTGTGATCGGCGATGACTTCCGCTTTGGCTGTGACCGGGCCGGCGACGTGACTTTCCTTAAGAATTACGGTTTTCCGGTCGCCGTGCTGCCGACTATCCTCGTCGATGGTGAGCGCGTCAGCTCGACCCGCGTGCGTGAGGTGTTGCAGGCCGGCGACTTTGCCACGGCTGCTCGACTCTTGGGTCGTCCCTATACCATTACAGGGCATGTGCAGTATGGCGATCAGATTGGCCGTACTATAGATTTTCCGACCGCTAATGTCGCGCTCAACCGTCTGACGCCCTGCCTGCATGGCATCTATGTGGTGCAGATGCGTGTAGTGGATAAAGGCGCAGCACTGGATGTACTGACAGCAGGGCAGGGTATGGCAGGCTACACGGCGGGTGCGGTGATCGGTGCCGGTCATGTCGGTACGCGTCCTGCGTTGGCGGGGCAAGTCGCGCAAACGTGGCGGCTTGAGGTTTTTTTACCGCATCAAAACTATCCGGCAGCGCTTTCTGTTAATCTCTATGGTTTGCGCGTGGCGGTGACCTTCCTGCATCATCTGCATGGCGAGCGGCCTTACCCGTCGCTTGAGGCGCTACAGGACGGCATCCGGCAGGATGTGCTGGATACCTTGGCCTATCGCCGTGACACCGCAACTGCGCCGATCCCGGATCTGATTTAAAGATCGATGGGTTTTAAAATCTGGCTGGTTTGAAAAACCTGATTGATGACGAATTTGCTGTTATCTCTTTTTATTGCATTGTTTGAATTAAAGAACTGGACTGTATACCCCGATGAGTGACCATACCTCAGACGATTTGAAAGCTAAAGTCGACTACAAAGATACCCTCAACCTGCCCGATACCCCATTCGCCATGCAGGCCAAACTCGCCACGCGCGAAGTGACATGGCTGGCCGACTGGGAAGCCGATGACCTGTATGCCAAGGTACGCGCCGCACGTGCCGGTAAGCCCAAATACATGCTGCACGACGGCCCGCCCTATGCCAATGGCCAGATTCACTTGGGTCATGCGGTGAATAAAGTCCTGAAGGACATCATCACCAAGAGCAAGACGCTGTCGGGCTTCGATGCGCCGTATGTGCCCGGCTGGGACTGTCATGGTCTGCCGATCGAGCAGAAGGTCGAGGAGAAAGTCGGCAAGGTCGGCGTCAAGGTCGATGCCAGCGAATTCCGCACGCTGTGCCGTGAGTATGCCGCAAGCCAAGTCGAGCTGCAGAAGGCCGACTTCAAGCGTCTCGGCGTCATGGGTGACTGGGATCATCCCTACCTGACCATGAACTTTGCGCAGGAAGCCAACACCGTGCGCGCATTGGGCAAGATCGTCAAAGCCGGGCATGTAACCCCAGGTCTCAAGCCTGTCAACTGGTGTCTGGACTGTGGTTCGGCGCTGGCTGAGGCGGAAGTCGAATATCAGGACAAAAAATCCGATGCCATCGACGTCGGCTTTGGCGTGGTGGATCTCGCTGATCTGTCTCGTCGCGTGGGTACGAGCGTGACCACGCCTACCGAGATCGTGATCTGGACCACCACCCCATGGACCCTGCCAGCTAACCAAGCCGTGGCGCTGCATGCCGAGATCGACTATCAGCTCGTGAGCGCAAAGTCTGATGATCAGCCTACGGCGTTGATTCTGGCTAAGAATCTCGTTGCTGACGCCACCACACGCTATGGTCTGCAAGACCCCGTGGTGCTAGCCGAGTTTAAAGGTGCCGTGCTTGAGTATCTCACCCTGCAGCATCCGCTCATCGTCGAGCGCCAAGTGCCGGTGATCTTGGGTGAGCATGTGATAGATACCAGCGGTACGGGTGCCGTGCATACCGCTCCCGGTCACGGTGTGGACGACTATAAGGTCGGCCTGCAATACAACCTGCGCGTAGAGAATCCCGTCAGTGGCAGCGGTGTCTATCTGCCCGAAGCGGCGGTCTTTGCCGGTGAGCATATCTATAAAGCCAACCCGCTGATCATCGAGCAACTGCGCGGCGACCGTAAGCTGTGGGCGCATGTGGTGATCAGCCACAGCTATCCGCACTGCTGGCGGCACAAGAAACCGATCATCTTCCGTGCCACCCCACAGTGGTTTATCAGCATGGAGAAGGCGGGTCTGCGCGAAGCCGCGATGGCTGCGATCAAGACCGTGTCGTGGATTCCTGACTGGGGCCAAAACCGCATCGAAGCCATGATCGAAGGTCGTCCCGACTGGTGTATCTCGCGCCAGCGTACCTGGGGCGTGCCGATTCCATTCTTCGTGCATAAAGATAGCGGTGCTCTGCATCCGGATACAGAAGGCTTGATTGAGAAAGTCGCGCTGCTGATTGAGCAGGGCGGGGTCGATGCGTGGTTTAACGCAACGGCAGAAAGCCTGATCGGTGCTGATGCCGCGCACTACAACAAAGCTACCGATACGCTGGACGTCTGGTTTGACTCAGGTGTAACACATTACTGTGTGCTCGAACAGCGTCCTGAGTTGAGCGCGCCTGCCGATCTGTATTTGGAAGGCTCCGACCAGCATCGCGGCTGGTTCCAGACGTCGCTTTTGACCGGACTTGCGATCAACAACGAAGCACCGTTTAAAAACGTATTGACGCATGGCTTTGTGGTCGATGTCAAAGGCCATAAGATGTCCAAGTCGCTGGGCAATATCATCAATCCTCAAGATGTGATCAAGGAGCTGGGTGCTGATGGTGTGCGTTTCTGGGTGGCTTCGAGCGACTATCGCTATGAGATGACCGCTGGTAAGGAAGTCTTTAGCCGCACGACTGATGGTTATCGTCGGATTCGTAACACCTTACGCTTCCTTTTGGCGAATTTGAACGGCTTTAATCCAGCAACTGATCTTGTCCCTGTGAACGAGTTGATCGCGTTGGATCGCTTTATCCTGTCGCGTACCGATGAAGTCCAGAAGACCATTCGCGCAGCCTATGAGGACATGAGTTTCCATCTGGTATGCAGCCAGATGGTGGCCTTCTGTACCAGCGATCTCGGTGGTTTCTATCTCGATATCATCAAGGATCGTCAGTACACCACCAAAGCCGACTCGCTGGCTCGCCGTTCGGCGCAGACTGCGCTGTATCATGTGGTCAATGCGCTGGTGCGCTGGATGAGTCCGATCTTAAGCTTTACAGCACAGGAAGCATGGCCGTTGATCCCGCAGAATAGTGCCGCACCTGCCGATCAGTATGTGTTTACCACCGAGTGGTATGATATTCCGGTCGGGAGTGGCACAGGTGAGACCATCAGCGATGCCGAATGGCAGACCGTGCTGGAAGTCAAAGCAGCAGTCAACAAGCTGATCGAAAACGCCCGTAATGCCAAAACCATTGGTGCCAATCTGTCGGGTGCGGTCGAGATCTGGGCCGAGCCTGTGATTTATCAGGTGCTCGCCAAACTGCAAGACGAACTGCGCTTCGTGCTCATCGTCAGTGATGTCAGATTGCATGAAGGTGTGAACGAGGCAGGTGAGGCCACCGAGCTTGCGGGTCTGCGTGCAGCCGTGACCGCGGCCAACGGCATCAAGTGCGTGCGCTGCTGGCATGTGCGTCATGATGTGGGTCATGATCCTACTCATCCAGAGCTATGTGCCCGCTGTGTGACCAATGTCGTAGGCAACGGCGAGGTACGCCACTATGCCTAAGAGCCTTCATCGCGAAAATCTGGTCTGGCTGGGATTGAGCATCCTCGCCATCCTGCTGGATCAGTGGACCAAGCATATCGCATCCACCCATCTGACTTTGGGTGAGCCGACCGCAGTGATTCCGGGCCTCTTGGACTGGACCCTGCTGCATAACCATGGCGCAGCCTTTAGCTTCCTGTCAGATGCTGGCGGTTGGCAGCGTTATCTATTTACCGGACTTGCTGTGGTGCTGTCGCTGGTGTTTGTGGTCTGGCTCTTGCGCTTGCCTAAGCAGGCCGCGATTCTAGCGGCTGGTATCGCGCTGGTCTTGGGCGGGGCGATCGGCAATCTGATTGACCGCGTGTCGCTCGGGTATGTGGTGGACTTTATCAGTGTCTATCACAGTACCCATTATTTCCCGTCGTTTAATATTGCCGACAGCGCGATCACGCTGGGGACGATTTTCCTGATTATCGACATGCTGTTTCTGGATAAACGACGCCAGCAGCAGAACACCCCTGACGTTTAATCATACGGGTCGGATGGCGGTAGTCTCCGGCCCGTCATTTTTGTTTTTCTATGATGTGCCGATATGAGCACGCTTGTCATGAGTGAACCATTGCCATGAGCGAAAACCTCTCTACATTTACCAATCCTAACGACGACACGCGTATCACGGATGGTGCCCAAGTCGCCTTGCATTTTTCAGTTTCCCTTGAGAATGGTATCGAGATCGATAATACTCGTACGAATTACGAGCAGCCTGTGAGTCTCGTGGTCGGTGACGGCAATCTCTTGCCCGGATTTGAGCAGGCACTGATGGGCTTACGTGCTGGTGATCGCCGCACGGTGCATCTGCCGCCCGAGGATGCCTTTGGGACATGGAATCCCGATAACATCCAGCGCTTTGACCGCGCCCAGTTTGCCTTGACAGGTGAGATGCCAGTGGTTGGTACCATGATGGAGTTCACGGACAAAGGTGGCTCGACCCTGCCGGGCGTGATCTCAAGCGTGACGGATGATGTGGTTGAGGTAGATTTCAATCATCCACTGGCTGGGCGCAATGTGGTGTTTGAGGTTGAGATCGCCAAGGTCACGCCACCGGGAGCCAGTAGCGTCCGTCTGGCCTGATTGGCCCATATGTCAGCCGTACAAGGAGTGTAACGGATGAGTCAGCAAGAGATGGCGAGTCAGGTCGATCAGCCGGTGCGTGTGAACCTGCGCCATGCCAACCATTTTAATTTTTTCAGACTGTGCTTTGCGATTCTGGTCATCGTTTCCCATTCGTTTGAGTTGGTCGATGGTAACCGGAGCCGCGAACTCTTGACCCGTGTCTTCGGTACGCTGTCGTTTGGCGAGTTTGCGGTGGATGGTTTCTTCCTCTTGAGTGGCTATCTGATCATACAAAGCTGGCAGATGGAGCCGCGACTGCTGCCTTTTCTCTGGAAGCGCTTTCTGCGTATTTTTCCTGCCTTTATCGTTTGTTCGATCATCTGCGCGCTGTTGTTTGGCCCTTTGGGAGTACATCACCGTCTGGGCTATTGGGCTGCATTTGATATCAAGACCTTCGTGCGGACCATGCTGACCTTAGGCAGCGTTTATGTCCCGCCAGTGTTTGTCGGTAGCAACTATGCCGTGATGAATGGCGCGATGTGGACCATTCGTTATGAGATGCTGTGTTATCTAATGGTGGCTTTCGCTGGCGTGCTGTCGCTGTTTGGGCGTCCTGTGCTCTGGCTTTTGGTTACTGTGACATTGATTGCTGGCAGCATATGTTTTTATCCCATTCCGGATCGGGTTTTCTTTCTGGGTTGGGACCTGTACTTCTATGCAGATGCGCTCGTCCGTTTAATCATGCTGTTTGTCGTGGGTGGCTGTTTTTACCTGTTTCGTCAGAGCGTGGTGTATCGTCCCTGCTACATTCTGCTGGCGCTGATCTTACTCATTGCCTGTCTATGTGACGCCCGCTGGGCGGAGCCGGGGATGGCGGTCTTTGGCGGTTATCTGCTGTTTTATCTCGCCTATGCCCGCATACCAGTGCTGGACCGCTTTCAGCGCTTGCCTGATCTGTCGTATGGGATTTATTTGTATGGCTGGCCGATTCAGAAACTGCTGATTTTTCATATCGCAGGGATATCGCCATGGCTGGTAATGATCCTGACCATCGTACTGGCGGGTTATTTTGCATTTGTGAGTTGGCATGTGATCGAAAAGCCCAGCCTGTCATTGAAATCTTGGTCAGCGCGGCGACCAGTACAGCGTATTGTCTGAATGGCGTCTGACTGCGTCAACTGTTGTGGTATGTGATGTTCTGCAGCATGACGGTTTGCGATAAATGGCGGCATATCACTTGTGAAAGGTTGGTTTTAGCATCGTTCGTTACAGGAAAAATGCTTGCCATTTCACTAAAGTGCTAAGATGATAAATACGCAATCAGGAAGATTGCGAGCATGGGGGGTGGTTATGGCGATGTTGCGCATGGTCCAAGCCACGGCCTCATTATAATAACGACAGCGCCAAGAAGGTGATGCTATGTCACTTGAGTCGATCAGGCCGGATAGCGGGCTTTGTTCCCGTTTTATCATTAAGCCGCAAAGGCGGCCCTGCTGGTTTTTGCCATGTTTTCTGATGAGTATCTTATCCGCCTGCGCCGTGCATAAGCAGACGGACTATGTAGAGGCCATCGGTGCACCGCTACGCGACTTTAATCTCATCTATGTCCCAGTGCCCGATATTCTGGAGCAAGCCAAGCTGCATCCCTATACAGTACCCGCAGATTGGAGTTGTGCAGGGCTGAACGCTGAGATTGTCTCGCTGGATGAGGTGCTGGGCACGGACAGCGAGACCGCACCCCTCGATAAAACGCTCTGGCAGAAGAGCAAGGATGAAGCGAATTCCCAAGCCACTGGGGCTATACGCCATACGACCGAGGGATTTATTCCTTTCCTCGGTTGGGTCCGGCGCTTAAGCGGGGCCGAGCGGCACTCAAAGCAGGTGGCAGATGCGATCGGGGCGGGTTCGATCCGGCGGGCTTTTCTAAAAGGTCTGCGTGTGTCGCGAAAATGCCCACTCGTCATACCGCAGGCTGGCTATGGTCAGCCTACAATCCTGTTTCCTGATCCGGATTAGCAACGGATCGTACGGCCACGATCCGATGTTGTTGATTAGGCAGGGAGTCGGTGCGCGGCTGTGCTGGTGGGCATGATGCGTGACATCAGCTCAGACCAGCTTGGACGGCTATGCCACAGCGCACGCAGTTGATCGACGCGATGATTGGGCAGCGAGTGAATTGCGATACGCTCCCACACGGTCCAAAACTGCTTGGCGAAGCTACCAGTATTGTAGTGGATCCCAAACTCGGCACACACGGCCTGTACTTTCGGTGCCATTTCTTTATAGCGGTTGGCAGGCACATCGGGGAAGAGGTGATGTTCGATCTGATGGCTTAAGTTACCCGACATGAAGTGCAGTATACGGCCGCCAGTCAGGTTACTTGAGCCTTTGATCTGGCGCAGATACCACTCTGCTTTGGTCTCAACATCGACGCGGTCTTCAAACACCTCAACATCCTCGGTGAAGTGACCGCAAAAGATGATCGAGAAGGCCCAGATGTTGCGCATCAGATTGGCGACCGCGTTGCCAGCCAGCACCGGCAGGAACATCGGTCCTGCGATGATTGGGAAGAACACATAGTCTTTGAGGATCTGGCGACGGGCTTTTTTGATGAAAGCATCCACATACGCAAGCGCGGTCTTACCATCGACCTTGCCCGACAGGTATTCATCTATGCGTGAATTCTGCATCGCGACAAACCACTGGAAGCCCAGCATCATGCTGATCGAGAAGGGCAGGTTGCCAAGGAAGCGTGGATGCCACTCCTGCTCGCGGGTCATGCGCAGCAAGCCGTAGCCGACATCATCATCGCGGCCCAGCACATTGGTGTAGGTGTGGTGCTTGAAATTATGCGTGTAGCGCCAGTCTTTACCGGAGCAGGCCATATCCCAGTCGTAGCTATTGCCCTGCAGGCTCGGATCATTGAGCCAATCAAACTGGCCATGAATCACATTATGACCCAGTTCCATATTCTCTACGATCTTGGAAATACCGAGCAGACCCGCGCCCAGCACCCACACCGGTGGCAGCCAGCCACCAAACATCAGCATGCTGCGCGAGACGAGCTCGCTATAGCGCACAAAGTCACGTACCGCATAGATATAGCGTGCGTCGCTCTCGCCGATTTTAGCCATGGTTTCGCTACGGATGGCATCAATACGACGACCAAATTCGGCGATCTCATCAGAACTCAAGACGCGGCTTTTGGGGGTGAAATAGCTGGTCGAATGCGAAATAGTCACGATCGTTGCTCTTATGTCAGTGGTTGATGCCGTCTGTCGTTTTGCTTGCGCGAGGCGTAAGGGCTCGCGTGGAGCAGGTCGCGTCAGATCAGATCAATCATCAATCTATTCAGGGTTATAGTGCGCTCAGAATAGCGTGATCGTATGACAAGTGCATGACTGTATAGACGCGTGTACTGTCATGTTGGACTAAAAAAAGAGGCCATACTTTCGGTATTGTGTAGCATGGACGAACCGATAGTGTGGCCTTTTATTTTGAAAAGTATGTCGTTATTGCGTTTTTTGTTGTGAGATTGTGGTGATCTGCCAAAGCCCTGCGATGAGCAAGGCTTTGGCATGTATCTGGAGATGCAGCGCGGACGCTGCATGGTTTTTGGGCTTAGACTGATTCCGATTGGCTCAGACGCTTGAACAGGTTGTTGCTGACGCTGGCATTGCGTTTGAAGCGGCGCTTCAGACGATCTACCATGTTATCTGGCAGCGAATGCTCGGCGAGGCGTACCCATACGGTCCAGAACTGCTTTGCGAAGCTGGCCGAGTTGTAGTTCTGACCGTACTCATCACACAGGGCGCGCACGGCAGGGGCCATTTCCTGATAACGGTTGGCTGGTACATCCGGGAACAGGTGATGCTCAATCTGATGGCTCAGGTTACCACTCATAAAGTGGATGATCGGGCCGCCGGTGAAGTTACTCGAACCACGGATCTGACGCAGATACCACTCGGCCTTGGTTTCATTGGCGGTGTTGTCTTCCATCATTTCTGCATCTTCGGTGAAGTGACCACAGTAGATCACGGCGGATGCCCACCAGTTGCGGATCAGGTTGGCAACCGCGTTACCGGCCAGTACTGGCAGGAACATCGGGCCTGCGAGTAGCGGGAAGAACACATAATCCTTGCCGAATTGGCGCAGGGCTTTTTTACGCCAGTTCTTCGATTGGACATACACGTCTTTCCAGGTTTTCTCACCCGTGAACAGGACTTGTTCCAATTCCAGACGTTGCAGACTCAGCAGCCACTCAAAACCAGTCGAGAGGAAGATGCCCATCGGCACGTTAAACAGGAAACGGGGTTCCCATTCTTGAGCGCGGGTCATGCGCATCACGCCATAGCCGATGTCGTGGTCTTTACCGATGACATTGGTGTAGGTGTGGTGCATGTAGTTATGGGTGTACTTCCAGTCTTCGCCGGTACAGACGGTATCCCAGTCATACGTGGTGCCGTTTAAGGTCGGGTCGTTCAGCCAGTCGAACTGACCGTGCATGACGTTATGACCCAGCTCCATGTTTTCGACGATCTTGGACACACCCAGCATGCTGGTGCCCAGCAGCCAAACCGGTGGAATCCAGCCGCCAAACATCAGCATGGCACGCGAGGCGATCTCGGTGTAACGCACGAAGTTCCGGACCTTGTACACGTATTTGGCGTCTTCTTCACCGACTTTCGCCATGGTTTCGGCGCGGATGGCTTCGATGCGACGACCGAATTCGGCGATCTCATCAGGTGTCAGGACACGGCTCTTGCTCAGTTTGTACGGCATGGTTGCAATCATATTCATGGTGATATTCTCACTGTCTAATCTAGATAAATTCGTTAAATTCTGGTCAATTACAGATCGATCACGACGGGGCCGACAGCCTCGCTGATGCAGAGTTTGATCTGGACGTTGTTTTGATCGTTGATTTCACCGGTCAACTGGTTACGCACGGTACCGCTCACCTTGCTACAGGCACAGGTGTTGCAGATGCCCATACGGCAGCCGTAAGTGGGTTTCAGGCCAGCAGCCTCGGCGCTGGCGAGCAGGTTGCCTTTCGCTTCAAACTCTTGCTGACTGCGGCGGAAGTTCACCGGTTGGGCTTCAGCGTTTTCATCAATGGTGACGGGCAGGAAGCTCTCTTGCGACAGACGATCCGACCAGCCAAACTCGGCCCACAGCAGACGGGTGGCTTTCATCAGGCCAGGTGCCGCACAGACATAGGTTTCACGGGTTGCCGCATCAGGACACAGGCGGTCCAGTGTGTCGGCATCAAAGCGGGCAGGTTTCTCTGCGCTATCGACGATGATGTGCAGGTCGAAGTGCGCGTGGATGGCAGCCAGTGTCTCTAGTTCCGTGCGGAAGGCTGGATCACGCGAGTAGTAGATCAGGGTTACAGGTTGGGTCGAACGCAGCAGAGCTTCTTGGACCATCGGGATGATCGGGGTGATGCCACTACCGGCAGAGATAAAGAGCACTGGCGTCACTTCATCTTTCAGCATGAATTCGCCACCGGCAGGGGTGATCTCGATCACATCGCCGATCTTGGCGTTGTAGGCGAGGTAGCCCGACACGCGGCCTTGTTTCTTGACACCGATCACGAGCTTGCCGTCTTTGGCGTAGCTCTCTGGTGTGCAGACCAGACTGTAGGCACGCTGATAACGCACACCGGCGATCGATACGGTGACCATGATGAACTGACCGGGTTTGAAGCTTGCAAAGCGGCGGTTCAGTAGGTGCTTGGTCGACAGGGTGACTTTGACCATGTCGTCTTCGATGTATTCGATATTGTCGATGCGGGCCATGGTCTTGGACACGGTCCACAGGGGATTCACTTTGGCGAGCAGGAAATCGGCGAAATCTTCACGCACCCAGTGCGGACGATAGCTGTTGGCTTGGTAGTCGTTGTTGCTGGCGATAGTTGCTTGCATGTATCTTGTCCTCTTCAGGGCTTCACCGTCTGCCTAATCCAGGCGGTGTACTACACGTTAAATTCAGTCAAGGTCCGGTCAGTGTGATCTTGGTCTATACTGGTCGGTCGCTTGTGGTATTCGTTAGTGTACACATGTAATATTAGTGTACGCTTGTTCACTAATATACGTGACTTTAAATTTTAGTCAACACTTGTACACTGAAATTTTTGTTATTTTCGTTTCGAGGTCATGGGTGAATTTGCTAAACTCAAGGCCTGCAATGTTTTGCGGTCTTTTTTTGTCTTTGAATTCGAATCATTACAAGCAGCTGGAAGTGGTCTATGTCTCTACGCGATGAGCGCAAACAACAAAGTCGGCAAGCCTTGCTTGACGCGGCTCTGGCGCTCAGCAGTGAGGGCGGGCGCTCCTTTGGCACCATCAGTCTGCGCGAAGTTGCACGAGAGGCGGGCTTGGTGCCCACGGCTTTCTATCGGCATTTTCAGGATATGGATGAGCTGGGCGCGGATCTCGTGGACTATGCCTCTGGTAGTTTGCACCGTCTACGCATGAGTTTGCGTGAGGGCTTTGCGCTGACGATGACGGACAAGAAGCATGCTTCGACCACGCGTGACAGTATTGAGCGTTTCTTTACTGCTATCGACAAGCAGCCGGAGCATTGGGCGTTCCTCGTACGAGAGCGATGGGGGGCGTCGCTGGCGGTGCGGCGGGCGATCGATAAAGAGGTGCGTTTTTTTACCGTCGATATGGCGGAGGATCTGCACAAGCTGCCAGACTTTAAGACGCTAGAGAAGCAAGACTTGTCCAATATCGCCGAGATTCTGGTCAATCTGGCTTTCACGTGGGCCATGACCTGGATTACGCTGCCGCTCTTGGACGAGACAACATCACTGGAGGAGCAGCGCGAGCAGTTGATCGGGCGCGCAACGCGTCAGACGCAGGTGCTGAATCGCGGGGTGTCCAATTGGCAGAGCGTGCCGAGATTAAAGGATGCAGCGTCTGAGCCAGTTGAGCGTATTTCTAAGTCGGGTCAGTAGTCTATGTGATCCTTATTTGGATTAGACGCTATCTATGGTTGACTCTCTAGACGAAACTCTTTTGAACATTCTATCTTGCTATTTTCTTTCACTATTTTATATTCCGCACTTCGAAAGTCGGGATATATTAACCTAGACATGACGATTGAGCACATGCACGACGCTCATGCTACGACGGTATTCAATGAATCCCCATTTCTTTTTTTGCACACGCCAGATTGGTCTGTGCATCTTGAATACCTTGGGCCGCAGATAACGCAAAAAACTTGATCGCCCCAGCATGATCTTGAGGGAGTCCTAAACCAAACCACAGATCCTTACCTCATGCATCTTGTGCAGTAGCATTGCCTAATTCTGCAGCGATACGATCGGCATTAGCCGCACTTTGTAAGTCATGCCGTTGTCGAAAATAAAATCCCAAACTACTCCAAGCATAGACATCCTTGGAGTCCACTTCTATGGCCCGTTGAAAATACTTAAACGCTGAATCGTATTTTTTAATTTTCTGCAATTCAAAAGCAGTTTCATCAAGCATTTGCACATAAACCTCAGGGTAGAACTGATTGATATCTGCACCAAACTGATCAATCGCCGCCGCGTAATCAACAGCAGATGCCTCGGCCAGCCCTCGCTGGTCCTCTACCCAAGCATGATCCAGTAACACCTGAGATTCTAAATAGCCAAGCTCGGCAGGAGTAAGCCCGGCCGTTTTTGATTTATTGAAGAAGTTCCGCATGGCCTGAGTGCTGCCACCCCATTTCGTCTGTAAATTATACATATACGAATGACGAGCAATAAAATTATGCGGAGCAATGTGGTTGGCAGCGTTAAGCAAATCCTGTTGCTTCTGCAGATTGGGAGAGGGCCGCGATTTCCAGTGAGCATTGGAAAGAATAAAACTAGTGATACGGCTCATAGGCAGATCAGAATCATCTGAGTAGTACTTTGCGATTTTCAGTAAATATGCGTAAGAAATCAGCAGTTTATTATTTAGAATCAATGATGTGTTCAAATCAGTGCGTGCTTTGGCTATTGCAGTATTCAGAGCATTAAACTGTTTAGGTGAGGTTTTATTCGCATACCCGTCACCTCGCGCATTTTGGCCAATTTCCAGATAATACACTCCCCGCGCCACATGAGCAGCATATGAGCGCGGGAATGCTTGTAACCAGGCATCTAGAGGTGCTTCCAGAGCAGGATCAGCGATTCTAAAACCATTAAATGCGACCTCAAGCTTAAAATCATCAATTTTCCCAGCTTCAAAGTCTTGCTGCATCGCATTGAACTTGGCATCCAGTACAGGATACTGGTGGTTGATTAATAATCTAATGTATTCATTGTCGCTTTTCGATGCGGCATTGATTCTTGGATTTTGAGCAGGGTTAGCATTTTTTGTTTGAGTCGTTGCATCTATTATAGGTTGGGCCGACGTATTTGCCTTTGCTGCTTCGGAGGTACAATACAAGGTCACGCTAATGACCATGTAGGCAAAAAACGTAGAAAAACTCTTAATTTTTTTTGCCATGACATGACCTTTTTTGGGGTGCTGTTCGTTCAAAATATAATAAAGTCTGTGCGCTAAGCAACAAGTTCTGACGCATTGCAGTTCGCCTTATTCAAACTGTTCACCTGCTAGCAAATTGCGCAGCACGCATAGGCTGCGGCTTACCTCAGCACAGGTGTTGGCAATGATGGCCGTGTCTGGTTTCGTTCGGTTGGTTTAAACGCTGGGACAGGTCCCAGCTTGCAGCGGACTATAGCAGAGGAGGAGACATCACACCCTTCGCCATATCCTCCCTTTCCCCCAGAAAATCATGCCAAGCATCCAGCAAACCCACAAAGACCCGATGGAATCCATGCTGGCGCATCTCGTGATAGGCGGCTTTGGGCGTATAGCCATCATGCTGCACGCGATACATTGCGACTACGAGACCGGTACGATCCTGTCCATGCAGACAATGAACATACACTGGATGCTGAGTGTTGCTCAGCGTATCTACCGCAAGTTTGAGATGCGCCCGATCCGGTGCAGACCAGAAATTCGACAGATCAGACGGCGGACCAGATGCATCCACTACGTGCATGCCTAAAGCCTCGGCATCTGCATCTGAGCCTTCACCCGCCAGATCCAGCTTCACCACAGTCTCGACACCGAGCTGCTTCAGATAGTGCCAGCCTGCAGGCGTCGGCTGACCGCCGCGATAGACACCCGCATCCACCTCAGCAAAGTGCGGGATATCGTGCGGGTCCGGTGGCGTAGGGGAGGCGGCCCATGCCGATAGCGGCAGGGTCAAGGTCAGACAGACTAGCGCAATGCGCAGTCCGGGATCGAGATATGGCAGCATAATCGTTCGCTAGAGGTCATCATCAAAAAAACCGCTCATGTGAGCGGTTTTGGTCGGTCTGGTTATAGCATTACTTGTGGGCGCGGTCTTTGGCCAGCAGGTAGTCAACGACTTTCAGCGCGTCGCCGGTTTCACCTTGTACGACATATTTACCATCTACGACCAGTGCAGGCACACCTTCGAGCTGGAACTGCATGGCGAGTTTCTTGGATTGGGCGATCTTGCCCGAGACGGCGAAAGAGTTAAACAGGCCATTGAATTTATTGGCATCGATGCCTTGGCTGGCATAGAAACTTGCCAGAGAGGCCTGATCAAACAGACGCTGTTGACCCACATGGATGGCGTTAAACAGTGTGGTGTGCAGCTTTTCGGTTTGTTGACCCAGCAGCTCTGCGGCGTAGAAGCCACGGGCGTTTTGTTCCCAAGTCGGGTTCAGCGCGGCAGGGGTGCGAATGAAGTTCACATCAGCAGGCTTGGCTTTAAGCCATGCGCCGATGAACGGGTCCAGACGAAAGCAATGCGGGCAGCCATACCAGAAGAACTCGCGGACTTCGTGTTTGCCGGGGACTTCGACAGGCGCGGGGTTCGCGATCACGGTGTAGTCTTTACCGGCGACATAGTCGGCAGCATGGCTGGCAGTGGCGATGCCGGTCAGGGTAATGGCGGTGGTGAGGGCAAACAGGCTTTTCTTTACGATTGCGGTGCGTGTGTTCACGGTGCTCATGAATGGTCCTTAAACGTCCTTGGTCAATGGCAGATAAAATAGAGTGTGATCGGCGCAGGCATGCTAGACGGGTACATGTGGCGCGATGGTTCACGTTAAGCGAATCATAGAAAGAATTCAGTCGTTTGTCTGTGACTTTGTGCAGTGGCTTGTGAAGTTTTATGCAATTGCATGTCTAATCTGTGCTGCGTATGGTTCGTTGCGATGATTTTGCTTTACACTTAGGCGCATCAAGCGGCAGTCGTGAGCTTTGCCGCCGCAAAATCTACATGTTCAATTCCCCTAAATGCGCCACGAATGACAGGATCAGCGACCATGACGGTAACCAGCCCAGAGACCGAAACCCAAGCCGCAGCGGCTGCACCTGCCCGTAATGTCGATGCGCAGGAGATCGCCAAGTTTGAAGCACTGGCGTCCAAATGGTGGGACCCTGATTTGGAGTTTCGTCCGCTGCATCAGATCAATCCCCTGCGCCTGAACTGGATCAGCGATCATGTCAATCCACAGACGGGCCTGACGGGCTTGCGCGTGCTGGATGTCGGCTGTGGCGGGGGTATCTTGGCCGAGTCGATGGCGCGCCGTGGGGCGGATGTGCTAGGCATCGATATGGGCTTGGCGCCGCTGTCGGTCGGTCGTCTGCATGCCGAGCAGGAAGGCGTGAGCAATATCGAATACCGTCAGATCCCGGTCGAGGAGCTGGCGCTTGAGATGGCAGGGCAGTTTGATGTGGTGACCTGTATGGAGATGCTGGAGCATGTGCCAGATCCGGCCTCAATCGTGCGCGCTTGTATGACCTTGGTCAAACCCGGTGGACACGTGTTCTTCTCGACCATCAATCGTAATCCCAAGTCCTATCTGTTTGCGATCATCGGTGCTGAGTATGTGCTGCGTATGCTGCCGCGTGGTACTCATGAGTATGCCAAGTTCATTCGCCCGTCTGAGCTTGCGAGCTATGTGCGTGCGGCGGATCTGAAGCTTCGGCATATGATGGGCCTGCATTTTAATCCGCTGACCCAGCGCTATTGGCTCGCACCCAATGTCGATGTCAACTATATGATGCACACGACCAAGGGCGAATGACGGACAAGCCATGAATAGCAGCGCGATGAATAGCACGGTATTGGTCCGTGCGGAACACTTAAGCCTCGGCGGTAAGCCCGTTGCAGCGGTGCTCTTTGATCTCGACGGTACGTTGATCGATACCGCGCCGGATTTCGTACGTATCATCCAGGAGCTGTGTGCCGAGGCGGGTCGTCCGGCACCCGATGACGCGATCATCCGCGAGAAAGTCTCCGAAGGCGCACGCGCCATGGTGCGGACCCTGTATCCGCTGTCGGAGTACCCTGACCTTGTGGATGACAGCCCACAGTTGCTCGCGTATCGGCAGGCCTTCCTGACCCGATATGCGGCCAATATTGCGGTGCATACCGATCTGTTCCCGGGTATGGCGGGCTTGCTTGAGGCTTTGGAAGCTCGCCAGATTCCGTGGGGCATCGTGACCAATAAACCTCGCGGTCTGTCGTCAAGCTTACTGGCGGCGCTGCACCTGACTGAGCGCTGCAGTGTACTAGTCTGTCCGGATGATGTGACGCATACCAAGCCCGACCCCGAGCCGATGTATCTTGCGGCGAAGGTCTTGGGCATTCCGGCGGATCAGGCAATTTATGTCGGCGATCATCCACGTGATATCGAGGCTGGACGTGCAGCAGGTATGCAGACCGTGCTGGCTGCCTATGGCTATCTGCCGCCAGATCATACCGATGATCTGCCTGAATGGGGTGCGGATTACATTATTCAGCAGGCAGCAGAGCTGCAAGCCTTGCTGGGCCTGTAATACAGCGCCGATCCAGACTACAAAACGCTACAGGACGACATTGTTCCTTACGTTTCTGGTGTATGCGCTGGTGGAGGCGATGCTTACGACTTGCTAGACTGCGATCATAGGCGCATTTTGCGTATACGGAAGAAGCTGATCCGTTTTTGTGATTTGCGCTATCGCGCAAAATTCATTACAAAAGGATTGTGCCATGTATTTGCCCATCGATTTAACGACCTATAAGCCCACTGCCGATCTTCTGGCGGGGCGTGTAATTCTGGTGACGGGTGCCGGGGATGGTATCGGTCGGGCGGCTGCGGTCGCCTATGCCAGTCATGGGGCAACGGTACTGCTGCTGGGTCGCACGCTGACCAAGCTCGAAGCCGTGTACGATGAGATCGAGCAGATCGGCGGTCCACAGCCCGCTTTACTGCCGATCAATCTCACCACTGCCAAGATGGATGATTATCTGTCGATCGTGCATACCATTGAACAGAAGATTGGTCGACTGGACGGCGTACTGCACAATGCCGCCATGCTGGGCGAACTGACGCCGCTGCGCGACTATGAGCCCCATCTGTGGGACGATGTGATGGATACCAATCTACGTGCACCGTTTCTCCTCACTCAGGCGCTCTTACCCCTGCTGTCAGAGGCTCCTGATGCCTCGGTGATTTTTACCACCAGCAGTGTCGGGCGTAAGGTGCGGGCATTCTGGGGAGCCTATGCGATCTCCAAGATGGGCGTCGAAGGCCTAAGCCAGCTTTTCGCTGAAGAAATGAAAGCGAATGAGCATATCCGCTTTAACTGCCTCAATCCCGGTGCCACACGCACGCATATGCGTGCCAGTGCCTATCCGGCAGAGAATCCCGAGACATTGCCTGTGCCTAAGGACATCATGGCGACCTATCTATACTTGATGGGACCAGATAGTCGCGGGGTGACAGGGCAGTCGCTCGATGTGCCCCGCCTTGAGTGGGCTTGATTAGGACGCTTGTGCTTATGACGTGTGGATTAGGCTGAGATGCCTTGATTCTGCGCTACCATCTGGCGTAAAGTGGACTGATTGATCAAGGAAGCCAGTAGTCATGCTACTGGCTTTTGTTTTAGTTTAAATGTACTGATCGGTATTTTTGGCTGATCTGATCCTGACTGGTGTTCAGGCTGTCATGGGATATGTGTAAATGAAGCGACCGCGTTTTTTACCTGATAATTTTACCCTGTTGCTCTTGACCATGGTGGGGCTGGCGACGCTCCTGCCGTGTCAGGGCGTCGTGGCTGTGGGCTTTAACCAGTTGACCAACCTTGCCATTGGGTTACTGTTTTTCCTGCATGGTGCCAAGCTGTCGCGTGAGGCGGCGTTGGCGGGTCTGATGCACTGGCGGCTGCATTTGACGGTGCTGGCGGCGACTTTTGTCTTGTTTCCTATATTAGGTCTGGCATTAAAGCCGATTTTGGCTCCCTTGGTCACACCAGCCTTGTACCTTGGCATCCTGTATATCTGCGTGCTGCCGTCTACAGTGCAGTCGTCGATTGCCTTTACCTCGGTCGCCCACGGCAATATCCCGGCGGCGGTGTGCAGTGCGTCGGCCTCCAGTATTATCGGGATCTTTGTCACGCCGGTACTGGTCGGTATGCTGATCCTGTCCGGTAGCAGCAGTCAGGGCTATGATGCGACCCATGCCGTGATCCAGATCATCCTCTTGCTCTTGGTGCCGTTCGTGGCTGGTCAGATCGCTCATCGCTGGATCTATGGCTGGATCCAGCGGCATCCGAAGCTCGTCAAGGTGGTCGATCAGGGCTCGATTCTCTTGGTCGTGTATACCGCGTTCAGTGAGTCGGTGGTGGAGGGGCTGTGGCATCAGTTGCCATTGTTTGCCCTCCTTGGTGTGCTGGTCATCTGTGCGGTGCTGCTTGCCATCATGATGCTGATCACCACCTATGGCAGCCGGGTGCTGGGCTTTAGCAAAGAAGACGAGATCACCATCGTCTTCTGCGGTTCCAAGAAAAGCCTCGCCAGCGGCGTGCCGATGGCCAAGGTGCTGTTTGCCGGACATCCGATTGGTCTGATCGTGCTACCGCTGATGCTGTTTCATCAGCTCCAACTCATGGTCTGCGCGGTATTGGCGCAGCGTTATGCGGCGCGACTGGCTCCCAAGGGCGCAATCGGGTCTAAGCTATCGTAAGGTCTGCTGGGCTTTGCAGACATAGGCATAAGCACCGCTGAAATCATTATTTTTACCACTAAGTCAGATGAATTACCCTCAGATTTCTAAAGAGATTCTGAGGGTTGCTTTTATGTCGCATCGTATGACACATCGTTTGATCCGGATGGCAGGGCATCTGCGGCGAGGGCGGCTGGTGGTCGGTGTGCTACTGCCTGCACTGTTGTGCACGTCTGTGACATGGGCCGAGATGACGCTCTTGAATGTCTCCTATGATCCGACACGCGAGCTGTATAGCGACTATGATCAGGCGTTCGCCCGCTACTGGCAGAAGAAAACCGGCGAGCAAGTGCAGACCAAGGAGTCGCATGGCGGCTCAGGCAAGCAGGCGCGTGCCGTGATCGAGGGACTGGAGGCTGATGTGGTGACGTTGGCGCTGGCCAATGACATTGATGCCATCAGCGATGCGGGTCTGATTCGCCCTGATTGGCAGAAGCGCCTGCCGCACAATGCCGCACCCTATACCTCGACCATTGTCTTCCTGGTGCGTAAGGGTAACCCCAAGCACATCCGCGACTGGTCGGATCTCGTCAAGCCGGGCGTGAGTATCGTCACCCCGAATCCCAAGACTGGCGGCGCATCGCGCTGGGCGTATCTGGCGGCTTGGGGCTCGGTGGTACAGCGTGGCGGTAGTCCGGCACAGGCCAAAGACTTCGTGACGCAGCTCTATAAGAATGTCGCGGTGCTGGATTCAGGCTCACGCGGATCACTAACCACCTTTGCTCAGCGCGGCATCGGTGACGTGCTGCTGACGTGGGAGAACGAAGCCTTGCTCGCAGGCAAAGAGCTCGGCGCGGATCAGTTTGAGATCGTGACTCCGCCGATCTCGATTCTGGCAGAACCGTCGGTGGCGGTCGTGGACAAGGTCGCCGATAAGCATGGCACGCGCAAGCAGTCCGAAGCCTATTTGAATTATCTCTATAGTCCTGAAGGGCAGGATATCGTGGCCAAGCATTTCTATCGTCCGGTCGATCAGACCGTGGCGGCACGCTATAGCAAGCAGTTCGCACCTGTAAAGCTATTTACCATCGATCAGGTCTTTGGTGGCTGGCGCAAGGCGCAACAGACGCACTTTGCTGAGGGTGGGGTATTTGATCAGATTTATACGAAGTGATGAGGGGTGAGCAAATTCTGATTAAGGGTTTAATGCTTGTTGATAAGAAAAAGCTCTGCAGTAGTTCATACTGTAGGGCTTTTTCTATGGGCTAGCCTGCCGCAGGCCTTACTTTTGTCGGGCCAAAAGTAAGCAAAAGCCCCCTTTTCGCGCAAAACTCGCCATCCTTGGCTCGGACAGTTGCGCTCAGCGTCCCTGCGAAAAGCAAAGCATGCTTTTTTGAAAAAAACGTGCAGCTCTTCATCGGGATACATAGAGATCAACCGCGTAAATGCCGATCCATAATCGCCTGCCATTCAGCCTCAGTCAGCGGCATGAGTGATAGCCGGTTACCTTTACGCACCAGTGCGAGGTCTGCCAGTTCCGGCATGATTTTCAGTTCTTCCAGCGGGATTTGCTTGGTCCAGATCTCACCGAACTTCACATCAACGCCAGTCCAGCGCGGATTATCAATCGGCGATTTGGGATCGTAGTAGTGATGTTCGGGGTTAAACTGGGTCGGATCGGGATAGCCTGCACGGGCGATGGTCATCTGACCGACAATCCCGGGGATTTTGCAGTTAGAGTGGTAGAATAGCGCCTGATCGCCCACAGCCATCTGGCGCAGGTAGTTACGCGCCTGATAGTTGCGTACGCCATCCCAGAGGGCGACTCCGCGGGCTTTGAGATGCTCAATGCCAAACGTTTCCGGTTCAGACTTCATGAGCCAATACGCCATAGGATACTCCTGTGTTAAATCCCGATACTATTTCTGCTGATATCGCAGATACATTTGCTGCGTCGCATGTGACCGAGGCGATCCCGCTTGCGCTGTATATTCACATGCCGTGGTGCGTCAAGAAATGCCCGTATTGTGATTTTAACTCACATGCAGTGCCGCAGGATATGTTTTCCAGTACCGGTACCTTATCCGTGGCGCTAGAGCAGCCTTATCTGGATGCGCTGATTGCGGATGCGGAGGCGCAGACCGATTGGGCGGCAGGACGGACGATCAGCAGTATCTTTGTCGGTGGCGGCACGCCGTCTTTGATCTCGGCTATGGGCTATCAGCGGCTGTTTGGTGAACTCCGTGCGTTGTACCCCTTTGCCGATGATTGTGAAATCACGCTTGAGGCCAATCCGGGGACGCTTGAGCATGCGCCGTTTGGTGAGTATCTCGCGGCAGGCATCAATCGTCTGTCTTTGGGCGTGCAGACCTTTGATGCTGGACTCCTAAAGACGCTCGGGCGGATTCATAGCGCGGAGGAGGCGGGATCTGCCATCCGACGTGCACGGGCGGATGGTTTTACCCGGCTCAATGTTGATCTCATGCATGGTCTGCCGGGGCAGACGGTGGCGCAGGCGCTGGACGATCTTGAGCAGGCGATTGAGGGCGGGGCGACGCATCTGTCGTGGTATCAGTTGACCATTGAGCCGAATACAGTGTTTTACCGCACACAGCCGGTGCTGCCGGACGAGGATCGACTGGCCGACATTCAGGCGGCAGGCGAGGCGCTGCTGCGGGCATCAGGCTTCGTCCAGTATGAGGTGTCGGCGTGGACGCGGGAGCTACCGAGCCGGCATAACCTCAACTACTGGCAGTTTGGCGATTACCTCGCGATCGGTGCTGGAGCGCATGGCAAGTTTAGTGTGGTGGAAGAGGGTGCGCTTTCGGTACATCGTTTTCAGAAGTCGCGCCTGCCGCGTGATTACCTTGCGCAGGTCCCGGCGCCGGCTTTGCAGTTGGATCGGATCACTGCGGCCGATCTGCCGTTTGAATTTATGATGAATGCGCTGCGACTGGTCGAAGGCGTGCCGAGATCCAAGTTTACGGCACGTACCGGGCTGCCATGGTCTGTGATCGATGCGACGGTCCTTGAGCTTGAGCGGGAGGGGCTGCTACAGTCCTCAGAGCGGCTGGCCTGCACGCCAACCGGGCTGAATTATCTCAATGAAGTGCTGGCGCGCTTTGCTGAGGCGTGAACGTCTGAGTCAGGCATCTTTGAGTCCGGCATCTGCGTCTGACATGCCGTTGGTCTGCCATTCGCGCCAGACGGCGAGCAGCACGGCCAAGATTACCGGACCGATAAACAGCCCGATCAGCCCAAAGGCACCGAGGCCGCCCAGTACGCCAAACATTACCAGCAAGAACGGTACTTCCGTGACGCCCGAGATGACAATCGGGCGGATGATATTGTCGATCCAGCTCACTGCAAATAGCCCCCAGAGCGCAAGGCCAATGGCAGGCACGGTGTGCCCTTGGGCAAACAGCCATAGACTCACGCCACCCCAAGCCACAGGTGCGCCAAAGGGAATCAGCGCAAGGAATGCAGTCAGAAGGAAGAGCAGGATCGGGCTCGGGGCACCCGCGACGGCATAGCCGATGGTCGCCAGTAGCGCCTGCGCCAGTGCCGTCAGACCGATCCCATAGACCACGGCTTGCGTAGTCTGACCGATCTCCTGCAGATAACCATCTACCCGTGGGCCCAGTACATGATGCAGCGCACGCCGTACCTGCGCGAGGATCGTGTCGCCATCACGATAGAGAAAGAATACCGTCATCAGCGCAAAGCCCAGCTTGGCGCTGTTCTGCATCACTTCATTGATGATCACTTTGCCGTAGTTGAGGTGCGACTGCACCCACTGGCGGATGCTCAAAAACAGCCCGCTCGGGTCCTGATTGATCTGATCAACCATGCCCTGGATCTCAGGGCCCACCCATGGCACCCGGATGAGCTCCGGTGGCACGCTTAAACGTCCCTGACTGATCTGCGCTTGCAGGTTGACGAAGGCGTCGCGGATATCCTGCTGCAAGAGCAGCATACCCATGAGTATGGGCACACCCACCACCAGGACCAGTGCCAGCGTCATGAGCAGCGCACTGATGTTGTCCCGGTCGGGCAGGCGCCGGCGCAGCCGGGTATATAGCGGCCATGTGACATACGCCAGAATGGCAGCCCAGAGCGTCGGGGTAATAAAAAACACCAAGACCTGATAGCTGAGCAAAAAGAGCCCGATCAAGAGCAGTAGCAACAGAAAACGGCGGGTCGTGACGGAGGTGGACATGGCAGCCTCATCGATGTGATCTGATTTCAAATCATTAAAAAATCAACGTGATGTCATCGCAAGCATAGCGGATCATCAGGCTTATGCGCTGTATGAAAGATGTACATGGTACAGGACATCTCTGTGTGGGCGAAATCCCTGCGGCTGTAGGAAAAGAACCCACTCAGCGTCGCCTGAGTGGTCGTTTTTTTGCATGGCATGAGTCGTATCTGGCGCGATGCGGCCAGCATCTGGATCAATCGTCACTGCTTTGGTTGCGATTAGCGGCAGATGGCTGCTTGCAGTCGGAATCAGGTGAGATTTAAACGTATATTCATATCGTTGTGCCGGTATTTTGTTATGCTCGGCGCGGGTCGCGATGGCGATAGCATGGCAGCTCGTAACTCTCGGGTTGTCTGCGCTATTTTGGCTCATTCACTGACGATCACGACTAAAGGACGCAAACGAATCACCATGCCTACGCCGACCACGCAGGATGCTCACATCGATCAATCCATCGCACGGCTACGCGCCGATACGCTCTTTACGGGCATATCCGGCAGCCAGATTGCCCGTTTGCTCAGTCTGATCCACAGGGTTGAGTTTGCGGTGGACGAGGTGATCTATCAGCAAGATCAGCCCGCAGATGCGCTATATCTGATCGCGTCCGGTGATGTGGCGCTGGTGACGGGAAGCGGGCGTACGCTGCCGCTGGCTGAAGGTCGCTGCGGCAGTGAAGCTGCCAGTGACATCCATGTTTATCTGAGCAGCGCGGTTGCCCAGACCAAAGTAGCGGCCATCCAGATTCCACGGTCAGCGCTCGGCGAGCTCATCACCGCCAATGCGTCGATCCGCACCCGCGCGACACTGGGACTCATGGCGCAGCTCTCAGGTGAAGCCCTGTCTCAGCCCACACCCAAGAAAAAAGCGCCGGCACCGGTCAGCAAAATGGATATCGCCGGCTGGCTCTCTGTGATCATTGCGCCGCCTTTGATCTATGTCCTCGGTCATGTCTCGGGGTTGGTCGTTGAGGCGGCTTTATTCTTAGCGATTTTGTCGGCGACGGTGCTGATGTGGCTGTTCAGTCTGGTCGATGAGTTCGTGCCGCCGCTGATCGCCATTGCCGCCGTGCTGATCGTTGGGCTGGTGCCGTCCGAAGTGGCCTTAGAGGGTTTTTCTTCCAGCACGATGATGATTCTGGTCGGTGTTTATGCGCTGGCTGCCGTGCTGTCTTCATCCGGGCTCACTTATCGTTGCATGCTGTGGCTGCTGGTGCGTCTGCCAGATACGCCGTTCTGGCATCAGATGGCCCTCTTGCTATCGGGCTATATCCTGTCGCCCATCATGCCTTCGGGCAATGCGCGACTCTCACTCATCTTGCCATTTTATCGCGATATGTTTGAGGGGCTGAATCTCCCCAAGCAAAGCCGGGCTGCTACTGCACTCATGGTCGCTACCTTCTCAGGCGGTATGCTCATGTCGCCCATGCTGCTGACCAGCAAGTCGTCCAACCTCACCGTGTTCGGGATGTTGCCCGCGCAATTGCAGGATGAGTTTCAGGGCATGTTTTGGTTTGTGGCGGCGGCTGTCGCGGCCTTGACGGTGACCGTCATGCATCTGGTCTTTACGCGGCTCTGCTTTGGACGCATCCAGCAGGAGCCTCTACCTAAGGACAGACTACGCAAGCAATTGGCGCTACTCGGGCCGACGACGCCTGCAGAGAAGGCCGCCGTGGTGGGTTTCCTGTTCTTCTTGATCGGTGCCGCGACCACCAATATGCACCATATCCCTGCGGCATGGCTGGCGGCCTTTATGCTGGGCGGACTGTTACTGCTGGGGTTGATTAGCAAAAAGGACTTCCAGCAAAAAATCGACTGGCCGATGATTTTCTTTCTCTTAAGTCTGGATGGCCTGAGCCGTACCATCAGCTATCTGCGCTTGGATGTGGCACTGGCACATGCGGTAGGCGGTTTCTTTGCCTTTATCCACGGTCAACTGGCCTTGTTTATCCCTGTGGCGCTTGTCGTGACCTTGCTGCTGCGACTGGTTCTGCCGATCACGGCAGGTATGGTCGTCGCGACCGTGATTCTGCTGCCGATTGCGCAAGCCGAATTTATTAATCCATGGATTGTGGCCTTCCTGACGGCGATGTTCAGCGACATCTGGTTTATGCCTTATCAGAGCTCGCAGTATCTACAGGTTGTCAGCAGTGGCTATGGGCGCTACTACAGTCAGGCCGATTTCCTGCGCTATAACCATCTGATGAATCTGTCTCGGGTGGCGGCGGCTTATCTTTCCATCCCTTATTGGCATTGGCTGGGTCTCATATGAAAACGGGCATTATTGCGACGCTGATCAGTGTTTTTTTGCTGCTGGCTTTTGCGCTACTCAGTCTGTTTCACGAGACCAAGCCGCGTATTCTGATCTTGCACAGTTTCAGTCGGGAAGATTCATCTGTCATGAATATGGATCAGGGCATCCGTAAAGTCCTGCTCAACAATCGACAACCTCTGAGTTTACGCTGGCATTATTTGGCCATCGACAGTCAGCCGGACGAGTCCCACCGTCGGGAAGTCGCCGAGCAGGGTAAGCGCGTGATTGATCAGTGTGATCCGGATGTGCTGATTGCCGTGGATGACGAAGCGCAGGAGTATGTGGCGCGCTACTACGCTGGGCATACGCATACCAAGATCTTCTTCGCTGCGATTGATCATGACCCCAAGAGCTACGGCTATATCCGTAAGGACAATACGCCAGTCAAGAATGTGGCGGGGGTGATGGAGACGCTGCCGCTGGCACCGATGCGGGATGCGCTGACCGCCATGTACCATCGGCCTTTACGTCTCGGCGTGCTCAGTATGGCGGGTGTCACGGGGCAAGGTGAACTGCAGCAGGTGCAGCATTTCAACTGGGCGCCGGATCAGATCGTAAGCCAAGTGTATGCCGAGGATTTTCCGAGCTGGCAGGCGGCGATCCAGCAGATGAATACGCAGCAGTTAGACGTGATTCTGGTGCTGGATTATTCCGGACTGCGTGTATCCCACTTTAGCACGGCGAGCGTCCCTGATCAGGAGATCGTGCATTGGATTGAGCAGCACAGCACCGCGCTGCCGATAGGCATTAGCACGGATTATGTCCACGATGGTGGTTCGTTCAGCATTTCGCCTTCTGCTGAAGAGATGGGTGAAACCGCAGCGCATCAGGCGCTGGCTTGGCTGAACATAGAGCCGCCTAAGTCTGGCAGCCCCATTAGCCATAGTGACCGCTATCGCATCGCGCTACGTGACAAGGCATTCCGTGCGCATCACATCACTTTGCCCGATATTTATGTGGCCAACGCCCAACTGGATCAGCTGTACTGGCCGTAAACACCCAAAAGCCACCCGAAGGGTGGCTTTTGGGTGTTACAAGGTGGTTGCGGTCGATCAGGCGCTGCGCTGGGTATTTTCCAGCACTTGCAGATGCTCTAAGGCATCGCTATTGTCACTGATGACCGTTGGGCGGCGCTCAGGCTTAAGGACCGGTTTCTCATTGCCTTCAATCACATCACGAGTGATCTCGACAGTGCCGACATTCTGCATGGAAGGCAGGTCGTACATGGTGTCGAGCAGCACGTTTTCCATGATCGAGCGCAGACCGCGCGCACCGGTTTTGCGCTCCAGTGCTTTTTTGGCGACCGCTTTGAGTGCATCCTGATCGAAGGCCAGATCGACATTTTCCATCTCAAACAGACGTTGGTACTGCTTGGTCAAGGCATTGCGCGGCTCGGTCAGGATCTGCATCAGTGCGGTTTCATCCAGCTCTTCTAAGGTGGCAACGACCGGCAGACGACCGATGAACTCGGGAATCAGACCGTATTTGATCAGATCTTCAGGCTCGACTTCGCGGAAGAGCTGACCCAGCGACTTGCTGTTGTCTTTGCTCTTGACCTCGGCACCAAAACCCATACCGCTCTTCTCGCTGCGCTGTTGCACGACTTTCTCAAGACCCGAAAAGGCACCGCCACAGATAAAGAGGATGTTGGAGGTGTCAACCTGCACAAACTCTTGTTGTGGATGCTTGCGACCGCCTTGTGGCGGGATCGAGGCGACAGTGCCTTCGATCATCTTCAGCAAAGCCTGCTGTACACCTTCGCCCGAGACATCGCGGGTGATCGACGGGTTGTCGCTCTTGCGGCTGATCTTGTCGATTTCGTCGATGTATATGATACCCATCTGGGCTTTCTCGACATCGTAATCGGCTTTCTGCAGCAGTTTTTGCACGATATTTTCGACGTCTTCACCGACATAGCCGGCTTCGGTCAGAGTCGTGGCATCCGCCATGGCAAACGGAACGTCCAGCAGGCGTGCCAGCGTCTGGGCGAGCAGGGTCTTGCCGGAGCCAGTTGGGCCGATCAGGAGGATATTACTCTTGGACAGTTCAACCATGGCATCGCGCGCGCCGGTCTTGGCTGGCACATTGTTTGACGCTTTCAGGCGTTTGTAATGGTTGTAGACCGCGACTGCCAGTGTTTTCTTAGCCTGTACTTGTCCGATCACATATTGATCGAGCGTGGCACGGATTTCGGCGGGTTTAGGCAAGGGGCGATCAACCCAGCTACCGCCGGATGCGGTGGTGGGGGTTTTGACAAGGTCGATGCAGATATCGACGCACTCATTACAGATATAGGCATTCTCACCGGCAATGAGTTTTTTTACCTCATCCTGACGCTTGCCGCAGAATGAGCAACTCTTGTCGTGATGGCCAGCGTTTTTAGGAATATCGGACATATAGACTCCGCAGGTATTACGTATTCAATCAAACAGATCTGGTAATAGATCTGACCTGCCGCAGTTTGGTCGTGGTCTGCAGCAGGGTAAGCATGACGGTCCGGGCTTGCGCACCAGTGCCGTCCTCTACGTTTACTATGCAACTTTAATGCAAATAGTGCAAATCGTTGCGTGTGTCTTTCCGACAGAGGGACTCTGCATAGCAGAGCCCGACTATCTCACGTCATTAGCCGGGACGTTTGGTCAGGACGGTATCGACCAGACCATAGTCGCGTGCGGCTTCGGCGCTCATAAAGTTATCCCGGTCGGTGTCGCTGGCGATTTTCTCAATCGACTGACCGGTGTGGTGGGCGAGCAGGCCGTTGAGTTTTTCACGGATATAGAGTATCTCACGTGCGTGGATCTCGATATCAGACGCCTGACCGCGGAAACCACCCAGCGGCTGATGGATCATGATGCGTGAGTTAGCCAGCGCATAACGCTTGCCATGTGCACCTGCTGTCAGCAGGAACGAACCCATGGAGCAGGCCTGACCGACGCAGAAGGTCGAAACTGCAGGCTTGATCAACTGCATGGTGTCATAGATCGCCATACCCGCCGTGACCGAGCCACCGGGCGAGTTGATATACAGGTGAATGTCCTTGTCGGGGTTTTCAGCTTCGAGGAATAGGAGCTGGGCCACGATCAGGTTGGCCATGTGATCTTCGACTTCGCCAGTCAGGAAGATCACACGCTCGCGCAGAAGACGCGAAAAAATATCGAACGAACGCTCGCCACGCGAGGATTGCTCAACAACCATCGGCACCAGCGCATTCTGTACGCCAGTCAAGCGGTCGCCAGCAGTAGAAGTCAGTCCCGCGAATTGGGGCATCGTGTGCAGATCAATCACCTTAACTCATCCTTATGTAATCGAAACCTATTCTGCCAATATGGGGGATAAAGGGCAAAATTGCAAAGGGCATCCGTTGATTTTATTTATACAGCCCAGTCAATGTTGAATCAAAAAAGGCGCCTAAGCGCCTTTTTTAATCAAGAGCAACGGATTACCGTTGCTGCTGTTGATTGCGTTTCAGCAGTTCTTGGTAGTCTACGGTCACGTCGGTGACTTGCGCAGCAGCCAGAATATGATCAACCACTTGGTCTTCGAGCGCTACCGCTTCGACTTGCGCGCGTTGCTGCTTGTCGTTGGTGAAGTATTCGATGACTTCGCTGGGATCTTCGTAGGATTCGGACATGTCCGCGATCATGGTCTTGACGCGTTCTTGATCCACGACGAGGTTCGAGCTGTCGATGATCGCACCGACCAGTACGCCGAGTTTGACGGAACGTTCGGCTTTTTCGCTGAACAGTTCATCTGGCAGCATGCTTTCGTCGAAGTTCTGGGCCGAGCCGAATTGCTGTGCAAACTGCTGCAGCATTTGCTGGCGCTGACGACGGATTTCCTCGGCGATCATGGCTTTAGGCACTTCGATGGCGTTGGCGTTGACCAGCGCATCAAAAGTGGTTTGCTTGAGCTGGTTACGCAGGCTGTTGCGCACTTCGCGCTCCATGTTCTTGCGTACGTCGGCTTTCAACTTGTCTACGCCACCTTCCTCAGGAGCCAGCTCAATACCGAACAGCTTGAGGAACTCGGCATCCACTTCTGGCAGGGCTGGTTTTTCAACCGTGGTCAGGTTGATCTTGAACTGAGCGGCTTTGCCAGCCAGATTTTCGGCTTGGTAGTTCTCAGGGAAGGTCACGTCGATGACTTTTTCTTCACCGGCTTTCATGCCTTTGATGCCATCTTCAAAGCCGGGGATCATCTGACCCGAACCCAGCACCAACTTGAAGCCTTGTGCGCTGCCGCCTTCAAACAGTTCGCCGTCGATGCTGCCTTCAAAGTCAAACGTCACTTGGTCGTCTTTCTTGGCGGCGGTCTTTTTGGCCACGAAAGTCTGGCGCTGTTTGCGCAGGTTTTCGATCATGGTGTCCACATCGGCGTCGCCAACGGTCGATACTTGGCGCTCAACAGCCAGATCGGCCAAGTTGTTTACGGTGACGGTTGGATAGACTTCAACCAGTGCCTTGTAAGCCAGACCGTCGTCGTTAACGTCAACGGATTCGATGTTCGGCATGCCGACGGCTTTGATTTGTTCTTTTTCGATCGCTTCAAAAACGGTGTCACGGATCAGGTCGTTGATCACGTCCTGCTGTACGCTCGGACCGTATTCGGCCTGAATGCGCGACAGCGGCACTTTGCCTGGACGGAAACCGTTGATTTTAGCGGTTTTGGCAATGCGCTTGATGCGGGCGTCGAATTGAGTTTTCAGACGTTGTGCGGGCACGGTGATGTTCAGGCGGCGTTCGAGCCCAGAGACCACTTCAGTCGTGATTTGCATGGTTTCCTCTTGGAATTAAAGAATGATCAATCAGATCGGGTTTAGCATACGCGCAACGTCATCGTGATGTCCTATCCGAGTCGGTGTGTAGAGCCGGGATGAATATCAGTGTCCGTACATCGCAGGGTTGAAAAATTGAGCACGGGAGTATACGCGAAAGTATGACAGGATTCAAAAGGAATGCGATGGATGCGGTGTCGCCGTTTGGTGATGTCCGCTGTCATCAAGCAGATGGCAAAACGCCCCATGCCATGCAACTCCGGCTTTCAAGGCCGAGAGTCTCATGGGTGGCATGATATGTTAATCATCTGGCCGCTCGTATCAAGGCTGAGATGCCTCCGTGTTCTTTGTATCGAGGCTCAACTGCTCGAAGTGTTGCACGTTTCGTAGAGCTTGGTCATAGGCGATCTCTCCATACAGGGCTTTGATATGTAATAGCTCATGCCGCGCTTCTGCCGGACGGTGATTCAATGCCAGCGCCGTGGCATAACGCGTCAAGGAACTGATCTGCGAGTTGCGATAAGCCTGATAGCGCAACTGGGTGAGTTGAGTATCTGACATGCCGGGAGTGACGACGCTGTTGCGTACGCGAAGTTCTTCGCGCAGTTGGCTAATCAATACCGTCCGCTTGATGACGCGCTGGATCTCAGCCTTTGTTGTGTTGGGAGAGCGCAGCACGTGATCCAGCGCGGTGTATTCCTGATCAAACTTGATCATGAGCGCGACCAATAAGAGAACTATGAGAGCCAGCAGCTCGCGCGGCATGATCCAGAATGGACGTGCCAATGAGGGGGAGGAGGTATCTGCCGATAGAGCTTGCTGCTCTTCGCCATTGACCAGACCCAGCATCAAGCCGAAGGGAAATAAGAAGTGACCATATTCTAGCGGATATTCCAGCATGCCATGAATCAGAATGAATCCAACTGCCAGCCCTGCAAAAATACTGGTCGTCTGCTTAGCATTCAGCGCGAGGCGAGTGATCCAGTATCCGGCGGGGATGATCAGGACCAGACCCAGAATCGGACCATTCCATAACATCAGATCAAGCAGAATATTGTGTCCTGAGTTGGTCATTTCCATCACAGGGTCTATGCTGGTCATGCTCAATTGTGCTGCATTAATCTGATTCCAGCCAAAGCCCCATAGCGGCCCGTGCAGGATCGCCATTCCCATCTGATGCCAGAGGGGAAGTCGTGTGGCAGCAGTGGCATGATCCATAAGGTCGATGAGCGTCAAGCCGAGCAGCTTGGATAATGCAGGCAGACTGAGCGTTAATCCGACAAACAGCACAATCCAACTGATAATGACACCAATTGATGTTCGTGGTGTGGGGAGCTGACGCTTTTTCCAGATCCACCAGATGAGCGCGGCAATGGCACCTAGCCATGGCGTACGTGATTGCGTTAGTACTAGTGCGCCTGTCAGGAATAGCACCAAGAGCGAACTGCTGAGTATGTTGAGTTGACGTTCTTCGAACAGATACCAGACCAGCGCGATGGCCATGCAGATGAGCGTCGCCAAGTGGTTAGGCTGTGCGAAATTTGCAAAAGGGCGATATGGGCTGTTCGCATTAAAGCACCATTCAAATGTGCTGTAGTCTGGCTGGATCAGCAGCCATTGCCGATAGGCAATCCAGCTTGAGAGTATGGCCGCAAAAATAATGACGGCGCTTAAGGCATGATAGGTGGTTTGACGTCGTTTGGGCTCCAAGGCCAGATTGTGACCAATGAAGATGGTCAGTGCAAAAACGATCAAATAACTTGAGGTGATCAGCGCGTCACTGCTGAACATGATGAGTCCACAAGCCCATTGGATCAGGGGGATCAGGCTCCAGCAGGCAAAAAAGACCACGATGCGAGGCAGTTGCAGGGGAGTGTTAAGCTGAGTGAGCAACAGGCCAAGGGGGAATACAGCCATGAAAGACGCAAGCTCACTATAACCTGAGACCCAGGGCATATAGTGATGTGGCAGCATCCAGGCCACACATATGGCAACTGCCGCCAAAAGCGCCAATCCTGGCGAAATGAGTGCTTTCATAGTCTAAGGGTAGTCCAGAGCAAGATAATCTAAATTATACGCGAATAAGCACAATCGGTTATGAGTCTGTCTGACAATGCCATGGATCATCTGGTCTTTTGGAGAAGAAACCTGATGTGTGCTGAGATCGCTTTAGCTATCGGGGTTGAGATCAACGACAGCCAGTTCACGACCCGTCGCATCCAGCAATACCACCATATTGGCGGTATTGCCGATTAAAGGTAGCCAGAGGCTGGCTTTGGGCCATTGAGCCTGAACTTGGTCAACCGCTGCAGTGCTATTGTTCAGGCGGAGCGTACCAAAGGGTCTGGCCTGCGCGTGGATACGGCTGCGCTCCTGATCTACCGTGCGAAACAGATCCGGACGAGCAGAAAAGTTGATGCCAGAGCTCAGCACATCACTGACGATCTTTTTACGTTCGGCGGTGTCGTCGGGCAGATGGACGGCGGCCCATTTTGGACCCATCCAAGGGATATGGTTAAATTCGGCCAATACTGGGTGGGTCCTGTGAGGTGTGACATCGATCGCACGAACCAGATCGTATTTGTCACCATTGAACACAAGCCAGGCAGGGCGGCCAGACGCAACCGTGCTGATGCCATAGCCGAAAATGCTCAGTTGTATGCTGATAATCACTACGATGTCGAATATCAGTTTGCGGCGGGCTTTGCCTGGTGTGCTGACGACAAAAGTGATCAACGGTCCTGAGACCACATCAACCCCGAGCATCAACAGAAAAATATGTGTGACGCCCATTGATCTGGCGAATGGTGAGGGATACCAAACCAGAAAAACCACTGCAAGTGCCAGCAGTGCCAGCAATACAGAGCCAGTCAAGTGCAACAGGAATGCGGCAATGCGAGGTGATCGACCGAACATATAGAGTCCATTCTAGTTTATGTTGGTAGAGTATGTTAATGAGGATGTCTCAAAGACGCAAGAAGCCCGATATCGGGCTTCTTGCTGAACGTATGATGCCGGTCGGCTGATGTCAATTACTCAGTTGTGCTTTCGGGATGTATTTGGTTGGGATGCTTGAACCGTAGTTTTTCCATGAACCATTGGTATTCATCCCGAGAATCATTTGATTGGCACCGCTCTGTGTGAGGGCCGTCGAGACGGCACTGCCAGCAGAACCATTACCATAGGTACCGATGAGTGTGCAGATCGGGAAACTTGAAGCGGGTACGCCTGCAGGTATGGTCATTTGCGCATATTTACCTGTGATGGTGTTGTTGGATACCGTCACCTGATCTGAGCAGTCACCATTCTGAATATTCTCTGCTATGGCGGCTTTCAGGGCATCTGCAACCGTTACCACCTCACTGGCTTGAGAGCGGGCGATATAGTCCATATAAGCTGGAATGGCAACTGCAGCCAGTATGCCGACAATAGCAACCACGATCATAAGTTCGATGAGTGTGAAGCCGCGTTGTTCGGTATACATGTTTAATCCTCCTTGGCCTTCAATCCTTTAAGTGATTGGCTCTTATAGCAGTGCAGAAACTATGCCATTGTTTAATTTTTATTAAAAACAAATGCTTGTGTTGGAATTTGAATAATATAGGAGCGGAGTTGATTCATCCGTTTTGTAGGATAGTGGCAATTATCGTGACAAACGCCTGACAAGAAATGTCATAAATGATTGAACAATGAGTTGTGCATAAGTGACTTGTATCCCGTCCTAAAATAAGTTGACAGTTTTTAGAGTAAAGCCAGTTAGGTCAGTCACTGGCTTTTGCTTTTTTCATACATCTGATTCGGGGGGGCAGCATTATCAGGCTAAAAGCGGCCTCACCACGTTGTCAATCTCTAGCGACTCAGAGATCAACCGATCCAATTCTTTAAATGCCCGACAGCGCCTACTTAAAAACGCCTGCTTCAATATCCCGTTTATACGTTCTGCCAACGCATTTTGATAACAGTCATACCTATCCGGCATTGAGGGCTGCACTCCATGCGCTTTCAACGCATCCTGATATAACGCAGAGTAATACTGTGAACCTCGATTCGAATGATGAATCAATCTCTTTGTCCCTTTCCTGCGGATCATTGCCTTCTGAAAAGCTTTGACTACATACTCAGTCTTCATGTCACAACAGTACATGACCCTTGATCTGCCGCGTATATGCGTCCGTGACCTGTGATAAATAATGGACTCCCTGACGGCTCTCCATATAAGTGATCTCGCTCACATACACTTCATCTGCTCGACTTATCTTCAACTCCTTCAGCAAGTTTGAATGTTTCTTCATCCTGTGTCTGCTATCGGTGGTCTTGATATACCGATGTTTCGGTCTAATCAGTAAACCCTTTTTCTCTCAATATGTTAAATAATCTGTGACGACCGAGCTTTAGTCCTTGCGACGCAAATACAGGCTTGATCAGCTAGCACAGCTTCCTTGTGCCAATACTCGGCATCAGATAACGATAATGATGTATTAAAGGAAAAATCTGTATTAACTCATCTGTTCGTTCTACATGCCGCTTTTCACTTTGATAGAGCGCTTGCCGAGAAATCCCCAACCAACGACTAAAGTTCAACAAGGCTTATTCGTTCCGCTGCTTGCCAAGCCCTTGCCCGTACTCTAAATACTTTTTTCTCAGGTTGGCTCCGTATTCGACCAATAAAAAAGCCTCACAATCGTGTGAGGCTTTTTTATGAATTCAAGTGACTTAGACGATCAGATCCATCAGTTGCTCAGCTGAGCTTTCGGGATGTACTTGGTTGGCAGAGTGGAAGAAGTTCCGGAGACTTTCCATGAACCGTTGGTGTTCAGACCCAAGACCAGAGTCGTACCATTGATGGTACTCGATACTTGACTAGAAGCAGTACCTTGACCGTAAGTACCGGTGATGGTGCAAACAGGGAATGTAGAAGCTGGTGCACCAGCGGCAATAACAACTTGCGAGTATTTACCTTGCAGGGTGTTGTTAGCAGTTGTAACAGTGTCTGAACAGTCACCGTTCTGCATGTTGTCCGCGAGGGTGACTTTCAGGCCATCAGCAGTCGAAACGACTTCAGAAGCTTGCGAACGTGCGATGTAATCTTGATAGGCTGGAATCGCGATTGCGGCGAGGATACCGATAATCGCAACAACAATCATCAGCTCGATCAGGGTAAAACCTTGTTGTACTGTCTTCATTTTAACTCTCCTTGGCAAAATTCAAGCGCATAGCCTGAATGGTATCAAGAGAGTAGCAGAAGTTATGCCAAAGCAATCTTTGGTATTAATAAGTTTTGTAATCAATAACTTGGGTTGTGTGCGTAATTTTCAGGCGGATTTTGTTGCGAAATTTTGACATATGTTGTCAAAAATGGTCACTTGCGGTGGGGGTTTTTAGATCGGAGGTGACGATTGCGGGCATCTCATGCTGAGACACCCGCAATTCAAGCATTTACGATTAGTTGCTTTGCTGAGCTTTCGGAATGTACTTGGTTGGCAGAGTGGAGCTGGTGCCAGAGACCTTCCAAGAACCGTTGGTGTTCAGACCCAAGACCAGAGTCTTGCCATTGATTGAGCTGGATACTTGGCTGGAAGCGGTACCTTGACCGTAAGTACCAGTGATGGTGCAAACTGGGAATGTAGAAGCTGGTGCACCAGCGGTAATAACGGTTTGGGAATATTTGCCTTGCAGGGTGTTGTTAGCAGCTGTAACTGTGTCCGAGCAGTCGCCGTTCTGCATGTTGTCAGCCAGCGTTACTTTCAGGCCGTCAGCAGTCGAAACCACTTCAGAAGCTTGTGAACGAGCGATGTAATCTTGGTAGGCTGGGATAGCGATCGCTGCCAGAATACCGATGATTGCAACAACGATCATGAGTTCGATCAGGGTAAAACCTTTTTGTACTGCATTCATTTTAACTCTCCTTAAATTTGAATTAGCAGATCGCTACCGATCCTGCATATATTAATGCAGGTCGTGTGCCAACTTTGAAAATTATTTTTTAATCATTTAAAAACAGATGCTTAAGTCAGTTCGGCAACTTTGTGCTGGCGGTCTGCCGCGCTTTTGACTGACGTAATTTGTCAGAATTGGTCAAAATGATGGAAACTATGGGCGAGCTGTAACGAACTGTTAATATGAGTGTTTCAGATACAGCTATCCATGGCGACTTTACTTTAGCGCGTATCTGTATACATTCGCACCGTGAAAGGGGGCGAAGTTGCGATTTTACCGACGAGATGCAGGATTACTCAGACAGAACGACGACCTGCTGAACATAATTTTCCAGTTGCAGTCTGGTGCCGGCTTGTTCCGCGTCGGATGCCTGCTCGAGGATGGCTTTCTGTGCGCGCAAGACATGCTGGCGCAATGTGTGGCGTTCAGCGGCTGGAAACTGGCGGACGAAGTCTTGTATCACGTTGTCGCCCTGTTCGATCATGCGCTCAATCCAGCGTTGGACCTGTGCCTGTTTTTTGGCAGGCTGCTGGATGTTGAGTACGGCGAGGATGTCGCTTTCATTTTCGTGCTTTAAGAGCTTGCCGATCAGTTGGAACTGTCGCCGTCTGGCCTCAAAGCTGCTGATGCGCTGGAGTTCCAATAAATTGTCGATCAGAGTTTCGCTGACGGGCAGTTTCTGAATCTGTTCGGGGCGTAGGTCGGCGAGCTTTTCACCCAGTTGCTGCAGCCGGACCATGGCTTTTTTGAGTTCGGTTTTGCTGGGACGATCTTCGAGCTCATCGAAGTCCGGGGTGGCGATATTCAGGTTTTTTTTACGCATGATGGTGATATTCGTTGATAAGAGGGGCGCAGGCGGTATGCCTGTCGCCCACACGACTTATAAATGGGGTGGATGACGCGGTCTACTGATGTGACGTCGTCTTATTCGGCTTCGTGAAAGCGCTGAGCGAACAGCTCACGGATGGCTGCATGGGCTTTGTCCTGATCGGCTCCGGTAACGACGAGACGCAGGGTGGTGCCTTTACCGGCACCGAGCATGAGCAGGGCCATGATGTTTTTGGCATCAACCAGTGAGTCGCCACGTCCAATCTTGATGTCGCAGCGGTGCCGTGCCGTGACTTCGATCAGTTTGCCACAGGCACGGGCGTGCAGCCCCAGTTTATTGATGACCTCAAGAGTGGTATCAATGGCTTGGCTGTCGGTAGCGGTGCTGTCGGTGGCAGTAGTCATGACCAGTATTTCAACTCACGGTGCAACGTTTGGGTGGGCCATTGGGCTTTTAAGGCATCTGCCAGTCGGTTGACCAGATACACGGAACGATGCTGGCCGCCGGTACAGCCAATCGCGACCGTCAGATAGTGACGGTGACTGGCGGCAAATACGGGTAACCATTTTAGCAGAAAAGCCAGAATGTCATCATACATTTCTGTCACATCGGGATTAGCGCCGAGGAATTGCTGTACTTCGGCATCCATACCTGTGAGCGCGCGCAGCTCTGGTTGCCAGTGCGGGTTGGGCAGATGGCGCACATCAAAGACGAAGTCGGCGTCCAGTGGCACGCCACGCTTGTAGCCAAAGGATTCCAAGATCAGAATCATGCGCTCGTTCTGACCCATCTTGACCGAGAGGGTATGCTGCAGCTCGTGCACATTGAGATTGCTGGTGTCGAGCGTCAGGGTGGCATGGCGGGCGATGCCGGAGAGTAGGGAGTCTTCGGCTTTTAGAGCTTCGGCGATGGTGTCGTAGCGGTCGGTGAGCGGATGACGGCGGCGGGTGGCGCCATAGCGCGCCAAGAGCACGTCGTCACGGGCATTGAGGAAGATGACCTCCAGTTCGCCATGCTGACGCAACTGGTCGAGGATATTTTCAAATTGCATCAGGTCTGATTGTGGCGTACGCACATCCACGCCCAGTGCTAACATTTCGATATTTTTCTGTGCGTTGAGTTTGGCGACGATTTCAGGCAGCAGCGAGACGGGCAGGTTGTCGATGCAGTAGTATCCGAGGTCTTCCAGCATATGCAGGGTCGAGCTTTTGCCGGCACCCGAGCGCCCCGATACGATCAGTAGTTTTTTCACAATAATCCGTCGCCGTTTGGTGTTATGGAAATTCCGGTTCTGCCCGGTCGTTATCTATATAAGGTCAAGTATTTGGTTTGAACGGGCGATACTGCAAGCAGGCCCTTCTTCGCCTGAATTCGCATACTACCATCTGTCGTATTTTGCGCCTAGCTTTCCTGAGAGGCTTTCTGATGGACTGTCAGTAGGGCTATGCCAGTTGAGCATACCCTTTAGTACGCTAACGATACAACGTGTGTTTGCTTCGTGATCAGCGTGCATGCTGAACCATCCGCCTTTGGGCTCGTATGCCTAAAGAAAGAGCAGCTCAGATGAACTGCTGCTTATTCGTCCGAGTCGGGCAGGGTGACGGTGAGGTTGTCGATGAGGCGAGTCTTGCCGAGGCGTGCTGCGATGAGAATAACCCACGTGCCTGATGCGGTTGTTGCTGCCGCAAGATCGGGATTGCGGATTTCGACATAGTCAACTACAAAGCGCTGGCGCTCGAGGTCTTTTTTGCCGGTCAGCATAAGGCCTTGAAAGTCAATGCCGCGTCCGGCTTCCGCTTGTCCCTGAATGCTCTTGGCAAGGCTTTGCATGGTGGCGTAGATGACGGGTGCCAGTGCGAGCTCGTCGCTTGAGAGATAGCCGTTGCGCGAGCTTAAGGCGAGGCCATTTTCGCTGCGTACGGTGGGCACGCCGACCACGTCAATGTCAAAACACAGATCGTTTGCCAGATGACGAATGATCGCCAGTTGCTGATAGTCTTTTTCACCAAAGACGGCGACATTGGGCTGCACGATGTTAAACAGCTTGGTGACAACGGTGGCTACCCCAGTGAAATGTCCCGGGCGGCTGCGACCACAGAGGTCGTCTGCAAGGCTGTTGACTTGTACGGTGGTCTTCTGTGGCTGGGTACCATACATCTGCTCGACGCTGGGCGCAAAGAGGATGTCGCATTTGCCTTCGACCAGAAGGGTACTGTCGGCTTCAAAGGTACGCGGATAACGGCCAAAGTCTTCACCCGCGCTGAATTGGGTGGGATTGACAAAGATGCTGACGACGACCACATCGCACATCTGATGCGCTTCCTGAACGAGGCGCAGGTGACCTTCGTGCAGATTGCCCATGGTCGGGACAAAGCCGATGCTTTTGCGGTTGGCACGAATGGAACTGAGTGCCGCGTGGAGGCCTTGGATGGTGGTTTCAGTTCTCATACGTCATCAGTGCTCGTGCTTAAAAAGTCAATCTTTGCGGCCAGTGTCACAGAATGGCATTAAATCAAACAATGCTGGGCTGAATCAATTGGCTCAGCATGATTTTCTCAATGAATCTTGAAAAATCAGTGAGATGTGCTGATTTTCGATCAGTACAAACGCGCGATGGTGTCGTCTTTACTCTCGTTTTGTGACGCAGTAGTCAAATCAAGCGCAATGTGAAATCCATGCTTGGCTTCAGGATAGCGCTTTTCTCGGACAGAATGATGAAAGTCTCGGAACGCATCTACAATATTGCCCTTGCCCTGCAGAAAATCATGCACAAAACGTGCTGGTTTTTCAAAGTTTAAGCCCAGCATGTCATGCATGACCAAGACTTGACCATCACAGTCGCTGCCAGCACCGATCCCGATCACGGGGACCGGAAAGCGTGCCTGTACTTCTTTGGCAAGCTCCGCAGGAACGACTTCGAGCAGGAGCAGGGCGGCACCGGCATCGACGACGGCCTGACAGTCGGCGAGCAATTGATCGGCGGCACTGCGGCTCTTGCCTTGCAGCTTGTAGCCGCCAAAGACATTGACCGACTGTGGCGTGAGGCCCAGATGGGCGCAGACGGGCACGCCGTTCTGCTTGAGGACGCGGATGGTATCCGCAAGCCACGCGCCGCCTTCAAGCTTAAGTGCATGTGCACCAGCCTGCATTACTGGTTGGGATGCACGTAGGGCATCCGGGATGGTGGCATAGGACATGAAGGGCAGGTCGGCCATGATGAAGGCATGATGATTACTACGTGCGACGGCACGAGTGTGGTAGGCGATGTCTTCCACCGTCACAGGTAGGGTGGAGTCGTGGCCTTGGATCACCATGCCGAGGGAGTCGCCGATCAGGATGCTGTCGATTTCGGCGATTTCCATGGCGCGGGCAAAGCTGGCGTCATAGCAGGTCAGGCAGGAAAAAGGTTTGCCTTCGGCTTTGTACTGGGCCAGTTGACTGAGACGGATCATGGCAGGACTCCTGTGCAGGTCTTAAACAACGAAAATAAGGAGAGCAAACAGCGGGATGTAGTGGAGAGGGGCAATCCTTGGATCATGCGGCCCAAGTGGGGCCTGCAAGGATGCGGATACCCTGTGCGTCGCTCGCGGCAGGGCTGTCGCGCAGCATTCTATCACCAATCGTCAGCGTCGCGTCTAGCTCCAAGAGCGGCTGGACAACGAAACTGCGCAGCCAGATTCCAGGGTGGGGCACGGTCAGGCGTCTGTCTTGCCATGTGATTAAGTCACCAGTCTGTGTGTCTTGCATCAAGAGCAAATCCAGGTCCAGTGTGCGCTCACCCCAGTGGCGTAGGCGCACGCGACCTGCATCCTGCTCGAGTTGCTGCAAGGCATCCAGCATGGCGAGTGGGTTAAGCGAAGTCTCGATCATCAGTGCGGCATTATAATAGTCCGGCTGATCTTGCGGGCCCATTGGGGCGCTGATATAGAGGCTGGATACTGCAGTAACACCTTGATTCAGCGCACGTAGAGCAAGTACGGCCTGATGCAGGATGCTGGTCGAGTCGCCGCTGGCATTCGACAGATTACTGCCGAGTCCGATGTAGGCGCGCTTGCTCATGCGGTTTCCGCGTCGATGTCATCACTGCGCACGATGGTCGGCGCGATCTGTAGCGGTTTGCTGCGTGGCTGGCGTGATCGTGGCGCGACACGGGCACGTGGTGCTGTGTCTGAGCCATCGTCATCATGACCGCTACCGGGATGCAGTGGATGCGTTTTGCGGTATTTGGCGCGCAGATTGACGTGCTTCATGGCGGGGTCATCGGCAGGCAGCAGTTGCAGGGATTCTTCCTGTTCTGTGGCATCTGCGATGATGACTGTGCTATCACGTGCCTGATCGGGTTGCGGTTTGGCTTTGCGGCGTTGGTTGGTTGCTAGTGGCTCTGATGGGGCAGCGCGGGGGGCACGCTTGCGGCGACCTGCGCTGCCTTCTGTGGCCTGATCAAAAATCGCTGTGGTCTGCAGTTCTTCTTCAAGCTGGGCCAGATGCTCAGCCGACGAGGCTTTCTGGCGGGTGCGTTTCGGTTTGGCGGCAGGTACTTCAGCAGTGCTTGTGGGCGCAGCAGCTAAATCGGCATCATGGATCACGGCCATCAGTGGCTCAAGGGCGGCACCTTCGGGGCGGTTCTTCTGCTGACGCTGTTGCAGGCGGTTGATGTCGGCGATGGCACGCTCGCGCGCGTCGTTGCCGATCAGTTGGTAGTCATGCCACCACTGCCCCATGGTGCCGACCGTCGCATCACCGACATCCTGACGCATATGCAGGAAATCATAGGCGGCGCGGAAGCGCGCATGTGCCGCCAAGAGCGGGATCTGACGTGGGCGTGGGTGCTCAAGGCGCGGCTGCATTTCCCAGATTTCACGGATAAAGAGCTCGCTAAAGCGCGGAATGGCTGTGTGCTTGGCCTGACGACGCAACACATCAAGGCCCGCCTGTGTCCATGCGATCGAATGTGGCGAGCCGCTGGCCTTCAATTGCTCGACGCGGGCGAGGAAGGGCTCCCACAAGAGCACGGCATAGAAGAACGCTGGATTGATGCTCTTGCCGATGGCGATACGGGCATCGGTGTTCTCAGCGGCTTTCTGGATCAGCGGGGTGATCTTGGCTGGCGCATCGACAAACAGCCGCTCCCAGACATGATGCTGGATCATGAGTGGCAGGAGCGGAGCTAGATGACCGCCAGAGAACATCTTCTGTGTCTCGTCATAGATACGGTGCGGCGAGACTTCCAGTAAGGATAAGGTCAGCTCCGGCGTCATGATGCGCGTGATGGCAGGATCAATCTCAAACTCAAGCTTGGCTGCAAAACGCAAGCCGCGCAGCATGCGCACGGGGTCTTCTTCAAAGCGCACCAGCGGCACACCCTGCAGCTTGAGCTCACGCGCTTCGATATCGTCAATGGCATGGCAGAAGTCGAGGATAAGGTCTTCGCGAGGCTGATAGTAGAGCGTGTTAATCGTGTAATCGCGGCGCACATAGTCCTGCTCGATGGTGCCCCAGACATTATCACGTGTGATCATGCCGGTGGCCGAGGTGGCATTCTTACGCGGCGGCGCACGGAAGGTGGCGACTTCGATCATATCGCGGCCCGAGTAGACGTGGGCCAGCTCAAAGCGACGACCGATGATGCGGCAGCGCTTGCCGAAGACATCACGGATTTGCGCCGGCGTGGCATCGGTGACCACGTCGAAATCTTTGGGGCGCATGCCGAGCAACAAGTCACGCACGCCACCGCCAATGATATAAGCCTTGAATCCGGCGCGCATCAGGCCGTCGATGACTTCGAGTACGGCAGTGGACACCATGGAGTCATGCAGACCCAGTTGACTGGCTTGCAGGCGTGTTGCCCCATGGGCGGATGGACGTGAAGCGGATGGTCTCTTGCGTGGCACAACGATTCCTTATAGGAAACAGGCGGCAGATGTTGCCGACAGGGATAAACAGAATATACAGATGGTCCAGATGATACACCATTCAAGCCCACCTCTGCACGAGATGGCAGCAATGGCTGATCAGCCGCCCGTGGTATTCATAAAGCGGACGATCTGTGGCTCATCATTCAGATCAAAGTGATGGCGCTCAGGCTTCTGTGCCAGAGCCTGCCGGATATGCTGGGCCAGATCGGCGTCACTGGCGTTGCTGCGTAGGAGTGGCATGAGTTCGCTGCCGTGTTCATTGCCGAGGCACAGCAGCAGGCGGCCTTCGCTGGTGACGCGTACACGGTTACAGTCAGCGCAGAAATTATGACTGTGTGGCGAGATAAAGCCAATGCGTGTGGCTGAGGATTCGCCAGAGACAGATGCCAACTGCCAATAACGCGAGGGCCCCGAGGTGTGGTATTCACTAGGCACCAGTGGATGGCGCGTATGGATGATGTCACGGACTTCATCACTGGCCATAAAGCATAGCGCCCGTGAATGCTCATCAATATGCCCGAGCGGCATCTCTTCGATAAAGCTGATATCAAGGCCACGAGCGAGCGCAAACTCGACCAGCGGCAGGATCTGGTCATCGTTGCGGCCTTTCATCATCACCACATTGAGCTTGATGCGAAAGCCCTGTATCTGCGCCGCATCGATCCCAGCTAGCACATCGCGTAAATGCCCGGTACGGGTCAGCGCGTGGAACTGATCGGCATCCAGTGTATCGAGGCTGATATTGAGGCGTGACAGGCCGGCTGATTTCAGTGGTGCTGCGAGTTGGGCGAGGCGGGAACCATTCGTGGTCATCACCACGCGGCTATGCTGGGCCAGTTGCTCGACGAGCCACGGCAGATCGCGGCGGATCAATGGCTCACCACCTGTCAGACGGAAGGTCTCAACGCCCAGAGATGCAAACACACGACCGACACGGGCAATCTCTTCCAGACTCAAGACGCGATCACGCGGCAGGAAGGTCATGTCTTCGCTCATGCAGTAGACACAGCGAAAGTCGCAGCGGTCCGTCACCGACAGACGCACATAGCGGATCGACCGTGCAAAGGGATCGATCAGCGAGGGTGCGGCGGGGTGGACGAGTGCGTTCATCAGGGTCTCGAGCGGTTATTTGATTAGCGCAATGACGCGGGTCTGGCGGGCTGCGCTGGGTCCAATGTGCTGGTTTTTTCCAGTTGCTTGGCTTCGTCCCACAGCGCATCCATAGCGGCCAGATCGACGTCGTCTACTATTTTACCCTGTTCAGCGAGGCGCGTCTCGATATGGGCGAAACGGCGACGAAATTTGGCAATGGTGCGCAGCAGTGCGCTTTCGCTCTGGATACCGGATTTGCGTGCGATATTGACGAGAGCAAATAAAGCATCGCCCAGCTCATCCTCAATCTGGTCATGATTTCCAGATGCGATGGCATGATCAAGCTCGCTGATCTCTTCATGCAATTTGGCTTGGGCGCCTGCCACGTCAGGCCAGTCAAAGCCGACTTTGGCGGCAGCTTTCTGCAAGGCTTGCGCCTGCATCAGGCTGGGGCCGGGCTTGATGTCGCTTAATGGCGATGTGGTGTGCGGTTGTCCTGCTTTCTCTACGGCCTTGATCTGCTCCCAGACGGCACTGACTTCGGCGGCGCTTGCGGCGGTGCCTTCGCCAAAGACATGCGGATGGCGGCGGATCAGCTTGGCCGAGAGTGTATCGGCGATGGCGAAGAAGTCAAAATGTGATCCTTCGCTATACATCTCGGCTTGAAAGATCACCTGCAAGAGCAGATCGCCTAACTCATCGCGGATATGGCTGATGTCGCCGCTTTGGACTGCCGCCTCGACTTCGTAGGCTTCTTCGATGGCGTAACGAGTCAGGCTTTGCGGGGTCTGTTTCTGATCCCACGGGCATTCACGGCGCAGACGCGACATGACCGCCAGTAGCTGACCGATGGACTGAATATCTGCCCCAGACAATGGGCGCGGTACAATCAGTGGATCAGTTGCTGCGGGAGTAGCGTGCTCAGGTAAGGAGGGTTCGGTCATCGTTGTCACGGGCAAGATTCAAGTCATGAACCTTGAGTGTATAGGATCAGGTGCGACGGGTGAAATGCTTTTTATGACGAAGCAGGGCTGGCAGGAATTAAGGTCAGGTCTGGCGACCAATCCAGGTCATCAGATTGAGCCAGCAGAGCAGGACTGAGGCGCTGGGAAATAACTGGGATCAACCGACTAACTGGGTAATCAACAACTTTAATGGTTATGACGGTGCTTGAAATGCACATAGAATTACCCAATTTACATAAAAGACCCTTAAGTTTTCTGCATGTGAAGAAAAAAATGATACATATGCATTGACAAGATAACGCGATGAGCGTTTCATTTAAATGACGACATCCAGCACGATTACGCCAGATAATTATCCATGACGACTGCACTGCCGGACCGTGGACTTGAGCAGAGTCAAGAGCACGGTAAGCGGGCTGTTTTTTCAAGAACAGCCGATTTTGCGAGTCTGACCTGTGGTAACAAGTCCGCAGCAATGACCGCCACGACGGGTTGGGGTATCCTCTCCAACCTGACGGCTTCCCTGCGCGCAGCGTTAAGTGAATATCTACTGCCATCCCAGATCGAGCAGGTGATGCAGGCCTGTGTCTTTGCCGATATGGCCCACCTTGGCATTATGCGCAAGAGCGGTGAGCCTTATATTATCCATCCCATCGCTGTGGCCGAGATCTTGGCCCAAATGCGACTGGATACCGATAGCCTCAAGGCCGCACTGCTGCATGATGTGATCGAAGATACCGATGTCAGCAAAGAAGAAATCACGACACACTTTGGTCAGACTGTCGCCGAGATCGTCGATGGTCTAACCAAGCTCACCGTCTCGAATGACAAGAATGACAATCGTGCCGCCACTCTGCGCAAGATCCTCACCGCCACCCTGCATGATCCGCGCGTGATCGTCATCAAGCTGGCGGACCGTCTGCATAATATGTCGACGCTGTTTGCCCTCAAGCCTGAGCGCCGCAAAGCGATTGCTTCGGAAACCTTAAGTATCTTTGTGCCGATGGCGCGTCTGGTCGGTGTTAATGATCTAGCGGATAAGCTTGAGCTGCTGTGCTATGAGAACCTTGAGCCTGAGCTATATAAAAAACTGCATGACGAACTGGTCCGTACCGAAGATGAGCGCTTAAAAGCCAAAATGCATTGGGCGGGCGAGATCGAGCATTTCATCCTCGACCATGGTCTGCACGGTACGCCGATGGTGATCCACAACGACATCACCCTCTATCAGCGCTTCCTCAATGAGCATGTGGATATTCCGACCCTGCTCAATACCCACGCCTACGAGATCGAAATGGATACCGTGGCGGAGTGCGACCATCTGGCGACGGTGGTGCGTGAGCACTTCATCTGGTCGCAGCTCACTGATCATATTCGCAATCCGCTACCGGGCGGCAATCAGGCCCTGCTCTTATCCTTGAGCGATGAGCGCGGTCGGTTGGACATCATCCTGCGTACCAAGCTGATGCGCCAGACCGCGCAGCTTGGTGTGGTGCTGGGCGAGACCGCGCCGCAGTCCTCGCGCTCGGCGATACAGGCATCCCTACGTAATCTCGGTGAGCTGGTGGATAAAGACAGCGCCGAAAATACCTTTAATGCGTTGCTCGACTATCTGCACCGCGAAAAAGTCCTCGCCTATACACCTGATGGTGATCTGCATGAGCTGCCGCAGGGCGCCACCATCGTCGACTTTGCTTATGCCGCAAGCCTGTACCTCGGCAACCATGCCATCGCCGCCAAGATGAATGGCAAAACCTGCCCACTCGCGACCCCGCTGATCAGCGGGCAGACGGTCGAGATATCAACCGACGATCTGGCAACGCCAAACCCTGACTGGCTGGGTTTTGTGAATACGGCCAAAGCACGTCGTGCGATCCAGCAGGCGTTACGCTCCAGTGACCCGACCGACCGATTCACCTTGGGTCAGCAGGCACTGGATCGGGCGCTGTCTCGCTATCATGTCGATCTACAGGAGATTTCCGATGTCGACTGGCAGGATGTGCTGACGTGGCAGGTGCTTAAGAGCAAGCAGCAACTGTTTGAAAAAATCGCCGTAGGCGCACTCCTGCCGCAACTGGTCGCTACACGTTTGATGTCGCATCGGCCTGAAGTCCATCGTCCAGCGGCTGAAGCGCGCTCGCATAATCTGATCAAAGGCGCCGATGGACTGGATGTGCGCTATGCGCCGTGCTGTATTCCGATACTGGGTGATCGCATCGAGGGACATCTGACGCGGCGCGGGCTGGTGGTCCATCGACGACGATGCCGTAATCTGATTCACGAGCTGAACCATCATCCAGAGAATGTCGTGCGTCTGTCATGGCAGGACACCACCGAAACCGACCCGCGTTTTCCGGTCCATCTCAAGATCGACCGCGTCATCAGCGATGAAGAAAGCACCCATGTGATTTACCTGATCCGTCAGTTTCAGGGTGGGGTGGAGCGTCTGGAGAATCACGAAGATGGCACCAATATCTCCATCCTCGTGCGTGACCGCAACCATCTGGCGCGCCTGATACAGGAAATGCGTATCCTGCTGGACTTCCCCAAAGTTACCCGCTTCGGGGTATAAGCCATTTATTCTTGAGCCTCTATAAACTGACCGGATCAATTTTCAATTATCCGGTCTGCTGCCGTATACTCATCCTCTTAGCAAAAACATACCGAATCCGATTCCATGTCTGCGTCTCATATTCCATTACCCGAACGTATCCGCCCGCGTCGCTTGTCCGATGTCATTGGTCAGACCCATCTCTTGGGTGAGCATGGGCCGCTTAGGCAGGCCGTCGATCAGGGGCGCCTGCCCTCGATGATCTTCTGGGGACCGCCCGGTGTGGGCAAGACCACGCTGGCGCTACTCTTGGCCGAGGCGGTGGATCGACCGTTGATCAGCCTGTCGGCCATCAGTGCCGGGGTCAAGGATGTGCGCGAGATCCTGGGCCAGTCCGGTGATCCGACCGGTCTTTTGCCACCACCAGTGGTGTTTATCGATGAGATTCATCGCTTTAACAAAGCCCAGCAGGATGCCTTACTTGCCGCAGTCGAGAAGGGCAAAATCACCCTGATCGGTGCGACAACCGAAAATCCCTCGTTTGAGGTCAACTCTGCGCTCCTGTCGCGTGCGCAGGTCTATACCCTCAATGCCTTGGACCGGGATGAACTGCTGGCAGTCGTGCAGCGTGCGCTGACACTGGACCCGATCTTGAAGCAGCGCTCAATTGAATTGAAAGAAACCGATGCGCTGTTTCAGCTCTCGGGCGGCGATGCGCGCAAGCTCTTAAATCTGCTAGAGCTCGTCGTCGATACCCATGCCGACGACGAGGCAGTCGTCATCACCAATGACCTCGTGATCCAGCGTGCACAGCAGCATGTGGTGCGCTACGATAAATCCGGCGACCAGCATTACGATATCGTCTCGGCCTTTATCAAATCCATGCGCGGCAGTGACCCCGATGCAGCATTGTACTGGATGGCCCGTATGATCAAAGGCGGCGAGGACCCGGTCTTTATCGCGCGGCGCATGCTGATCCTCGCGTCGGAAGACATCGGCAATGCCAACCCCAATGCGCTGCTGCTGGCGGGTGAATGCTTCCGTGCCGTGCAGGCCATTGGCTACCCTGAGTGCCGGATTATCCTCGGTCAGACGGCGGTCTACCTTGCGACCAGTCCCAAGAGTAACAGCACCTATCAGGCCATCGATGCAGCCCTTGCACTGGCTGAGAAGACAGCCGATCTACCAGTGCCGCTACACCTGCGTAATGCACCGACCAAGCTCATGCGTGAGCAGGGTTATGGGGTAGGGTACAAATATGCCCACAGCTATCCGGGCAATTTCGTCCAGCAAGCCTTCCTGCCGGAAAAATTGCAGGGTACGCGCTTCTACGAGGCGGGAGATAATGCGCGTGAGCGTGAGACAGCGAAGCTCATGGAGAGTCTGTGGAAGGGCTTTAAGTAGAGGGGTTAAACCGAAGGTTGATTGTAGTCAGATATTCTCTCTTGATTATAAGCATCGAGATCAACGCTTTCAGGATATTTGAGTTTGAATGTCTGGGCATCTGCCTCTGAAATACCGATCAGCAAGGTTAGGCTACTATCCCAGCATACGATTTCAAATTGTGCTTCAGGGTGTTGCGGTTTGGCTGTTTCGGGCTGCCAAAATCCACGCTGACCGTCCGCATAAGGTGGGGGCGTTGGGATTGATGGGCGAGCGCCGACTGGAAACGCACTGAACACCGCCCAGTTAAATTGAATGTCATATTTGTTGAGCAAAGTTCTCAATTCTTGACCTGTGATCCAGTGGTCTTCGTGAGACAGCCTATCTACAAAAATATTCGTGTCGATATCGCTCAAATACCAGTCATAGTCCGCAGCAGATATACCCAACCCGTCGAAAATGATTTGCATATCGGTGTAGTACGCGATTTGCGGGCTTTTTTTCATTATCAGACTGACAGGCATATTGATTACTCTGCTTTCCTTGTATCAAACACCGTAACATGCGGCGAAGCTCGAAACGCCTTGTCATAATCCGATAAATGTAGATGGCTATATTCATCTCTCCAACGCTCCATTTCTGTCGCAGCATGACTCAGGAACGCTGCGATCTTGCGGAGTTCATCAGGTGTAGCAACCAGCGTGATTTCTGCGAGTGTCTGGGATTCGATCTGCGCGATATCCAGCCTTTGACCCTCATAACCATATAGCTGCATGACACCCTTCCTGTGATTTTCATTTTTTTAGATGTAATTACGCATCTTGGCTTCGAGCAGACGGATCAGCTCCGGCTGCATATAGTCATATTCATCTGGAATGTCGAGGCAGATGATGCGTTTGCCTTTCAGATGTGATGCATAGTCACGGGTCAGCTTGCGCTGATGGGCTTTCTCCATCACCACGATATGTGTGGCCCACGCGATCTGCTCCGTTGACAGATGCACATTGGCATCCGGCTTCAGGCCTGCAGAGTCCGTCTCGGCATTGGGCCATGTCGCAAAGACCTGCTCGGCTGTCGGGCTGCGCAGGCGGTTTTGACTACAGATGAACAGCAGACGTTTCAATCCAGCTCCTTGAGCAATCGGGATGCATCCTTTATGAGCGGCCTTTATGACCGACCTTGTTCACGCATGGCGTGTTCGATCTTCTGGTCGGTCTTGTACTGGCTTAAGGCATAGACGGCCCAGATCGCGGCAGGCAGCCAGCCGATGAGCGTCACTTGCAAGATCAGGCACATTAGACCCGCAACCGGACGGCCAATGGTAAAGAACAAGGCAAAAGGCAGGATTAGGGCCAGAATCAGACGCATGTTTGACTCCTAGAGGATTCAGGCGGTTAGGCGACAGCACACGCTTACATTATCGCGGACCAAGCATTTACTCAAGATGACGATCTGTATGGGTCGGTAACGGGTCTGTTCGATCGGGGTGAGCGGCCGTCTTGGTTAGGCCTCGTATCATACCGATCAAAGATGGTTTTTTAACTGTTTAATCAAATATTTAATTTTGTATGTCTCTGTTGCTGAGGTAGCAATACAAAATTGTAAAAAGAGCAATCTTTTATCCTCATTCCCCTCTAAGATAGCCAAACGCTCATCTGTATCGGTACTGGCTCAATATGGGTGAATGCTGACGGAACAAATCGCGGCAATCCGGGCGGGATGCTGTCTTGGTATGGTGATCACGCTGCCGCGAAGAAGGTTGAGGTTTAGGAAATATGACTTTAAATAGAGAGGAATCAGCCGTGAATTTTTATTATACGATCCAGTCGCCCTATGCTCAGAAGGTCCTGATCGCATTGTATGAGAAAGGTGTCGCTTTCACACCGGTCAAAGTCAATGTACTCGATCCTGCAGACCGGGCAGCCTACCAGAAGATCTATCCATTGGGCAAAATCCCGCTCTTGACCGATGAGAGCAAAGACCTCTTTATCCCCGAATCTACCATTATCATCGAGTTTCTGGAGAATGAATTTCCGGGGCAGGGCACGCAATTGATTCCGGATGATAAAGTCGCGGCGCGACGTGTGCGGTTTAAGGATCGGATGAGCGATCTGTATATCAATGCCACCATCAGCACGATTTTCTTTGACAGCATGAAGCCTGAAGATAAGCGCAATCCCGAAGCTGTCACCCGTGCACGTGAGCATCTGGATGTGATGTATCGCTTTATGGATGATTTCTTGGGCAAGAACGAATATGTTGCAGGTAGCGAATTCAGCATGGCTGACTGTGCGACTTTTCCGGGGCTGTTCTACGCGCAGCAAATGCATCCCTTTAGCGCGTATCCCAATGTCGTGGCGTATTTGCAGCGCCTGATGCAGCGTCCGAGCGTACAGAAGGTGGTGGCTGAGCTGATGCCGCTCTTGCAGGCGATGCAGGGGAAATAAGGTCGTTTGCGGTATCCACAAGCTCGACCTACGGTGGATGCAGGTCGGGCTTTTTATTGCCCTGATGTATAAATAGGGCTTTATGGTGTCTGGTGATAACACTTTGGAAAATAACGTTCCATATAGGTCTCAGGTTTGGCGGGGCTGTCAAAGCCATAGCGGGCATAGAGCCGGTGCGCTGTAGAGGTTGCCAGTATAAATCGCCTGAGTCCTTGCAATTGGGGATGAGCCAGTATGGATGCCATGAGTGCTTTGCTGTAGCCATGATCCCGATATTCAGGCAGGACAAACACATCCACCAGATAAGCGAAGGTTGCATAATCAGAGATGACACGGGCGAAAGCGACTTGCTGGCCATCGATATAGCCACCGAAGCAGAGCGAGTGACTGATCGCAGTCTGGACGGTCGCAAGAGGAATGTTTTTCGCCCAAGTAGATTCTTCGGATAAAAAACGATGGATGAGTGGAATATCAAGTAAGTTGGGATCGGTAGAGATCTGTAACTGAGACTTCATGGTCAGGCTGGTTTAATTGATAGACTTGAATATTAAATTGGATTGGAAAAAAGGGGGGCGCTCCTAACGGAGCGCATTCATGATCGGACAGGGGCGAATTTGCCGGATCACAAGCCCATGCCTGGCTCGCGGGGAGAGCGCTTTTAGATTGCTGCGATTAGGTAAATCTTCGGGCAGCGCAATATGCCAGACCAAGCCCAGATTATGCAGCGCATTTAACACCCACCAGCCCGGATCGGCCTGTCCCTCATAGAGTCCTAGGGCGGCAGAGCCGGGGAAGGCATGGTGATTGTTATGCCATGATTCGCCCATGGTCAGGACTCCTGCCCACTGAACGTTGTGCCCTTGCACCGCTGCACCGACGACCTCGTGATCCATCTGACCTTCGTTATGGGCGAAATAACCGATCAACCAGTGCCCGGTCAGCGAGATGATGATCCGTACCGAAATCCCCCAGATCACCCAAGGCAGGCCACCACAGAGGAACAGCACGACCGCCAGTGGCACCTGCTGCAGCATCCATGTACGCTCCATGAAGCGGTACATCTGATCCTCGGCGAGTCTGGGCTCCGGGCTGAAGGTCGGCGCATGCGTCAGCCGCAGGTCGCAATGTAGCTGCCACCATGCGTCTTTGAGCATGTTGGAACCATGGCGCAGGTAAGGATGACAGTCTGGCTGACGCTGTGCCCAGTCGCGTAAGTCATGAGTATGGACCATGCCAAATGGCCCCGCCATTCCCACCAGCACGCCAAGATGCACAAACAGATATTCCATCCAGCGGGGGCAGTCGTAGCTATGATGAATCAGCTTGCGATGCATGCCCAGCGAGTGTCCGAGGCACAAAGTCACAGCAGATGTGATCAGGAAGACCAGCACGGGCGTCCAACCGATCGTGAGTGCGCCACCGATCAGTGCGACGAGGAGATGTCCGCTATACCAGAGGGACTTAAGCGGAGACCAGTGGACTGAGCCTGCAATCGGGTTGGTATGAGTATCACTATGGATACGCGGGAGTTCGGTTGTCATGGTTGATTTTTATCCTGATTATATTTGCATTTGACCATACATAGCTTTCAGGCAAGGTGTCAAGTGATTGATATATTGGGTGGAACATTTGGTTAAAAATATCATCTGTACCGAATGTGCGCCAGATAACAAAACTACACTGTCGTTGATCTTGCTACTGTCACACAAAACAGGTTTCATAGGGCGTTAAGAAGGAATTTTTGAACGAGATCATCGCCATGGCTTTTTTTAATGATTCGGATGCACTAGAGACAGAAGAGTGGCAAGAGGCCTTTGATGCCGTGATTAAAAATGTAGGTACGGAACGTGCCGCATTTCTGCTGAAAACCCTGTTTCAACAGGCGATCAGCCGTCATGTACCGATCCAGCGCCTCAACACGGCCTATATCAATACGATCCCCCCCGAAGAAGAACCTGGCGTCCCGGGCGACGATCACATGGAGCGCCGCATCCGTGCCCTGATCCGCTGGAACGCACTGGCGATGGTGCTGCGCGCCAACAAACATGACGATCTCGGTGGTCATTTGGCGACTTTTGCCTCGTCGGCGACGCTCTATGATGTCGGCTTTAACCATTTTTTCCGCGCTGCCAACGATCACTTCGGCGGCGACATGATCTACTATCAAGGCCACTCGGCACCCGGTATCTATGCGCGCTCTTACCTTGAAGGCCGCTTGACTGAAGAAGAGGTGCAGAATTTCCGTCGCGAAGTCGGTGGCAAAGGGCTGTCGAGCTATCCGCATCCGTACCTGATGCCTGATTACTGGCAGTTCCCGACGGTCTCCATGGGCTTAGGTCCCATCATGTCGATCTATCAGGCGCATGTGCAAAAATACCTGTCCAATCGTGGCTTGATCGAAGAGCAGAACCGCAAAGTCTGGGCCTTCTTGGGCGACGGTGAGATGGACGAGCCGGAGAGCCTCGGCGCAATCGCACTGGCGGGCCGTGAAAAGCTCGACAATCTCATCTGGGTCATCAATTGTAACTTGCAGCGCCTTGACGGTCCGGTCCGTGGTAACGGTAAGATCATCCAGGAACTAGAGTCGAGTTTCCGTGGCGCAGGCTGGCGTGTGATCAAGGTCATTTGGGGCCGCCGCTGGGATGCGCTGCTCGCGCGGGATACCACTGGCGTGCTCAAATACCGCATGGAAGAGGCCGTGGATGGGGAATATCAGGCCTCTGAAGCCCATGGCGGCGGCTATGCGCGTGAGCATTTCTTCGGTAAATATCCTGAGCTTGCGGCTATGGTTGCCAATATGACCGATCAGGAGATCGATGACCTCAATCGCGGTGGTCATGATCCGGTCAAGGTCTATGCTGCCTATGATTCCGCCATGAAATCGACCGGTCAGCCGGTGGTGATCCTCGCCAAGACCGTCAAGGGATACGGCCTGTCTGACGCAGTGCAGAGTGCCAACAAGAGCCACCAGATCAAGAAAATGGGTCTGCCGTCGTTGCAGTACGTCCGTGACCGCTTCGATCTGCCGTTCAGCGATGCCGCGCTTGAAGAACTGCCTTTCTTTCGTCCTGCAGAGGATTCCCCCGAGATCCGTTATATGAAAGCCCGCCGTGAGGCGCTGGGCGGCTATCTGCCAGCGCGCCGCAGCGGACATATCGAGCTGCCTGCGCCTGATCTCGCTGAGTTTCAGTCGGTCCTTGCAGGCTCCAATGATAAAGAACAATCTACCACCATGGTCATGGTGCGTCTGATCGCGATCCTGCTCAAGCACCAACAACTTGGCCCGCGCGTAGTGCCGATCGTACCGGATGAGGCACGCACCTTTGGTCTTGAGGGGATGTTCCGCCAGCTCGGGATTTACTCTGCCGTAGGTCAGCTCTATATTCCCGAGGATAACGAGCAACTGATGAACTACCGCGAGGACAAATCCGGTCATATGCTGCAGGAAGGCATTAACGAGGCGGGTGCCGTGAGTGCGTGGATTGCGCTGGGTACCAGTTACTCAACCAATGCGCTACCGATGATCCCGATGTATATGTTCTACTCGATGTTTGGTTTCCAGCGCGTCGGTGATCTGGTCTGGGCAGCGGGCGACAGTCAGGCGCAGGGCTTCCTGCTGGGTGCCACCGCAGGCCGGACCACGCTGAATGGCGAGGGCTTGCAGCATCAGGATGGCCACTCGCATGTGTTGGCATCCACGGTGCCGAACTGTGTGAGCTACGATCCCTGCTTTGGCTATGAGCTGGCAGTGATCGTGCAGGATGGTCTGCGACGTATGTATGGCGAGGGTGAGCGGGTGTTCTATTACCTGACGCTGATGAACGAGAACTACGCTCACCCAGCCATGCCTGAAGGTGTCGAGGAGGGCATTCGCAAAGGTCTCTACCTGTACCAGCAGGAAGCCGATGCGACGGTACAGTTGATCGGCTCAGGTGTGATCCTGCGTGAAGTGATCAAAGCTGCTGAACTGCTCAAAAACGAATATGGCATCCACTGCAATATCTGGAGCGCCACCAGCTTTAATGAGCTGGCGCGTGACGGTATGGCGTGTGATGAATACAATCGTCTGCATCCGCACGATGCGGTCCATGTGCCTTGGGTGGCCCAGCAACTCGCCCCGCACAAAGGCGTTGTGGTGGCAGCCACCGACCATATCCGTGCCTATAGTGAGCAGATCCGTGCCTATCTGCCAGATCATCGTCCCTATGTGACTTTGGGTACTGATGGCTTTGGTCGTTCGGATACGCGGGAGAATCTGCGTGCATACTTTGGTGTGGATGCGGCGCATATCGTGGTCGCAACACTTAAGCTTCTGGCAGATGAAGACGAAATCGATGTGCGGCTGGTCAAGGATGCAATCTCAAGCTTTGAGCTGGAGACCGATGCCCCGCCGGCATGGCTGCCGCAGTCCCATCTGGCTCACCGGACTCGCGTGGCTGCTGATGCCAAGGCCGATGAGGCCGCACCATCTGCCGCGCCGCAACCGGCTCAGGAGGGCTAAGCCATGCATATCAAGACGCCCGATCTGGGAGTTGAAAAAGCCGAAGTGTCGGAGATTCTGGTCAAGGTAGGTGATACGGTCAAAAAAGACCAAAGCCTGCTCGTAGTCGAATCCGCCAAAGCCAGTGTCGAAGTGCCATCGCCTGCTGATGGTGTGATACAGGCGGTGCTGGTGACGGTAGGGCAGACCATCAAGGAGGGCGTATCGCTGTTTACGCTCGAGGCTGATGAGGCCGCAGCGCCTGCACCGACGGTTGACGTAGCCGCGCCAGCGCCTGCACCAGCTCCAGCATCGACGCCAGTGACCGTTGCACCTGCCGTGAGTGGATCACAAACCGTGAGCATTCCAGACCTTGGTGTCGAACAGGCCGATGTGTCTGAGATACTGGTCAAGGTCGGTGATACTGTGACAGTCGGTCAGAGCCTGGCTGTGGTTGAGTCTGCCAAGGCCAGTGTCGAGATCCCAAGTCCTTATGCGGGTGTGGTTGATAGTATCGCAGCAGCCGTGGGTCAGACCATCAAGCAAGGCGATGCGCTGCTTGTGGTTAAAGGCGAAGGTCAAGCTCAGCCTGCACAACAAACACCACCCAAAGCTACATTAGCAGTCCCCGCATCCGAGGCTGAAACGCCTGCTCCTGAACCCGCAAACTCTCAACCTGCAGCAGTGCCTGCTCCGGTTGCCGCATCTACGACGACTGCATCTGCTGCGGATGTTTACGCGGGCCCTGCCGTACGCAAGACGGCACGTCAGCTCGGCGTCGATCTGCATCAGGTGAGTGCCAGCGGTCCGCATGGTCGCGTGCTGAAGGAAGATGTCTTTGCCTATGTCAAAGGTCGCCTGACTGCCCCATCGGCATCAGCACCACAAGCGGCTGCAGCAAGCTTTGTCTCCGGTCTGCCGTCTCTGCCAGACCAGAGCAAATGGGGCGCGGCACATGATGAGGCTTTGACACGCTTGCAAGCCGTATCCATCCCGCAACTGTCGCTCAATCTCTATCTGCCGCAGGTCACGCAGTTTGACCATGCCGACATCACTGATGTTGAGGCCCTGCGTGTGGAGCTAAAAGACAGCTACAAGAAACAAGGCATCAGCCTGACGATTCTCGCGTTTATCGCCAAGGCCGTCGCGCATCTCTTAAAAAGTGAAACCCGTTTTAATAGCCATCTGAACGACGACGGCAAATCGCTCAAAGTGCGTGAGGAGATTCATCTTGGTATTGCGGTCGCGACCGATGACGGTCTGATCGTGCCGGTACTGCGTAATCCTGATCGCATGGGTATTCGTGAGATTGCTGTTGCCTTGGCTGAGCTGGGTCAGAAAGCTCGCGACAAGAAACTCACCCCCAATGATCTGGCTGGCGCGACCTTTACCATATCAAGCCTTGGGGCAGTGGGCGGGACCGGCTTTACCCCGCTGGTCAATTGGCCGCAGGTGGCGATCCTCGGTATTTCGCCGTCTGCCATGCAGCCTGTGTGGGATGGCGCGGCGTTCCAGCCACGTCTGATGCTACCTTTGTCACTGTCCTATGACCATCGCGTGATTAATGGTGTCGATGCGGCGCGTTTTGCGCGGAGTCTTGCGATATTGTTAGGCGATCTGCGTAGGGTACTGCTCTAGACCTCAGCTAGAATCAACGTTATACGATCCCTGATGGAGCATGTGACATGCTGCGTAGTGTGATGATACTGACGGTGGGTGTCTTCGCGGTGCTGGGGGCGAGTAGCATGTTCAGGCCTTGGCTGGGTGCCCAGACCGAGGAGTGGGCGCAGCCATTGCAGCGAGTGATGGGGGTGGTCCAGCGCCCAGAGGATAAGCAGCCTGCCGCGACGACCGCCAGCAAAATAACGGTGTATCAGTCATCTGGTCAGCATGGCGAGGCGACGTTTGCAGATCAGCGGCATGCTACGGCATCAGCTCGGGCGCGTGTGGTGGATAATAGCAAAGGCTCAACCTTCCACAGTAGCCTGCCGAAACCTGCCGATGATGATCAGGAAGTCGATGCGCTGGATGTCTCAGGTCAGGATCACTCAATACAGCACAAGGCTGCCGAGTTCAAACGTTTGCAGATGGATCGAGCCGTCGGGGACTAGCTGTCATTGATAGCATGAGATCCCGTCAAGCCTGCATCATGCAGGTTTTTTTATAACTGGCTTTAAGCCTTGAGCAGTGCATAGAGTGTGGTACTTTGTTCTTCACCTACCGCAGGCTCGGGTCCGTAGATTTCCCAAAAATTTCCCTCAAGATCAAAGTCTTGTCCTTTGCACCATGCAATCAGTGCTGACCATGCTTCGGGTAATTGGTGAAAGGAGCCCGTCAGTACATATTCGACCGCCTGACCCGCAGGCAGATGCGACGCAACTACTGTGCCGAGTGCCGTGAACTCTCGTGCAACGATGACACCCGGCTCCAGATAAATATGGCCAGGCGCAGACATGCGCGAGAGAGTACAACTGAGGCCAATGGGGGCGACGTCCAATTGAGGCAGCGCAGCCGCGATCTGCTGTCGTGCCATGCGCTGGACTTGTGGCAGTTCGTTAAACGGCACTTCGGCCTTGACGACTGCGGTGTGCTGGGCACTGACGTGAATGATCTTATAAGGGGTGTCAGCTTGTGCTCTTGTATTCATGGGATCGTCCATACCCTGTGGATGAGACAAGTATACGGCGATTTTTTGGTCATGAGATGATCAAGGCTCAATCAGTGACAAAAATACAGCGCATAAAAAAGACCCACGGATTTTATCGTGAGTCTGGCATGAAACCTCAAAGGGAGAGGCAGGAGCTACAGGCAAGATATATAGGCATACCAGCAGATGCCGGTATACCGTTAATCGTTACACTTTTTCAGCGATGACCAGCGCTTCGGACTGCTCTGGTTCTTGATAGTTGAACTTTGCATAGATACGCGCACGTGCTGCCGGATGGATGTTGGCTTTAGACAGATCACCCTGATAGTGATCATAGACGCGCTGATCCATGAGCTTGTACCACAATGGCGGGATGATCGCAGGCAAAAGCAGGGATGCATAGCCAGCCGGCAGTTGCGGAACATCTTCAAAGTGACGCAAGGCTTGGAAGGCACGCGTCGGATAGGCATGGTGATCCGAGTGACGTTGCAGTTGGTACAGCACCAGATTGGTGACCATGCTGTTGCTGTTCCAGCTATGCTCAGGCATCGTGCGCACATATTGACCGCTTGGCAGTTTGGCACGCTTTAGACCATAGTGTTCGATGTAGTTGATCACTTCAAACAGAGTGATGCCGTACAGGGCTTGCGTGATCTGGAATGGAATGACACGACGTCCAAACAGGGCGAGCAATGTCGCATGATAACCCGCAGACATAGCCCAGCCACGCAGCAGTTCATTGTCAAACGACCAGAAGGTCTTACCACGGCGCTCAAGGCGACGGGTCTCGATTTCGATGGCAGATTTGAAGCTACCGATGACGGTACGGGGCCAGAATTGCCAGAAACTTTCGCCCATTTGCGACGAGGCTGGATCTTCGGGAGTTGCGACACGGCGGTGATGACCGTAAGGATGCTCAACGCGGAAATGTACGTAGCCAGTCGGCAGCAGCGTCAACTGTGAGAGCAAGTGGTAGTGCTTTTCGGATTTATGGCTCAGTTCGTGCGCCGTATTGGTTGCAATACCGTTGATTGCACCGATGGACATGCCCATGAGAATCTGGTCAATCAGTGGCGTACCTTTGCGGCTGACGGCGTAGGCGGCGACAAAATTAGCCACATATTGGACTGGAATAAACGCTTTGACGATCTGCATGTAATAGGGATCGTTTTCCAGCTCGTGGATGGCTTCTTCAGGATGGTTTTCGGCGTCTGCACCGATCAGTTTATCGATCGCAGGAATAATGGCATGCAGCATGGCGGGCGCGACCAAAGTCATGGCACGGAGTTTCTTGGGTGCAATGGCATAGCCTGCCGCAGCGACAACGCCGATCAAAGGGATCGCCGGGCTTAAGAGCCACAGATAGCGCTTCTTGTCTTTGAATTTTTGCGGTGCCGATTCATTTTGCAGCAGGTGGATCGGGGTATTGGCGTTCATAAGGTGATCTCCAAATCGTATCAACAACCGGCAGGATCTCGGGCCTCATCATGTGCCTGCGCCTGCATAGGGTATGTTGGTTCAGGCTAAAGCTTAATCGGGGTGAGTTGATTTATGAGGCCATTTCTATTCACTCTGCGCCAAAATGACGAGCAGTAAGCCACCCTTTCTATTCGCGAATGATCCAGTATTTTGTATTTTATCGCTTGCTGATCTGGATCAATCTGAACGCGATCATGCCGTTAAACGATACGATCGGTAACAATTCCATACGCTGGTGGTGGCTGAGTTCGGGTATTGTGGCATTGATCGTTTTTCTTTTAGTTTTACGCCTTTGTGCAACAGATTTCAAGTAGGTGCAATCATGAACACACGTCGTTTGTTGTCTGCTGTCGCGCTGTCCGCAGTGATCGTCACGACTTTGCCAAGCTGCGGTTATAATACCCTGCAGGCTCAGGATGAATCCGTACAGGCCAGTTGGTCGGAAGTACTCAACCAATACCAGCGGCGTGCCGATCTGATTCCTAATCTGGTCAGCACGGTCAAAGGCTATGCGGCACATGAGGACAAAGTGCTGAATGAAGTGACACAGGCGCGGGCTTCGGTTGCTGGCATCAAGGCGACGCCAGAGCTGGTGAATGATCCGGTGGCATTCCAGAAATTTATCGATGCGCAGAATCAGCTACAAGGCTCGCTGTCGCGCCTGATGGCCGTCACCGAGAGCTATCCAGACTTAAAAGCCAACCAGAACTTCCGCGACCTGTCGGCGCAGCTTGAGGGCACCGAAAACCGCATTGCGGTCGCCCGTAAACGCTATATCGACTCTGTGCAGACCTATAACCTCACCGTGCGCCAGTTCCCGTCCAATCTGACCGCCAAAGTTGTCGGCATGCATACCAAGCCTAACTTCAGCGTGGCGAATGAAAGCCAGATTTCCCAAGCGCCGACTGTCAGTTTTAGCGGATCATAAGTCATGACAGTGGCGACGCTACGGCATCCAGTCCAAACCCCGTGGCGATCATGGCTGGTCGTCGTGTTCGTCTGGCTGGCGCTGACTTTCTGCACGGTGATGATGCCCTACGCGTATGCCGAAGCGACCACTGAAGCAACAACCGCTACAACAACTGAAACAACGACAGACACAGCGGCCGATACTGCATTGGCTTTAGGAGCCGCCAAGATCAAGGCACTGGGGTCGGTACGCCCATTGACTGCCGTACCTCTGCCAGCATCGACCCTCCCCAATGCCAAATCGGCCTCCAGCGCTGCGTCCAGTGAACATGCACCTGCGCCAACTGTCGATCAGGGCAATGGGCAAATCCTCGCCCTGCCGACCCTGAATGCGCCGGTCGTCGATCAGGCTGGTGCTTTAAATGCGGCTGATCTGGCGGCTCTAAGCAGCCGAGTACGCAGTATTCATGATGCTGGACGTGCGCAGATCGGCATTATTCTGGTCAAGACAACCCAAGGCGAGACGATTTTTGATTATGCTGGACGTGCTTTCACAACATGGAAGCTGGGCGAGAAGGGCCGCGACGATGGTCTGTTGATCGTGGTGGCGGTACAGGATCGCAAGATTCAGATCCTCACGGGTTATGGACTTGAGGGTGTCATTCCAGATGTGATCGCCTCGCGCATCATCCGTGAGCAGATCACACCGCAGTTTAAGGCCGGCAACTATGCCGCAGGACTGAATGCCGGACTAGACCGGATTGATGACATCCTCAAGCAGGACCCCGAGACCGCCAAAGCCGCCGCCGATCAGGCCAAAGCGGCACAGCAGGCGCATCAGCAGGGACAAGGCGGCATACCGCTTAGTCTGGTGCTCATGGTGATTGTGCTGATCCTGATCGGTGAAGTGGCGCGCATGATGTTTGGTCAGATGCTGAGTGCGGTAAGTTTGGGGGCGGTCGGGGTCGGCGCTGGCTTGCTGGGCGGAGCAGGGCTTGCGGCCAGCATGATGATGGGTGGCGTTGTCTTTATCTTTTTGCTTGTCGGTATCTGGCCTATTCTGAATCTCATGCTGAGTGGTGGTCGGGGCGGAGGCTTTGGCGGTGATAGCGGCTATCGGGGCGGCGGTGGATCATTTGGCGGCGGAGGCGCATCGGGATCATGGTAAGAGATTTACTGAAATCCAATCTGAGTCCGACGGCGGCTGATACCCATGCTGCGCTTGAAGGTACAGGTACGACGCTATCGCGTGCCGATTGGACGCGCTGGTTTAGACAGGTGCGCTATGTGCCGATTCAGGCCCGGCGACGCTTTGATCAGGCCGCCCGCCAAGCCATCGAAGCAGCCGTGCAGGCCGCTGAGGCTGGTCATGCAGGTGAGATCCGGGTGGTGATCGAGGCACATTTACCGCTTGCGAGTGCATTACATCAGGGCACTACGGGGCGTGCGCGTGATCTGTTTGCCAGTCTGGGCGTCTGGGATACAGTTCATAATAGTGGCGTGCTGCTGTATTTTAATCTGTGTGAACAGCGCGTTGAGATACTGGCGGATCGCGGTATTCATGCTCAGGTGACAGACGGTCACTGGCATGATTTGTGTCAGCAGATCGTCAGGCAATTGCAGCAGGACTGGCGCAAGCAGGGTCCGGTTGAGGGTGTACTCCTGGGCATCCAGTTGGTGGGTAAAACCCTGCAACAGTTTTATCGGATTAAGGAGAGGGATCAGGGCAATGAACTCAGTGATGCACCGGTATTTCTGTGACTTGCATCACAAATAAATAAAATATGAATCAATGCGTTGCTGATAGATGGCGAGTTGATGTGATCTGTTTTACCTTTTGTCTGAACGGTCGTCATTTAGCACTTGCCTAAATTATGTAACCGCACTAAGATCAAATTGTATATGCTGTGCAACAATATGGTCATGATTTGAACAAGGATAGATGAGATTGTGCATTCATGCAGTTAAGCAGGCCTGATATGAAGGCCGCAGAGCGATAGGCTTAGCTGTGCTGATGACGATCTGTGACGATGAAGATGCGTCGATCACTGACTTTGCCTGTGAAGGCTTATCTGTTTTACGCGTCATCAATGACGATCTGTCCGATTCAAGTTAATGCGATGGTGTATCTGGTTGTCTGGCCCGTGATCCGCTGGTCGTGATGACGGGTTTCTGGCTGACTGGGCATGTTGCGCAGCGATCAGGGGAGATCTGGGTGTAGCAACCTGAATTGAATATAACAATCCGGATAATAATGAATCGTGTCTCGAGGGTAAGGGAGTCGATGGTATGAGTAGTATGACTTCACATGATGGGCAAACCGCGTATTCCAGAGTATTGCAGCTTACGCCGCATACTGGCTGGGCTGCAGATTTTTGGGAGGCGTTGACTCCCGCCAAAGATGCGGTGGCAGAGCATCCGTTTTTTCAGGCTATGGCTGACGGTTCACTCAGTCGAGAAGGCTTTCAGTTTGCATTGCTGAACTTCTACCCGCTGGTGGCGCACTTTCCCTCTTATATGTCCCTGAATCTGGCAAAAGCCATCCATTTTCATGAGCCCGGTGTGGTTGATGCTCGCAATTGGCTAATCCGCAATATCAAGACCGAAGAGCGGCATCTGTTCTGGTATCGCGACTGGGCTGAAGGTTTTGGTGTGCCGGTTGCCGTGCTGGATGCGCATACCCCGCCACCTGCCATGAATGCAGTCAATCATTTCCTCTGGAATGTGAATACCTATGGTTCGCTGGCTGTCGGATTGGCTGCGACCAATCTGGCGATTGAATGGGCGACGGGTGACTGGACCATTAAGGTCTTCTCCGGCATCTCCAAATATGCCGATCAGGTGGGTGTCAAGGTCAATACCCGTACCGTGGCATGGTTACGCGCTCATGCGCAATATGATGACGCGCATCCGCATGAGGCGATGGAGCTGATCAAAAAACTGTGTGACCATGACCCCATCCAGCAGGAGAAAGCCCGTGATGCGGCCGCACAGGGGCTCGCGTATTACGAGCTGGCGCTGGATCACTGTATGAAATTGCTGTAACCCTGAATTGAAACACCTTAAGCGGGATAGGGGGCGATGGATTGCTGCCCATCTGGCTTGATGTATGCCATGACGGATGGCTTGGTGCGTGATTAACGGACAAGTAGGCCAAGGATGAATGACTGGTTTCCCCCCGCTTTGCAGACGGCAATGCCTTTGACTGATTTTCGTCTTGAGTTTCAGACCATTTCTGCGCGCCATATGCTGGTATCAGACCGACAGGCGATTCGTGCGCTGTGTACCCGTGCCTATGGTGAAGATGTCTGGTGTGACTACGGTTATCTCAAGGACGCCTGGCATGTGATAGGGCGTGCGGTCGTTGTTGGCGCTTCTGTTGCTGATGCCTTGCATGCGCCCATCGTGTCGCATGCCCTGTGGGTAGATCGTCAGTTGTCCATCGCAGCTGGTCCCTTGCTTAAAACCGCTTTTGTCGAATATGTGGCAACCGAGCCGGCCTGTCAGGGACGTGGTTTGGCCTCAGGTCTGCTGCGGCATCTGATCGCTATTGCGGCCCAGCCGGAGCGTGGCTATCGACTGGCTGCGCTATCTCCGGCGGATTCGGATTTTTATGAACGGTTAGGCTGGCAGTTGTGGGAGGGGGATCTATTGATCCGTCGTGGACCGATGCTGATCACGACCCCGGATGATGTGGTCATGGTACATCGCCTGCCCGCATCGCCTGCCCATATCGACTGCACGGCGGTGCTATCGGCGGAGTGGCGTGAAGGAGAGTTGTGGTAAGCTGCTGCACACTCGCTGTTCGTCTTTTTCCAGTCGTGCTCTTTAATCTATGTCGCTCCTTGATTACGCCGAGCTTGCGTCCTTTGCCTTTGCTGCTGGATTGATTGATGCCGTGGTTGGCGGAGGTGGGCTGATCCAGATCCCGGCATTGTTTAACCAGCTCTCCAATGCCTTACCTGCGACGCTATTTGGTACCAATAAAGTGGCGGCGATCTCAGGCACTTTGTCGGCCTCACTGTCCTATATCCGCCGCGTGCGCTTGCCTTGGCTGTTGATTGGACCTGCTATGGCGGCGGCCTTTGTCATGTCCTTTGCCGGTGCGGCGACTGTGTCAATGATCCCCAAAACTCTGATGCAGCCGCTGGTCTTGCTGCTGCTCGTCGTGATGGCAATCTATACCTTCATCAAGAAAGACTTTGGTCTGGTGCATGGCGTCGGCGTGATCGGTGGACGTGAGAGGCTCTTGGGCCTATTGGCGGGCGGATTGATCGGATTTTATGATGGTCTGTTTGGTCCCGGTACGGGCAGTTTTCTGATCTTTGTGTTTATTCGTTTTTTCTCCTTTGATTTTCTACATGCATCGGCAGCGGCGAAACTAGTCAATGTCGCGACCAATGCGGCTGCGCTGTGTTTCTTCATTCCGACGGGTCATGTGCTCTGGGGACTGGCTTTGACGATGGCGCTGGCGAATGTGCTGGGTGCGCTTGCAGGTACGCAGTTGGCGTTGCGACGTGGTGTGGGCTTTGTACGCGTCTTGTTTTTAATGCTGCTGATCGGTCTGATCGGCAAGATGGGTTTTAATCTCTGGCCAACCCTGTGATTGTAGAGTTTAGTTCCTCGTAGTAAAAACAAAACCCCATTGAGGGGCTTTGTTTTTGGCTTAGATAAGAGAGGCGACGCAGCTTAGAAGCCTGCAGCGCTGCTCCAGTATTTGCGGAAGGCGGTATCGATATAGCTGATTGCGAAGTTGCCTGTGGTCGCGGTCGGATTGGCCTGCGGGGTGATGGAGACTTCAGCGAGGCCAGCCGGGATACCAAAACGGGAAATGGTCGTATTGGGAGTACCTGTCGAGCCTGTGGCGGTGGACCAGAGGACGAGCTCATTGGGGATCAGGCCCAGAGTAAACGTTGGTGTGTTGACAAACGCTGGATCCGTCCAATCAATGGTCGTGCTGCTGCCTGCGGTGATGAAGGATTGGACACCAACGGATGAGGTGATCCCTGTCGGGAATAATCCTGTGACGTTCAGGCTTGAGTTCAGCGGTTGTGCCATGACGGGGACATTATATGTGGCCAGCGTCTGATTGGCGGCACCATACAGAGTCACGGTGTAGATCAGTGGCAGGCTCGAAGTGTTGATCGTGCCAATCTGCGTGTCCGTCATGGTGTAGACGTTCGGGTAGCATGTGGTGGCAGCCGGTGTGGTCGCGGTACCGTTGTAGGTATAGGTGTAGACCGTGTTGCCATTTGTGTCAGTCGAGCTTGATCCTGCGGCCAGTGTCAGGGCATTGCTATTGCCATTGATGGTGCCTTGGGTGCCGCCGGCCTGATAGAGCATCACGCTAGGGCTGAGGCCTGGGCCTGAAACCAGTGCATAGGCGACAGGGACTGGATTCCCGCTGCCATCGGTAAAGCGTCCGGCGTCTTCGACCTGCAGCTTGAGTCCGGTGCAGGGTGGATTACTATTAATCTGACCTGCAAACGAGGTCACATTGACTTTGGCTTTCTGCTGGTTACCGAGAATCAGCCATTGTCCTGCGCTGTTCTTGTACATCACGACGCTCTCGCGGCCTTGTGGCGCGCTGTTCTGCAGTGCGGTGTAGCTGACCAGATAGCTGGTGGTGGCACCGGCAGGCAGTGAGACGTAGGCGGGAACAGGAGAGAGTACGATGTCGGTATAGGCGAAGCCGCTATTGGCGATCTGGGCGTTGGTATTGCCGATCAGACTGCTCAGATAGCTAGACAGTGATGCGCCGCCATGCAGGAAGTTGGTCTGGTCAAAATAACCCAAGAGGCTGCTGCTACTTGCCGATGGGTAGGTGGCGTAAGTCGCGCTCAGTGCATTGAGCTGTTTGGTGATGGCTTGCAGGTCGGCCAGACTACCGCCATTGGCTATCGCCGTATTCGCAAGGACAGTGGTGGGTGGACCGCTCAGTGTGCCGCTGATGGTGTCGCCAGTCAGGGCGTTGGTAATGACTTCGTTTTTGCCGATCTGGTCGATATTGATATAGACTGCATTGATCACAGCGTCAATACCGGTGCCATTGGCGGTAAATGATTGATGCAGGAAGTCTGCTTGTGCCGAATTGGCGTTAATACCAAACTGGTTCATCAGGTTTTGCAGGAGCGGTGTCAGTGCTTGTACGCCGTTCTGCATGGCGGCCTGAGTCAGATAACTGCTAAAGCCGCCATTGGCGAATTGGCCTTGCGGGCTGCTATCGACAATATTACCGACAACGAGTTCGGTCAGCGGATTGATATCGACGATCACATTACCACTGGCATAGTCTTGCGTGGTCACCGATGAGTGCAGGGTGTAGGTGACACCGCCGACCTGATAGCTGGCTTCCAGCATGAAAGGCGCTGCGAATCCTTGCACTTGGTTCAGGGTAAAAGAATAATGTCCCTGACTGTCGAGGGTGGTCGTGACGGTACGAGCCGGACCGGTCGAGTCTTTCAGGGTGACGGTACCGCCCATGGCTCCGGTAATCGGTCCTGTCGCAGCTGCAACAGTACCGCTGATGAGGGGGGCTTGCAGTACGCCGATGTTGTTGGTGTTACTGCCGCCGCAACCAGCCAGCAGGGTCATGCCTGCAAGTAGCGTCAAAGTAAAAGATCTACGCATGTGAATCCGTCTCGTATGGCAAAAAGATAGCGACCGTATCCACACTGGATACGGCGGGCAGGGATTACAGGTGGCCTGAGATCGCCATGGCCGGAAGCGCCAGCACCGGCATACTGATGGCGGTCTGAGCCGTCAGGACACCGCCTGAGCCGATGGTGAAGTGAGCCGTTGTACCGCTGGTGCTATTGGTGACATAGACGTTCTCATCGGTCGGATCTACACCGATCGCAAACGGGGCTGTTCCGGTCTGGGCCGCCGACCCGATAGCACTGCTCAGTGCACCGCTGGTTGCGATGGCATACTCATAAACACCTGCCGAAGCTGCAACGTACATGTATTGGCCGTTCGGGTCAATAGTCAGACTCGATGCGCCTTCGATTGAGGTCGAGGAACCCGTCGCTGTGAGGGCGCCATTGGTGCCGATCTGGTAGGTCGTAATGGTGTTGTTGTTGGTCAGGACATAAACGTACTGACCGCGAGGATCGGTGACGATGGCGTTGGGGGTCGCTGAACCCAGCGAGAGTGTATTCACTGAAACCAGATAGTTGCTGTTATCTACAGGCGATAATACGCCGGTACTGCCGACCAGGTATTCATTGATGCTGTTACTGCCACTGACGGCGTTGGCGACATAGGCATACTGGGCGGACGAATCAACCGCGATCGCAACTGGTGAACTGCCGGTTGGCATGGTGTTGGTAATGAGTGGAATGCTACTCAGCACACCGCCGCTGGTGATCGCATAGGCGTAAATAAAGCCGCGTGTGGTATCGGTCACGAAGATCTGCGGGTTGACCGGATCGACCGCAATGGCGAAGGAGTAAGAGGCAAAGGGCAGGATCTGCGTGGTGTTCAGGTTCAGGCTGCCGTCGCTGCCGATGTTGTAATTGTAAATGCTTTTATTGGGGATATTGACCATATAAGCATGACCAACGGTCGGAGCGGGGGTGGTTTTGGAGCTGCCGCAGGCGGTCACCAGCAGAGGGGTACAAACCAGAGCGAGCGCGGTTGTGAAGGTACGTGTCATGATCATCGGATTTCAAGGAATGGATAATATCCTTATGGTAAGCAGGGTTTGCCCAAAGACTGTGTAACTCGGTACAGGCCTCTGTAGTTTTTTTCATGTCGTCTGTAAGTCTTTGCCACTACTGGGGATGCTGAGTGTTAAATGTGGAATTTGGCTTTAAATCTCGATATTTTCATTCACATTGTGTGGTTTCTTGTATGAGCGGTATCCGTGGGCGCAGTAGGCTGTGCTGTGCGGCCTGTACCAGCATCGGGGCGATATCGTGTGGTGATGGCAGTGTCTCATCTCTTAACCACCGTCTTGCATAATCATGTACCGGTCCGATCAGGATCGAAAAATACAGGCTGGTCGGCATGGGATACAGACGGGCGGCATCAGGGAGAGCCGCCATGCGCGCAGCCCACTCTTGGTGCGAGGTCTGCACATCTTGCCCGAAAGCAGTCTCCTGATCAGCAGCCTGTAAGATCTGCCGTTCCTGAAAGATAAACCGCGCCCAGTCCCGATGCTGGCTGATCCATAGGGCGGTGATGCTGACGATCTGGTCGATCGCACCTTCTACATCCCTGACTTCCTTTAACGCGCGCTGTACATCACGGCCAAACTGACGCATCCCCTCGCGGTAGAGTGCGGCGGCGATACCTTCTTTATTTTTAAAATGATGATAAATACTGCCGACACTGGCGCCGGATTCATCACGGATCATTTCGATGGTGGTGGCTTCTAAGCCATGCCGGGTAAAGCAGACGAGTGCGGCATCAAGAATGGATTGTTGCCGAGGGCTGATTTGGACGCGGCTGTTTTTCGCAGGGCTAGTCTGTGCATGGTCTATGTCGGTGTGACTGGTGAGTTCTGTCATAACGATTGGAATAATATTCTAGAATGATATTCTGTTAGTGTAATTGATTTTTCCTGATCTGTGAATTCTGGAGTTCATCATGCAAGCCCTCGCGATGTTTGATAAGTTTAAAAATCTGCCTGCCGGTCGTCAGTTATTCAGTTTTGCCATCTGCAAGACCGCACCGTATTTCAGCAGTATCCATCCCTTGATCGAAGAGTTAAAGCCGCAGTATGTACGCGTTTCGATCAAGAAAAAACGTCGTGTCGAAAACCACCTGAAAACCGTCCACGCGATTGCCATGTGCAATATGGCCGAGCTGGCCGGTGGCCTGATGACCGATGCCTCGATCCCGGCGGGCTATCGCTGGATCCCGGCGGGCATGACCGTACAGTATCTGAAGAAAGCCAAGACCGACCTCGTGGCTGTCTCTGACGGATCAGCCATTGACTGGACGCAGGAGGGCAATATCGTGGTGCCGGTGGATATTACCGATACAAATGGTGAGAAGGTATTCCATGCGGATATCACGATGAATGTGCGCAAAGACAAAGCCTGACAACAAAAAAAGTTTTTTGGGGCGGAGTCTTATGCTTGAGCATTTAAAAGGAGGGATGCCTGTCGCGGGCCTTTCTTTAGACTGGGCAATCGGGCGCAAAACCCCTGTGATTGGAGCACTCGCCATCCTGAGAATGAGGCTGGGCCAAAGCACTGTTTCACAGCGACAAGCTCCCATCACCGCGCCATTGTGAAAAAGCGTGCTTTACGTATAAAAAAGCCCTGCATTCGCAGGGCTTTTTTGATGATCAATCAAATCAGTACAGTACGCGTACGCGCATGGTGCCTTCGACACTTTGCAGTTTTTCAAAGGCGCGGGCAGAGTCCACGTTGTCGACGTCAACGATCAGATAGCCGACTTCGCCTTTGGTCATCAGGCTTTGAGCGACGATGTTGATGTTGTTCTGAGCGAACAAGGTGTTGACCGCAGACAGCACGCCGGGCACGTTCTTGTGGATGTGCAGCAGGCGATGGGTGCCTTCCTGCTTTGGCATCGCGACTTCTGGGAAGTTCACGGCAGTCGTCGTAGCACCACTGTCGGAGTAGCGTACGAACTTGTCGGCGACTTCAAGGCCGATGTTGGCTTGCGCCTCTAAAGTCGAACCACCGATGTGCGGGGTCAGGATCACATTGTCAAACTTGCGCAGCGGGGAGAGGAACTCTTCGCCGTTAGCCTTAGGCTCTTTCGGGAACACGTCGATGGCAGCACCAGCCAGATGCTGGCTTTCGATGGCAGCAGCCAGGTCGTCGATCACGACACAGGTACCCCGTGCGGCGTTGATGAAGATGGAGCCTTTTTTCATCTTGTCGAACTGGGCCTTGGCCATCATGTCTTTGGTCGATGGCAGCTCAGGCACGTGCAGCGACACGACATCGGCGGTGGACAGCAGTTCATCCATGGTGCCGACCTGACGTGCATTACCCAGCGGCAGCTTGGTCAGGGCATCGAAATAGATCACTTTCATACCCAGCGACTCGGCCAGTACCGACAGTTGCGAGCCGATCGAACCGTAGCCGACGATACCCAAAGTCTTGCCACGGGTCTCAAACGAGCCTTCGGCCGACTTGGACCAGCCACCGCGATGCACAAGGGCATTCTTCTCTGGGATACCGCGCAGCATCAGGATCAACTGGCCCAATACCAGCTCGGCGACCGAACGGGTGTTAGAGTAGGGGGCGTTAAAGACCGGAATGCCTTGTGCGCGGGCGGCATCCAGATCAACCTGATTGGTGCCGATACAGAAACAGCCGATGGAGGTCAGCTTGTTGGCGGCATCGAGTACGCGCTGAGTCACGTGGGTACGGGAGCGGATCCCGAGGAAATGCACGTCTTTGATCGCTTCGACCAGCGCATCTTCATCGAGGGCAGTTTTGCGATAGTCGATGTTGGTGTAGCCGTTGGCATGCAGCTCATCGAGGGCGGTCTGGTGAACGCCTTCCAGAAGCAGGAAGCGGATCTTATCTTTCTCTAAGGAAAACTGCTGGCTCATGGTGTGCTCTCAAAATTAACGCGATTGCCGCAAAGCAAAAAAAGAGGCGGCTATGTTACCATATATGCTTCTTTAATTGCGTCCTTGCTCACAGGTTTTCTTGCCATGAATGCGCCTTTATCCACAGCCACGCCCGTTTTACCGCCTGAATTGATCGACCGTCTGAAAAAGGCCGTTGGTGAGAGCCGGGTGCATCTGGATCAGGATACCTTAAAGACCTGGGGCAAAGACTGGACCAAGCATTTTGAGCCCAATCCATCGGTCGTGGTTTTTCCGGCCAATACCGAGGAGGTGCAGGCTGTTGTGCAACTCGCCAATGAATATAACATCGCCATCACGCCAAGCGGCGGCCGTACCGGACTGTCGGCGGGCGCGGTCGCGGCCAATGGCGAGATCGTGGTCAGCCTTGATCGCATGAATAAAGTGCTCGACTTCCTGCCTGCCGACCGCATGGTGCGCATTCAGGCCGGTATGGTGACCGAAGCCCTCCAGCAGTTCGCCGAAGAACAGGGGCTGTACTATCCGGTGGACTTTGCGTCCGCAGGCTCCAGCCAGATCGGCGGCAATATCGGTACCAATGCCGGCGGCATCAAGGTGATCAAATACGGCATGACCCGCCAATGGGTGCTGGGCATGACCGTGGTCACGGGCAAAGGCGACATCCTGCGCCTGAACAAAGGCATGATCAAAAACGCCACCGGCTACGATCTGCGTCACCTCTTGATCGGCTCGGAAGGTACGCTCGGTATCGTCTGTGAAGTGGACATCAAACTTGAGCGTCAGCCGCAGGATCTGCGCGTGCTGGTGCTGGGTGTGCCGGAATTCTCTGCCGTCATGCATATCTTGCAGGCGTTCCAGAGTCGTCTGGACCTGACTGCGTTTGAATTCTTTAATGAACTCGCCATCCAGAAAGTCATCAACCATACTGGCATCCCGCGTCCATTTGAGCAGGCATGCCCGTTCTATGTGTTGCTTGAGTTTGAAGGGCGCTTTGAGGCCATCGTGGATGATGCGATGCAGACCTTTGAGCATTGTGTGGAGCAGGGCTGGGTGGTGGATGGCGTGATGAGCCAGAACCAGACGCAGGCCGCGACCCTGTGGCGTCTGCGCGAGGACATCAGCGAGACGATTGCGCCGTTTACGCCGTACAAGAACGACATCTCGGTATTGATCACCCGTGTCCCGGCCTTTATCGCGGATATCGATGCGATTGTGAGCCAGTATTATCCCGACTTTGAGATTTGCTGGTTCGGTCATATCGGCGACGGCAATCTGCATCTGAATATCCTAAAGCCCGCCAATCTGACTAAAGACGAGTTCTTCGAGAAATGTAAGGTGGTGAATACGCATGTGTTCGAGACCGTGCAGAAGTATGATGGCTCAATCTCGGCTGAGCATGGGGTGGGCATGACCAAGAAAGACTATCTGCACTATACGCGTGATGAGGTTGAGATCGGCTATCTGCGTGAGATCAAGAAGGTTTTTGATCCGAATGGGATTATGAATCCGGGTAAGATTTTCTGATTGCAACGGATAATAAAAAAGCCCAGTGGAGACTGGGCTTTTTTATTGGAGTTTAAAAGAGGCTTATTGTGGAAAGGTCAACTGGAACAATTGCGCACCACCTGTTGTTGAGTTTCCGCCACTAGAAAGTGTTCCGTTATAGACGAAATAATAAAGGCTTCCATTGAGTGCAACGGCATTGCTTGACGTAGCCGACATAGCGAGAGGAAGTGTATACGAAATAATATTTCCTGTTGTATCAACTCGATAGTTCTGTGGAGCATTTGAACTATTATTCGTCACGGCTTGGAAGAATAGTTCATCTTTCGCATCGGTGACGATATCTGATTGTGGGGTCAATGATAGGGGGAGTTTAAGTGTGGTGACAGTAGAATCCGGAGTAATTTTACGGATAACATGATTGTTTCCATCCATCACATAGAGGTTATCCTGACCATCTATAGTCAGAGTTCCTAGTCCATTAAATGCGGCTGCGGTTCCTTTCGCATCGGTATAGCCAGCGGTATTACTACCAGCATAAATAGATATGTTGCCAGTTGTATCAATTTTCAGGATGTTATTGTTGATGATATCGGAAGTGTAAAGATTGCCATGGCTATCAATCACAAGTCCTATCGAATTGATCGGCAAAGGTGAGGCAAAAACTGTACTGCTATATGCAGTACCTGCTGCTAGCTTATAAATGATTCGAGAGCTTGTGCTTTTTACTCCACCAGAAGGAGTAAGAGTGACACCCATCTGTACAGTATCGAGGAAAAAATTACCAGATGTATCAAGGGCAATAAAAGGCGTGCCTAAGCTGGAACTGGGCATGCTCGTTAAGGTGGTCACTGTCCCATCGGGTGCTACTTTTCTTAAATAGCTTTGATCGGCGACATATATGGAGCCCGTTTGGTCGATGTTGATCGAATCGGATAGGGATGTAAATGTCGCATTAATTCCTATGCCGTCGCTATCTCCTGTTTTATTTATTGAACCGGCGATAACCCTGGTTATTGGATCAATCGAATTGGCAGATGCAGTAGAGATCTTGATGATATAGCTGGCACTGCCTGTCGCAGATATAGGAACGGTGATAGTTGAGTTAATAGGCGCATTCACGCTGGTGTTGGTGCCATAGAGCCATAGCGTATTACCTGCTGGCGTCGTGATCGACGTGCCTTGCGGTGCCTGAAATTGCATATTAGTGGTGACTGTTGTCGTGCTACCGGGCTGTAGGGTTTGGACGGATGGAGTTGGCGCAGGAGCAGGCACTGGTGAAGGCGCTGGTGCAGCAGGTGTGCTCGTTGGTGTCGGTGCGAGCGTACTGCCTGATGATCCGCCACCGCAAGCGGCTAGTGCTAAAGCTAGAAAAAGCGGACTGATCTTAAAAGTAACGGATTTGAGCTGAACCATGTGATGTTATTTCCTGTATCGCTTTAGCCTGTAAATACACATTTTATTTATTTTCTACTGTGGGCTTAGCGTAGGGCTTTGGGATCAGAAGGTCAATCTGGAAACGTGATGAGTCGTTGAGATTAAGATTTCTAAATCAAATCCGTACAATGAATAAAAACAGCCCAGTGTTCACCGGGCTGCTTATCACATGAATCCATCACCAGAAAATCAGGCTACGCTAGCCTGCTTACCGACAAAGTCAGTAATCACCTCCGCAACCGCCTGCGGCTGACTGAGTATTCCCCAGTGACCCGCCGCGATATCGCGGTATTCCAGATTACTCGCCCATTCCTCCATCCCCTCACACAGATGCCGTGGGACGAAGGGATCATGCGCCATGATCAGCATCTGTATCGGCAGATCGGTATGGCGGATCAGCGGGCTGATCAGAGGCTGCGTCAGATTGGCACGGTAGAGGTTGATGCCATTGACCGCGCTCTTGCGCTGGGATGGATTGGGGGTGATCGCAGTCCGCTCGAGACGGCTCACGATACGCGGCCATAGTTGATCCAGTCCGAGCTTCCATGTCAGTTCTGGTATGACAGGCATCTGAAGCAGCATCATGTAGGACGAGCTCAACGCCTGCTTGGTGAACTGCACATAGCCGGCGCTGGATTTTTGGGCCAGTTGGCGGTGAAACCACCAGCCGACATGATCCAGACTCGGCGCCAGCGTGGTATAGCTCGCCAGACGCGTCTCAAATGCCAGATCATAGACCGCCTCCCAGCCCTGCAGCGCACCCCAGTCATGCCCGACCAGATGCACTGGCTGATCCGGACTGACGTGATCGATGACGGCAAGCAGATCCTGCTTGAGCGCAGCGAATGTATAGTCCCGGTCACGAGGCGCATCAGATGCACCTGTACCACGCACATCATAAGCCACCACATGAAAGTCTTGCGCAAGCTTGGATGCCAGCGCGGTCCAGACCTCCGCACTGTCAGGATAGCCATGGATCAGGACGAGGGTCTCACGGTCAGGAGCAGGCTCACCCCAAGTATAGACCGCGAGACGGATGAGCCCTGCCCTGATCTGCGTTATCGCGGGCTGAATCATGCGGGTAGTCCTGTGGCGGACTCGACCATAGCGGCCTGATGGGCGAGGACGGCAGGGGATTGATTGATATAAGCCACAGCCAGTTCTGTCGAGCCCTCATGATAAGGGTGGTAGCTGGGCTTAAAGAACCGCAGCGCCGTGGTGAAATACCAGAGCGGGCCCGGGGTATAGCTTTCTTTGTGCGCCCGCTGCCAGTCACGCCAGAAACGCCAACTGCTGATGCGCTGATGATACTTGGGCATGGCAGGGTCGGCTTTGGCCAGCTCTACCGTACCCGCTGCCATCAGATAGGTGAAGATCGGTGCTGTGATGGCCATGACGGCTACGCGCAAGGCGTAGTTGCCGCTCAAATACTGATAGAGATCATAGGCGACGGTACGATGCTCGACTTCTTCGGCGGAATGCCAAGTAAATAGATCACTGACCGCTGGATCACAGCCGCGCGCTTCCCAGTGGGAGCGGGTCAGCACATATTGACCAATCGCGCAGGTGTAGTGCTCGGCACTGGCGACCAGACAGACGCGGGCGGCCAGCCAGAATTTATCGAGGGATTTGGGTAGCGTGATCCCCATGGGCTGATCCGCGAGGATGCGGTCAAACAGATACTGTGTCCGCTCATATTGCTGGGCAATATCGACGCCATACTGCTGGAGGTATTGTTCAACAGATTCTTTGTGCGCCTGAGCGTGAATGGCTTCTTGGCGGATGAAGGTCTTGACGTCATCGCGAAGCTTTTCATCGTGCACATAAGGCAGCGCCTTATTAAACATCCGACAGAAAAAGTACTCCCCACGCACCAGCGTAAAGCTGAAGTGGTTGATGTTATGGCTGGCCAGCGGGCTCTGCGGAATCCAGTGCAAGGGCGAGCTTGACCAGTCGAATTTGACTTTGCGGGGAAATAACGGCCAGTCGGCAGTCGAAGCCTGAGCAGGTATCGCGTTCATCATCATCTCTCTCAAGATCATCATAGGGTCACCCAATGCTCCGGATTGGTATGCATGCGGAGCAGGATGACTAGAATAGTATTCTAGAAATAACTTTTACACAAGGTTTTATTTTTGAACTAATGCGTCGTGTATTGCTGTTGGAGATTCGGCTGACAGTGAATTAGCTAAAGCTGCCAGTGCTTTTGAGCATTACGGCAAGGCGGCATCCGCTGAACTCATGGCACAATCCAGCATCCCCATCGCATGGACCGCCCTGCATGAATCGCCTGAATCCGCTGTATTACACGCCTGAGCATTTGGCCTTTGCCGATACCATCCGCCGCTTTACCGCGACCGAACTGACCCCCAATGCCCATGCGTGGGATGAGGCCGAGACCTTCCCGCGCGAGCTGTACAAGAAAGCCGCCGATGTCGGACTCTTGGGCTTAGGCTTTGAGGCGGAGTATGGCGGTATCGAGGGGACGGATGCCTTCTATGTGCTCTTGGCGTCCATTGAGCTGGCGCAGTGTGGTTCGGGTGGCCTGTGTGCATCCTTGTTGTCGCACTCCATCGGTGCGCCGCCCATCCAGCATTTTGCCAATCCCGAGATCAAGGCGGCGGTGCTGCCCGGGATCTTAAGCGGGGATAAAATCTCAGCCCTCGCCATCACCGAGCCCGGCGGCGGCTCAGATGTCGCTGCTCTTCAAACCCGCGCCGTGCGTGATGGTGATGATTTCCTCGTGACGGGGGAGAAGATCTATATCACCTCCGGCATCCGCGCCGACTACTACAGTGTCGCCGTGCGGACGGATCCAAATGCCAAAGGTGCCGCCGGGATCTCCATGCTCTTGATCGATGCGCATAGCCCCGGCATCACCAAGACACCCTTGGATAAAATGGGCTGGTGGGCGTCAGATACCGCGCAGATCCATTTTGATAACTGCCGCGTACCGGCCAAGAATCTCTTGGGTGCCGAGAATATGGGCTTCTTTGTCATCATGAATAATTTCAATATGGAGCGCTTTTCGCTCGCAGCATCCTCCTATGGCTTTGCGCTGGTGTGCTATCAGGAAGCACTGGCATGGGCGCAGGAGCGCAAGACTTTCGGCAAGCGTCTCATCGATCATCAGGTGGTGCGGCATAAACTCGTCGATATGGCGACGCAACTGACGACGACGCGTACCTTGCTCGAAGACACCGCATGGCGTCTGGGGCAGAAGGATCAGCAAGGCAGCGAGCTGATCGCGCAGCTCTGTATGCTCAAGAACGTTGCGACGCGGACCATGCAGTTCTGTTCCGACAGTGCGGTGCAGACGCTGGGCGGTATGGGCTTTATGCGTGGCATGCGCTCGGAGCGTATCTACCGCGAGGTCAAGGTCAACATGATCGGCGGCGGTGCCGAGGAGATCATGAAGGATCTGGCAGGGCGTCAGCTCGGTTATTGATTTGTCATTGCGTTGAATCTGCCCCGGTTGGTACATGCTGATCGGGGCATGTTTTTTGTGGAGTCATGCTGTTTTGTATGCGGTCGTTCGAGGTGTAGAAAATCCGTTAGAATGACAGCACATTTTCAGATTCATCTGCGCATGAGTACCTGCCATGTCCTTAAATACCACACCTTCCAAAATCATCTGCGTCGGCCGCAACTACGCCGACCACGCCAAAGAACTTGGCAATGCGGTGCCCGACACTCCGATACTCTTTATTAAACCACCTTCTAGTCTGATCGGTCTTGATGATGGGATTCGCTGGAATGCCGACTTGGGTGAGTGTCACTTTGAGTGTGAACTGTCGATTCAGATCGGAAAACGTCTCAAGAATGCGACTGAGTTTGAGGCCCGTGCTGCGATGTCAGGCGTGACCTTAGGTTTAGACCTCACTCTGCGGGACCTTCAGAATAGCCTTAAGAAGCAGGGCTATCCTTGGGAGCGCTCCAAGGCCTTTGACGGCTCGTGTGTGCTAGGTGGCTGGCTGTCTCCTGAGATGATCGCGGAATATAAAGACGCCCGCTATACCTTTAAAGTCAATGGCGTGCAGCGTCAGGTCGGCGAGACCTCGCATATGCTGTTTGATGTGGTGGGCCTGATCGCACATATCAGCCAGACCTTTACCCTTGAGCCGGGTGATGTGGTGATGACGGGCACTCCGGCGGGTGTGGCGGCACTGCATGCGGGCGATCAACTGGAGATGATGCTTGAGACACTGCTGGGTGATGTGAGCTGGAAGACCTTTGTGCGCTAAGCCCATTGCTTGGAGTTTAAAAAGCCATCTGTCTAAGATGGCTTTTTTGTGCGTTCGTTATGAGTGATCTGTCGCTGGCGGCTCAGGCTCAGGTGCTGTAGTCTGTGCAGCGATATCCCTAAATTCTTCTACCGCATCTTCAACACTGCGCGGATCGTAGCAGCCCGCATAAACCTCAGGGAAATTCACCCTATCCAGCACGTCCCGCAGCGGATCTTTGACGCGTGCCAGCAACATGCGGATCTTGCGAGCCTCCAGCCACTGGGCGAAAGCATGCAGTGCCTCTAGGCTGGTGCTGTCGAGATTAGGTGACTCCTCCAGACTGACTACGATACAGCGCACGGGTGTGATGGTAGAAAGGCTGCCTGCTTGAGCGAGATTCTGCGTGATACGCTCTTGGATGCTTTCAAAAATGCGGTCGGCATTGGCAAAGAACAGCGAAGTCTCAGGACGCGCGATCAGTAAGCCTGGAAAGGTACGCGCTGTCGGATGACGCCGCACGTCAACAAAGTCGTGCGAATCACCGAGTTGACCGAGCCACGCCACGCGGGTCTCGGCCATATTGCGCAGCATCATGACAAAGCTGATGCCGATAGCGGCCAGCAGGCCATCCAGCACGCCAAGGATCAACACGGCAAATACGGCGGCAATCGCCACCAGCCGATCTCGACGCCACTTAAAATAGGGCTTAAAGGTGGCAAAGCTGATGTTATGCCCGACCGCATGGATCACGATCGCTGCCAGAATTGGCTCTGGCGTATGCTCGATCCACGGTAGGAGCGTCATGACCGCGATCAGGATCACGATGCCGGCGGTCCAGCTCGACCAACGACTCTGGGCACCGGCGGCTTCGTTGGCGGAGGTGGCCGAGTAGCCTGCACCAACCGGCATGCCATGAAAAAGCCCCGAGGCGATGTTGGCGACACCAAAGGCCATCAGGTCACGATTGGGTGCCGAGGCATCACCATGCAGGATGGCAAAAGTGCGGATCGAACCATAGGACTCGGCATAGAGAATCATGACCAGCGCTACGGCAAGCTCGCCTAGACGTAGCCATTCGGCGCGGGTCAGATCTGGCAGGGTCGGCATGCTGATCGAAAGATTGATCGCGCCGACCGAGGCCACACCATGGCTGACCGTAAAGCCCGACAGATCCAGCAGGATGCCGCCTGCGATCACGAGCAACGCACCGGGTATCGTACGCCAGAAGGAGAAGACCTTGAGCAGCGTCAGTGCGACTACGGCAATCAGCAGTCCGGTCAGATTCCAACTGGCATGACTCTGGATCAAATCCCACGTATAGCGAAAAATATCCGCGTGTGTTGGATGCACATCGAGGATATTCGGCATCTGCTTAATGACGATAGTCAATGCAAGGCCGACCGCAAAGCCGCGCAACACAGGCTTGGCAATGAAGTTGGATACTTCGCCGAGCTTGGCGATCGACGCCAGCACAAAGAATACCCCTGCCAGCAAGATCAGTCCCCCCGCCAGTATCAGTCGAAGACCGACATCAGGACCTGCCAGGGATGTGACGGCGGCCAGTAGTACGGCGGCAGACGATGAGGTGGCCGAGACGATGGCAAAACGGCTCTTGCCGATCAGACCATAGCAGAGCAGGCCAATTAACAGGCCGATGACGCCAGCCTGCGGGGGCATGCCGCCGATGCCAGAGTAGGCGACTGCTTCAGGCAGGAGCAAACCTGCGATAGACAGACCCGCCACCAGATCAGCCGTACGACTGCCACTCGAGGAAGAGGGTGCTGCTTGGGGGGGAGTGCTCTGTGGATCTATAGCCATATTCAATTGCCTTGCACAAAATACGTTGCTTGACAGCAGATACACTGGCTTTCGTGCTGCGTTGCCTGCTGTGGATGGGCGTTACCGTGGCTTATTTAATTGGTGTCTTACCGCTCCAGCCGGGCAGATAGCGGGCATCGTCGCTGCGTGCCAGTTTCAAGGCGCGATCAAGGGCTTTGTCAAAATTGTTATTGATATCGTCGGCGGAGATTTCTGGACGGAAATAATCGGCCCAGAGGAATTCGCTGAACGGCGTTGAATCTTTGGCATAGCCGCCATGCGAGCGTACAAAACCCGCCAGACTGCGATACGGATCATTGCGCAGGGCGGTGACGTCTTTGGGGATGTCGCTGAAGTTGAGCCGGTTGCCGGCTTCATCGTAGGGATGTGTGAGTTGATGGAAGTCCATCACACGCCAGAAGCGGTCGGTATCCAGCCATGAGTAGTCGTGCAGGACAGTGACCCAGGCATGCTCAATGCCTTCTTCCAGCAAGGCGAGGCCCAAGTGATGGTGATCCACGATGTAATAGCGGTCTTTGGGGCCGAGTACGCTGGGGAACCATTGCTCCTTAAGGCGTTTATTGCGCTCTTTGCGACCTAAGGCTTTCCAGTCCTGACGTTTTTTATTGACTTCGACGAGTCCAACGGTGACCTGTGTGGGGCGCAGGGCGCGGATTTCGACTTCGACGAGATGTTGATAGATAGCCATGGATGATTCCTTTTATCGATGTATGCACCTGAGGTGACAGCCTGCGCTGAACGGTGCAGGTATTTTTAAGCGAACATAGCAAAAAAAATGCAGCCACTGAATACAGTAGCGTCGGATATGAAGAAATAGTTACAAAGACCGCATGATAAGGCATCAGTTTCACCCGACATGACGCGCTTATCTGGATAGTTGAATAAAAACGCCGACAGATACGTTCGTGTCGGCGTTTTTTGGATGGGTCGAATCAGATACTTACGCTGATTCGGCCTTGGCTATTACGAGCAGGCCTTGCCGTGATCAGGATGAGCGCCGGCAGCCTTGGCAGCAGCTTCGGTCATGTATTGACCGGCTTTGGTTTTGCCATAGTATTTGGTGCCGAAGCAGTGGTAGACGTTAGATTTGGAGTTCACCCAGACCTGACCTGCGCCACCACCGGCGGCTGCGGCAGTACCGGTTGCAGCGGCAGCGGTTTTGGCAGTAGCGGCTGGCGCGGATGCAGCAGTGGTTGCTGGTACAGCGGCTTTGGCTGTGGTGGTCACGGCGGTTGCGGCACTGGCCGAGGTGTACCAGTTTTGCACGCCTTTGTGTCCTTGGCAGGCACCGCTCTTGGTGGTGGTCGTGGTGAACGAGCCGTCGTTACAGATGCCGGTTGAGCCTGCAGGTGCACTGGCAGGTGCTGGGATTTCGGCGATTTTGGCGTAAGCTCCTGCGGCGGTCATCAAACCGATGGCCAGCGTGGCTGATGCGATGAATGCTTTCATAATTGTACTCGCTCAAGTGGCAAAGACCAGCGCTGCTGGTCGTGTGGATAATAATAGACCGTTTTGGCTTAGCTGAACCATCGTGCAAAAGAGCTATCGTTTTGCAACAACGGTTACAAAAACAGTCGCATATGGAGCGTTCGCTTCATACAGCTGGCCTGATAATACCGTGAGCAAATCTGATTTAGTGGATTAATTACAAATTAAAAGCACTTCTATATTCCAAAAAAACAGCGATGACCGACGATGTCCATATAGCCGCCGTCTATCGGGAGCGCTTCACCATCTGGTTACACATGAACGGTAGTGTGAAGAGCGCCAACGCTTAGGCGCGATACCAGCGCTCAATGCCGTGCTGATGCAGGGTAGTGCGGGTGGCCTCATCCGGTAGCCACTGCTGGTATTCGGCGGTGGCACGCATGATGAAGTCGAGAATGGTCCAGTGTTGGCGCAGCACGCGGCGCAGACGATGCGGCAACATGGGATGAAACAGCCCGAAGCGTTGGAAGAACTGGCGCGGATTTTTGCGCAGCCACAGCCATGAGCCGAGTTCCAGCGTATAGGGCAGCAGCAGGGCATCGCCTTCGCTATTGCCAAGGTCATACAGGTAGTCCCACAGGTCGCCGTGGGTGGTGTAATGAATGCTCTGCGGTTCGATGTGATAGTAGTCGTGCAGCGGAAAATTGCTGTTAAACAGATCACACAACGCGACCGCTTCGGCAAGATGCGGCGGCGGCATGCGGTGTGCAGCATACGGAAACCACAGACTGTCATGCGTACCGAAGCCGGAATGGATGTCCATCGCCATCATAAAGCTGGCGCGCGCTTTGGCCTGCATCACGCTGTCGATCAGGGCACGGCTCTCAGGCGCCAGCGATTTACCGCGATACCATGGCAGAAAACGGCTGATGCTCTGACCTGCCAGCGGCCAGATATAAGGCTCATGGGCTTCGACGGGGGCATTGCGCATGAGGTCGATGCCGTGTGAGGTTGAACGAGTACCGCGATGCAGGCCGGTAATATTAATCAGTGGAATGCTGACAATGCGCATGTTTTTTAGGCGTTCTTGCAGCATGCTGTCCCATGAGAGTCCGTTCAGCAGATGCTCAAGCCAGGCCAGGAGCACTTGCGAGCCGATGCGTTCATTGCCATGGATACCGGCATACAGACCAAACGTCGGTACCACACGGTCATCCTCGGCACCAATGGTGAGCTCCCAGACAGGCAGGCCATCGACTTCAGTCAGGATGCGGGAGCGTACCAGCGGATGCGTACGCAGGATATTGAGCTGGGATTGTTCGGCGACTTCGTACATGCAGCGGTCCGGGTGTAGCTATATTGAGATATTCTGATTAACAGCGATCAGGCTTTAGGCGTCAAGCCCGTTTACGCCGATTGTGCAGCTCACTATGGCGGAGATTGATGACAGTCGCATGACGCTTTGTCAGACAGCGCTCTCTTGCGTGCGCCATAAAAACGCATCAGTAATGATGCGTTTTTTTAAGGTCATGGTGTGGGCTTGTGGTCAGCTTAAATGATGACCAAACAATGCCATGGCTTCGACCGGACCAAAGCGGTATTCGGTATTGCAGAACTGACAATCCATGCGCACTTCATCTTCGGTGGCGAGGATGTCTTCGACAGTCGCCTGACCGACTTGGATCAGCGCATTGATGCAGCGCTCACGCGAGCAGGTGCAGCCAAATTTGAGTACATCTTCGGGTGCAAGGCGCACTTCTTCTTCGTGATATAGCCGGTGCAGAATCTCGGTGGCTGGCAGGCTGAGCAGTTCGTTCGCGGTCAGTGTCTCGGCGAGCAGGGTGATACGCGGCCACAGATCCTGATCGACGCTGTCTTGCTCGTCTTCCTGACGGGGCAGGAGCTGAATCAAGAGACCTGCCGCTTGCGACATATCGGATGCGATGGCGAGGCGGGTCGGGATCTGTGCCGACAGGTCGTAGTACTCGGTGATGCATTCGGCGATGTTCTTACCCGTCAAAGGTACGATACCTTGATATCGCTCACCATGTTCCGGTTCGATATTAATAAAGAGCACCGCATCGGTGAGGGAAGCAAGCGCCTCCTCACTGGTTGTCAGTGTATGCAAGTCGCTGTCAGTATCCCATTCTGCCAGACCGCGTACTTCTCCTGCATCGGTGCATTCGGCCATGACCCACTTGAGTGCGCCGCTGCCTTGTGCCTGCAGGCTTAGGCGGCCTTTAAACTTGAGCGTGGTCGCAAGTAGGGTCGCGGCGATCAGCATCTCGCCCAGCATCAGGGCTACCGCAGGCGGATAGTCGCGCTGGGCCAAGATGGTCTGCAGCGCATCCTGCAGACGGACGATATCGCCACGCACCGGACTGTGCTCGATATAAAAGCGTTGACGGTAATCGTGATGTAGAGACGCAGCGTCAGTCATGTTGTTCCTATAGATGATCGATGTGCCATGCTGGACGGACACTGTTTGGCATGTACACTATTTTTGGATGGACCGTATATGGAGATGCGTGCACAGAAATCAAGCCAGTGCTAAGCCACAGGATCGCTTTCACGTGTGGTCTCTGCGGATTCAGGTAATCCCGTATCGCTGTCGACTAGCGAACGTGCGGCCTGCACATCACTGTCGAATAGACCTTCCAGCTCAATCATGGCGGCTTTGGCACTCGCGATGATCTCGTTTTCATCATCATAGACTGCACGCTGACGCTCCAGCAACTCCTCGTCGAAATGCTGAAAGACCTCAATGCTCTCATGCGCAGCCATGGCATCAAAGCCCAAGGTCGTCAGTGACGCATAGGCCATGCCCAGCGAGGATTGATAGGTCTCGCGCCAGACCGACTCAACGCCGGCATCACGCAGACGATAATAATGCATCCGGTCGCGGGCGCGGGCGATCATGCGCACCTCAGGATAGGTACGGCGGATGTATTTGGCTGTCGCAACGGATTCCTCGACATTATCCATAGCCAGCACAAAGAGAGTGGCATGGGCGATGCCCGCCGCACGCAACAGCTCGGGATTGTGCGGATTACCATAATAGACGGCATTACCGAATTTGCGCACGAAGTCCACCTGCCGCGCATCACTCTCGATCGCGGTGAATTCGATCCGGCGCATGCGCAGCACACGACCGACGATCTGACCGACCCGACCAAATCCTGCGATGATGACGCGATGCTCATGATTGGGGATCTTGTCAAAGGCGCGCTCGGTTGCGGCCTCAGTCATGCGCGGCTCAAGGAACTGCTCTAGTATCCAGAAGGCCAGCGGCGTCATTGCCATTGATAGTGTCACGATCAGGATGAGAGGCTCTGCGATCTCGGTCGGCAGCACGCTCTGGCTGACGGCGGTATTAAAGATCACAAAGGCAAACTCTCCGCCCTGTGCCAGTGCCACGCCCAGACGCACGCTGGGTGCATAACGGTTGCCCATCAAGCGCGAGATCATAAACAGGATGGCGAATTTCAACAGCATGAGACAAATCGCACCTCCGATCACGAGTACCGGCTCGGCGGTGATGAGATGCAGGTTGGTACTCATGCCGACTGACATAAAGAACAAGCCGAGCAGCAGTCCTTTAAACGGCATGATGCTGGCTTCGATTTCGTGACGGTATTCGGAGTCCGCGAGCAGTACGCCGGTCAGGAAAGCACCCAGCGCCATGCTGATATGGAGCTGGTCCATCAACAGCGCGACCCCGAGGATAAAAAACAGCGCCACCGCCGTGATCAACTCATTGGCCCCACTACTGACGATCGTGCGAAACAGCGGGCGGACAATAAAGCGACTCGCCAGCACCAATCCTAAAAAGACACAGCTTACCTTGGCAAAGTAAACCAGATTGATGCCGTGCGTGTCGCTGTGCGCGGGATTGTTGGTGAGCAGCGGCAGGATGGCGAGCAGGGGGATAGCAGCGATATCTTGAAATAGTAGAATCGCAAAGGCATCACGCCCATGCGCACTGGCGAGCTGATGCTTCTCACTCAAGAGCTGCAGCACGAAGGCGGTTGATGACAGCGAAAAACCAAAGCCAATGATAAAGCTAGTGCTGAGCTGAGTCCGCAGGTCCAGACCAAACAGATCACCGCGACCAAAGAGGGTCGAGAGCGGTCCGGCACAGAGCAGCCATATGATTGCCATCAGCAATAACCCTGTCATCAGCACTTGCAAACCACCTTGCACAAAAATGGGGCGGCGCAGTGCCCAAAGCCGGGACGGTTGCAGCTCAAGACCGATCAGGAACAGCAGCATGACCACACCGTATTCGGCAAAGTGCATCACTGCTTCGGTATTACCCGCAACATTAAACACGCTGGGTCCCAGAATGACCCCGGTCAGCAGATAGCCCAGGACCGCAGCCAACCCCAGACGCCGACCCAATGGTACCAGCAGGATCGCAGCACCTAAAAAGATCGTAACTTGCACCAAAAGAGTCATGGTTTCGGGTTCCTGATGTGTTTGCGGGCACTGATCGAGCAGGACCGTGAAAGGCAGATGGTTGATTTATACCATATGGTGCAATGCATATCAGACTTGTAGATCATGCATGCGACAAGACGACAGATGCAAGGATTGCGGAGAGATTTATCATCACGATGTCATTTACCCGCATGCCTTTTGTCCGTTAATGCAGTAGCATGGGGCTGTTCAAGGATAACCATGCCAGCGCCAATCAATATCAATTTTGGCATGGATACCGGTATGGCTACCGCTTCCATTAAGGATGATTTCTTATGACACAGGCATGGCGCGGCAATGATTCACGATGGCCAATCTGGACGGTCTGGATGCTACTGGCGCTGATTGGGCTGGCTTATCTGGGGCTGATGACGTCAAGGCAGCAGGCGGATCGGCCCCATGCGACTAAGAGTATGGATAGCGCAGAACCGACACTTGCTGCAGTATCACTCTCTGGTGCGTGGCAGAGGGTCTTGGCGCTGCATACCATGCCAGTGCTGAACACGACTTATGATGTGTTTGTGACCAAAGACATGCTGTTGCCGCCACCGTCTGCGGCGAGCACGCCAGCGGCTGTATCCAACACATCCGATACACTTTGGCGTCGGGGACAGCATCAATTGATACAAGTCGAAGGCAGCGTGCAATGGGGATTAAATTTGCTCGACATCACACCGGCTGCGGCGAGCCAGTGGCTGAATATGCCTAAACAGCAAGTCACTTTTCCGGCGGTGCAGGTGCTGGATACTCAGATAGACAATGTCACTATGTACGATGCACGCACTGGCGAACGCTCTACCGTGCAGTTGGGCCTGAGTCTGTTGAGTGATTCAGAAATCCAGATACTCAATCAGCAACTACAGGCGCGCGCCTGTCTGAATGGTGCGATGATCCTTGCGACCCAGCAGGCTGAAGCTCAAGTGACGCAGTTGTTTAGGGCAATGGGCAGTCTAGCCCAAGTCCATGTGCTGCCTTTTATGGCCTGCACGCCCTCTGGTGTAGCGGCAATAGGAGCATCGTAGGTGAAGTCAAGGGGTCAGGATAGTTCCATGGGATCGATATCCAGCGTCGCCCGGACCCCGCGTCTGTCGGGTAAATGCTGTACGGTTGGCCACCATGGCTCAATGATTTCATGCAGCAGGCGGCGTTCTTGCGCCAAGATCAGCACATGCCCACGAAAATACCCTGCACGTTTCTCCATCGGTGCGGGAATGGGGCCCCAAACTTCTAATCCATGTGCTCCTGATATGCTTTTTTGAACATTGCTTTGCTGCAGCAATGCCTCCTGTTCGCGCAAGAGCAAGACAGCCTGTTGCAGGAAGCTTTCTGTTTTCGCCATAGCCAGTGACTCCGCCCGGATCAGGGCGGCATGCCGATAGGGCGGCAGGTTTGCCGCACGGCGCTCACGCAAGAGATCCAGCGCAAAGTGTTCATATCCCTCACGGATCAGCGTCAGCAGGAAGGGATTGTCCGGTTTGCGGGTCTGGATCAGCACCTGCCCGCGCTTACTGCCGCGTCCCGAACGTCCTGCAACCTGCATGATGAGCTGTGCCGTACGCTCGGGTGCACGGAAGTCTGCACTGAAGAACCCGCCATCGACATCCACAATCGCAACCAGCGTCACATGCGGGAAGTGATGACCTTTGGCCAGCATTTGTGTGCCGAGCAGGATAGCCGGTCCTGCTTCATGTGCGCGCTGATAGATCTTGTCCCATGAGCCAACTTTGCTGGTCGTATCGCGGTCCACGCGCAGCACGGGATAGTCCGCGAAGTGGGTGTTCAGGGTTTCTTCAAGCCGTGCAGTCCCACTGCCGGTCGGGATCAGATTGGGAGAGCGGCAGGTCGGGCAGGTGGGTGGCAGACGGCTTTGATAACTACAGTGATGACAGTGCAGGTGCTGCTTTGGACTATAGTGCACGGTGAGGTGAGCATCGCAACGCGGACAATCAGCCTGCCAGCCGCAAGCATCACATTGCAGAATGGGTGCAAAACCCCGTCGATTCAGAAAGACCAGCACCTGATCCGAGGCTTTCAGATGTGTGCGGATTGCCTCGATCAGGGCGAGCGAGAGGCCGTTGTCTTTTTTTTGCCCACGCAGGTCGATCAACTGAATGCGTGCCAGCGCGGCATCGCCTGCGCGTGTCGTCAGGTGCAGGTGCCACAGGCGCTGCTCCTGTGCGAGATGCAGGCTCTCTAACGACGGCGTCGCCGAGCCGAGCAATACAGGGCAGCTTTGATCATACCCCCGCTTTAAGGCGACATCGCGAGCATGGTAGCGGAAGGTGTCCTGCTGTTTATAAGACAGATCATGCTCTTCATCGATGATGATCAGGCCGACGCGGGGCAGCGGCGCAAACACCGCAGAGCGCGTGCCGATCACGATATGCGCGCGTCCAGTATAGGCGGCCTGCCAAGCTTGCAGCCGCGCCAGATCGGTCATGTTGGAGTGCAAGAGCACGATGTGCGCATGAAAGCGACTCTGAAAGCGGTCCACCGTCTGCGGGGTAAGCCCGATCTCAGGCACCAGCACCAAGACCTGCTGACCACGCTCCAGCACCGGCTGCATCGCCTGTAGATAGACTTCGGTCTTGCCGCTGCCTGTCAGACCATTGAGCAAGATGCCCTGGAAGCGCCCGAGTGCCTGCCGGATGGTCGCGATAGCGTGGGCCTGCTCGGCATTGGGCGCAAGCGGCAGGCTGGCGAGACTGACTGGATGATCCGTGTGCGCATGCGGACGCATACTGGCATGAACCCAGCCACGCTTCTCCAGTTGCTGCAAGGCTTTGCGGTCTACGCCTAAGAGGCTCAGGATACTTTCGGGAGCACCGCGCTCGTCGTGCAGCTTGAGCATCTCCAGTGCCTGCTGCTGGCGCGGAGAGCGTTTTAAGGTTTGGAACAGTTGGCTTGCTGATTCGGGGCTGCTGTCGAGGCGCACGAGAATCTCGCTTGCGACCTGCCAGTAGCGGGTTAGGAGATCCAGTCCACGGCCTTGTCTGAGGAGTGTAGGCAAGGCGGCACTGAGCACTTCGCCAATCGGAAAATGATAATACTGCGCCGCCCACAGCAAGAGCTTAAGTAAATCCGGCGACAGGATCGGCTGCTCATCCAGTACTTCCAGAATGCCTTTTAAGCCCGCAAGCTCATGCATTTCTCTGTCGGTGATGACGCTTGGCCCCAACGCGATGCCAATCAGTACGCGTGTGCCAAAGGGAACGCTCACCCGGCTGCCGATGGCAGGCATCGGCAGATCGGCAGGCAGTCTGTAGTCAAACAGGCTAAAGAGCGGAACAGGAACGGCGACCTGAATCACCGTGGCAGGGATTGGCTGTGTCATGACCCGTACTCAGCGTGATTTTAAGATATAGCCGTCGATAGAGCGTGTTACGGTCATGACAAGACGACTCAGGCTAATTCAAGCACGCCATCGACTTCAACCAGGGCGCCGCGCGGCAGACTGGCGACACCGACGGCTGCACGAGCAGGATAGGGCTCGGTGAAGTACTCGCCCATGATCTGGTTGACCAGTTGAAAATGGGATAGGTCTGTGAGGAAAATATTGACCTTGGCAAAGTCAGCAAAGGTACCGCCTGCGGCAGTCACCACGGCTTTGACATTCTCAAACACCTGACGGATTTGTGCCTCAATGCCTTCTGCCATCTGCATGGTTGCGGGATCAAGACCAATCTGGCCTGACAGGTAGACGGTCTTGTTGACCTGAACAGCCTGAGAGTAGGTCCCAATGGCGGCTGGAGCAGAAGCGGTATGGATAATCCGGCGCATGTCAAAGACACCCTAATTTGAATGAAAAAAAAGATATTAACAACGTAAATGAAATCATACCTGAGGCAAGTCTGAATGAAAAATACAAATTGGCATTGACCGCAGGATAAGCAGGAGTTTAGGCTAGGTTTTGAGTGTCATATTTTTGTCATCTCAATTCGTTAAGGTGATCCATGATTTTTCATAAAATAATAAAAATTAACATAAAAAACAATAATTTATATTAGAATGTGGTCACTATGCCAGCCTGTGTAGTGAAGCTGTATGCACGTCTTGCTTAATGAGGGGCGGAGATTTATAGTCGATCACATCGCACGTTGTTTGAATGGATTCATTGAGTTAGTGCCTAATCATGCGAAGTTGCATGATCTGTCTAAATCTGGCTGGGCGTTGTCAAGGGCGCTTTTATTGATATGGTTATGATGAATTGTGCGCTTAATTATTATTTGCGCTATTAAAGTGCAAACTTGTAGGACGCTGATGGGGCGGTGTGGTGCGTTTTATGTGGTACAAAGTTTGCTGTGCTAAAAACTGAATCGAACGAAAGCAATGTATAGGTGAAGATCAATGATTCTTGTTCCAGTGGTGATGTCGGGTGGTGCGGGAACGCGCTTGTGGCCTGTTTCGCGTGAAGCATATCCAAAACCATTTATGAAATTGCCGGATGGGCAAAGTCTGCTGGTAAAAACATATAAACGCGCCTTGGCGGTCATGAGTGATGCCAATGCAGTTGTCACAGTCACCAACCGCGATTATTTTTTTGAAACCAAAGATAACCTCTCTCAAGTCGATACCCGTGTGCAGGGGACATTCCTGCTGGAGCCTTTTGGGCGTAACACGGCGCCTGCGATTGCGCTGGCTGCGCTGGAAGTAGAAGCCAAATATGGTGCAGATGCTGTACTGCTGGTGATGTCGGCAGATCATTTAATACAAGATGCTGAACGTTTTGAGGATGCTGTTGCCGCCGCCGCATCACTTGCCAACGAAGGTTATCTGGTGACCTTTGGTATTACGCCATCAGCGCCTGAGACTGGTTTTGGCTATATTGAGTGTGGTGCTGCGGTTGGTCTGGGTCACAGCGTCGCACGGTTTGTCGAAAAACCGAATCTGGATAAAGCCAAAGAACTGCTGGCTCAGGGCAATCACTTGTGGAATGCCGGGATTTTCTGCTTCCGCGCTGGTACTTTTATCACTGAGTTGACCAAATACGCTCCTGAAATCGTTGAGGTGGCCAAGGCCTGTCGTGCCCAGTTGGGCGAAACGATTCATAACGCTAAGATGCAGGATTACTCAGCCGAGATTTTTGCCAAGTTCCCGGACATCTCGATTGATTATGCCCTGATGGAACGTTCTGATCGCGTGGCTGTTGTACCTTGCGACTTCGGCTGGAGTGATATCGGTTCCTGGCAGGCGGTCAGTACCTTGACTGAGTGCGATGAGTCCAAAAACCGGTCGCTGGGCGAATCGGTAATTGTGGATTCTAACAATATCTACGTACATAGTCCGGAACGACTGGTTGCGACGGTCGGTGTGCAAGATCTGATCATTGTTGATACCCCGGATGCGATTTTGGTTGCTCACTCGGAGAAAACTCAGGATGTGCGTAAAGTCGTTGCGCAGTTGAAGGCCAGTGGGCATGAGGCATTCAAGCTGCATCGTACGGTTGCGCGTCCATGGGGAACTTATACGATTCTTGAAGAAAGCTCCCGTTTCAAGATCAAGCGCATTGAAGTCAAGCCGGGCGCAAGCTTAAGCCTACAGATGCATCACCACCGCAGTGAACATTGGATCGTGGTCAGTGGTACGGCGCGCGTGACTAATGGCGATGAGATCTTGTTGCTGGGTGCCAACGAATCCACTTATATCCCTGCTGGAAATAAACATCGTCTGGAAAACCCGGGGGTGTTGCAGTTGATCATGATTGAAGTCCAGAGTGGGGAATATCTGGGTGAAGACGATATCGTCCGCTTTCAGGATAACTACGGCCGCGTTTAATGGGTCTGTATAGGTGTTCGAGACAACGACGTATCCTGGTGATGCGTCGTCAAGTTTTTTAATAACATTTGTCGATTCGTTAGCGTTGTTTGTGTTCAATGCTTAAGCCCAAATCTAGACAAGAGAATCTCGTGAATCAAATCGAAAATCATTCTACCGCTCATTCCTTCCAGCCTTCCAAGTGGTTGAGGAAGCATTTTTTATTGTTGTTGACGGTGATTATTCCGACCACAGTTTCAATTGTGTATTTTGGATTGATCGCATCGGACGTCTATATTTCTGAATCCAAATTTGTTGTACGCAGTCCACAGAAGCCCGCAGCGACTGGATTGGGAGCGTTGCTGCAATCGTCGGGTTTTACCAAATCTCAGGATGATGTTTATACCGTCGATGACTACATGACCTCGCGTGATGCCTTGTCAGTGCTGGATCGCGCGATGAATCTGCGTGCGGTCTATGGTGCGCCTGCAGATTTGGTGAGCCGTTTTGGCGGACCATTCGGTAACGCCACGTTTGAAGAGTTGTATAAATACTACGGCGACAAAATCAAGATCAGTCAGGATTCCTCTTCGTCGATTTCAACACTGCAAGTACGTGCTTTCACGGCCGCCGATGCCTTTAAAATCAATGAGCAGTTGCTGGAGTTGAGCGAAGCGCTGGTCAACCGCATGAATGAGCGTGGTCAGGGCGATCTGGTGCATTATGCCGAGAAAGAAGTCGCAGAGGCGAATGAATCCATGCGTCGTTCGGCAGATGAATTGGCCGCATACCGTAATAAGCAAGGCATCTTTGATACCGATAAACAGTCTGCGCTGCAACTGCAACAGGTCTCAAAGTTACAAGACCAACTGGTCGCTACTATTTCGCAGTTAAATCAGATCAAGGCGCTTGCACCTGATAATCCACAAATCCCGGTCCTTGAAACCCAACGTGGAACATTGCAGGCGGAGATCGAGAAAGAGACGCTGGGAGTTGCCGGTAGTCACTCTTCTTTGTCCACGCAATCTGCTGATTATCAGCGTCTGCAATTAAACAATGCCTTTGCCGAAAAACAGTTGGGTGCTGCACTTGCGTCACTTGAGCAAGCCAAGAGTGATGCCTATCGCAAGCAGTTGTATATCGAACGTATCGTGCAGCCTAACAAGCCGGATTATGCTCTGGAACCACGTCGTTTCTTTAATATTCTGGCGACGTTTGCCTTGGGTGTGATTATCTGGGGTGTGTTGTCCATGCTGATTGCCGGCGTGCGGGAGCATCAAGATTGAATGGCTACGAGAACGTAGGGACACTTCGCCGCTCAATGGCCATACAGGTGCGTGTGATCGGTGCCTTGCTCATGCGCGAGGTGCTGACGCGCTTCGGTCGCCATAATATTGGTTTCCTTTGGCTTTTTGTTGAGCCAATGATGTTTACCATGGGTATCACAACATTGTGGGTGCTGACCAAGGCGGTCCATGGCGGTCATCTGCCGATCGTGGCATTCGCGGTGACGGGTTATTCCTCGGTACTGCTGTGGCGCAATATGCCATCCCGTACTATTGGAGCGATGGGACCAAACCTGTCTTTGTTATATCACCGTCAGGTGAAAATTCTGGATATATATATTTCGCGTGTGCTGCTGGAGTTTGCAGGCGCGACCACCTCTTTTATGACCCTGACCCTGCTGTTTACCGCAGTGGGCGCAATGAAGTTGCCTGAGAATGTGCTTGAGGTGATTGGTGGCTGGCTTGTGCTGACGTGGTTTGGGGTGTCATTTGCCTTGTTTCTGGGGGCGGTGAGTGAGCGGTCGGAGCTGATTGATAAGATATGGCATCCAGCATCCTATCTCTTGTTTCCGCTGTCGGGTGCTGCATTTATGGTGGATTGGCTGCCAGCGGGCGCTCAAAAAGTTGTTCTTTTTCTGCCCATGGTGCATGGCGTTGAGATCGTGCGCGAGGGTTTTTTCGGCTCTCAAGTGCACGCGCACTATAACTTGCCGTATCTGTTGACATTCTGTCTGTGTTTGACCGGTCTGAGTTTGATTCAGGTGAAAGCGGTGGGGCGGGAGCTGAGCCATGATTGAGATCAGTAATGTCTACAAGACTTATCAGACGCGCAGTGGGCCTTCGGTAGTTCTGGATGATATTAATCTGACGGTACATCGTCACGAGAAACTCGGGATTCTAGGCCGTAACGGATCCGGTAAATCGACCTTGATTCGATTGATCAGTGGTGCCGAGCAACCCACCAGCGGTTCGATTGTACGCAAGATGAAGGTCTCGTGGCCGTTGGCGTTTGGCGGCGGTTTCCAGGGTTCCTTGACGGGCTTGGATAATTTAAGATTTATTTGTCGCATCTATGGCGAAAGTGCTGATGACAAGATCGATTTTGTTCAGGAGTTCTCTGAGTTAGGTCGTTATCTACGTGAGCCGGTCAAAATTTATTCGTCAGGAATGCGGGCACGGTTGGCCTTTGCCATTTCGATGGTGATTGAGTTTGATTGCTTCCTGATTGATGAAATTGTGGCAGTTGGCGATAGTCGCTTTCAGGAAAAATGCCGTTATGAGCTGTTTGAACGGCGTAAAGATCGTTCGATGATCATGGTTTCTCATGATGCGGATTTTATTCGTGCGCACTGTGATCATGCAGCAGTGATTATTGAAGGCAAGTTGTATACCTTTGATGATCTGGATGGTGCTTATGCGTTTTATCGGGAGCGTGTGGGCTGATGGTGTTTTTGTTGTCCCTGTTGTCAAAAATCCAATCTACAAAAAGCGTGCGTCACTTTGTGCAGCATCAGCAGATTGGGCCCCGATCATCTAAAACCGCACCCCGTCTGCTGGTTGATGTTTCGGTGGTTGCACAGTTTGATGCGCGTACAGGCATTCAGCGTGTAGTGCGGGCTTTGTTGCTGCAGTTGGTGAGTACGCCGCCTCAGGGTTATGTGGTGTGTCCCATTTATGCCTCGCGTAAACACGGATACCGCTATGCGAAGATTGAAACGCGTCAAGAGAACGGTCATCAAGAGGTTGAGATCATCCAACTGGACGAAAAAGTCGCAGTCGCGCGAGGTGATGTCTTTCTTGGTTTAGATCTTGCTGCTCATCTGGTGCCTCGGCATATGCTCACTTTGCTGCGCTGGAAGATGTCAGGCGTGTCGATGAATTTTTTGGTTTATGATGTCCTGCCGATTTTACATCCAGAGTGGTTCAATCCTAAAACCAGCAAGATTTTTCGCCGCTGGATTCAGGCGATTGCCATTTTGGCTGATCGCCTGATCTGTATTTCTCGTGATTGTGAGTCGCGTTTGCGACAAATTTTGCGTGAACAATATGAGCTCGATCAGGAAATTGAGACCAAGGTCTTCTATTTAGGCGCTGATATTGCATCCAGTATGCCAAGTGCGGGATTCTCAGAAACGCTTAAGCCTGTTTTTGATGCACTGTCGCAAGCGACGACCCTGCTGATGGTTGGTACTATTGAGCCGCGTAAAGGCTATGAGCAGGTGTTGAATGCGTTTGAAAAGTTGTGGCAAAAAGATGCGCCGGTCAATCTGGTGATTGTGGGCAAGCCGGGCTGGAAAACTGAAGCTTTACAGGCGCGATTACAGGCACATATTGCCCAAGGGGCGCGTCTGTGGTGGTTTGATCAAGCCAGCGATGAGTTGCTGGAGCGTCTTTATCAGCGCGCGGATGGATTGATTGCGGCATCTTATGCTGAGGGCTTTGGTTTGCCTGTGGTCGAGGCATTTTATTTTGGTTTGCCGGTATTATGCCGGGATACGCCCATTTTCCGTGAAGTGGTTGGTGATCATGCGTCGTTCTTTTCGGGAAATTGTGCAGATGCATTGGCGGAGAACATTGAGGCCTGGCTTCAGTCTATGGTGAATGTAGGCAAGAATACGGTGAAGATACAGCCTTTGTCCTGGAGGGAGAGTTCGCAGCAGCTTCTGGCATGTCTGGATATGGCAGTCAAGTAACAGGTGGGAATCAGACTGAATTCATCGCGATACAAGATATAGAGTGAATTTGAATTATTTTAATTTAGGAGCGTGTTATGCCTATGGGTAAGTTAGAAGTAACGCCAGAACTGTATTTGAAAGATGGTAGTCCAAATCTGAAAGCGTTGATGAAATATGACGATGACACGTTTGTTGAACTGGCGTACCAACTGATTTTACATCGGGCTCCGGACACGGAAGGTAAGCAATACTATCTGGGCCGACTACGTTCAGGCATTAGCAAGAGCCGTGTATTGAGCCAGTTGCTCTCCTCTAATGAGTTGAATAAACAGCCCGTTGCGGCAGACTCCTTGATTAAGGTCTCGTTAGAAAAATACTCCAATATGATCGAATTCCTGCAAAAGCTGCCCGACCCATCACAGGTGAATGCTTATCTGCATAAGTTGCGTGGCAGCGTGTTGGATGTAAAGACACGCAGTCAGCGCATGATCACCCAAAATGCACTGGTTCGTGCATTTGCCATCAAGCCGGAGCAGACCTGGATTGGGCGTCAGGTTGCAACCGTGGTCTCTCATACACCACTGGGTGCTCGCCGCGTGGCTACAACCGTACAGGCGGGTGTATTACTGAGTCCAACTGGTGATCAGGCGACGATCGAAGAGTTGACCAAATCTATTCAGCATCTGACGCGTATTCTGAATGTGCTGATTGAAAAACAGTATGGCAATGACCCTGAGATTTTGCTGATCAAGGCACAGATGTCGCAGGCTGAGTCTGCATCCCACGGTGATGTTGCGGAGCACAGCAATAAAGACGAAAGCCCTAAAAAGGAGACTGAAGAGCATGCGCTTCTGAAACGCTTGTCACCCAGAGCATTAACTATATTCAAGAGTCTTAACGATCATTAATGGAAGGGGATGTATAAGTAATGCGCATTCTAGTTGATATTCAAAGTGTGCAGTGTGCCAGCCGTGATCGCGGTATTGGTCACTATTCACTGGCTTTGACTAAAGCCATGATTCGTAACGCCAATGGTAACCAGATTTTCGTGTTATTGAGTGATGCTTTTTCTGAGACGATTGCCGCAGCCAAAGCAGAGCTGTCTGATATTCTGCCGGAAAGCCATATCTATGTGATTTCGGTCCCGACACCTTGCAATGAAAACAGTCTGGAAAATGCTTGGCGCGTGCGTGCAGCAGAGTTGGTGAGGGAACAGGCTATCAATGAATTGTCTCCAGATGCCGTACTGATCACCAGTCTGTTTGAAGGCTACGCAGACAATGCCGTCAGTTCGGTTGGCAAGCTGTACTCGCATGTGCCGACCGCAGCCATTCTGTACGATTTGATCCCGTTCATCTCGCAAGAGATACATCTGAGTTCTCCAGTATTCCGGGATTGGTATCTCGGCAAGATTGAATCCCTCAAACGGACGGACCTGCTGCTGGCTATTTCCGAATCCGCTGCGAATGAAGCGCGACATGCGCTGGGCGTTGCTGATCAACGGGTGGTCAATATCGTTTCTGCGGTTTCCGACAGCTTCCGTAAATCCGAACATGCTGATCAGGCCGATGTGCTGAAGGCTTTAGGCATTAACCGTAAATTCCTCATGCATGTCGGTGTCCTTGAGCCACGTAAGAATTTTGACGGTGTCATCAAAGCCTTTGCTGCTCTGCCGAAGAGCCTTCGGAACGACTATCAGTTGGTCCTGGTTTTCAAACTAGATACTGAAGGCGTGACCAAGCGCAAGTTCTTGGCACTGGCGGATAGTCTTGGACTTGGGACGGGCGAGCTGATTCTGACCGGTCGTGTGTCCGATGAGCAATTGATCACTCTGTATTCAAACTGTCATCTATTTGTGTATCCATCCCTCCATGAAGGTTTTGGTCTGCCAGCGCTGGAAGCCATGAGCTGTGGTACACCTGTAGTTGGCTCAAACACCAGCAGTATTCCTGAGGTGGTGGGGCTAGAAGATGCACTGTTTGATCCACACTCAATCGACAGTATGCGCGATGTGATCCAGCGAGCATTAACTGATGAAGCATTCTGGTCCTCATTAAAGCTGCATGCCGAAACGCACTCCAAAAATTTTTCGTGGGATAAAACTGCGCAATTGGCGATCAAGGCTTTGGAATCGCTGCATGAGCAAGCGCCCATAACCGTTAGCGAGTTGGATTCCGAAAAGTCATTATTTGAAATTGCCGAAAAAATTGCCAAAATCGGAAATCCCACACCGACTAAAGCACAGGCGCTCGCAGAGGTTTCCGAGAGTGTTTATCAGAACCGACTCGCATCGGATGTCATTCGTGCCAATGCGGACTTTGGTGAGAAGCTGATCTGGCGGGTAGAGGGGCCTTTTGATAGTACCTATAGTCTTGCCTTGCTCAACCGAGAGGTTGCGCGTGCAATGAGTGAGCTGGGTCACCAAGTGATTTTACATTCTACAGAAGGTGAGCATCTTGATTTACCAGTAAATGAGAGCTTTTTACAGCGGAATCCAGAGCTGGCGCAGATGAATGCGCGTGTGCCGGATTACCCACATTCCAATGTCAATGTCGCCAGCCGCAATCTCTATCCCCCGCGCGTCTGGGATATGCATAGTCCTTTAAACCTTTTGCAGCATTACAACTGGGAAGAGTCCGGATTTCCGCATGAATGGGTAGATAACTTCAATACGCATCTGGATGGCATTATCTGTACATCCAGACATGTTGAGAAGATCATGATTGATAATGGGGTTTCTGTCCCATTATCGGTATCGGGGTGTGGTGTAGATCATTGGGAACGCATTATCCCGTCACCTCATTTCAAGCTTGAGGGTACCAAGGGTTTCCGTTTCCTACATGTATCGACCTGTCTGCCGCGTAAGGGTCCTGAGGCGCTATTGGATGCTTATGGGATTGGCTTTACCATCGATGATGATGTGACGCTGGTTGTAAAAACCTCACCCAATGAGCACAATAAAATCCATGACTGGATTGCGACGCGTAAGGCGAAAAATCAGTTGTATCCGCATGTGTTGGTGATTGAAGATGATCTGAGCGACGAGGATATCAAGGCGCTGTATACTCAATGCCATGCTCTGGTTCAACCAACGCGGGCAGAAGGATTTGGTCTTCCTCAAGCCGAGGCTATGCTCAGTGGTATCCCTGTGATTACGACGGCATGGAGTGGTCAGATTGATTTCTGTACGGCTGAAACCGCATGGCTGGTCGATTACAAATTCTCGGCAGCAAAAACACATTTCGGTCTTTATTCTTCGTCATGGGCGGATATAGATGTGGAGGCCTTGGCAAAAGCCATGCTAGAAGCACGTCAATCATCTCCTGAAAAACGCAAGCATATGGCTGAAGCTGGCCGTCAGTTGCTAATGAGAGAGTTTACATGGACTGGCAGCACGGCGCGCTCGATTAATGCGGCGCAGGTGTGGCGTGCAAATAAATCACAAGCACCCGTACCCAAGATCGGATGGATTACAACTTGGAATACCCGCTGTGGTATTGCGACGTATTCTGAGCATCTCGTGGACCAGATGCCGAATCCTGAAAATATTACGATTTTTGCATCACCACAAAATGAGCCACACGAGAATGATCAGGCAAATTGTTTCCGGTCATGGCAAGCAGGTTTTGATTCGGGTGTGAATAATTTTGGCAATCTGTCTCGATTGATTCAAGAGCAGGAACTGAATACGCTTGTCATCCAGTTTAATGCAGGTCTTTTTCACTTCCTTGAGTTAACACACTTTATCGAAGAGCAGGTCGCTCAGGGTATCGTTGTGATCATAACGCTTCACTCCACCATGATGGGGCCTGCCCATGTCGAACTTTATGCGGCATTTAGAAAATGCCATCGTATACTCGTACATTCTGTGCACGATCTGAATCGTCTGAAAGATTACGGCGTTGTGGAAAACGTCTGCTTGTTCCCGCATGGTGTATTAGGCGCTGAGCATCTGACGCTGAAGCTTGATACCAAACCTGCTGATCAGTTGCCCATGGTTGCTGCCTATGGCTTCTGCTTGCCGCATAAGGGACTCAAGGAGTTGGTTCAGGCGATTGCTCTCTTGAAGCAGCAGGGCTTCCCAGTACGTCTGCGACTGGTTAATGCCGAGTATCCAGTGCTCGACTCCAAGAATCTTGTTCGCGAACTGCGAATGTTGGTCTCGTCGCTGCAGATCAGCGAATTGGTCGAATTCTATAACGACTTCCTTGAAGATGAAGAATCGCTTAAGCTTTTGGTAGACGCCGATATGCTGGTTTTCCCTTATCAGGAAACCGGTGAGTCGGCCAGTGGTGCGGTACGCTATGGTATGGCGACCAAGAAGCCCGTTGGGGTGACCCCGCTGAGCATTTTTGACGATCTGGGCAATGCAGTGTTCCATTTCTCCGGAACCAGCTTCGGTGCGATAGCCGAAGGTATTCGCAAGACCCTGCACGAGATCAAAGAAGGCACCGCCAATGCAGAGCGTATTCAAAAAGCGGCAGATAGCTGGCGAGCTCAGCACAACTACAAAAATATCAGTCAGCGCCTGCACCATATCTGCGTTGCATTGCTACGCAAAAATGAGCGGAAGATCAAATCCTATGCCGCTAGCAGCCGTGAACTGAAAGTTGGCGTCGGGCGTGTGGAAGGTCGTTCGGTGGTATCGACCCATACAGAAGGGTATCTGCTGTATGGTCCATACTGCCATCTGCCGGCAGGACGCTATGAAGTCGTGATCTATGGTAAAGTCAATCAGTTGGGCGCACCGGCTGCCTTTGCCGATATCGTAGTTCAATACGGTATGCAACTGCTCGCCGTACAGACCCTGAAGACGGATGCGTATGATGGCGTGATCGCGAGAATGATGGTCTATCTTAAAGATCCGATTGGTAACTTAGAGATCCGTATGTCTGTCAGCCAGAGTTCGGATGTGGTTGTGGATAAGATCGAGATTGTCCCGCTGCTAGGTGCGCTATATGCCAGCGAAATTCCAACGCATGGTATCCGCATTGATGGTACCCAGCTTGAGTCCGCTATCGCTCATCGTGACGGCCTGACGATGAAAACATCCGGCATCGGCGGTTTCTTCTATCATGGCGCTTACATGAATCTCACGGCGGGTGACTACCGTATCAAGTTGTACGGCAAGCTGCGTGACAAGGGGACACCGAGTGCCTTCATTGAAGCGGTGAGCGGTTACGGCCGTAGCATTCTGCTGGCTGAAGATCTGGTCGTCAATCCAAATCAGGATGAAGAGGGCAACGTCATTGTCGATACTCGTCTTAATCTAGAGCATGATGTTTACGGCTTTGAAACTCGCGTGTGGGTACCTGACGATGCGGATCTGGAAGTGTCTATGGTCGAGATCATGCCGGTACAGCCACCGAAGGTGTACAGCTATTTTGGATCGGATGCTAAATTCGGCACGATCGTTGGACGTCGGACATGGCTGTCGATGGAGAGCAAAGGACATGAAGGACATTTACTGTTCGGACCGTACCTCAACCTTGAGAAAGGTAGTTATTCGGTAGAGTTGCAGGGAATTGTCAAACACGTGGGAACACGTGAGGCCTATGCCGAGGTCGCCATCAATCGTGGTAGTTGCGTGATTGCATCGACCTCGCTGGTTCTTGCTCTGGAAGAAGGATCAATCGCCTTTATGCAGATGAATTTGGATGAGGCGGTGAATGATTTTGAAGTTCGGGTATGGGTTGACCATGATGCATACGTGAATATCAGTCGACTCGAAATCAAGGAAGTGCTACTGGGCTGAGGTGGGTTTGCACGGTTGTTTCATAGATCCTGATGAAGTCCGGGATGAAATGTAGTTAGTGCGATAAAATCGTGGCTGTGAATAAATAGATCGGCTTTACTGGGATGTTTAACCTGAGGAGCTTGTTTCTTGATATCAGGAAACAAGCGCTTGTATAGATATAGGAATTTTAATTTTGAAAAATATTGCCGAGAAATGGCTGGTGATATCAAACTGCCAAACGCTGGGTCTGAGTAATGCCATATCCGTGCTTTGTCCTGACGCGGAAGTGACTGCCTGTGATATCTGGAGCTTCAAGGGCGATCCAGAAAGTTGGAAAAATAAGCTGTCCAGTTTTAATCAGTTGGTGATTAGTCCCGAAATTCAAGATTTGAATGTGGTTGACTTCAGCACTTATACAAACGTGACATGGGTGCCGGGATTCTTTTTCCGTGCTTATCATCCCGACCTGTGCTACGTGTTTCATGCTGGCAGCACAGTGAAGACGCGATTGGATGATTATAATTCAAATATTGTGTTTGCCGCCTATAAGCAGGGTCTGACGACGGTGCAAGCACGTAGCCTGTTCACGAGTGATGTCTTTCATCAGATCGGTTATTTCGACTTATGGAGTACGGAGAAGGCCGCGTTGATTCAGCGTTTTGGTGATGTGGGTCTGGATATTCGTCCTTATTGGTTGGAGTGGGTCAAGAGTGGTGGTTTCATGCACAGCATTAATCATCCGCACATTGATGCCGTTTTTGATGTAGCTAAAGCGGTGGTCCACAAAGCCAAAGGCAGCCATTTGCACACGTCTATTCGCCCACATGATAATCTGATCAACGGTGCTATATTCCCGGTCTATCCTGAGATTGCTGAGCGTTATGCCCACGGTGATCTGGGATCATACTTGTTTAAACCGATGGGTACGTTTAGCCTTTTGAATTTGGATCAGTTCATTGAGTCCAGCTTTGCTGCATATCGAGCATATAATGTGGATGAATTGGCCACCAACAGCCCGCATTATGATCTGGCTGTGCAATTAATTAAGGAGAGAACATGAATAACCCATACAAGGGGCTCAAGGATTATCAGTTTTGGCGTCGCGCTGTATCGACGGTTGAGTTCCATGCTTTGAATCCTGTCGTTGCTCCTAAATTCAAGATCACGCGCAGCGAAAAGGTAGCGACCGCTGGCAGTTGCTTTGCCCAGCATATTTCTCGCCGTCTGCAAGGGATCGGATTTAATTACTATATTCCTGACTACGACAGTAGCCTGAGTGCGGAAGAGCTGCGAGTACGTGGCTATGGCATGTTTTCTGCTCGCTATGGCAATATTTATACGGTTAGACAATTGCTGCAACTGTTTGATGAGGCCTTTGGTCATCGTGCACCGACTGAGCAGCCATGGTTGCGTGAAGATGGACGTTATGTTGATCCCTTCCGTCCTAATATTGAGCCGAATGGTTTTACGATAGCAAGTCATGTGCATTATGACCGCGAAAAACATCTCGGACATGTCCGCGATATGTTCCTGAATGCCGATGTGTTTGTCTTCACGCTGGGCCTTACCGAAGGCTGGCTGAACAAGGCTGGCGATGTCTTTCCGTTGGCACCTGGGGTATCTGGAGGGGACTATAGTACCGATCATTATGACTTCAAAAACTTTAGCGTGAATGAAGTGACAGATGATCTTCGCGCGTTCTTGGAAAAGTTGAAAGCCGCCAATCCCAAAGTCAAAGTGATTCTGACGGTCTCTCCGGTTCCCCTGATCGCGACGTTTGAAAATAGACATGTGCTGGTTTCGACAACATACAGCAAGTCGGTGCTACGCGTGGCTGCGGGTATGGCCGAGCAGGAATATGACTGGGTGGATTATTTTCCATCTTACGAAATTATCACTGGTAATTTTAACGGTGGACAGTACTATGAGCAGGATTTGCGCGAGGTCAATAAGACAGGCGTAAGCCATGCTATGCGCTGCTTTATGTCGAACTATGTAGATAATCAGAGCCAGAATCCTGAGCAACAGGATACGCCGATGGATGTGAAATTCCGTCATATGGCTGAAGTCGTCTGTGACGAAGAGTCAATCGCCAAAGTCTCGATGTGATAGCCAGAGCGCCTTGGGGTTGTATGTGCTTGCATGACACAATACGCCTGCGATCATGCTGGCGTTTGTGTGCATAGGTTTTAACTTTAGAATGATGTAAAAAATATTCGATTTTAAATAGCATGAGATGAGTATGAAAACAGCAGTAATTACGGGTATTACCGGACAGGATGGTGCCTACCTGACAGAGTTGCTTTTATCTAAAGGCTATACTGTTTATGGCACGTATCGGCGGACCAGTTCTGTTAATTTCTGGCGTCTGGAAGAGTTGGGCGTCGATAAGCATCCGAATCTGCATCTGGTTGAGTATGATCTGACAGATTTGTCGGCCAGCATTCGTTTATTGCAAGAGTCTGGCGCGACAGAGGTCTATAATCTTGCTGCGCAAAGCTTTGTCGGCGTTTCGTTCGCCCAGCCCATCACCACGGCTGAAATCACGGGTGTGGGTGCAGTGAATCTGCTGGAAGCCATTCGCATCGTGAATCCGAAAATCCGTTTTTATCAGGCTTCGACATCCGAGATGTTTGGCAAGGTACAGGCAATCCCGCAAAAAGAAGACACGCCTTTTTATCCACGTAGTCCTTATGGTGTGGCCAAACTGTATGCACACTGGATGACGATCAACTACCGCGAGTCGTATGGCATTTTTGCATCGAGCGGCATTCTCTTTAACCACGAATCCCCACTGCGTGGCCGTGAGTTTGTGACCCGCAAGATCACCGACAGTGTGGCAAAAATCAAACTCGGTCTTCTTGATGTATTGGAACTGGGTAATCTGGATGCCAAGCGGGATTGGGGCTTTGCCAAAGAGTACGTCGAGGGCATGTGGCGGATGCTGCAGGCCGAAGAGCCGGATACTTTTGTCCTCGCGACCAACCGTACCGAGACAGTTCGTGATTTTGTCACCATGGCATTTAAAGCGGCTGGCATTATGGTTGAATATCGGGGTCTGGATCAGGATGAAGTTGCGGTTGATGTGGCGACGGGTCAAGTCGTGATGAAAATCAATCCAAAATTCCATCGCCCGGCTGAGGTGGATCTGTTGATTGGTGATCCGGCGCATGCCAAGGCCAAATTGGGCTGGGAGTCGCATACCAGTCTGGAGGAGTTGTGCAAAATGATGGTTGAAGCAGACATTCGCCGGAACCAGCAGGGCTTTTCATTCTAAATAAGTAAGTCGGTCTCTTATCTAGGCCCCTTGCACATGCAATGGGCCTTGTGATTGGTAAGATGGGTAATGAGAAATTGATTTTAAAATCCATGGCGTGTAGTGAGATGCTTCGATCTCGTTTGCCGTCTCACTTAAAAGAACAGTCGCTATCGGTATCCTTTCTGTCACCGGAATCAACCATTGGGTTGTGCTCGCTCCGTGATCGTGGTTTATCTTTCGATCATAAAATCTATTGATAAGCGCATCGCTTTGTCTCATGGTGCGTAATTCACTCTGACATTCATGACGCTGTGTACGGTCCTGTCGTCTGCGCGACTCGGCTGGTTTTGTATGGCAACGATCAGTATTTGATGCTGTAAGGGAGTTTCACGTCTCTACGCTATCTGAAAAAATTCACTGATGATCACATAAAGACTCATTTTGAGATCGGGAACTATGCTATCGTTTTTAGTGTTGCATATGTTTAGTAATCAGTATCTTGCTTTGATTAGTGCATTTGCTGACGCTGATATGGCAGCTTGAGCACGTACCTGTTAAGGATGACGGGTATAAAATGAATTGGTCAGTTATGGGGTCACTCAATCGAGGGTGAGCAATGGACGTGGGCTAAGTATAGGTGAGGGAAAGTGGGGTATGGCATCAATACTAATAACCAATATCGTCTTTGCTGGACGGACGGGTACCGAAATTGCTACTTTTGAGTTGGCATATGCATTAAGAGCGCGTGGGCATCGAGTTGCGATTTTTAGCCCGGTTCTGGGGGAGTTGGCTGTAAACGCCCGTAAATGCGGGATTCCGGTCACCAACAGGATTGAAAACATTAATTTTGTGCCTGATGTCATTCATGGCAATCACAACAAAGTGCTCATGGTGGCATTGATCCGCTTTCCACGCACACCGGCGATTTTTACCTGCCATGATTCGTCTACCACTTATGATGCTGCACCCGCACGGATCAGGCGGATTCTACATTACGCCGCGATTGATGCGGCCTGTCGCGACCGTTTGATTGTCGAGGGTGTGCCAGAGCACGAGATCAGTCTGATCGTTAACGGCGTCGATCTGTCACAGTATGCATTACGCCGTCATATTGCCGCAGTCCCGCAAAGTGCCTTGATCATCGCTAAGAGTGACGCCAAGCCAAGTGCAATCGCCGCGATCAAAAAGGCATGTAAGACGCGCGGCATCAAGGTGACTGCGGTGGGTGCAGGGGTCGGCAAAGTAGTCAGTGATCTACCTGCCCGCTGTCAAAAAGCAGATGTGGTCTTTGCCTATTCGCGTAGTGCCATTGAAGCCGCGGCAACAGGAGCGATGGTGATTCTGGTAGACAGCACCGGTTTTGGAGGTGTCCTGACACCCGAAATGCTGGCGACCTGGCCCAATAACTTGATCAGTTATCGGCACATGATTGCAGAGGAGGTCACCGAAGATTTAGTGCTTGGTGCACTGGATGTCTATCTGCCCTATATGATCGAGGAGGCCGCCTTTGCGGTACACCAGAAGCTGGGATTAGAGAGTATCGCAGCAGCTTGGGAGCAACTCTATCTGCAGGTTATTGGAGATGCTATGCAACTGACGGTGGCTGACTACTGCCATGATGATGCGCTACTTGCACAGTATGTGGTGGGCATTACAATGGTCACCACGGATCTGGAACAGGAGAGCAGGAATAATATCATTTATCGCTATAATTTTTATGATAATAAACTAAAGACACTGGTCGGTAAGAAAACCGCTACAGCGATTGAGACGACCGGTACGGCGGGCTATCTGATGTTTGGGCCTTATGTCACGCTGATGGAAGGTTACTATCATGTAAAGCTTTATGGTAAGGTCTTTGAACGGGGCGGCGAGCCCAAGATCTCTATTGATGTGACTATTAACCAAGGGTGGAGCACTCTGGCATTTCAGTTTATCGAAGAACTGGAGCACAGCTTGCTCGCCAATCTGCTCATCCATGTTGTGGGGCTGGGACGGGATATGGAGGTTCGGATCCATGTGCCCGCAGACGCAAAAATGGAGTTGTACTCATTGGAGATCGTCCCTCAATCCAATTCAATCCCCGAGCTATCCGTTTGACAGCCGGGTGAGGGCTCAATCTTAAGAGGTGAAACTGCTAAATGACGACGGCATTAATAACGGGTGCAAATGGATTTACCGGGCGCTTTTTAAGTCAGGAGTTGGCCCGGTCAGGATACGATGTTATTCGGCTAGGCTCTCGGCCTTTGCCTGATGATGCATCCGGTCAGAGTTATACTTGTGATTTACTGGATCGAGATGGTCTTATTTCGGTATTTGCCAAGGTCCGGCCTGATGTGGTGATCCATCTTGCGGCGATCGCTTTTGTCGCCCATGGTGATGTTGATGCGATTTATCGAACCAATGTGGTCGGAACACGCAATTTGCTGGAAGCGATCTCCCGCAGCGGTCATATTCCGCGCTCGATTCTGTTGGCCAGCAGTGCCAATATCTATGGCAATACTGTCGCAGAGTTTCTAGATGAGACGATCAACCCAGCCCCAGCGAATGATTATGCCGTGAGTAAGCTTGCCATGGAGTATATGGCGCGGTTATGGTTTGACCAGTTGCCCATCACGATTGTGCGACCCTTCAACTATACCGGAGTTGGGCAAGCCATAAATTTTCTGATTCCTAAAATAGTCGATCACTTTAAACGTCGGCTTCCAGTACTGGAACTGGGAAATCTGGATGTGATCCGTGATTTCTCGGATGTACGTTCGGTGGTCAATCGTTATCGCCTGTTGCTGGAGTCGGAGGTCCGGGGAGAGACGTTCAATGTCTGCTCTGGTCAGGGACACACGCTGATGGAGGTGATTGATATCATGGAGCGATTGTCGGGTTATCGTCCTGAGATTCGTGTCAATCCCGCATTTGTACGTGCCAATGAGGTCCATCGTCTGATCGGTTCCCGTGCCAAACTGGATGCAGCTATCGGCTCTGTGCCGGATATTTCTTTAGAACATACATTACACTGGATGTTAAGTGATTCCTGATGCAGGTCATTCTTTCGGTTGATGCGCTTAAACGTCCGCTTACGGGCATTGGTCGTTATACGTGGGAGCTGGCAACGCGGCTGCACCAGTGTGCGGATGTGTCCGGTCTGCAATTTTATTGCAACGGGCATTGGGTGGATGATCTGGAGTGCATTCTGGATCATGGACGTGTTGCGCCACGTTCGCTGCGCGTGCCCAAGCATGTGCGACGTTTGTATTGGGCACATGCTGGTCGGCGCTCAGTATTTCATAGTCCTAATTTTCTGCTGCCGCCACAGGTCGCGAATGGGATATCCACCGTTCATGATCTGTCCGTGTTGAAGTTTCCAGATACGCATCCTGCAGAGCGCGTGCGGCAGTTTGAACGTTCATTTTTGACGACGCTGGGCGTTGCCAAGCATATCATTACTCCGTCCGAAACGGTACGGCGTGAAGTGATGGAGTATTTTGGATGGCCTGCGGCGCGTATTACGGCCATTCATAATGGTGTGCCTGCGGGATTCGCGCCCAAAGACCCCATTGTATTGCAGGCTTATCTACAACAATTCGGTCTGCTTCTAAAACGCTATACCATCTGTGTGTCTACCATAGAACCGCGTAAACGCGTTGATCGTTTGATTCGCGCTTATCGCGCGCTGCCTCAGTCAATCCGGAGCAATGTGCCGCTGGTTCTGGTGGGTGACAAGGGTTGGCGCAGTGAAGATATCCACGAGGAGATTGAGCAGGCGACGCGGGAGGGATGGCTACATTATTTGGGCTTTGTTGATGAAGCTGCCATTCCATATCTTTATGCAGGAGCGATGCAGGTCGTTTATCCGTCAATTTATGAGGGGTTTGGCTTGCCGGTCGCAGAGGCCATGGCTTGTGGTGTGCCTGTCATTACCTCAAATCAGTCCTGCTTGCCCGAGATTGCTGCAGGCGCTGCTGCGCTGGTTGATCCTGATGATCAGCAGGCATTTACGGAGACTTTGGAACGATGTCTGACGGATGAGGGCTGGCGAGAGCAGGCACGGACGCAAGGCTTGCAGACCGCAACGCGCTATAGCTGGGATGTATGTGCAGCTCGAACGGTCGAGGTCTATCGATCATTGGATATCGGTTAAGCGATCGATCTCTGCCGAGCCGATTAGCGTTTGTGGCTGGACTCGACCAAGACCGGTTTGGCGTAATCTTTCTGTTCTGACCCGCTCCCCATAGGTTGAGACATCACTGGTTTCAGTGGTGGCTTGGATTGTGGCGGTAAGAATGCGCGTGGGTCAACCATCAGCTCGGGCTGATAAACGGCACCCTGCAATTGGCATTTGGCAATCAGCCAGCCGCGATAGCGCTTGCTCAGATTGATATCAACTGGTGTGGGGTTGTGCCAGAAACTGTCTAGACTGCCCTGATGTGTCAGACCTGTGATGTGATAAATCGCCCGGCCCAATGTTTTGACCGGGACGCCCTGCTCAAGTGATGTCATGCCGACAGAAGAGTTTACTGTTACTGTCCCGCGTAATAGCGGGAACAGTGACGGTAGATGAATATCGTGGGAGTAGAATACGCGTCCGATCAGACGCAGTTCCTGAGACAGTTTCAGGATGAGTGAGGTGTAATCGCGATAGGCACGATCCAGTGGATGATGCTTGATCACGAGTGCACAGTCTGCTGGTGCATGATGCGCAAAGCTGCTCATCGTCTGCTCGATATAGCTTTCCATGGAATGACCGCCATGCATCCAGAGCTGGCTGTCATTGTGGACCTGCAAAGGCATCAGAAAAGTGCGGCCAGCCCATTCCTGTTTGATTGCGTCAAGGATATGGCGCTGGCGCCATTTATACCAGATCTTGCGAAATCCTCCCCGCACCCAGCGAAAGAACTCAGACACGCTGATTTCACGGTGATGCTGGTAGTGGGGGAAGCGATATTTAAAGACCAGATTCAGCAGGTAATACCAGAAAGCCAAAGCGGCCCGATAGGTAAAATGGTCCTGCATCTCATGATCTGGAGGCGGTGGAGGAGGTTCTTCCTGATAGTCTGATGCTTTGCGGCTCAGGGTAGAGTGTGCGTTAACCCCCCATGGCTCAAGCGTAATCCAGTTGGGGCGTAGGTAGCCTTCTTCAAAGACAAAGAATGGAGTGTTGTATTTGAGTGCAACATCGTGGGCGAGTCGGTGGTAGATACGTGCATCACTAAAAACAATAATGGCGTCAATCTGCTTATCCTGAATGCATTGCGTCAGCCATTCTGGCCACTGATGCAAAGTGCCCGTAAAATTTATCCCGGAAGGATAATACCAGGCGTCGCCAGCATTCAGATTGATTTTGGTAATGTGATAGCCTTCTTGTTCCAGCCGTGCACCAATGCTTTGAAAGAAAGGGCCAAAAGGACCTTGAATCATGAGAATCTTGTGTGCATTCCCGAGCAAGTCCAAAATCATAATAAAATAACCGGCTTTTTTAATGTTTCAAGAGTACGAACTAACGTCACGGCAGTAGTTCTTGTGGTTTTCACACACGATACGGACTTATGGCCTACTTAATAATAAACGAAGTATGTGACGAAGCATAGGCATGCTTTGTCTGCCACTGTCACGCCATGCAACTAATTCAGCCAGCGCGGCTTCAGGACTAATCTGTTGATGCGTCTTACGGCTGACATAACGTGGATAGAGGATCAGACTGGCAGCAATCAGTTCCTGTAGGCTGCGTGTCTTGGTCCGTCTAGGGTGAGGATGTCGGTCCTTTGTGAGCCCCCAGCCAGCATAGAACGGCTGACCATAGCAATACACCGGCTTGTCACGCAGCAGGGCTTCAAATCCTGCCAGTGACGTTATGACATGCACCTCATCGACTTCCTGGATCAGAGTATGCATACCGACATCCGTCACGACTTCATCGCAGAGTCCGGATGCGTCTAGGCGACCCTGTTTGCGCAGCCCAGCAACCACATCGGGATGCGGTTTGTAGATCACATAGGCTTTTGGGTTTGCCTTGCGGACCGTCTCAAGTAAGGCCTGATTGCTTTTGATGTCGATTCCGCCGAGACGAATGCTGGCATCACTTTCCACCTGACCCACCACGAGTAGCACTGGTCTAGAGTTTTGTGGGCGCTGCCAAGGCGTCGTGCCGACGTTATATTTGGTCAGTCCCGAGGAGACGAGCGCATTGCGCAGTTGTTCAGCTCGGGTCAGCACGGTGTGATCAAAATCAGCATCATTCAGCAGGTTCTCAAGATCGGAAGGGCGTGTCGCATCATAATACATCCCTGTACGATCCAGCACCCACGACAGTGGTGGGATCAGATCGGCCCCTAGTCCGACTGAACGGATAAAGCCGTCTTCGAGTCGTGTGAGATGGATGGATGCCGGGGCATGTAAGGGAGCTGGGCGGGTACCCCAGATGAGCACCTCGGCGTGAGGTGGGATTTGTCGTCCCCAATAGACAAAACGCAGGCGACCCGTCACAAAGCGGCGAACGATACGGCGTTTCCATGGTGAGAAACCAAAGGCATAGTAGCGACGTGGCGTAGCTCTGCTTGAGTGATCAAGTGAAGGGAGACTCATGTATTCAGCTTCTCAATGCCAGGCAACCAGTCATCTACTTTCTTAAAATGAGCTTCCCAAGTGGGCAGATTGGATAGGGAACGCTCCTCGCGGTCTTCCATGGATCTCAGCCAGTAACGCTCAATGGTATTCAACCAGCCTGCGCCATCAATTGCATCGAGATAATCAGGGAAGTCACCGACAATCTCGCGAAAGACCGGCAGGTCACTGGCAATCACAGGGACATGCTGCTGCAGCGCCTCAAGCAAAGGTAAGCCAAATCCTTCGGCAAAGGATGGGAAGAGCAGGGCTTCGCTATGATGCAGCCAGGCGGCCAGCATCTCATCGCTGGTATCTGGGTATTCAATCACGCTGCCTTGCAGAGCAGGACAGCGCTCCAGCATATCGATGATCTGCTCGCATTCCCAGCCGCGCTGGCCGATCAGGACAAGCTTGGGGGCTAAAGGACCATGACGCTCTACCAATTTGCGCCAGATATTCAGGATCAGCAGGTGATTTTTGCGTGGCTCAATCGTCCCCAGCATAATGAAGTAGGGTTCTGCCAGCGGGCGCTTGCATTGAGAAAAGGTCAGGCCGGGTGGGGTGCCCAGATGGGCGACCAGCGTATCTGGCAGCGCTAACTGATGATCCGCAGCAAAGGTGGTCAGTGCATCCAGTGTATCTTGAGAGTTAGTGATGATGCCGTGTGCGGTCTGCAGCATGGTCAGCATACGCAAGGTATGGCGCTCCACCTCACCATCCCGACAGTATTCGGGATGCGTAATCGGAATCAGGTCATGCACCATATAGACTGGGCGCACGCCATGCCGCTTTAGCCAGTTCATATAGCGTGGATATTCGACCCCACTATGGCCCAGATTCATGAAAATGGCGTCACGCGGCGGTTGACTTAAGGGCGCTCGGAGTAGACTGCTGAATTGAATGGGCAGGTTTTGCAGGATTCTGAGTCGGTCGGACTCTGGAATCAGAAGCCATTCGCGCAGACGAGCACTGTCTGCCTCCGTCAAGAGGATGCCATTACCCCGGATATGGATGAAGAGCCTGGCATCTGCGAAGTGTTCAAGATAAGCCAGGCATACCCGGTCTACCCCCGTCGGGAGACGCCCCTTCATGCCGCGACCAAGAATGCGGGTAACGTCCAGAATAATATCTTGCATAACTATCAATCTCAGCGGGTGACGCTGACAATCGCACTCACTGGATACAGCACGCTGCTGACGGTACCTAAGACAATATTCAGGAATTTTTGCAATTCGGCACCGGACGCATTAGAGACATACAGCACGTCCTTGTTATGAATCGGGAAATTCTGCGCGGTAAAGAAACTGGCAGGATCGCGCATGTTAATGCGATAAATGACTGGCACTTTGCCATCTGGCGTCAACGTCAGGTTGGCGGGTGGATTGACCAGCGCACTTGGGGATTCAAAGCGGAAAACAAATACGCCCTGTGCATCAGAGCGCGAGTCCTGTAGACCACCGGCCCGCGAGATGGCTTGTACCAGTGTGATGCCTTGAGCTTCATAATTGATTTCTTGATTCTTCTCAACCGCACCCATCACGGTGAAGCTGAGCGGCTGGTACAGTGCAGTCAACACATCACCGGACTGCAAAGGAATATTTTGCTTTGGATCACGAATGATGGTTTGCAGAGGCAGGGCAACGACCTGATTGTCACGGGTCAGTTGCAAGGTAACCTTATCGATGGGTTGTTTGCTGCCGCCTGCCGTGGCCAGTGCATCCAGAATGCGTTCTCCGCGTGATGTCAGTGGCATACGGGTATTGTTATTCACATCACCAATAATGGTCACGGCTGAGGTGTTGTTTTTGAGGATACGGACCAGCACTTGGGGTTCGTTAGCTTTGCCCCGGAGGCGCTGGGTGATCAGAGTTTGTACTTGTGTAGTTGTACGGTCAGCAACCGGTATGGCGCCGATAAATGGAATATTGATGGTCCCGTTACTGCCCACCATTTGTTCGGGCAAGGTGCTGCTACGTGCGGCGGTTGGCGTCAGGCTTGGGGTCGCAAGAGATGTGCTGGAGCCGATACTGCTACTGCCGAAGAGAACCGCAGGCGGGGCTTCCCAGATGGTTACTTCGACGACATCGCCGATGCCGATGATGCTGTTGTTGGCCTTATCCGATAAAGTAGAGAAGGTCTTCTGCTGCTCACTACCACGTACCTGACGTGCGACCACATCGTTAATATCTACGATCTGAATGACCGAAGAATCCACTTGTTTTTGTGTGTCCATGATTACGCTGCGGCTGGGCCCTTGATTTGGCAACCACTTGGGAGAAAGCGTGCATCCGCTTAAAACTAAGGCGGTAGTCGATAATGCCAGCAGTGTAATTCGGGATTTTTTCATGGTAGGAGCATTCATCTCTTTAATTAAGCCAGTAAGCCAGAATCAATATGGCAAGGTCAATCACAGCAAACGACACATTATGCGGGGTAAATATTTCAAAATATGTAGGCATGTTATGTTTTTGGAGGCGGAATCCAGCAAGGCGGAGACATGCTGCTCATTATTTAAAACAATGCATGGACTTAGTAGACCCTGCATGCATCATACCGAGGATGAGCCGGATTCTGCAATCCTTCACCAATCTGAAATGCGTTGTAATATGTTAAGCACTGTATGATTGTCCGGCATGAAGTAACCGTTTGTCAGATATTGGCGAGATGCCTTGTGTGTGAGCGCAATTGTTAAAGTAACGCTGCGTCTGGGTTAGGTGGATTCAGCGTTTGGCGTACGGACCAGAATAATACGGTTTGCGGGCGCGGATTTTTTTCTGAAAACGTTGGACATCCACACTTGCTGCAAAAGCGTCCGTCATAGGCAAAGCTTCATGGAGGATCTGTCCTGCCAACAATTCTGCACATAGCGGTGCATACGAGAAGCCTTTCGACCCCATCCCAGTGAGGCTATAGACCTGCGGCATCTCCGGTACAGCACCGATGAGTGGCATAGAGTCGCGTGGGAGCGCTCGTAAGCCTGCGCGTCCGTGCCAGTCTGGGGTCGGAGGCAGTTGCGCTGCCAAAGCCGGAAACGCCTGATGTAACAGTGACCAGTTGTGCTGATGTTCCTCTGGTCTGAGGCTGGTATCGTGATCATCACGAACAAATGTCGAACCCAAGAGGATTTGCCCTTCAAAGTGCACCGCATAACCGCCATAGCCCACGGCAAGTCTGGGCAAAAGATCGGATACAGCGCACCAAGACATCTGTCCACGGATGACTTTCTGCGCGGGAATGCTGGGGCAGAGCGCATTACTGTTACGCGCAGTGGCAACCATCACATGTGTCGCAGTCGTTATCAGGTGGCCTTGATCATTATAAAGATGCCAGAGATTGTCCTCTTCTCTGATCATGCGGGCAACAGTGCCCTGCACGCTATGGACACATGGCGAATCCTGCACATGGGTAGCTAGCTTGCGTGGATTCAGTACGCTGGCTTTGGGTAGGTACAGATAATCGTTCTGGGTGGATAGTCCACTAGATGCCTTGATTTGATCTGGTGCGTAGATTTCGACCATGTCAGGGGTATAGCCCTGAATTTTCTCCAGATCCTCGTCGTCGATGGCGACCAGTGCACCCTTTGCCGTGATGACATTTGATGTCCAATCCTGCCACCAGCGGGCGGTGGTCAGCGCACCCAAGGTCTGCAGATTGCGACTGACCAAATGCAGCTTGGGCAGTTTGGATAGGAGAAGCGCACGCGGATTGCCTGATGCACCGGTGACGGGACCAGACGCATCAATCAGCGTCACGGGATAGCCGCGTTGCGTCAGTGCTTGGGTGATCGACAATCCTGCGATGCCTGCACCAATGACGGCGAAGCGTGCATTGACCTCTGCCACGATCCGTATCGTGGGTGCAGGCGGATCTTCTGCCACGACATCGCCATACCACAGGTCAATCGTCAGGCGCTCATCGGGATAGATCAGGCGGTGGACACCCGGGATGGCTGGCGGATATTGATCAAGCAGGCGTGCAAAAAGTGCTGTATCAGCGCTGTCAGGTCGAATGAGTGCAGCACTTGCGATAGGCTTGAGTGTATGAAAGACCAGATGCATCCGGCAGAAGTGCGATGGGCGAGATGTCTGCCAGAGGTGCCAGAGATGAAGGAGTAAGGCGGGATTTTCAAAAGGCAGAGAGCCTAAGGTCAGGCACTGGCGCGGCTGTAGGGCTGCGCATTGCTGTTGTAGCTCAGCGGGTGTACAGGGGAGTTCAGACAGAGTTGAGCGCATGAGAGGATCAGATGCGATTACCAGCGGCGATTACGACGGATAACATAGCCTGCGATGATGTAGCCGAGCAGACCACCGACGACGATGGTGACGGCACCATAGATAAACATCTGGGCAGCGCGATCACTCTGCAGGACTTTGACTTGCACGGTGAGGTTGTCGTTTTCGAGCTGAAGAGCCTGATTGCGGGTCAGGGCATCACGATTGGCAGTCTCAAGCTGATTGAGTCGCGTGGTTTGCGCATTGCTCTGCCGGGTCAGGTTGGCAAATTGTGTCTCAAGGCTGGGCGCTTTGGGTGCTGCTGTCGTTGTGGGGGCTTTGCCAGCAGTTGCGGCTGGTGCGGATGCGGCTGTTTCTGCATGAGCGGATAAGGTTGAGCCACTCAGGCAGATGAGCATCAGCAGCGAACGGATGAGAGCAGGACTGAAGCGCATGCGGGCGTATTTCCTTAGATCACACGGTGAAAAAACCGGACTTGAGCAGTGATCTGCTTAAGGTGTGTGCATGATAACAAACAAAGGCTGTAAATCAATGACGTGTATTGTGAGCTTTTCATCCCGATGGATATTGGGGCTGTCTTAGCTTTGCTTGAGAAAGGTCTGCAAAAAGGGTTTGACCTCGATGGACGCGTAGATGCCCTCTAGTACAAAGGGCTCTTCGGCAAACCATGCGTCCATACTGGCGCGGTCCGGGAAGTCAAGGACGAACAGGCTACCGCTAAATCCGGTTGGCGGGGTGTCGTGGCTGGTCGGTAGGGGGCCGGCGACGATGATGCGCCCTTCGGCGTGCAGTTTTTCCAGACGTGCCACATGGCGTGGGCGAACGGCGAGGCGTTTCTCGATGGAGTTGGGCACATCGTGGGCAATCACAGCAAATAACGGCATAGCAAACTCTCTAAAACGGAACGAATGATTAAGTGGTGCTTTCAGGTGCCTTTAAATGATGGCGCAACAGCACGAACTGTCCGATCATGAATACCATAATGATCGCGGTGCCGCCGAAGGCTTTGAAGTCAATCCACCATGCCGGAAAAATGAAAGCAAATATCAGATGCAGAAAGCCTAAGACGAAGAAAAACAGTGCCCAGATCCAGTTCAGACGTCGCCACAGCGCATCCGAGAGGTCCAGTACATGACTGAGCAAGCGCTGTACCAGCGGCAGGCGTTCTTTACCCACTAACGGACTGATCAGGAAGGCCGTACCAAAGATCCAGTTAATGATCGGGGATTTCCAGCGCAGCCAAATGTCATCATGCAGATAGAGCGTGAGTCCGCCGAAGGCCAGTGTTAAAATCAGCGTGATCCACTGCGATTTCTCGAGTTTTCCTTTCTGCAGGATGAAGTGCAGGCTATAGACAATGAGACTTGCGATGATCAGGCCTTGGGTGGCGATAAATATGGTCTGCATTTTGGCGAGGCCAAAGAAGACGACCAGAGGAATGAAGTCCAGCAGGGCTTTCATGCTACGCTTGGTTCCACAAATATAAAGTATGAAGTTGAAGTATAGATGATCGTCCGTGCGGATTTACATACTCACAGTCACTTTTCTGATGGGCAATTGTCACCGACCGATCTGGTGACGGCGGCACATCAGGCGGGTGTGACGCTCTTTGCGCTGACCGACCACGATACCGTGGATGGGGTCGCCGAGGCACGCCTGCAGGCAGAGTTGCTGGGTATGCCGCTCGTCAATGGCATCGAGCTATCGACCCAGTGGACGCGTGCGACGACTAAGCGCGCATGGTCGATCCATGTGGTGGGTCTGGGCATGACCGAGATGGGGCCAGAGAGTCCACTGGGGCGTCTGCTTGAGACGCAGAAAGACATCCGCGCCGAGCGGGCCCGCCAGATCTGCGCCAAGCTCGAAAAAATCACCAAACGCCCTGCATGGGATGCAGTCCTTGCCAAGGCGGGTGGGCGACCCGAAGGCATTACGCGCAGCCACTTAGCACAGTGGCTGATGCAGGAAGGCTGGGTGACCAAGCTACAGCAGGCCTTTGACCGTTTCTTGGGTGAGGGTAAACCGGCTTATGTACCGTTGTCATGGGTCACGATGAGTGAAGGCGTTGCGGCGATACGGGCCAGTGGCGGTCAGGCTGTGCTGGCACACCCGACCAAAAACAACCTCACTGCGACGGCGCTGCGTCAGCTCCTGATTGACTTTAAAGCTGCTGGCGGTCAGGCGGTTGAACTGCCGCTGGCTAACGAGCCGCCTGCAACACGCCAGATGATGAATCGCCTGATCGCTCAGCATGAGTTTTGGGTCTCGACCGCCAGTGACTATCATGGCGATCATCAGCCGTGGCTCAAGATTGGGCATGTCCCGTCACTTGCTGATGGACAGCGCGGAGTTTGGGAGTTATTGTAAGGATGCCAACGAGATGGGCGCACAAGGATAGCGTGCCTCATCAGGCGCTGACTGCATAAAGACAGCACAATGCAAAACAAAGACGTTAAAAGCGGCGACGCAAAAAACAACAGTAAAATCCGAATCAGGATCGATCAGGCAGACGCACGATGACTCTCGATACGATGACCCTCAGTATTCAGGCCGAGCGCCAGTTATTACCTGCAGGCTGGTATGCCAGCCGGGCATGTGATGTTAAACCCTTTATTCAGGCGTATGAGGAGTGGGGCTATACTGTACTCCACGAGGCTGTGGACTTTCTGGCACCGTTTGGCTGGCTGGAGGGTTGGCATCGCGTGCATGAGGTGGCTGACCTCAAGCATTTCAGTTTTAATGCTTGCCGTGCGATCGAAGAGACACCGCAGGCATGGGTGCGGCTGTGCGAGCAGAAGCTGGGAGAGGGCGTATTGCCTGTCGGCAAGATATGTAGCGGTCATCGCATCTTGCTGATGAGCAAGAGCGGGCGGCTTTTGGCGGGTGACGAAGAGGCGCTGTATCTCTTGGGCGCGGACCGGATTGATGGACTCAATGGGCTGTTTGAATCCAGACATTTCGAGCGGTTACATCGTATACGCTGACATGATGATCATCTGCGATCATATCGTCTCGGCTTATCCTGCTTTGGACACTTGGGGCATATAGCCTGCCACTGCACAGGAGACCGAGCCGGTGCTGCCAACGATCACATGGTCAATGAGCTCGATATCAAACAGATCACACGCTTGTGCCAACTGTCGCGTCAGCGCCAGATCTGCTGGGGAAGGCTGGGCCGGTGCGTCAGGGTGATTATGCGCAATAATGATCTGCACCGCGCGATGAGCCAGCGCCCGGCTGATGATTTCACGGATATGAACGGCGCAAGAAGTGACCGAACCGAAGAATAACTTTTCAAAGGCCAAGAGCTTAAGCTGGCTGTCTAGAAACAGTACCGCAAATACTTCTCGCGTTTCACTTTTCAACTGCTGACCGATATAGCGAATGACGATCTGCGGATCGCTTAAGGCCACGCCCTGCCTGAGCTCACTTTCCACATGACGGCGACCTAGCTCTAATGCCGCCATCAGATGCGCATATTTGGCGACGCCCATGCCATGCTCCTGCATGACAGCCTCGGGACTGGCCGACAGCAGCCCCGATAAACCCTGAAAGCGCTCGATCAGTAGCCGTGCCAGCTCAATCGCTGAGTATCTTGCCGTGCCGGTACGCAGAAAAATCGCCAGCAGCTCCGCATCAGACAGCACGCCTGCGCCTTTATCCAAAAGGCGCTCACGCGGGCGTTCGGATTCGGGCCAGTCACGAATGGACATGAGATCTTCCTTGAGATGAGTTGTAGAGTTTGAGAGGCCGCCAGATGATCCGATTGTGGCAAAAATGAGCACAGGGTGGCAATCTATCGTTTATAAAAATATGAGAAAAATGAAGCATCAAGCCTGTATCTGATCGGCATTCGACAGGCGAGTGTGCTGGAGACTTTGGCAAAATGCAGCGCTAATGCTATTGTTAGCTTCATAAATGCAAAAGCGCTGCGCGTTTGGCTTCATGCCGTCAGCGTGCTCAGCGTCACGGCATTGTTTCAATTCAGTGTTTTTAGTCCAGTATTTCCATAGAAATGCTTCGATAGAGCATGCTTCAATAGAGAATGTCTATAGTGTCTACCCCCATGCCTGCTACAGCCAAACCCATTCACCATGTCCTGCTTGGTGTGACCGGCGGTATTGCCGCGTATAAGAGTGCCATTCTGGTTCGTCGTCTTAAGGACGCAGGCTTTGACGTGCGTGTCGTGATGACGACGGGTGCGCAGGCTTTTGTCACACCGCTGACCTTTCAGGCTCTCTCGGGTGAGCCGGTCCATACCTCGCTCTTGGATGCCGATGCCGAGGCGGGGATGGGTCATATCGAGCTGGCGCGCTGGGCAGACCTCGTACTGGTCGCGCCTGCCAGTGCCAATGCGCTGGCGCGGATCGCAGCCGGTATGGCCGATGATCTGCTGGCGACGTTGATTCTGGCGACTGAGGCACCTGTATTGGTCGCACCCGCCATGAACCAGCAGATGTGGGCCAATGTCATGACCCAGCGCAACCTGCAGACACTACGTGACTATGGTGTGCAGGTCATCGCGCCCGGTGCAGGCAGTCAGGCATGCGGTGAGGTAGGCGAGGGTCGCATGCCGGAGCCTGAGGATCTGGTCAGGGTGATCCAGCACTATGCGCAGACCCGTACACTCCCACAGGCAGCTGTGCCACGCCCTCAGATATTGGCAGGTAAGCATGTGGTTATTACCGCAGGTCCTACCCGCGAGGCACTGGACCCCGTGCGTTATGTCAGCAATCACAGCTCAGGCAAGATGGGCTTTGCATTAGCCGAAGCCTGCCTTGACGCTGGTGCGCAGGTGACATTGATCGCAGGTCCGGTCAATCTGCCGACTCCAGCAGGCGCGACTCGCGTCAATATCGTCTCGGCGCGCGACCTCTTGTCGGTGAGTGAGCGCATCGTCGAGGCGGGTTGTGATGTTTTTATCGCTACGGCTGCCGTGGCGGACTATCGAGCCGAGCAGGTGGCTGATCAGAAGATCAAAAAACAGGGCGACACCCTGACCATTCATCTCGTCAAGAATCCCGACATCGTGGCGACCATTGCGCGTCATCCCAAGCGGCCCTTCATGGTGGGTTTTGCGGCAGAGACTCAGCATATGGAGACCTATGCGCAAGGCAAGCTTGAGAGCAAGCTGCTCGACATGATCGCTTGTAACGACGTATCGCGCAGTGATATAGGCTTTGCCTCGGACGACAATGCCATGACGGTGTTCTTCTCCGATCAGGTTGGCCTTGAGAAGGTGGTCTTGCCCAAGGCCAACAAGCATGAGATCGCCAATCAACTGGTCGAGTGCCTGGTCAAGGCAGGTGCATGATGCCGATAGAGGGTCACGGGCAGCTTGAGGTGATCGAAGCCGATCTGCATGACTTGACGCAGCAGGCTGCGGTGCTGGATCTTTTGAACGCCTATGCCATGGATACCATGGGTGGTCAGACACCGCTTGCCAATGAGGTCAAAACCCGTTTGATCCCGGCGCTGACCGTTCGGACGGATCGGGTTGTTTTGCTGGCACGATGGTCTGAGCGTGTGGGTGATTCGCTTAGCTATGTCGGTCTGATGAATGCCTTTGAGGGTTTTTCAACCTTTGCGGCTCAGCCTTTGCTCAATATCCATGATCTCTATGTGACACCTGAGGCGCGCGGCTTGGGTGTGGGGCAGATGCTGTTGAGCCATGCTGAGGAGATTGCCCGTACACGGGGCTACTGTAAGCTGACTTTGGAAGTCTTAAGTGGCAATACCACAGCGCAACAGTTGTATCTGAAACAAGGTTTTCGAGGCTATAGCCTGGATGAGGCAATTGGACAAGCGCTGTTCTGGCAGAAAGCACTGGATTAACGCCTTATAATTATCAGATGTCATGATGCGTCATCGAAAACGCATCGTTTTTTGCGTCCATACCCGCTATAACATCCTCATTCATCACGAGCAAGGAACTGCACCATGGCAACCATGATCATTACCGGCGCATCGAGTGGCATCGGCGAAGCGCTAGCAACCTGTGCGGCATCTCAGGGCTATGTGCTGGGCCTGGCTGCCCGCAGCACCGATAAGCTACAGACACTTGCGGATCGACTACGGCATGACTATGCGGTGCAGGTCGAGGTGGCACATATGGATGTGCAGGACGAGGCCAGTATCGTGCAGGCGATGGATGATCTGGCGCAGAAGCTCGGCACGATTGATATCGTGGTTGCCAATGCCGGTGTCACGGCGGTACGCCGTACAGGGCGTGATGATCTGTCGATTGATCGCGGTGTGTTCCAGACCAATCTATTTGGTGCTATCGCCACACTGGATGTGGCGACGCGGTTGTTTCTGAGTCAAGGGCGTGGGCATCTGGTCGGCATCTCTTCATTCTCCGCTTTTGCGCCTATTCCGGGCAGCGCGGCGTATTCGGCGAGCAAGGCGGCGTTGAGCAATTATATGAATGCCATGCGCCTTGAGCTGGCATCGCGCAATATCAAAGTCACGGTGATTCATCCCGGTTTTATTCATACCCATCTCGCTGCTAAGATGGACCGCTATCCGTTTGTGATTGAAGCTGATGTCGCAGCCCGCCAGATGTTGCAGGCCATTGAGCGGCAGGCGACCAATGTCATCGTACCGGCGCTACCGTGGCGCGTGGTCAAAGGCATCCTGCAAGTGACCCCTGACAGCATGCTGTCGTGGGTCGTGCAACGCATGTTTGACAAGGGCAAAAAAAAATAATCAGCCGTTTATTCTTACTCATGGTTTTGAGTTGCGGCTTGTTTGGGCTCGAAACGATATGCGGTACTGTTGATCGTCCAAATATGATTTAATGCGCAGGCCCTGAAGCCTGCGTTTTTCATCTGTGGATGCAGGGGGGTGTCTTCTGTTTACCGAGCCTGCCATGTCTGCACTGCGTTTGTTTCGCCCTGAAGTGTTTAAAGCCCCGCGTGATTTCATTCGTCCAGAACTGCTGAATCGTCAGGTGTATGCGCTTGAGATCGGTGCAGGTGTGGGCTTACATGCGCTGACCTTCGCAGAGCAGCACCCGGATGTGCATCTCTACGCCATTGAGCGTACCGCCGAGAAATGCCTGAAATTCCAGCACACCGCCCAGCAGCAGGCATTGCCAAACCTGACGGCGATTCATGCCGATGCCATTCCTTGGGTCGTGCATGCTTTACCACCTGCCTGCCTGCAGCAGGTCTTTATTCTCTATCCCAACCCTGAGCCCAAGAATCCCGCCCAGCGTTGGTTTAACATGCCCTTTATGCAGTTTCTGCTGTCGCGGATGCAGGTTGGAGCGACGCTGACCCTGGCGAGCAATATTTCAGCGTATCTGGATGAGGCTGAAGCGCAGATCAGGGATGTGTGGCGGTTGCCCTATACCCGCGAAGGGGTAGGCACGGCGCGGCGGACACATTTTGAGATTAAATATATGGCACGTGGTGAGCCGTGCGCGCAGATCATTCTCACTAAACCCGCAGACTATGTCACGGCGTTTGACGAATGGCGGCCAGTTGTGTCGATACCGTCACAAATCCCCTAAAAAGCTCTGTATTGATATACGGATGTGATTTGATATTTAGCAAGGCATGTGGTTAGATCGTCACATCATTTAGCTACAATTCCGTATGGATTCGGCGAGACTTTTAGCCATCGTTTGACCTTGTCAGGATACGGCTGGTGTTGCCTCGAACCATACGGTTTTAAGAACGACTATTTTTTTAAATCTGCATAATAGGATTATAAGGTATGAAGGTGGGCAGTCAGGATCGTATGTCATTCGCCAAATCACATCGCCCGTTACTGCTGGCTGCGATGGTTGCTTCGGTCGCCGTGTTGGGTGCGGCCGGCTGTGGCAAGAAAGGCGCCAATGGCCTTGCCAGCGATGAGGTCGAGGTCAAGATCGGTCACTCCGCACCGCTGACCGGTGCGCAGGCGCACTTGGGCAAAGACGCGCAGAATGGCGCACAATTAGCCGTGGATGACCTGAATACCCAGAACATCGTGATTGGTGGTAAAAAAGCCCATTTTGAGCTTGATGCCGTAGACGATCAGGCCGACGCGCGTGTCGCGACCACGGTCGCTCAGCAACTGGTGGATGATAAGGTAGTTGGCGTGATCGGCCATCTCAACTCGTCGACCACGCTGCCAGCCTCACGTCTGTACAATCAAAACGGCATCGTGCAGATCAGTCCATCGGCGACCAATCCGACCTATACCCAGCAAGGATTCAACAATGCCTTCCGCGTCATGGCCAACGATGTTCAGCAGGGTCATGCACTGGGTGCCTATGCGGTCGATAAACTGAAAGCCCAGCGTATCGCGGTGATTGACGACAAGACCGCTTATGGTGCAGGTCTGGCTGCTGAGTTTGAAAAATCGGTCAAAGGCGATCATGGCAATATCGTCGCACATGAATATACTACAGATAAAGAAACCGATTTCAATGCCATTCTGACCCGTATCAAGGGCGATAATCCCGATGTGATTTTCTTTGCCGGCATGGACGGGCAGGGTGCAGCGATGGCCCAGCAGGTGCGTAACCTCGGGATTAATGCGCAGTTTATGGGTGCAGACGGTATCTATACGCCTGAATTCCTGAAGCTGGCAGACAAGAGTGCCGAAGGTACCATCGCCAGTCTCCCCGGTGCACCATTGGCCCAGATGCCTAAAGGTCCAGAGTTCCAGAAGCGTTTTGAAGCCAAATACGGCCCGATCCAGCTCTACGGCGCCTATAACTACGACGCGGTGATGGTGATGGCGGATGCGATGAAGCGTGCTAACTCGATTGACCCGAAAATCTATCTCAAATCCATGCAGACGACCAACTATCCGGGCGTGACTACCACCATCAGCTTTGATGGTAAGGGCGATTTGGCTAAAGCCTCGATCACCCTCTATAAGGTCGAAGGTGGTAAATGGGTTCCGCTTGAGACGGTGCAATAAAAAGATTCAGGGCATCTGCTGATGCCATCAGTTGATGCAACAAAAGGGAGCGTAAGCTCCCTTTTTTGTGGCAAAGAATTAAATCTGGTTGTATTTGTGATCTATTTTGGGTCGTTAAATTGTTTGGATTGGTTATTTGGGTGCGCTTGGAGTGGGGTGCGTATGCTGAACTTAAGCCGTGTGACAAAGTATGCCTGTATGACATTTGTCTGTCTGCGAACTTTCGGATGGGCTGGTGGCTGAATCTGAGTTAATCGATATGAGTAAATATGAAGACGCGTGGTGTTTTTGTCGCTGAGTTATGGGTTGATTTTTATCCATTTGTAAAGTTAGGGTTTTTAACCCGCAAAGGGGTTCAGAATGACGGACTAGTCTGATTCATATAAGACTAAAGTGGATTTGATGTGGGTGATCGTTGTGGCTATGATGGTTGTAAATTGAGCAAACCGCATTGATCCTGAATAATCTCGTGCTGATAAAAGTGTGGACTGGTACTGACTTTGCATGATTCTGATAAGCCAACATGGCTTAAGTGTTGATCAGTGACGTTGCTGGCGAAACCCGACCCGGCGGCGTTGTAGCGCGGGTTGTACGCGAATAGTCAAGAGGCATCATCATGATGGGAAGCTCTCCTTTTTTTAGCGTTGACGACACGCCAGGCACGAATATGTTTAAAAATCCCTGTGCCCACCCCACGACCAGCGACGTGAATGCGCGAAGTGACGCGTCCGCTTTTTATAATGAGATGTGTACGCCTACGGGTGTAGTCCGGCCCATCTATCAGGATGTGGCGGCATGGCTCGCTGAGCAGCGGCCTGAGCAGGTGATGGCGCGGAATGCGGATGCAACGGAGTGGTTTTATAAGAAAGGCATTACCTTTACGGTCTATAGCGATGCGAGCAATACCGAACGTGTGATTCCGTTTGACATTATTCCGCGCATTCTGGCTTTACGTGAATGGCGTATATTGGAGGCAGGTTGCGCACAGCGGATCCGCGCGTTAAATGCGTTCTTACATGATATTTATCACAAGCAGGACATCATCCGCGCCGGAATCATTCCGGCTGAGCAGATCTTTGCCAATGACTGTTTTCAGCCATCCATGCTGAATGTCAATCTGCCGGGACACATCTATGCGCATATCAGCGGCATTGATCTCGTACGTAATGGTGACGGTCAGTACTATGTGCTGGAGGATAATCTGCGCACGCCGTCGGGTGTTTCTTACATGCTTGAGGGGCGTGCGATCAGCCAGCAGCTGATGCCGGATCTGTTTGCCGGTAACCGGATTCTGGGTATTGAGCAGTATCCTTTGATGCTCAAGCAAACTCTGATCGAGGCGTCACCGGTTGACGATCCCTTTATCGTCGTGCTGACGCCGGGCCGCTTTAACAGTGCTTACTTTGAGCACGCTTTTCTCGCCCGTGAGATGGATGTGCCGCTGGTCAGTGGTGGCGATCTCTTTGTGGATGACGGCATGGTCTATATGGTCGGCATCGGTGGCAAGCAGCGTGTCGACGTGATTTACCGTCGGCTGGATGATCCGTTTATAGATCCTTTGGCCTTCCGCCCTGACAGTATGCTGGGCGTGCCGGGACTGATGTCTGCCTATCGTGCAGGCAATGTGATCCTGGCGAATGCGCCGGGTACGGGGATTGCTGATGATAAATCGGTCTATCCCTTTGTCCCAGAAATGATCGATTTTTACTTGGGTGAAAAACCAATTCTGCATAACGTGCCGACATGGCAATGTCGCAAACCTGCCGATCTGAGCTATGTGCTGGCCAATCTGCCGGAACTCGTCGTGAAGGAGGCTCAAGGCTCGGGTGGCTATGGCATGTTGATCGGGCCAAAGTCAAGCCGGGCTGAGATCGAAGCGTTTCGTCGCAAGCTGATCGCCATGCCGGAGGCTTATATAGCCCAGCCGACGCTGGCACTGTCGGTCTGCCCGACACTGGTGGATGAAGGCATTGCGCCGCGACATATCGATCTGCGTCCGTTCGTGCTGAGTAGCCCGACACAGGTACGCACCACGTCTGGTGGCCTGACTCGTGTTGCGCTGAAAGCCGGCTCACTGGTAGTGAATTCGTCACAGGGCGGCGGGATCAAGGATACTTGGGTGATTGATTTTGATGAGGCTGACGGTCATTTGACCACCTCACTTGCATAGGAGTCCGTATATGATTTTACCGATGTCCACTGCATCTCATTTATATTGGTTGGGACGTTATTGGGTGCGCGTCGAGGGCTTGTGTCAGGTCGTCCCCTTTTTTAACGACGATGCTGCCCGTGCCTTTGCCCATGCATTTAGCCTACCGGCATGGAATGCCGAGACCATGAATGCCCTGATCAATGATCCCGAACAATCAGGCTCTTTGCCGTCGAATCTTGAAGCGATCAAGCAGAATATCCAATCGCTACGCGGTGTACTGACGGCGGCGACCTTTGAGGCGTTTCACGAGTTGAGCCGGGGCTATCTCCATCGTACGGTCGATGAAACCTTGCTGCTCCTGCATCATTGTCGCTCAGCGTTTATTGAGGAGACGCCGATGGTGCAGCGTTTCTGCCGTATGGGCGAGGCGATTGAGCGTATCGATATTGCTTTACGGTTGGCGGAGAGTCCAGCAGGTGAGATTCAGGCGCTGGGCGGTATTCTCGATAGCCTGCCGATCGGCTGGCAGCGCCTCAAGGAGCCGATCGTGCATCTGAATCAGCGTTATGACCGTGTGTCTTTCTATGACTTGAGTGATCGCGTGCATGAGTTATTTCGGAATGGACTATGAAACTGCTCGTCAATCACCAGACCATCTATCGTTATGAGCAGCCCGTGCGCCGTAGTGTGCAGTATCTGCGCATGACCCCACGCTCATGGGCGCATCAGAAGGTCCTGAACTGGCAACTATCGGTGCCGGGCAAGACGTTGGAGCAGAAAGACGGCTTTGGTAATATCTGGACCTCGCTGTACATGGATCAGCCGCATCAGGATCTGTTTTTACTGGCGCAGGGTGAGATCGAGATCAGTGATCGGGTCGATGCGGTGGTCGATCATCGGCTGATGCCAGAGATGTTTATGCATCCGACCGACATGACGCAGGTCGATGAGTCGATGCGTGACTTTACGGCGCAATACCTGAAGTCCGATGATCGCAGTAGTCTGATTGCCTTCTCAGAAGCTCTGATTGAGCGGATGCCCTATACCCCGGGCTCGACCGTGGTGACGACCACTGCAAGTGAGGCATTCGCACTCGGACGCGGTGTCTGCCAAGATCATACCCATGTCTTCCTCGCGTGTGTACGGGATCGTGGCTTGGTGGCGCGCTATGTGTCGGGCTATCTTTATACGCCGATATCCAGTCATATGTCGAGTCATGCCTGGCCTGAGGTGTTGATCCAAGGGCACTGGTACTGCTTTGATGTGAGTAATCAGATTTTTACTCCCAGTCAGCATGTGACGGTGGCGATCGGGCGTGATTATCTGGATGCAGCGCCTGCGCGCGGGATGCGACAGGGTGGGGGCAATGAGTCCTTAAATGCGCTGGTACAGGTGACAGCCAACTGATGGTGGGCCGATCTGAGTGATGAGAAAGGTCGCATCCGCGCGACCAATAGACTAAAATAGACGCCTCCGGTTCTGGAGGCGAGTTTTTGTGCGGTGGTGAAAACCTTTTGCGATTTTGGCTTTAATGGGGAGTGCGATGACGTATTGTGTGGCGATGCGCCTGAAAGAAGGACTGATTTTCGTCAGCGATTCACGGACCAATGCAGGAATGGACCATATTGCGACATTCCGCAAGCTGCACCGCTTTGGCGTTCCCGGTGAGCGGATTATCGTGATGCAAACCTCAGGGAACCTTGCAACCTCGCAGGCCGTGATTACTCGCCTGTTTCACTCGATCCAGTCGGATACGGGGATTCATCTGCACAATGTGCCGACCATCTTTGATGCGGCAGCGCTGGTGGGACAATATCTGACCGATGCCATGAAGACCTCATCTTCTCTGCGCGCAGGCTCGGATGATCTGGATTTTTCTAGTTCTTTCCTGATCGGTGGGCAAATCAAGGGACAACCTGCGGAGTTGTATAATGTCTACCCGCAGGGCAACTTTATCGCGGCGACCATCGATACGCCGTATTTTCAGATCGGCGAAAGCAAATACGGCAAGCCCATTCTGGATCGCGCCTTAAGCTATGATTTGCCGCTGGATAAAGCCTTGCGCTGTGCGCTGATCTCGTTTGATTCGACGATCCGCTCCAATCTGTCGGTCGGTACGCCGCTCGATCTCTTGGTCTACCGAAACGACAGCTTTGATTTCCCTGAAGGCCGTCGCCTGACAGATAACGATCCGTATTTTGCCATGATCCGTCAGCAATGGTCGGATACTATGCGCGCGGGCCTTGCTGCACTGCCGCAACCGCCGGATGACTATTGGCGCTAAGATCATTGTGGTGCTCAGCTGATCCGTCATCGGATGGCAAAAAAATAAAAAAGCCTGAGTCAGATCGATTCAGGCTTTTTTACATTACGACTGCGGCCTATCAGCCGCGAAACTGCAGGCGGGTCGCGATGACCGAGGCCAACTCATCGAGGCCCTGTTTCTGCAGTGCAGAGAAGAGCTGAATGGAGAAATCAAGACCGCTGGCTTTGAGTTGTTTCTTCACGTCCTGCAGGGTGTTGCTGGCAGGGCCGCGATTGAGCTTGTCGGCTTTGGTCAGCAGTACATGTACGTAGAGGTTACGCGATTTGGCCCATTGCAGCATCATTTCGTCGAAATGCTTGAGCGGATGGCGGATGTCCATCAGCAGGATCAGACCGGTCAAGCTCTGGCGTTCGATCAGATATTTTTCCAACTCTTTTTGCCAGACCAGTTTCATGGCTTCGGGCACAGCCGCGTAACCATAGCCCGGCAGGTCCACCAGTCTTTGCTCGGCGTTATTCATGCTGAAAAAATTGATCATCTGTGTGCGGCCCGGTGTCTTTGAGGCGCGGGCGAGCTGACGTTGGGCGGTGATGGCATTGATGGCACTCGATTTGCCAGCATTGGAGCGTCCAGCAAAGGCAATCTCAAAGCCCTCATCAGGCGGGCATAAAGCCAGCTTGGGCGCGCTGGTCAGAAACGACGTCTGCCGTAGCCATTGCAAGCATCGTGCAGGGCTGGGTGTCGTCAGATCCGTGATAGCCGGATCAATCGTCAAATCTACGGCAGTCAGGTCAGCGATTGGGCGTGCATCATCATGGACTAAGGTGTCGGTCGCTGAAGATTCTGTCGCTGTAGAAGAGGCGGGCGTGGACATGACAATTCCGGTTCGATCATTTAACCGTCCATTATAAGGTGTTGCACACAAAAAGCGTATCCATCTGTCATGATTGTGCTGTAAATCTGCAGTATAACTTTGCTGGTGGTCAGGATATAATCAGAATCATGTAGCCATGGTGCGTATCTGTTTGATGTTGTTATAAGCTTGAGTAGATGCCGTAACCGTGGTTGAGAGGTGTTTTTTTGGACGTAATTGTGAGGCGAAGTGTATGTTGTCGAGCAAGTCGGTAGGGTGGGTAGTCGGTGTGGTGCTGGGCCTTGCGGCTGGCAGTGCGACGGCAGCAACAGAAGACCTGTATAAGCAGTCCTGTGCGACCTGTCACGGGGCGGGTGTGCTGGGTGCACCTAAGGCTGGGGATCGTGCAGCATGGGAGTCGCGGATGAGAGAGGGGATGCCAACCTTGCTCAAACATGCCAAAGAAGGCTATAAGAATATGCCTGCGCGTGGTCTGTGCGATCGTTGCTCGGATGAGGACTATGCCAATCTGATCCGCTATATGGCGAGTAAATAAGCGCCTACCTATCCTGGGCTAAAAACTCCGCTTGCGGAGTTTTTTTATGTCCCCATCAAGAGATGCAGGGCTACCCGACCATCAGTTTGAGGGTGGGGTACGAATGACATTGGCGGCTGAATCCTTTAAAGTTGCGCCAAGAGATAATCAGAGGAGCTGCGCATGAGCAGACTAAAACCATGGCAGGGTGTTGTGCTTGCCTTTGTGCTGACCCTGCTGCTTGCGGCGCGTTGGGAGCCAATGCTGGATACGGGTACTCAGCAGGGCGATTTCTGGCTAGTATGGCTGTTCTGCATGATGGTATTAACCTTGCCGATGTTGTTGCTGGAGTCGGCACTGGCTAAGCGGACCCAACTGATGCCGCTGCAGGCATTGCCTGCACTGACCCGAGATGCTGATACCAGCCCGCGCTGGCGGGTAGTAGGTTGGATGGGTGTGCTTGCGACTTTATTGGTTGGTGGGAGTCTGGCGGTCGAGGCTGGGATATTGCTGGCGCAGATCGGGCAGGGCGCAAGCAGTCTCAGCAGTATGGTCTGGCTGGTGGTGGCATTGGTTGCGGTCTGGGCCTTGTCTTTTGTTGCGCCCGTGCTGTGGGTGAGTGGGATTGCTTTGGTGGTATTGATAGGCATAGATCTGGTGGCCGGGGCAATGCCGGGCTGGCAGTGGACGGCTTTCTCGCTCGCAGAGTGGTCTGCTGCGGTGGAGTTGGCTTTGCTATGTACCGGATCGGGTTTGGGTTTGTACTGGATATTGAGTGTACGTGAGAGTAAACAAGACGCGCGTGTGCTGATATGGCCGATTCTCATCGCGCAGGTCCTGGCAGGGTTGCTCTATGCTTGGGGAGGGATCGGTGCGGCACTGCTGCCCAATGCCCATCAGGTCGGTGTCATCACCAATAGCCCGGTGGCAGGTAGTGCTCATGTAGCTGTATCTGGCAGTGTTCAGATCTCCACAGTGCTTTATCTGGTGGCGGTATTGACAGGTGCTGCGGCACTTATCCGTCTGCTGCGCGTGCAACTGCGTGGGCGTAGTCTCCCGTTTGCCGTGACCGAGGGCATCCTCTTGGCGGGACTTGCACTATGGCTCTTGCCGGTGCAGAGCTATCTGTCTTTGCTGGCATTGTTGCTGGCACTGGTCACTGCGGCGGTCTATGCGGTCTTTAGCGGTTGGCAGATGAAGACCAGTCATCTGCGCAAAGCTTTGAACTTCGACAATGAGGCGCTGTATAACCTGTGGCGGGTTGCTGTGCGTCTGGTGGTACCGCTTGCGGTACTGGTCGCACTCGTGGGTTTGATCTGGTGAGTACACCGATCACGCTGGCGTGGATGGATGCGGCAGGTATACTGCAGTTCCGTGAGTTTGACGCGACAGGCCTGACGGCGGCACAAATGGTGCGGCAGGTGGGTATCGTGCCGGTGGATGCGCCGTTGCCTGTGATGGGGGTATTCAGCCAGAAGATCGCTGATCCCGAGACGTACACCTTAAGCGCTGGCGAACGGCTTGAGATCTATCAGCCACTGACGCTGAATCCGATGGAGGTGCGGCGTCTGCGGGCGCAGCGTCATCCGGTCGGGCGGCGTAAACCCAGACCCTGACATCCACTTTTGACCTCGCATCACGCTTTAATGTACAGGCATAAAAAAAACATCCCGTTTGGGATGTTTTTTTATGGGATTGCTTAGAGCGGTGCGGCATTCAACTGAGGGTCTTTGCTGACCGGCAGACCGGGCTGATTGACCGGGAAAGTATCCTCACCCGTAATGCTGGTGACCGTACCGCCGTCACTAAACAGAATCACCAGATGCTCACCAGATGCGGGCTTCAGGTTGGCTGAGCGCGCCAGCGTACCGGGGATGTAGCTATAGACATAATCCCAGCGGTTTGGATTGAGCGTATCGGTGATGGACGGTGTGCCCAGCAGGAAACGGACCTGTTGCTGGGTCATACCGACTTTGACTTGTGCGATCTGGCTTTGGGTCAGCGGCGAGCCCTGCGGGATGTCGATCTTATAGACACTGAAAAGTGAGCAGGCTTGGAGCGCAAGACTGACCACAATCAGGCTCAGGGCAGGAATGGCTTTACGCAGCAGGGGTCTTTGCATTTGTCTCACTTCTCGTTGTCGCCCGGGGGACGAAAAATCAGGAACAGCAGTCGCAGGCTATTATAGCGGCCTTGATCGCATTAGAGATGGTTTGTTACCAAGAATGTTGTACTATTCTAGATGTTGTTGAGGGAGATGCGCTAAACTAGGCATAGATTTTTGGTAGCAAATGGTTAACGACTGCTGACAAATATGCAAATTTGCATCATTTTTCGGCACATTAGCAGCATGAGGTCTGTCAGTGATAGTCGTTATCGGGCCGACATAAATGCCGTCAGGACTGACAGAAGCAAACGCTGCACCAAGTTGGCTACCAGAGAACAATCGTGCGGATGATGGATCTTTTATGTCGTTTACCAATCAAGATTTACGCAAAGCCGGGCTCAAGGTCACGTTACCCCGAGTCAAAATTCTGGAATTGCTGGAGAAATCGTCAGAGCATCATTTGAGTGCTGAAGACATCTACAAAACCTTGCTGGAGCAAGGTGAAGATGTCGGTCTTGCGACTGTCTATCGCGTGCTGACGCAGTTTGAGGCTGCGGGCATCATCGAACGCCACCAGTTTGAAAATAACTACTCGGTGTTTGAGATTCTACAGGCTGATCATCATGATCATATCGTCTGTCAGAATTGCGGTCGCGTGGTTGAATTCACCAACCCGGTCATCGAAGCCGAGCAGCATGCAGTGGCAGAGCGTCTGGGTTTTGAGCTGATCGGTCACTCCCTCAATCTCTATGTCCTCTGTGACAGACCAGAGTGTGTTGAGGCCCGTAAGCGTCGTAAATGACGTGGACATTTTGCCTGAATGTGGTTTTTGCAACAGCGCCTGATAGGCGCTGTTCGTTTTTCAACGGTTTGTATTTTAAGACTGCTGATGTGCAGGGTTGATGAGAGCGGTCAGGATGTGATCCGCCCAGATGCCATTGATCCTCAAGTAAGCCTTCGCATAGCCTTCCTGCTCAAATCCCAGTCGCTTCAGCAACGCGGCACTGCGTAGATTTTCTGGTCGATAGTTGGCCATGATGCGATGCAGGTCCGCGTGGTCAAACATCCAGTCTATCGCTGCGGTGAGGGCTTCCTGCATCAGTCCTGCGCCCTGATAGGTATCACTGAGTGCATAGCCCAAATGACAGGCCTGAAACACCCCGCGCACGATATTGCTGAAATTGCAGGTACCGATCAGCGGCTGGACGGTGTGTGCGGATTCGGGTGAATTGAGCAGTAATAACAGATTGAGCGACTGACCGTTCGCCATGGTCTGCTCATACTGACGGATGAGCGCCTGAATCGTCGTGAGCTGGTAAAACTCCGGCGACCGCAAGGGTTCCCATGGTCTCAGGTGCTCGCGGTTATACTGAAAAAAATCCAGTAATGCAGGTGCATCGGCCTGAGAGACCGGACGTATGCAGAGACGTGCGGTGGTCAGGCCTTGCATCGGGAACGGTTGAGCGAGTGGCATTGACATCATACAGCCTCAAGTGAGCAGTGGAGTCGGGCAGATAAACCATCGATTCAGAAAATAAAAAACGCCAGAGCTGGCGTTTTTTATCACGATTACACGGCACAAGACAACGTTATTGCATGTATTGCTCGTTACCCACGATGCCGATCTTGGTCACGCCCAGACGCTGCGCCGAGGCCAGCACTTCAGCGACATACTTAAAGTCGGTCGCACGATTAGGACGTAAGTGCACTTCGTCCTGATCCAGCTCGGTCGAGACACCCTTCAAGTGGCTCTCCAGATCCGTGCGGGTAGTGATCGGTGTACCGTTCCACGAGATCGAACCATTGGCATCGATGTCCACATTGACCACCACCGGCGGGGCCGATGGGGGCGGCGGATCGCCGATCGGATTGTTCATCTTGATCGCATGATTCTGGATTGGAATCGTGACGATCAGCATGATGATCAGCACGAGCATGACGTCGATCAACGGCGTCATGTTCATTTCCATCATTACATCATCTTCGTTCTCTTTCGAGCCGACATTCATACCCATAGTTTAGACTCCTCTACCTTAGCCGCGCGCAGGAGGCTGGGTGATGAAAGCGATCTTGGCAATCCCGGCACGCTGAGTGGTGACGATGACTTTGCCGATGGCTTCATACTTGGTTTCCTGATCGCCACGGATGTGGACTTCAGGTTGCGGCTTCTGCACGGCGGCTTCTTTTAAGCGCGCAAGCAGGGTGGCATTGGTCACGTACTGTTCATTCCAGAACACATCACCGGCTTTGTTCACTGCCAGCGTGATGTTTTCAGGTTTGGTCTTGTACGGATGATCAATTTCTTCCGGCAGTTGGACCTTGATGGTATGGGTCACAACCGGAATCGTGATCAGGAAGATGATCAGCAGCACCAACATCACATCCACAAGTGGCGTGGTGTTGATGGTACCAATCATTTCCTCATCATCATCTTCAGAGAGTTGAGACATCGCCATACTTATTCACCTTTTTTGGCGTTGGAGCTGGTGCTCATCAGGCCGCTGAGCAGGACCGAATGCAGGTCGTCGCTGAATTCACGGATTTCTTCCATGGCGGTCTTGTTGCGACGGACCAGCCAGTTGTAGCCCAGTACGGCAGGAACCGCAACGGCCAGACCGATTGCGGTCATGATCAGCGCCTCACCCACTGGTCCTGCGACTTTATCAATCGAAGCTTGACCGGCAATACCGATCGCAGTCAGCGCGTGATAAATACCCCATACGGTACCGAACAGACCGACGAACGGTGCAGTCGAACCTACGGTTGCCAGGAAGGCCAGACCGTTGTTCAGGCGGCTTTTGACTTTGTCGACAGCACGCTGGATGGACATGGTGATCCAGGTGTTCAGATCGATACGCTCAAGCAAAGCGCCGTCATGATGAACGGTGGACTTGCTGCCCGACTGGGCGATGAAGCGATAGGCACTGGTCGGGGAGAGGGTGTCGATACCGGCTTCAACCGAAGGTGCAGCCCAGAAGGCTTTCTTGGCATCTTTGGACTGGGTGCCGAGTTTGAATTGCTCGTACAGCTTCGTGATGATGATGTACCAGCTACCCATCGACATCAGGACGAGGATGATCAGGGTACCGCGTGCCACGAAGTCACCACCTTTCCACAGGGCATCCAAGCCGTATGGGTTTTTGACGCTTTCCTGAGTAGCAGGTTCTGGTGGAGGCACTGGCGCGCCTGCGGTGCTGCTGGCGGCAGGGGCGCTGCTGTCTACCGCAGCAGAGGCAGGGGCGCTTGCGGCGTCATCGGCGAAAGCCAGTGGGGATACCGCCATGGTACTTGCGATGAGGCCGGCGGCCATCAGTTTGCTTGCGGTTTTAAACAGGTTGGTCATATAGGTTAACTCCAAAATAAAGAATAAGGTTCAATTCAATCAACCGCTCAGCGATCGGCTTGAGTTCGGTAAGTCATAAAACAATACAGAGCTGCCAAATCATTCCGGCAGGGTCCATGCATATTCCAGATAGCCAGCCTCTTCGATAGGTTTGCCATCAAGGGTCGCAGGTTTGAAGGTACATAACTTCAATGCGACTACGGCGGCACGATCAAGATCGCGGAAGCCACTGCTCTTAGCGACTGTTGCCTCTTTGACGCTGCCATCAGGTGCAATCAAAAGCTTCAATCGTGTAACACCTTGTTCCTCTTCCTGCAGCGCTTGGGCTGGGTACTCAGGTTTGGAGCATCCAGTCATCGAACTAGTCGATACACCTTTATGTACCGAAGGCGCAGGTTCTTGCACTGGCGCTGGAGGAGCTGGAGGTGGGGGCGTCGCTTGCGTCTGCATTGGTGGAGGAGGCGTTGCAACCTTGACCTCTGTTTTTGGCACAAACGGCGGTGGCACCACTGGCGGAGGTGGCGTCACTGGTTTCTCCACCATCTTGGGCGGCTCGATTTTTTTCGGCGGCGGAGGTGGCGGTGGTGGAATGTACTGCTTGATGATCTTGGTCTCAACGGGCTGTTGCACGATGTCAACTACCTTGCGGGCTAACCCGTTGATCAATGCATAAATCAGAATGATATGCAGTAGGATCACTATGCCTATACCCACGTAGTTTCTGGGAGGAGTGCCCCCGTCCTGCGTGAAATTCATGCTAGATTGACCTCCAGTGCTCTATTTTGGCGGACCCTCGCAATCACATTGCTCAGGAGTGGTGCCAAGCGTCGGGCATAACACGTATTAATGAAAAAAGGATCAAAAATCTGATCCCTGTTGGGGCAAAGCCATGAACCGTGCCCGCACCCTAAAGTAGCAATATTTGTGCCTAATGATTGTATGAATTTAAACATCAGGTCAAAAATCACAATTTCAGATAAGCAAACTGATGCTGGGTATATCCGTTTTAGCTTCTAAAAAATTGCACTATATATAATGTAGATTGATATAGGCTATACAAACTAAAACAAATAATCAATTGATAATCATTATCAATTAAGAGGGCTCACGTAAATTTAACCTTCTCCAGAAGAGAAACGGCCTTGCAAGCACAAGTCTTGCAAGGGCCATGTAGGACATTAGTCAGTGGGTACTGAGCATCAGAAGAACTTATAGCCTGCACGCAGGAAGAACACACGACCCAGTGGATCGCTGTAGGTTGGGTTGTAACCGAGCTGGAAGTTTCCGAGGAAGTTCGTGGCTGGTGGGTTACGGTTAAACACGTTCTTGATACCGGCAGTCAGGGTCAGGTTCTTGATACCTGTATAGGTTTCTGACAGGTTGAAGATCGAGTACGAAGGTACGGTATGGTTCAGATAAGCCGGATCGACGTTCTGTGGGTTGTTGTCATCTTTGTAGGCAGATTCATACTGATATTGGAACAACGTACCGAAGTCGTGGAATTTCCAGTTCAGACCAGCGGTATGGCGCCAGCGGAAGATGGTACCACCAGCAGTCGAAGGAGGGCTCGACTCGGAGAATACACCAGCGTTGTCGATCCAGCCGCCACCTTCTTCCGTCTGGAATTTATAGGTGTTGACATAAGTCCCGTTCAGCTCGAAGTTGAAGGTGCCCAGATCGGCTGTCGGAATGCGCCAGTTGAAGTCCAGATCCAGACCGGAGGTCTTGATACCGCCAAGGTTGGCGTTGGTATCAATGACGTAGTCCAGCGAACCATCGGCTTTACGGACGAACAGGTTGGCGTATTTCACAGGATCATTAAAGATATCGCCTTCACCCAACACACCAATCACATGTTTCATGGTGATGTTGTAGTAGTCAGCAGAGAGCGAGACGTTCTCGACTGGCTGAATCACAACACCGAAGTCATAGTTACGCGAAGTTTCTGGTTTCAGATCTTTGTTACCACCCAGTTGTTTATAGAACTGGGTCTGACAGTCACGTACGGAGTTGCCACCTGGTCCAAGAGCGCCATTCGGACCATTCGGACACAGTACTGGATCGTTGTAGCTGCCGGATGTGTAGGTCTTGGCTGCTGGATCGTTCATTTCGTACAGGCTTGGTGCGCGGAAGCCAGTGGTATACGCGCCACGGAACACGACCTGTTCAAACGGCTGCCAGCGGAAGTTGAAGCGAGGATTGGTGGTGCCACCGAAGTCACTATAGTAGTCATAACGCAGGGCCAGACCGACTTCCAGATTCTTGATGACGGGTACTTTCAGCTCGGAGAAAATCGCCGAAACGTTACGGCTACCGTGGGCATCTGCACCATACTGGACGCCAAGGCTTTCTGAGTATTGTGCAATGGGGTCTACCTTATAGCTGGCGTCTTCATGACGGAAGGATGTACCAACTGCAAAGCCAACATCACCCGCAGGCAAAGTGAAGAGGTCTGGGCGACTGATCTTGAAGTCTGCGTTGGTGGTATTGATTTTGGCCTGTTCGTAAGGACCTTCTAGTCCCAATGTGGCGGGTACTCCTGCATCAGCAGGAGCTTGAGTGCCAAATGGGTTCAAAGTGCCGTTATTGATAGCCGCTTGAGCCTGCGAATCGTTGATGTAGCCAGCCAGAATTCGATCTTCAGCAAAACTTTGGGTATAAGAGAGACCCGCGTTGTAGTCCCATTTGTTCCACCAAGTACCGTCAGCACTCAGCAGGATTCGGTCTTGAGTGCTTAGTGTGTCATTGACACGGCCACCTAATGGTACAGAGCGGTAGTTAATCCAGGTCGGATTGGTAGGGTCGCTACCATAAACGTTGGGCACAGCGGGAGTAATGCCATTGCCCGGGAAGTATTTGCTGGTCGAAGGCATGGTATATGTACCGCCTTCATTGATCCCGGCCATAACGTCAGGTGCAACATCGGTGCGGATATCGCTCAGCGAATGCAGATACTCGATTCCGAGGTTATTGTTGTCATCCAGTTTTACTGTGCCATGACCAAAGAATGCAAAGTTGTAGACTTTGGGTACAATGCCGACATCCGCAGCATAGTTGTAGCGGCAGGTGCCATTGCTGGCTGGGTTTGAGTTGGGTACTTTCGCACAATTACTCGCGTAGGGATTGCCTAATCCATTGGTCACTGGGTCATAGATATTGGCTGGGAATGAGGTACCACTGCTCTGATTCAGTCCGACATTCGGCAGTATCCCGCCCTGACTTGTAAAGCCACGATCAGAGGCTTTGACACCCAGATCACTCTGATAATCCAAGACGCCGAAGAAGTTATAACCATCTTTTTCTAGATCACCAAAGCCGCCTGTGACATTCAGACTTCCAGTCTGGCCGCCGCCACTGTGCTGTGGGTCGCTACCTTCAGCAGAGACTACAAGGCCCTTGTACGAGCGCTTAGTGATAAAGTTGATGACGCCTGCGATCGCGTCAGTACCATACACGGCCGAGGCACCAGCATGTAGGACTTCGATGTGATCTAGCGCATCCAGTGGGATGATGCTGAGGTCCACAGATGAGCCGTCAAAGGCACTGTTGGCCACGCGGCGACCGTTCAAGAGAACCAGAGTCTTGTTGGCACCCAGACCACGCAGGTCAGCGGTTGGACCGGAGGTTTTGGATGCGCCGACGTTATTGGAGGAGGAGAACGATGTCTGATTGGCGGCGATGGCTGCTACAGCCTCTTCTGCCGTGGTGATACCGGCCTTGGCCAGATCCGCAGTCTTGATGATGGTGATCGGGGAGGCACTTTGTGCGGCAGTTCCTTTGATCGAAGATCCAGTGACTTCCACACGCTGTACCGGTGCGTCATCTGCATGAGCGGCGGTCATTCCCAGACCTGCGCTCATACCGATTGACATGCTTCCTGCAAAAATCAATCGCAGGGAGTGCGCGAGCTTGCTCTCTTTCATCATAGTGTAACCTCTTTGTAGTAGTCGAGTAACGGTTAGCAACATCTGTGCCATTTTTTATCAATTGTGAAAAATGCAAATTATTTCTCGTTTTTATACTTTTATACTTTTGGTTAAATTATTTTTATAATGTGTGGTGATCGTTTTTAGATCGGTTGATGTTCCATAATGGAGCTTTTGGTAAAAAATAGAATATTCATTCCATTAAAATAATCAGTAATTTCCTCAATCTGTGTCATCTAGATGACACATTGTGGCGTTCTGGAAAGCGCAATAAATGCTGAATTTCTGTTATCCTGTCCAACAAATCGCACACTGAAACTGACACAAAATGTCTCATTTAGTCAATTTATGTCAGTTTTGGACAATAATTTTGTATTGAGCTGGTTCGATTTGGTGCAAAATGAATTGGCATAAAACTCGCATTGCTTCGGCCTGATATGGTTTCTGGTGGGGCTCACAATGGATGAGTTTCGCTAAGGAAGGAGAAAGATATTGGATTCACGTTTAGCACGTGGGTGTTTTAATATTATTAATAGCTTACGTGAATGTACAAGGGTAGGGATGTCCTTCACATTTGCTATAGCTATGACAACACCTACGCTCATTTCAACACCAGTCTGGGCTGCACCCAGCTTGCCTGTTACATCCCCGGCAGACCCGCATAAAGTCCTGCGTTACGTCTTTATCACACTTGAGACCGGTTATGACCCGGCAGTCATCAATGACTTGTATTCATCGCATGTGATCTACGCGATCTTTGATTCGCTGTATACCTATGATTATCTGGCGCGGCCTGCCAAGCTGATCCCGCGTGCTGCCGAGGCTTTGCCTGAAATCAGCCCGGATGGTAAGACTTACACTATCCACCTGAAAAAAGGCATTTATTTTACGCCTGATCCTGCTTTTGGCGGTAAGCGCCATGAGCTGACGATGGCGGATTTTGTCTATTCCTTTGAACGTCTTCTGGACCCACGTATTCACTCGCCAAATGGCTGGCTGTTTGACGGCAAGATTGTGGGTATGGATGCACGAGTGGAGGAGGCCAAGAAGACCGGCAAATTTGACTATGATCGTCCAGTCGAAGGTTTTGAGATCGTCGATCCTTACACGCTCAAGATTCATCTGACCAAGCCAGATTTCAACCTCACCATGATGCTGGCCCATCAGCCCGCGTCTGCGGTTGCACGCCAAGTGATCGAGAAGTACCAGAACGATCAAGGCTGGGTGATGAGTCACCCGGTCGGCTCAGGGCCTTATCAGCTTGAGTCGTGGGTGCCGGGTTCGCGCACGGTGCTGGTCGCCAATCCCCAGTATCGTGGCTATGTCTGGGATTTTCAGGCGGGGAGTGACCCTGAAGATCAGGCCATCGTCGCCAAGATGAAAGGCAAGCACATGCCGCAGATCGGTCGCATCGAGATCAGCGACATGCCCGAAGATCAGTCGCGCTGGCTGGCGTTCCAGAATGACGAAGTGGATATGTTTCAGCTCGAAGGCCCGCTGGTGCCACGTGCGCTGTCGCATGGCAAATTGAAGCCTGAGCTTGCGGAGAAAGGGATTCAGTTATCACGCTTTGTTGATCCTGAGCAGAGTTCTTACTACTGGAATATGCTGGACCCGGTGCTGGGTGGTTTCGCTAAGGACAAGATCGCGCTGCGCCGTGCCATCGCCATGGCGCATGATGTCAAAGAAGAGATTCAGGTGGTGTGGAATGGTGATGCGGTTGAGCTGCAATATCCGATCCCGCCCGGTGTAGTGGGCTATGACCCGAACTATCGCAGCAGTATCCAGTTTGATCCTGCGGCAGCCAATCTGCTCTTGGACCGCTATGGCTACAAGATCGGTCCTGATGGTTTCCGCAAGCAGCCCAACGGCAAGCCGCTGGTGATTCATTACGCAGCGCGTAGTGGCTCAAACAGTGTCGAGCAGGCCGAGATGTGGAAGAAAACCTACGACCGTATCCATATCCAGATGATCGCCGACATCATGCCATTCCCGGATCTTCTGAAGGCCGAGAAGCAGTGCAAGATCCAGACGCGGACTAATCCGTGGTTTGCCGACTATCCAGATGGCGACAACTTTATGCAGCTCTTCTACGGGCCGAATACTTACAGCACCAATAACGGCTGCTCGACGATTCCTGCATATGACCGTCTGTATGAAGAGAGCCAGCACATGCCGGCGGGTCCAGAGCGAGATGCTCTCTACCATAAGATGTCACGTATCCTCGAGGTCTATATGCCATACCGTATGGGATATGCTCGCTATCGCAATATCCTCTCTCAGCCGCGCGTGATCGGGTTTAAGAAGCATCCCGTGATACCGGCGGAGTGGGAGTATTTTGATATTGAGCCACGCAGCAAATAAATGAATGAAGACAGTCTGTTGCAAGCTTGAGATAAGTATTGCAACGGGCACTCTAGCGGCGCCATTCTTCGGGATGCGTCAGTGACTCGATCAAGCGCTGTAACCATCACGATTCAGGGATTTGGATCTCAAGGTTGCAGGCGCTGTGTAAGGAATAACCATGACGGTTTATATTTTACGTCGATTATGGCAGATGATCCCGACCATGCTCGGGGTGATCATCCTGATCTTCTTTTTGTTTAACTGGGTGGGCGGAGATCCGGCCTATATCCTTGCGGGCAAAATCTCAAGCCCGGAAATCATCGCCAATATTCGGCGGCAGCTCGGTACAGATCAGCCGTACTATGTGCAGTTGTGGATATTTATCAAGCAAGTCATCACGTTTAACTTCGGCGTCAGCTGGAGTACGGGTGAGTCGGTGGCGCAGGTGATCCTGACCCGCATCGGGCCATCACTGACCATCCTGATCCCGCTCACCATCCTGCAGACGCTGATCTCCGTTGCGCTGGCACTGGTGGTCGCGGTCAAGCGTGGCACACTCACGGATCGCGTGGTGATGATCGCCTGTACCGTAGGCATGTCGATCAGCATTCTGGTCTATATCATTCTGTTTCAGTACTGGTTTGCCTATAAGTGGAGCATCTTCCCCGTGCAGGGCTGGGGCGATAATCTCGGTATTAACTTGTTTCACTATTCACTCTTGCCCATCCTGATCATGCTGGTGGTGAGTATTGCGCCGTGTCTGCGTTTGTATCGCACCTTTATTTTGGACGAGATCCATCAGGATTATGTACGCACCGCGCGTGCCAAAGGCGTCGGTGAGCAACGCATCCTCTGGGTGCATGTGCTGCGCAATGCTGCCATCCCGATCATCACTGATGTGATGTCCAATCTACCGACCTTGCTTGTCAGCGCTTTCCTGATCGAGAATTTCTTTGGGATTCCCGGTATTGGCCGTGAGGTGATTCTGGCTGTCGAGCGCAGCGATTTCCCGGTGATCAAGGCCGTGACGGTCTATGTGGCGTTTGCGACCATGATCTTTAACCTGTTGACCGACTTGCTCTATAGCGCAGTCGATCCACGCGTACAGCTCAAGTAAGGGGGACGATCATGAGTACTCTATCGACGACTCCCGCATCTCTTGCACACACTGCGTCCGTCAGATCGCATAGCCTGTGGGCTTTGGCCTGGCGTCGCCTGCGTGCCGACCGGGTTGCCATGCTGTCGCTTGCGGTGGTGGTGGCCTTCCTCATCATGCTGCTGCTGTCTGCGACTGGCGTGATTGCCAAGCACTGGAATGATGACGTCGGCGTCAACTATGCGCCACCTACTTTGATTGGACCGGACACCGAGGATGACGTTGCCGCGTCACAGGCTGCCGCTGCAAAAGACACGACACCGATTGACTATTATGGCGTGACCGATCCGCTCGCAGCCGATATGACCGCGATTCATACCGAATTGGCCAAGTCCAGCGTGGAGAAAACCCGCGTGCGTCAGACCACGCTGCCCTTTGGTGCCGATAAGTGGGGGCGTGACATCATTCAGAAAACCATCAAAGGCTCTGAGACATCCATCACCGTGGGTCTGGTGGCGGCACTGTTGTCCGTCATTCTGGGGACTTTGCTCGGTGCCGTGTCGGGCTATTTCGGTGGCTGGATCGATGATGCGCTGAACTGGTTTTATAGCATTTTTACCTCGATTCCTTATCTGTTGTTGATTTTGGCTGTTGCGGCGGTGCTGCAGCAGAAGGGCATCCTGTCGATCGTGCTGATTCTGTCGCTCACCGGCTGGACGGGCACGTATCGCCTGATCCGCGCCGAATACATGAAGCACAAAGCCCGCGAATACGTGCTGGCTGCCGATGCCATCGGTGCCAGCCATATGCGCAAGATGTTTGTGCATATCTTCCCCAATGTCAGTCATGTGGCACTGGTGCAGATGTCGCTCATGGTGGTGAATTTCATCAAATCCGAAGTGATCCTGAGTTTCTTGGGTTTTGGGGTGCCGATCGGTGTGGTGTCGTGGGGCAGTATGCTCAATGAAGCCAAGAACGAGCTGATCCTGGGCCATTGGTGGCAGATGATGGCAGCGAGTGTGGCGATGGCAGTCTTGGTCACGGCGTTCTCGCTGTTTACCGACGCCTTGCGCGATGCGCTTGATCCGAAACTGAAATCCTGATGGGCTGATAAGAGAAGGAATAAATCATGAGTGATCTAGACGTCATGACGCCCATTGTGATCCCTGAGGATGACTCGGCACAGGGCGAGGCGCGACTGAGCCGGATTAACGATGCTACGGGTGAGTTGCACCCCTTGCTGCGCGTGCAGAACCTGCGCGTGAGCTTCCGTTCCGACAAGACCACCTGGGTCCAGACGGTCAAGGGTGTCAGTTTTGATATCCCCTATAACACCACCGTCGCACTGGTGGGTGAGTCGGGTAGTGGTAAATCAGTCAGCTCGCTAGCCGTCATGGGCCTTTTGCCTGAGCAGACTTCGCGTATCGATGCTGCCAGTGTGCTTGAGTTTGAGGGCAAGGATCTGCTCGCGATGTCGATGCATGAGCGGCGGATGATGTGCGGTAAAGACATTGCGATGATTTTTCAGGAACCGATGACCTCGCTTAATCCAGTGTTTACCGTCGGTACCCAGATCGGTGAAGTGCTGCGTATCCATATGAATATGAATGCCAAGCAGGCACGCGAGCGCACGCTGGAGCTACTCAAGGAAGTCGGTATCCCGTCGCCCGAAACCAAGATTGATGCCTATCCGAGCCAGATGTCGGGGGGACAGCAGCAGCGGGTGATGATCGCCATGGCGATTGCCTGTGAGCCTAAGCTCTTGATCGCCGACGAGCCGACCACGGCGCTGGATGTGACGATCCAGAAGCAGATCGTTGATCTGATCGAGGCGTTACGCGTTAAACGCCGGATGTCGGTGCTCTTCATCACCCACGATCTGGCGCTGGTGGGTGAGATCGCTGATCAGGTGGTAGTGATGCGCCATGGTGTGATCCGTGAGGATGGCTTTGCCGATCAGGTGCTGCATTATCCGCAGGATGCTTACACGCAGGCGCTGTTGCGCTGCCGTCCGAGTCTGGATAGCCGTCCCATGCGTCTGCCGGTGATCAGTGATTTTCTCAACGCCGATGGCACAGCCAAGCCGCATGACGAGACACAGGGCATTATCCGGCCACCCGAGCGCACGCGCGGCCTGACGGGCGATGAAAAAATCATTCTCGATGTGCGTAATCTCTCCAAGAGCTTCTATCTCCGTGATGGCTTCTTTAGCAAAAAAGAATTCAAAGCGGTGCAGGATGTGTCCTTTAAACTCGCCAAAGGCAAGACGCTCGGCATCGTCGGTGAGTCCGGCTCGGGCAAGAGTACACTGGGCCTCACCCTGATGCGGCTGCATCAGGCGACGGCTGGTCAGGCGCTCTTTGAGGGGCAGGACATTCTCGCCATGTCGAATCAGGAATTCATGGCCTATAAGCGCCGTATCCAGATCATCTTCCAGAATCCCTATGCGTCCCTCAATCCGCGCTTCACCGTTGGGCAGATCCTGCTCGAGCCGATGCAGTTGCATGGAATTGGGCGCAATGACGAGCGGCGTACCGAGCTTGCCATGCAGCTCTTGGAGCGGGTGGGGCTGCCGACGGCGGCGTTCTACCGTTATCCGCATGAGTTCTCGGGTGGTCAGCGTCAGCGTATCGCCATTGCGCGCTGTCTGACCCTGCAGCCGGAGATCCTGATCTGTGATGAGTCGGTGTCGGCGCTGGATGTGTCGGTACAGGCGCAGGTCTTGAATCTCCTACAGGATCTGCAGGATGAGTTTGGCTTGAGCTATCTCTTCATCTCGCACGATCTGTCGGTGGTGAAATACATCGCCGATCAGGTGCTGGTGATGAATCATGGCGTGATGGTGGAGCTGGCCAACTCCGACGAGCTGTATCGTCATCCGCAGCATCCGTACACGCAGAAGCTCTTAAGCGCGATCCCGAAAGGCGTGCATTGATGCAGCTTACGACCGCGCGTCTCCTGATCCGTGAGATGACAGTCGATGATGCGGCGTTCATCTTGCAACTCATGACCGAGCCGGGCTGGTTGCAGTTTATTGGCAATTGCACGGTGCATACGCTGGATGACGCCGTGTGCCATATCCAGACGCGGTTGAGCAATACGCTAGGGTTGGGCTTTCGGGTGGTGATGCTGCCTGACGGTACACCTATCGGGATCTGTGGGCTGATCCAGCGGGATTATCTCGATCATGTCGATCTGGGCTATGCCTTCCTCGAGGCTTACTGGCATCAGGGCTATGCGATCGAGGCGGCTGCGGCGATGCGCGACTATGCGCTGCATACGCGCGGCTTTAAGCAACTCTGTGCCATCACGGATCTGGGCAATGCGGCTTCCATCCGGGTGCTGGAGAGACTTGGCTTTTGCTATGTGCGTGATGTGGTCACGCCTAAGGATGGCAAAGTGCTGAAGTTATTCAGGCTGGATAAATGCGGGCTTTAGAGTGGTCTGGTATTTCGCACCTGATGTTTTTCCAGTCACATAGGACACCTGTCCGTCGGGCGAGATTTTTTTGATCTGTGTCGTGTCCACGACAAAGACATTGCCACTGGCATCGACGGTTAGGTGATCCGGGTGATTGAAGCGGGCTTGTCTTGCTGGCCCGACACGATTTCCCATACGACCGGCTTGGCCTGCCAGTGTAGACACCGTACCCGTAGGACTGATCTTGCGAACGACACCGCTTTCTGCTTCTGCAAGATAGAGATTGTCTGCACTATCGATTGTCAGGCTGTCGGGATAATTCAATAGCGCTGTCACTCCGTCCTGATAGCCGACCTTACCGCTTTGCCCTGCAAAAATACTGGCATGATGCTGCGTATCGATTTTCCAGATTACATTGTTCTTATTGTCCACTACAAAGAGATTGCCCGAGTGGTCGATAGCAATACCACGCATGCGGGTGACATAGGTCGTTGGTGCTTTGGCAGATGCTACACTATCGAGTTGTGTAAACTCTCCAGTGGTTGCATCGTAAGATTTGTAGGGCTTGTTTGTTGGGCCGTAGACCGTCGTGACATCGCCATTCGCGTCGATCTTTTTGATTAATCCCCATTCTTCATTGACGATATAGAAATTGCCCGCCTGATCTATCGTCATCGCATCAATCTGTCCTGGTCGTGCAGTATGACGGTCACCGTCTTGTGGTGCAAGAAAGATGGGTGTTCCGTCCTCTTGCTGACGAGGTTTGGCATCCGGTTTCAATGTGCCTGCGACGGTCTTTACATCTCCATTCATGTTGATCTGTCGGATAGTGTCATATTCTGAGATATACAAAACGTGATCAACAGGTGAGTATGTCACATTCATAGGCAGTATAAATCGCGCATCTTCACCTTGCCCGTCGCGAGGGAGTGCAGGTTTATAAATTTTCCCGTCGCTCTGCGATTGGTTTTCCCAGCCAGCCAATGTCTGGATATTGCCCTCAGATGATACTTTGCGAATGGTTTCTCCATCGGTCACATAAAGATTGCCATCAGAATCGTGTGTTATCCCGTTAATGTAGGTAAGGCGGGCGACGATGCGTTCGCCATCACATGTCTTGGCCAGAGGAAAAAAGCTGGACAACATGCTTAACTCACAGTCCACATGCAGATCACGTACGGCCTCTTTACCAGCAGTTTTCTCGCCATACTGGGCGGGCTGTGTGCAGGCCGTGAGTAAGCCAAGCAGCAGACATGAAGTGAGCTTGAGCCGATTCCTTAGAGGCATATTTATTCCTGATGATACGGTCGCGTCGCGGGTGTCTGTGTCAGGAACCTTACCATAGGTCAGTGCTTGGATAAAACATATACAAATCAAAAAAGCCCGCATCATCTGCGGGCTTTCTTTATGTCAGGCGATCAGGCCGAGACCGGATGCTTCATCTTGTGATAGAGGAAGTCCAGCACTTGCGAGCGCAGGTCATGGTAACGGGCATTATGTGCCAGCGCCAGACGGTCGCGCGGATGAGGCAGGTCCACTTCCAATATTTCGCCGATGGTCGCCGCCGGACCATTGGTCATCATTACGATGCGATCCGACAGCAGTACCGCCTCATCCACATCATGCGTCACCATCACCACCGTGGCTTGGGTCTTCTGCACGATGCCGATCAGCTCATCCTGCAGGTGAGCGCGGGTCAGGGCATCGAGCGCACCGAAGGGCTCATCCAACAGCAGTACCTGCGGCTCCATCGACAGTGCACGGGCGATGCCGACGCGCTGCTTCATACCGCCCGAGATTTCGCTCGGATACTTGTGCATGGCATGGCTTAAGCCGACCATTTTTAACGCTGCTTCGGTACGGGCTTTCAGTGCGTCTTTCGCTTCCTTGGCGCCAAACACGCGCTCGACGGCGAGATAGACATTGTCAAAGCAGGTCAGCCATGGCAGGAGGGAGTGGTTCTGGAACACCACGGCACGCTCGGGGGCCGGCCCCGCGATCTCGCGGCCATTGCAGATCAACGCCCCGGCAGTCGGCAGGGTGAGGCCAGCGATCAGATTGAGCAGGGTAGACTTACCACAGCCGGAATGCCCGATCAGCGAGACAAATTCACCCTTGTGGATCTTGAGATTGATGTCGCGCAGGGCCTCAAAAGTGCCTTTCTTGGTCTTGAAGCTCATGCCGACCTGCTCAATCGAGACATAGGCGGGCATCGAGAATGGCTGGGCTGTGATGGGGTTTAAGGCTGCGGTGCTTGCGGTTGCGAGTTCGTTCATGATGTAGCCTCCCCATGGGAAAACAGTTTAGTGACCTGTATCAGCAGTTGTTCGATGATCAGCCCCAGTATCCCGACGACAAAGATGCCGACAATGATGTGGGCGTATTGCGAGTTCTGGTATTCATCCCAGACCCAGAAGCCGATGCCTTTACCGCCACTGACCATCTCGGCGGCTACGATCACCAGCCACGCCACACCGACCGACAGACGGATACCGGTGAGCAGATAGGGCAGAGAAGCAGGCAGGAGGATTTTGGTAAAGACCTTCCATTCCGATAGTTGTAGTACGCGGGCGATATTGAGGTAGTCCTGCGGAATCTGCGAGACGCCTGCCGAGGTATTCAGGATGATCGGCCAGATACTGGAGATAAAAATAACCCAGACCGACGCGGGATTGGCCGCCTGAAACACCACCATACCAATCGGCAGCCATGCCAGCGGCGAGACTGGACGCAGGATGGAGATGATCGGAGCAAACATGCCATGCACAAACTTCACCCGCCCGATGATGAAACCGAGCGGAATCCCAATCAGTGCCGCCAGACCAAAGCCGGTGCCGACACGTCCGAGGGATGAGAGGATATTCCAGCCGATGCCTTGATCATTTTCGCTCTCGATATAGAAGGGGTGGGCAAACAGTTCGGCGGCGGATTGTGCGGTCACCCACGGGCTGGGCAAGGTGGGCCGATAGTGACTCAGCATCGTCCAGCCAAGTAAGAACAGCGCAATGCCGACGAGCGGCGGAAAGGTCGCTCGGATCAGCGTCTTGATCAGGTTTTTGATTTGGCTGCCCAGTACATGTGGCTGCGAAGGTCGCGCTTGCGACGTTTCGGTTGCCTGTGTCAGTTTGAGGTCGCGGGTCTCGACAGGGTCCAGCGTGGCGGGCTTGACCGTCTCTAACGCTGCCGTATCCATATTCAGGGTATTTGCATCGTTACTCATGATGTCATCACTCATCGCGGTTTAGGGTGGCTCCTTGAGTACCCAAGGGTACGCAAGGAGGTGCGTTTTCAATCCATTCATCAGGCCTTGATGGCAAAGCTTGCGGCATAGGCTGCGGGATTGGAGCCATCCCAGATCTTGCCGTCCATCAGTTTGCTTGAGCGCATCGGGCTGGCAGGTACGGGGACCTTGACCTGAGATGCGGCTTGTTTGTAGAGGTCGATTTGGTTGATCTGTTTGGCGATGCCCAGATAGTCCACGTCGGTCTTCATCAGGCCCCAGCGCTTGTGCTGGGTCATGAACCACATGCCGTCGGACAGGAAGGGGAAAGTCACCTTGCCGTCGTCGAAGAATTTCATGTTGTTCGGATCGGTCCACTGACGGCCTGCACCGTTGTCGTAGTGGCCCATGAAGCGGCCGACGATGGTGTCGGTCGGGCAGTTGACATAGGATTTCTGCGAGATGATCGCAGCGACACTGGCGCGGTTCTTGAAGTCATCTAAGTAGCGCGAGGCTTCCAGCACCGCCATAAGCAGGGCGCGGGCGGTGTTGGGATTTTTTTCGACAAAGGCACGGGTACAGCCCAAGACTTTCTCGGGGTGATTGGTCCAGATTTCCTGTGTGGTGGTGGTGGTAAAGCCGATGCCGAGCTCAATGGCACGTGCGCCCCACGGCTCGCCAACACAGAAGCCGTCGGTGGTGCCGACCTGCATGTTGCTGACCATCTGCGGTGGTGGCACGGTGATGTTCTTGACATCCTTCATGGGGTTTACGCCATTGGCCGCCAGCCAGTAGTTGAGCCACATGGCATGGGTCCCGGTCGGATAGGTCTGGGCGAAGGTTAAGGATTTGCCGGAGGCGATATACTTTTTCAGACCGGCACCATTGACCACACCCGCCGAGATCAGTTTGTTGGCCATGGTGATGGCCTGACCGTTGTGATTGATGCCCATGAGCACCGCCATCGGGGTCTGGGTTGCGCCGACGCCGTTATTGACGGCATAGATCAGGCCGTAGAGCACATGGGAAGCATCCAGCTCACCGCTGATGAGCTTGTCGCGCACACCCGCCCACGAGGCTTCTTTGGATAGCTCGATCGTGATACCATATTTCTTGTCGAGGCCGAGCTTGGATGCCATGACCACGGATGCGCAGTCGGTGAGCGGAATGAAGCCGACTTTGACCACAGGTTTCTCTGGTGCATCTGATCCCGCCGCATAAGCAGCCGAGGACGGCAGGATCAATAATCCGCTGCTGCCCACGCCGACAGCGCCCGCTGCCAGAAGGGAGTGTTTGATGAAGTCGCGGCGGTTGTGCTGTGTGCCGGATTTGACCTCGGGATCATCTGACACGAGGGTGGCATGGTCGCGGTGATGGTTCAGTTCTGTTTTCATCGTGTTCCCCCATTCTGGTTGCAGTCGTTAAGGCGTTGATCTGAAAATCGAGACAAAAAAAGTCCATACCGTCTTTGCAGTATGGACGCCGTTGTCCGGAACCTTCTGTTTACAGGGTTTTGATATGCGCCATGGATCGGGTCGCAATCCTTCAGATGAGAGACATGTTGTAAGCCTTCAAGGCAGGCATACGTCTCGTGGCTTCAGGCTTAATCTCACGGGCCTGTAAACCTAATCTGTTAAGCATCCACCATTGGATGTCTGTACCCTGAATTAGCAGGAAGCGTGCCAAGATAAAAATAAAAAATAAAACTTTGATTTATATTGATATTTTAAGATTTATTTCTCGGTCATAACGGATTTGTGGTGAATGTGCATGCTTTATGCACGTCTCTTTATCATGCCTGCGTGGCAGTACGTGATCCAAAATGGGGGCTGATCATGATGCGTGGTCATTTGTTGTGCAGAACGTCGGCCGTTCATTTGACTGCGATACACTGTGGTCATGATGACGTATTTGCCCTGCCTCTTTGCTCCCATCTCCTTAACCTGATAGCTCAAGGTCCCCAATAATGACTGAATCCCCAAAACCAGCTCTAGATGCGACGCCCTTGAATGCCACGCACTTTTTGATCGCATCCAAGCAGATGGAGATTCACAATCTGGAGTATTTCATCAGCATGGGGCAGTTGGTTGTGATGGTCAGTGATCTGATCCATGCTTTGCAGCGCGAGCGTGGTGCGTCCAATCTCTACTTGGGTGCACAGGGGGAGCATTTTGGTGACATACTTAAGGAGTTCATCACTTCATCTGATTTGCAGATTCGCGCTTTTGATGCCACTCTGAGAGATATTTATCCAGAAATGATGAAGCAAACCGGCAATAGTCGGTTGCTCAACCGGATTGCCTATGCGCTGCAACTTCTGGCTAATCTACCCCAGTTTCGTGATAACGTGCTGACCCAGCGTATTGCGACACAGGATGCGATACAGGGCTATAGCGAGACCGTGAGTGGCCTGCTGACGATCATCTTTGAGACCGCCGATGCCGCAGCTGATCCGACCATTGCCCGTGTGCTGGTGGCCTTGTTCAACCTCATGCATGGCAAAGAGTTGACGGGACAGGAACGGGCGCTGGGCTCGGGAGGCTTTGCCTCCGGGCATTTTACCGCCGATCAACGCGAGCGGCTGCAATACCTGATTGAGGCTGAGGCGCGTTGCTTTGAATGGTTCTGCGAGTTTACTGATCCTAAGTCAATGCAGCTCTGGCAGCATTATGCTGATTCGCCTTGTCTGGTCGAGATTGAGCGCCTGCGCTGTATCGCGCTCTCTGAACAGTCGCAATCGATGAGTACAACCTTCGGTGATCAATGGTTTCAACTTCTAACGCGGCGTATTGATGATCTTAAAATGGTCGAGCTGGGGGTCGTGACTTATCTGCAGCGCCTGTGTGTGCAGCAGGTAAATGCAGCGCGGTATTTTCTGACTGAGCATCAGGATCTCCTGTATGCCTACCCTGAGCATCCGGATGATACTTTTGTGGTGCTGCTGAGTCCTGCTGAAACACAGAAAGCTGGGATCGACACCGATCATGAATATCCCCACCCCGAAGGCATGGGCAAACGATTGGGCCGCTCGATATTCCAATTGGTGCAGGATCAGGCGGCGAGCCTGCAACATATGCAAGAGGAACTGACTGCTGCACGGGCGGCACTAGAGGATCGCAAGCTGCAGGAGCGAGCCAAAGCTTTGCTGATGAAGCATCGTAAACTCACCGAGGACCAAGCCCATAAACTGCTTCGGCAGATGGCGATGGATCAAGGTAAGCGTCTCACGGATATTGCGCGTTCGGTCGTCGCCATGGAGCATCACTGGCGCTGAGCACCGCGTCTATAATTAAGAACGTCATCCATAAAAAAACGACAGCAACTGCTGTCGTTTTTTGTTTGTACGGCGTCTTAAGCCATCAGAGTTCTTCGATGCTGAGGTCGCGGGTGGCCTGATCCAGGTAGCGGGCATCGGCGCTGTTGCCCAGCTTGATCTGCAGGCGTAAGTCGTTGGGGGCGTCGGCGTATTGCAAGGCATTTTCATAGGTGATTTCACCAGCCTGATACAGGTCATAGAGCGCCTGGTCAAAGGTCTGCATGCCGAGCTCGCGCGAGCGCTTCATGACTTCTTTGATCTCGTGGATTTCGCCTTTACGGATATAGTCCTGCACCAGTGGGGAGTTCAGCAAGACTTCGATACAGGCGCGGCGGGATTTGCCGTCGCGGGTCGGGATGAGTTGCTGTGCCACGATGCCTTTGAGGTTCAGCGACAGGTCCATATAGAGCTGGCTGTGACGGTCAGCTTCAAAGAAGTGAATGATACGGTCCAGCGCCTGGTTGGCGTTGTTGGCGTGCAGGGTGCTCAAGACCAGATGGCCGGTTTCGGCGAAGGCGATGGCATAGTCCATGACTTCACGCGAACGGATCTCACCGATCAGGATCACGTCTGGTGCCTGACGCAGGGTGTTTTTCAGGGCGATATCGAAGGACTGGGTGTCGATACCGACTTCGCGCTGGGTGACGATACAGCCTGCATGCTGATGGATGAATTCGATCGGGTCTTCGATGGTGATGATGTGACCGGAAGAGTTGCGGTTGCGGTGACCGATCATCGAAGCCAAGGAGGTAGATTTACCCGTGCCGGTCGCACCGACGAAGATGATGATGCCGCGTTTGGTCATTGCCAAGTCTTCGATCACTTTGGGCAAGCGCAGGTCTTCGACCTTGGGGATATGGGTTTCGATCCGGCGCAGCACCATGGCGGGCGCGTCGCGCTGGACCAAGGCACTGACGCGAAAACGTGCGGTCTGCTTCTTGTCCGTGATGGCGAAGTTGCATTCATTCTTGGCCGCAAACTCGGCGCGCTGCTTGTCTGACATAATGTTGTGAATGATGCTGCCCACCATGGCGGCGGTCAGGGGCGTTTTGGTGATCGGCAGTATGCGTCCGTTGATTTTCATGGAGGGGGCCACGCCCTCAGTGATGAACAGGTCCGAGCCGCCTTTTTCGACCATGAGGGTCAGTAGATCATCAAATTCCATGTTTTGTACTCCTGATATCCATGTACGGGGCTGCGTCTGATTGCGCTATCCCGATTTGTAGGCCATGACCTTGTCGTTGTCAGGGCGATGATGGCTTTACATTCTATTTTACTGCAAGACGGGTCGATCAGTATGACAAATCGACCCAATGATGGGATAGGTGCGCTTAGAGGAACGATTCGGGGATCTTGGCAGCAGAACGGGCCACTGCAGGGCTGATCAGACCTTTGAGGACGAGGCCTTTGAGTGTCTGGTCCAGTGTGGTCATACCATAGCCTGCACCGGTCTGGATTGCCGAGTACATCTGGGCGATTTTGTTCTCACGGATCAAGTTGCGGATCGCTGGAATCCCGATCATGATTTCGTGAGCCGCGACACGACCGCCGGCGTTTTTCTTGAGCAGGGTTTGCGAGATGACGGCCTGTAGGGACTCTGACAGCATCGCACGCACCATGTCTTTTTCCTCTGAAGGAAAGACGTCGATCACACGGTCGATGGTTTTGGCGGCAGATGTGGTGTGCAGGGTCCCGAAGACCAAGTGACCGGTCTCGGCGGCAGTCAGCGCGAGACGGATAGTCTCAAGGTCACGCATTTCACCGACGAGGATGATATCCGGGTCTTCACGCAGGGCGGAGCGAAGGGCTTCGTTAAAGCCGTGAGTATCGCGGTGGACTTCGCGCTGGTTAACGAGGCATTTTTTGGACTGATGCACAAACTCGATCGGGTCTTCGATGGTCAGAATGTGGTCGAAGCGACGCTCGTTGATATAGTCGATCATCGCGGCCAAGGTCGTGGATTTACCCGAACCGGTCGGGCCGGTCACAAGCACCAAGCCCCGTGGGTATTCGCAGATGTCCTTGAACACCTGACCCATGCCCAGATCGTCCATAGTCAGCACTTTGGATGGAATGGTCCGGAATACTGCACCCGCACCGCGGTTCTGGTTAAAGGCGTTAACACGGAAACGGGCAATGCCGGGGACTTCAAACGAAAAGTCGGTCTCAAGGAACTCTTCGTAGTCGCGGCGCTGTTTGTCGTTCATGATGTCATAGACCAGACGATGGACTTCTTTATGCTCCATCGGTGGCAGATTGATGCGGCGCACTTCACCATCGACACGGATCATTGGAGGTAGCCCGGCAGACAGGTGTAAGTCAGAGGCGCCATTTTTGGCAGAGAAAGCGAGCAGTTCGGTAATATCCATGTATTCAGTCCTTGTTGATGACGCTCGTGCAACTCGAGGTACAGACCGCATTTTTGCGGTGCATGCCTGACATCGGGCGTATGTCTGACATAAAATAACTGACATCTATAATGATGCCAGCATACAACCCGAAACGTATTTTGATAGAAGTAGTGATGATGACTGATTTTGCGATCAATCGGCAACAGGTTACACGGGAAATTTGCCAAATATGTGAGGATGTCGGACGTACCGCAAGCGATGTGCAGCTTCTGGCGGTGTCCAAGAAACAGCTCCCAGCCGCGATCCGTGCCCTGCATGCCGCAGGTCAGGTCGCCTTTGGTGAGAACTATTTGCAGGAGGCATTGTCCAAACAGGCCGAGCTTGCCGATTTGTCGCTTGAGTGGCACTTTATCGGGCAGATCCAGCGCAATAAAACCCGTGATATTGCTTGTCATTTTGACTGGGTGCATGGCGTGGATCGCGTGCTGATCGCTGAGCGGCTGTCGGCGCAACGCGGCGAGGGCAGCGGATTGTCACCCTTAAATCTGTGTCTACAGGTCAATATCGATCAAGAGGTGAGCAAAGGCGGCTGTCTGCCTGCCGAGGTGCCGGAGCTGGTGGCGGCCATCAGCAGACTACCGTATGTGGCCCTACGTGGTCTGATGGTGATCCCTGAGGCAGGACATAAGGATGCCTTTGTGCGCACGCATGCGCTGTTTGAGTCGGCACGGTCGGTGCATGCCGATCCGCAGCAGTGGGATACCTTGAGCATGGGCATGTCGGGAGATTTTGCAGAGGCGATCGCTGCCGGAGCGACCATAGTCCGGATCGGTACAGCACTGTTTGGAGCGCGTATCTGACGGTCCGGCCCTGATTAGAAATCTAAAGCTGAATTTGATATAAACCGCTGCTGTTTTTGGGTGCATGATGGGATTCGGCAACAACACAGCGCTGGCCCGAATGCCATTGCTTAGATCCGATCTGGCTTTCAGCGCCGCTAGGCATCGGGCAGAAACGCTCGGCGTCGGTTACGCTTTCTTTATGTTGCTGTTCACATTCCTGTGCTAGGCTTGCTGTATTCGAGGGAGCACGATCTGACCACAGGATTCCTGATCAGATTCTTCTTTATATCTGCCGTAGGTCTACGGTGCGGTCGTTTTTTTCAGCTTCATAGCAGGATTTTGAAGTCTGCCCGTCTGGCAGATGATCTTGCTGTGTTCATGATGTGATTAAGGTTTATGAGCGCGAGACGAGACCGGTTCTGTTCTTATCCGATATCGATCACTGGGCAGACGAGTCTGTGTGGTCCAATGGTAGCTGCCTGTCCAAAGGAGAGGCGGAATGCATGGATGCAGCGGCTACTGGTGCTTGGCTTACTCAGTCTGACAGGATCTCTGGCGACGGCTGGTACACCGTTGCTACCGGATGCCGGGGTATCTACAGGCATCTCGTCGGATGCTGACAAAGTGGATTTTGGCAAAAAAAGCGTATTTGACAGCAAGGCCGGAAGTAAAATCGGCGGTGTGCTCGGCGCTAATCCGGTTAAATTCCTGCCGGCAGAGCAGGCTTTTCATCTGGTGGCTGAGCCCAAAGACGGCAAGCTAATCCTGAGTTTTCAGGTGACACCGGGTTATTATCTCTATCAGCGCAAGTTTGGCTATCTGCCTGATGGTGCTTCACTGCTTTTGGGCGATGCTAATTTTAGCCATCCCGCCCAGATCAAGGATGATCCTGAGTTTGGTAAAGTCCCCGTCTATCATGACGATGTGACCGTCACTGTGCCGTATAGCGGCAGTGGCAAAGTCACCGTGCGCTGGCAGGGCTGTGCCGAGGCGGGGCTGTGCTATCCGCCGCAGGATCGGGAGATCACGCTGCCGCAGGCGACCGGCAGTAATAATGAATCTGCCTTGAGTACGGGATTTAGCACCGCGTTCTTGGCGAATGCGGAAAAAAGTGAAAAATCGACCAACAGTCTGAATGGCACCAATCTGACCTTGCCAAACCTGAGCAGTCATCTGGCTGGCAGTGAGGCCAATGCCCCTTCAGGCCGTCTGAATCTGTCCGTCCCGATGCTGAATGGTCGCCCTGATATCCGCACCAATCTGGAGAAATCAGCGGGAGTGCAGAGCATCCTGATTCCGCTGCCGACGCCAAACTCGACCTCTGATAGTTATGCTTATGGCGTGCATGCGATTTCGCCATGGGCCAATCTGCATGCCAGTCCGCACCCCGCTGCATCGCAGCCTACGACGACTGAGCCGGCTGAGCCGACGGTGCCAGAGGTCTCCTCGACGGCTGATGCAATGTCGGGTACGACGACCACCGAGCCGATGATCCCGTCTCAGGCAGAGCCTGTTAACTTACCCGAGACGCCACCTATCGCCAATCCTGACCCCTTTGGTCTAGGGCAACATCCACTGACGGCGTTTTTACTGTTGTTCATTGCGGGACTGGGATTGGCCTTTACACCTTGTGTGCTGCCGATGGTGCCGATCGTGGCCAATCTGGTCGCAAGACAGCATCGCAGGTCACTGGCACATGGTTTTGCACTGTCAGGGGCCTATGGTGTTGGCGTTGCGAGCTGCTATGCGTTGGTGGGTGCGTTGGTGGCCGTCTTTGGTCAGCAGATCAATCTCTTGGGCTGGCTACAGCGGCCTTCGGTACTTCTGACCTTTGCGGTGTTGTTTGCGCTACTGGCTTTGGCCAGTTTTGATGTCTTTACCATACGCCTGCCGCAGGCTGTGCAGAGCCGGATTGATGGCTGGCAGGCGTCAGAGTCACGTGTGTCGTGGCTTAAGTCGGGGCGTCTGGCGGGGAGTTGGCTGACTGGATTTTTGTCGGCTCTGGTGGTATCCCCTTGCGTATCTGCACCGCTGGCGGGGGTGCTGCTGTCGGTATCGACGGTGGGCAGTCCATGGCTGGGGGCGATTGCGCTGTTCTGTCTGGGCTTGGGCCTCAGCATGCCGCTGATGATCCTGGGAGCGACCGAAGGCCGTTTCCTGCCCAAGTCGGGTGAGTGGTTAAACTGGGTACGGCAGGGCTTTGGCCTGCTGTTGCTCGGGGTGTCGCTAGTGCTGATCAACCGCGTCTTTGACAATATGTATATGCTGCTCCTCTGGGCGGCACTGTCGATGTCACTGGCGGTATGGTTTTGGCATTGGGCGGGCCGTGGTCGCTTGGTGACCCGAGTGTTTGCGGTCACTTTGGCTGCGTGGGGGCTGGTGCAAATGGCGGGTTTCGCGGCGGGTCAAACCGATCCGTGGCATCCGTTGGCAGGTCTCCGTCAAGACAAGTCTGCTCAGTGTAATCCACCCGTGACGGTGACGATCCGCAGCGTCGCTGAACTTGCACAGGCACGCCAGCAGTATCCACATCTCTTAGTCGATCTGACGGCCGACTGGTGTGTGAGCTGTCGCATCATGGAGCGTGAACTCTTCAGCGGACAGGATATTCCTGGATTGTCTCACTGGACCCGGGTTCGTTTAGATATCACCGAGAGTAATGCCGACAGTAAAGCGGTGATCAAACAGCTCAAGGTTTTTGGTCCACCCGCACTAATCTTCTACGAGAATGGTCATGAGGCGGGTCGCCTGGTCGGTGAAACCAATGCCGAAACGCTGACACATGCATTGGAAAAACTCTAAGCAGCGCATTGATACGCAACAAAGAGCCCCGATGATTCGGGGCTCTTTGTTGCGTGTTTAGGGATTCATTGATCTTTAAGCATTTGTGCGGCGCGTTCGGCAAAATAAGTCAAGATGCCGTCGGCACCCGCACGGCGGAAACCGATCAGAGATTCAAGGATCACGGCTTCGCTGAGCCAGCCATTTTGGATCGCGGCCATATGCATGGCGTACTCACCACTGACCTGATAGGCGAAAGTCGGTACCCCGAACTGATCTTTGGCTTCGCGCACAAGGTCCAAATAGGGCTGACCGGGTTTGACCATCACCATATCGGCACCTTCCTGCAGATCGAGTGCAATCTCGTGCAGTGCTTCCAGACGATTGCCATAGTCCATCTGATAGTTTTTCTTATTGGCACCTTTGAGGTTGGCAGCGCTGCCGACCGCATCGCGGAACGGCCCATAGTAGCTGGAGGCGAATTTAGCCGAATAAGCCATGATGGAGGTATGGATATAGCCGTGACTTTCTAGCGCCTGCCGGATTGCGCCAATACGACCGTCCATCATGTCGCTGGGTGCGATGATATCGACACCCGCCGCAGCGTGGCTTAAGGCTTGTTTGACCAGGACTTCGACGGTCTCGTCATTCAGCACATAGCCTGATGCATCGGTGAGGCCGTCCTGACCGCTTAAGGTATAGGGGTCGAGCGCACCGTCGCTGATCAGCACCATGTCTGGTAGTTCTTTTTTGAGCGTGCGGATGGTGGTCTGGACCAAGCCGTCGTCCTGCCATGCGGCTTCGGCCTGTGCGCTCTTGTCGGCTTGTGGCGTCACGGGAAAGAGTGCGAGTTTGCTCACACCCAGTGTCAGCAGGGTTTCGGCTTTTTTGAGCAGGAGGTCGCTAGACAGGCGATCGACACCGGGCATACTGTGGATCGGCTCGCGCTGATTAATCCCCGGCAACACAAAGACCGGGGCGATCAGATGGGCGGGTGACAAGGTCGTCTCGCACACCATGGCACGTACCTGATCATGGCGGCGCATGCGGCGTAAACGAGTGGCAGGGAAAGCAGCGCGATTAAACGTACGAGTCATGCGTGGGTACCATTTCTACATTAAAATAGAGCACCATAGTGTAAACCCGTTTCGCCTGCTTGAGGAAAAAAACGCATGTCCGCAACTGAACAAGAATCAAATGCCGTTGATAACCATTTGATTAAAAATGCTGAATCTTCTGTTCAGGTGGAAAAAACCGCTACGCCCGTGGTCGATGAGCAGGCGTGGACCGGCTCCATGAAGTTGACTGCCAAGATGGACGGCGAGATTTCACAGGATGTGGTGTTTAAGCAATTGTGCAAAGCCTTTAATAAATCACCGTTCTTCAAGCTCTGCGGCATGAAGATGAAGGTCGATGGTGGACAGATCAAAGGCTTTATCGATATGCGCGATGAGCTGATCGGTAATATGGCCTTCCGTATCCTGCATGGTGGGGTCGCTGCAACCATCCTCGACAGTGTCGGTGGTGTCGTTGCGATGGGCGAGATCTACCTGCGCGGTAAGGGCGAGCTTGCTGATCGCATTCGTCAGGTCACGCGGCTTGCCACTGCCGATATGCGGGTCGACTATCTGTCGCCGGGACGAGGGAAATACTTTGTTGCGAGCGCCGAAGTGCTGCGCATGGGGCGTAAAGGCTGCACCGTACGCATGCATTTGCATAGCGATGAGCAGCGTCTGGTCGCCACCGCCATTGCGACTTATGTGTACTAAATGATGTCACTGATTCCCTTGCAGAATTTAGCAACTGAACCATTGGACTGCCGTGCTGGCTGCGGTGCCTGCTGTATCGCGCCCAGTATCAGCAGTCCGATCCCGGGTATGCCTGCGGGTAAGCCCGCAGGTGTGCGTTGCATCCAGCTTGATGAAGATAATCGCTGTCTGATTTTTGGCTTGCCTACACGACCAACTGTGTGTAGTTCCTTGCAGCCAAGTAGAGAGATGTGCGGGCCTCATGCGGAGGCAGCCATGGATTATCTGCTGCAACTGGAGCAAGCGACACATCCTGAACCAAACAGTTAATTTTTATTTAATCCCGCCGAACCGGCAGGTATGATGCGAGCCGGGTTTATTTTATTGGGTCGCATGGATAGGATGAACCATCTGGCATTGTTTATGCTTGGATGCGATCACGATTTTAAAAGGAAAAATAACCGTTGCAGATCGATGATTTGTGCTGCAACGGCATTGGGATGAGAGATGACAGAGACAGATATGCAGACAGACATGCCGGAGCATCCGCATCTCAAGCGCAGTATGCAGACCCGCCATCTGGTGATGATTTCGCTGGGCGGTGCCATCGGCACGGGGTTATTCCTCAATTCAGGTGACGTGATTCATCAGACTGGTGCGATCGGCTCCATCTTGGCCTATCTGCTGGGTGCATTTATCGTTTATCTGCTGATGCTGTGTCTGGGGGAGCTTGCGGTTCACTTTCCCGAGAGCGGCTCGTTTAGTGCCTATGCCACGCGCTTTATCGGACCGGGCACAGGCTATGTGGTGGCGTGGCTGTATTGGCTGACGTGGACGGCGACTTTGGGTACCGAGTTTACGGCTGCGGGCATTCTGATGCAGCACTGGTTTCCGCATGCCTCGGTCTGGTTGTGGAGCGCGGCGTTTATCGTGTTGGTGCTGGTGGTCAATATTTACTCGGCGCGCGCCTTTGCCGAGTCGGAGTTTGTGCTGTCGCTGATCAAGGTGCTGGCGATTATTCTCTTTCTGATTGTCGGCGGAGCGGCAGTCGTCGGTCTGATCTCCTATCATGTGCCCGCCGCGATCTCCTCACCGCCGGGCATCCAGCTCTGGACGCATGAAGGTTGGTTTCCGACTGGCCTTATGCCGGTATTCTGGACCATGCTGGCGGTGAACTTTGCTTACTCGGGCACCGAACTGGTCGGCGTTGCGGCGGGAGAGACGATCGATCCCAATCGCACCATCCCGCGTGCGATCAATGCCACGGTGCTGCGCCTGCTAATTTTCTTTGTCGGCAGTATCGGCATCATCGCAGCGCTGCTGCCGCGTGATCAGCTCAATCTATCCGAGAGTCCCTTTGTCACTATCCTTGCGCATCTGGGCATTCCCTATACGGCAGGACTCATGAATCTCGTCATCATCGCCGCCCAGCTCTCCACCGCTAATTCTGGTCTCTATGCCGCCTCGCGCATGATGTGGACGCTGTCCGATCAGGGCATGCTGCCACGTGTCTTTGGTCGCTTGACCAAAAACGGCACACCCTATGTCGCCATCAGTATGAGTATGGTGGGCGGGCTTGCTGCGCTGCTCTCAAGTATCTATGCCGCAGAGACTGTGTATAAATACTTGCTGGCGATCTCGTCCCTGACTATGGTCTTCGTCTGGATGGCAATCGCAGTCTGCCAATATCTGTTCCGCCGTCAGTATGTGCGGGCAGGCGGACGCGTTGAGGATCTGACTTATCGTACGCCACTGTATCCTTGGGTGCCAATTGTGGCTTTCATCCTGTGCCTACTGACAGGTCTGGGGGCGCTGTTTGATCCGTCACAGCGGGATGGCGTGTTTGGCTGTCTTGCTTTTATCGCCTGCTGCTATGGTGCTTATTTCTGGCAGGAGCGGGTCAAGGCCCGCAAAACCGTTGCCTGAGCGACTACGCATACGTTTCTAAAAAGCCAGGAGTAGATAGAAGCCATGACCGGTGTCATGGCTTTTTTATGCATGTTTGTTTTTTGGCCCATACGATGCAGTTACATTTTATGCACTGGGAGTAGCTTACTTCAGTTGACTTCCGAGGATGTTTTGCTATATATATTTAGCTATAACTTGTTAGGTATTTGGTGTCATGAACGATTCTTCTGCATCTGAGGAACTGCTTGAGCAAGCTGAAGCCTTGCGAGGCCAGATCGTGCAACTCCTCCTCAGATTGAGGCGTGTCGCTGAGGAACACGACATCCTGCCCGCAGCACAGATGCAATTGCTGAATAGCATTGACCATCTGGGGGAGTTCGCATTGCCCTCGCGTCTCGCCGAACTATTGGGACAGCACTCGGCCAACATTGCCGCGACACTCAAGCGGCTTGAGGAGTCCGGTCTGATTATGCGCCGGCCTGATGACGCCGACCGACGCCGGATCTATGTCTCCTTGACCAGTCTGGGACGTCAATGCCTGCTGAACAGTCGTGAGGGCAAGGCACGCTGGCTGTCCTGCGCCATGCAGACCTTAAGCCCGACTGAGCTGGATCTGCTGCGTGCGGCCGGGCCGCTCTTGAGCAAGCTTGCCAAATATCACTAAGCCTGTGTCTATCGCGATGTCCTGCTGAGGCATGGACATATGCGTTTTCTGTTATCTCATATCTCACGTAGAGGAACACCACTATGAACACCGCATTCATTGGACTGGACTATACTTTTGACATCACGCATCCAGACAGTCCTGTGGCACGCAGCGCGGCTCAGATCAGCGCGCGGAATGTGATTGCCAAGACCAATGCTGCATTAAAGATCGCAGAGGAGAAGGGTTGGCTGATCATCTTGGTCAAAGTCGGCTTTGCCGCAGGCTACCCAGAATTACCGCAGAAATCGCCCATCTTTAGTCGCCTGAAAGACTTAGGCCGCATGCAACTCGGTACACCGGGCACCGAGTTTCACCCCGAGCTGATCGTGCCTGAGCAAGCGGTGATCATCACAAAACCACGCGTGAGTGCGTTCTACGCGACAACGCTTGAGGCCATCCTGAGAGCCAACCATATTGATCGGTTGGTACTCGCAGGCGTCAGCACGACGTGGGCGATCCAGAGTACGGCACGAGAAGGACACGACCGCGACTATGAGATCGTGGTGGTTGAGGATGCCAGCGCGGCAGCCAGCGAGGAGGAGCATCAGGCATCCATCAAGACACTGACAGGTATTGCCCGCATAGTTCAGCTGTCTGATCTGAACGATCTCTGATCCTGCGCATGGATACCGCGTGCATTGTTGAGCGCCAAAACGTTGGACTTTGACAGGGCACGGTCTGTGAGGATGCTGTGCGTGCTGTTGTAATAGGATGCATCATACGGATAATTAATCAGAAAAATCAGAAAGATGCTCTGATCATTATCTGTAAAACTGATTGATATTTGAAATCATGGAATAGCCTGTATTTAAAGAAATTATTCTGTCTGGATAAAGTAAGTCAGTGCAATCATAAATATCGCACAAAATGTTCTTTTTAAACCTGTTTACTTCTCTGTGCTGTTCATGTACGATTTTTATACCGGTCCACCATATTTATAAATTTTAAATACAAATCAATAATATAGGGTGAATTGGTTCATTCTAACAATTCGGAGAAATAAAAATGATTCAATTAACCTCTCATGAAGTTGAAACTGTTGCTGGTGCTGCTGGATTACCTCCAATCCTTGGTGGTCTCTCCGCAGGCCCATTGGGTGCAGCCCTCTCGATCGTTAACAATGTCATTACTGGTGCGGTTACTTCACCTCTGGGTTCGGGTGGTGTCGTCGCGTCCCTGAGCGGCGTGAGTGCCAGTCTGGTTTCGCCTTTCCTGAATGCCAATGGCAGTGGATCGCTGAGCGGTATCACTGGTAATGTTGCAGCCGGACCGATTGCTGGTGCAATTTCGGCTTCTTCCGCAGGCATTTCTGCGGTTGCGACCTACCCAGGCGGTACTGCGTTTCTGGTGATCTGATGATGGTGTGAGCCATCATTCATAAGAATTCCTTTTGGACCGAAAATCATTAAGACATGATTTTCGGTCTTTTCTTTTATAGAGATAAGTTTTTCTGATGATTATCGTGATCCTTCCTTAAAACTTTTATTCGTGAGTAATACCTGTAGCGTGCTAGATCTGAAAATGTATAAAAAAAGGCGTGATTTGCTATTGCGCATGTGCCTGTAAAAGCAAAAAATCAAAGCAATATTAAAGACAATAACTCTAATTCACCCATCGTTTAAAATATAAAGAAGGAATCTCAACATGATCGATCTTAATCTGTTTGCGCCGACCGGACATCGCTGTCAGGCGCTCTTGATCACGGCATCTGAAGGACTGGATATTGTTTTGGTGGATTTGGTCGAGCATCGCGGTGTGGATTCAATCTTTAAATCGTCGCGCTATCTGCATGATGCCTGTGAGGAGTTGCTCAATGGCCTGCTATCTGAGGTGAATCGGGCGCATTGTTCGTGGTATCTGGCGGAGCGGGTCGATGAGGGCTATAAGGTGCAGCAGTTTAGCATTCGGCTCAAGAAACGTTTCCTGCGCTCCAGTGTCTATGTGCATCATCATCGCTGGATCGATGATAAAAGCGATCTGCCTGAGAAGCTGGCGCGGATCGTCCAGATTCTTACTTAAACCATATGCATTACGATGCCGTATGGTGGCTGTGCCACGGAATACAGTGCTCTGAAGTCTTGATTGAGTCATCTGGGCTGGCAGATTTGAGGCACAGCCAGCCTTGATCGATATAGGCATGACCATAGGATGGGCCGTAAGGATTGGTGATGGACTGCAACCACACGGGTGCTGGATCTGTGGGCAGTTGACCATGGATTTGATTGAGCAGGGTGATGAGCAGGTTGAGATTGCTCTCTCTAAACACATAGACAGCAAAGTCGGTATGACTAGCCTTCGCAAGGATGGCTCCAATGGGATTGGAGAGCCATGTAGCATAATTAGGTTCGAGAGTTTCCTGATGAGCTTGAGCAGCCATAGCTGATAATGTTAATGCTGCCAAACCTAGACGCTTACTACGCTGGGCACTTACAAGATTAATCATGCCCTCGGGATTGAACAAGAGTCTCGATTTATATGCTTCAAAGCACTCCTTGAATCCTGAAGCGCATGTCTGATTGGTCATGTGTGATAATTGAACGGACATGGCTTGTGTTTCAAAAGCATTAGGCAATGTCATATCTCGTTCTGCTGGAGTTAATGCGGCTATTTCTGGTGGTCTTGTGCCAAATCTGAGATACATTTCAGCCAATATATCCAGATCATTGCGCATGAGTTTTATAAAGATCATTTTATGAATCAGATTATCTGCATGACTCAGTGCATTGCGCCAATAGGTCAGATCATCAATGACCGTCTGCTGCATCCTTTGGGTTGTTGTTTGGCCGTCTTCTAATCTTTGGATCTGGTCAAGCAGTAAGACTTGTTGTCCTTTCAATAGAGGACTGTAGTCCGCGGTCAAATAGATGCTAAACGGATATGGTTGGTGAAAATCTCGGTAATGCTGGAATCCCAGATATCGTGTAAGTAGGTGGGGATATTTGTGTATGGCGGACTGTCTTGCCAATTTATCGTCAAAGAAATGATCAATACAAGCAGTGTCACGCATATTGCAGTCTAATGGTGCATTTAGAGTGAATGCATCATGATCATAGTGGCCCTCTTGTGTGTTTGGGTCTTGGGCAGCCTGTATGTAAGCAGGCAGTTTCTGCCTGCCATAAACGACAGGATCTTGTCCTTCCGATGCAGTCATACCGATCAGGTAGGTAAAGGCTTGACTGGGCTGTGCTTGTAGTTGGCTGATCTGCGTAAGCTGTTGCTGTACCTGAGCGCTTAAAGGCCTATGCGTGTTATGGTAGAGATTGATTGCACTGAATATAAGTATGCCAGTCAACATAATCTCATATCCACGGCGTTGCCGCTGCCATCTGCTGAGCCAGGGTACATACGACGTGGTCTCGACTCCTTGAGTGGTCATGCCTGATTTTATCCATCACAAAGGCTATTTTTAGAACAATAGCATACGCTTGCGCATGAATATAGATCGGCAATTAGAGATGCGTGCAGCCCGATATCTGCGTCACTTAAACGCCACCACCACACCCCACAACGCAAACACACCGTACAGCGCGACGGCGATCCAGACGATGTCATTGCCGATACCCGCCAGATGGGTGCCGATGGCGATAAAGGCCAGTATGGCATTGCCGAGTGATGCGGATAGGATTACTTCTTTGGTATGACCTTCTTGAGCCAGTGGGATCAGTGTCCCCATGATCAGGGCAATGGTGACGAGCGTGCCACCATAGAATCGGCCCAACCAGATCATCGAGGTATTGCTGGGAACGCCATAGAGGGCGAGGACTTGGGCTGGGAGCAGAATAAAACCGATACCAAAAATGGCAGTCAGGACGGTTGCGGATAGCAGATAGACTTTTTGATTCATGATCACACCCTCAGATTTATGATAAAAATGATGCGTGCCGATGCGCTGAAACAGTCTTTATTTTAGCACGCTATACAGAGAGATGCGCAGAAATTGGGCGCATGGGCATACGTCTCATGGACGTGGTCTCTGTCGAGCCGAAAATCGGGTGACACCTGATGCATCCATGTGAAATCTGGAGGAGAAGATGAGCGGTGAACAGTGTATGCAGGATGCTTTCGCGCTGATGCAGATCGATGAGCCTGATCTGGCGACGGTCTTTGGTTTATTGACCCAAGCCATGGCAGAGGGTTCTGCTGAGGCAACGTATGCAATTGGGACATGGTATCTGCATGGCCGCTATGTGGAGAAAGATATCAAGCAAGCGACGATGCTACTCAAGCAGGCTGCCGAGAGGAATTATCCCAGTGCGCTCTATGATCTGGCAGTCTCGTATGAAATGGGGGTTGGTGTGCGCAAGCGTACATCCACAGCGTTCCGGCACTATATGAAAGCCGCACTCTATGGGGATGAGCAGGCTGTCTACGAGGTCGGGCGCTGTTATTTCTATGGGATCGGGATCAAGAAGAATCGCAAGCTAGCAGCGATCTGGCTTGATCGTGCCAAGGACTTAGGTATCAGCTAACCGTTGCGTTCTAAGATCATCGAGGGAGATATGTGCTCGAAAATTCAGAAGTTAAGCCGATCTCAACAACTCGCTCAGGCGGGTTTGGGGTGCTTCCTGCTGTCGCTGATGTTGCCAGCTTTTCAGATGACGATGTTTGGACAAGAGGTGACGTTTGCTGGTTGGCGAGCGTGGGGTTCGAGTCTGGCGTTTGCTTTAGATGGTGATAATTTGTCTCGCGATGGCGTGAAATATATCTTTTTGGGCGTGTCTGGATTATTGAATCTGGTGTTTGTGATGATGCCGGTTGCTCTGATGAGAACGGTTCGGAGGAAGCAATTATTTCAATTGAGTCTGGCTACTGCGTCCGGTTTGATATTGGCGGTATTATCGCCATGGGTGTTATTCGATTTGATAACGCATTTGAGTGTGGGCTTTTGGCTCTGGATTTTGGGATATGTACTCGTGATGGCAGCAGTGATCATGGCGTATCGTCGAGAAGTACATGATCCTTACTTCATGAAATAGAGCTGGATCTTTGAAAACATAGGTCACTGATGAAATCCCTATGCCGCCAGAGGTCCGGTTTAGTACGGTCATACATGTGTAATTGCCAAGCAGATCAGCGTGATGCTTAATGACAGCGTTAATGTAAATGTTCCGGCAGCGCCAACGAGTCTAAAAGGATTGGGTGCACGCCGTGGCAACCCGATAAAATGACAGATCCGGAATACAATCAACAGCACACCAGCCAGCTTGAGCCAGAGCGACGCACCTGTCGCAGATTCGATCAGGCTCATGAGGATCAGGATCAGCGGTACGTTTTCGATAAAGTTGGCATGGATGCGAATACGGATGAGCGCATCCGGATTGCCACCGTCTCCGAGCGAAATGCCATGTTTGGTTCTGGCGAGCACCACGCGTAGCGCCATAAAGACAGCAAGAACACCGCAGACACCGGCGGTCAGCATGGTCACGGGAAGCATCAGCATATTGTTATCCTTTTTTTGTGCGTATGATTTATCAGGTTTTACATACACTTTAGAGCATGGCGCAGCTTTGTCAATCACAAACCCTGACCTTTGCAGACAGTCGAATGAGAGCAGGGAGATGATGTTTAGTTCAGCATGTGCTGACCGAAGAAAACATAAAACCCGCACGAGGCGGGTTTTGAGTGTACAACTAAACTGACATAAGTCTTTGGTTAGCTTAATATTTGGTGGAGATGGCGGGAGTTGAACCCGCGTCCGCCAGTATTACGCCCACGAATCTACATGCTTAGTTATCGTCTATTGCTTTAACCCAAAGCGACCCAACGAACAGGGTGCAGAGGGCGATTCCCTGGATTTAACATCTGACCACGGGACATTGCCAGATGCGGACCTGTGTGCGTGCGCTTCGACCGGGCTCACTGACCACAGGTATTCAGTGAGGGCGGTAGTCAGCCCTTAGGCTGCCAGAGCGTAGGTTTCGTCGTTTGCGACTATTTTAATGCAAGATTGATTTACGAGAGATAATGCGCTCTCGACATGCATCATTGAGTTTCATGACCAGCGTCGAAGCCAGAACATCCCCAAAGATTTACTAATTATAGCAGAGCGGCGTGCTTTTTGTTAGGCTTGATGCTGATGGAATACAACTTTATCACAGACATGCGATCGCAAAGGCGTGTTGGATCCGCCTAGAACACGCGGGGGATGCCTGATATGAATAACAATATTAACCTATGCCCAAGGATGACGACATGACCTACCTGCTTGCTCTGGATCAGGGAACCACTTCTAGTCGCGCCATCGTGTTTGATGTCCATGGCCGCGTTTGTGCTGTGGCGCAGCGGGAGATCAGCTTATACACGCCGCAGGCGGGCTGGGTCGAGCAGAATGCCCTTGAGCTATGGCAGACCCAGATCGCGGTGGCGCAGCAGGCGATTGTCAAGGCAGGACTGCTCGCACAGGACATCCTTGCCATCGGCCTGACCAATCAGCGCGAGACTACCGTGGTCTGGCACCGTAAGACCGGTCAACCCATCGCCCCTGCCATCGTCTGGCAGGATCGGCGCACATCTGAATGGTGCGAGGGTTTGCGCGCTGAAGGGCATGAGCCGGTGGTGGCCCAGAAGACGGGTCTCAGGCTGGACCCTTACTTCAGTGCAGGCAAACTGGTCTGGCTGCTGGAACATATCCCCGGCGCACGCAAACTTGCCGAGCAGGGTGAATTGGCCTTCGGGACAGTCGACTCATGGCTGCTGTGGAATTTGACCCAAGGCGCACGCCATGTGATCGATGTGAGTAACGCGTCGCGTACCTTGCTGATGAATCTGCATACTTGCCAGTGGGATGAGGATTTGCTGGCGTTGTTTGATATTCCAAAAAGCCTGCTACCTGAGATTGTCTCCTCAGGCGGTCTGATCGGCGAGACGGCGGATGGCCTCTTGGGCCGGCGCATTCCGCTGACTTCCGCGCTGGGTGATCAGCAGGCTGCACTGTTCGGGCAAGGCTGTATGCGCGCGGGTATGGCCAAGAATACGTATGGCACGGGCTGCTTTATGTTGCTGAATACCGGCACAGATGCTCAGATGAGCCAGCATCAGTTGCTCTCGACGCTGGCGTGGCGGACGCCGGATCTGACTACGCATTATGCGTTGGAAGGCAGTGTCTTCATGGCTGGAGCCATCGTGCAATGGTTGCGCGATGGCCTGGGGATCATTCAGCAGAGTGCAGATGTGGAGAAGCTGGCGGCTCAGGTGGCGGATAGTGACGGAGTGGTGCTGGTGCCGGCCTTTACGGGTCTGGGCGCACCCTACTGGGACAGTGAAGCTCGCGGTATGCTGACTGGTATGACACGTGGCACGCATCGTGGTCATATTGCACGTGCGGCGCTGGAGGCTATTGCCTTTCAGGTGTCGGATGTGTTGCAGGCGATGCAGCAGGATGCGCATGCACCACTCACCGAACTACGCGTGGATGGCGGGGCGAGTGGCAATGACATGCTGATGCAGTTTCAGGCTGACATCCTCGGTGTACCGGTCTTGCGGCCTGTGGTGCGCGAGACGACTGCGCTGGGGGCAGCGCTGATGGCGGGGCTTGGGGTCGGGGTGTTTGATTCGGCGGAGCAATTGGCTTCGGTCTGGCAGCTGGAGCGACGCTTTGAGCCGAATATGGCGCAGTCCACGCGCGAGGCGCACTTGGCCCGCTGGCGGCAGGCCGTGGCACGGGCGCGTGGTTAGCGGATCATCCTTCGCGGCCTACGGGACCGTTTAAGGCATCGGGCAGAGGCAGCACGGTAATGCCATCCGAACTCAGTGCATCAGGTTTAGCGACGACAAGGGCTTGCCAACAGTCAGGCGTTGCAATGACATTCACGACGTGCACATTGGTCGCGATGTCAGACCCCACCGCAGGCACATCACCAGTGCCGCCTATGCGATGCAGCCATGCTTTGGGCTGGGCGCGGAAATACAGCCGTGCGACGATTTCCTGTCCCAGATAGCAGCCTTTGTCATAATGCACGCCGCCGCGCTGATGTAGACGTAGTTCTTGGGGCTGAAAGAGTCCGGCGGTTGCGGCGGTGATCCATGCAGCACCACTGGCAATCGCAGTTTGTTGCCAGAGGTGAGTATCGCGTGCACCCTCAGGGCTGGTCTGAAAGCTGGCGATGCCATCAGCCACATGGGGATATGCGGCTGTGGCAGCCGAGATGGTCATCTTGGAGAAGGCACCGTATTTTTTCAGGTGTGCCTGTAATGTCGGCAGCAGGTCATCGGCGGTGACAACGTCAAAGGTGTCGGGGCTGATACGCTTGAGCCACAGGCCAAAGGCGATACGGCCTTTTAAGTCACAGATCGCGGCGGGCTGGTAGGTGTCAGGTGTTAGCTTGGTGACATCGACAGTGACCTGACCTTGCAGGAATTTCTCGGCATCGATACCACTTAAGGTAATTGCGCTAAAGGATAATGGTGCAGTAGACATGGACGAAACCTTGGCTGGGGCTAGCATGGATGAGTCAGGCAGAATCAATGGATCAGAATAAAACGATCATACCTGTATTTATATGGCGTTCGCTATAAAAGACAAGCGCAAAGACAGACTAAAGACTTGAAGTTGGCATTCAACGCGCTATTTTTTAGACGGCAGTTACGGGTGATCTGTGAAACAATAACGCTTTACCTCATATGTCGCGCGATTTCCCATAAGGCCACGTCTACATTGCGACTCGTGGCTTATCGGTATTTAAGTAGATACTCAAGGTGCCTGTGAATCCCCAATCTCATCCGCAACACGTCAAACATGTCGTCATCATCGGTGCAGGTCCAGCAGGACTGATGGCTGCTGAGGTAATCAGTCAGGCAGGACACCGTGTGACGATCTATGAGCAGAAGCCCTCGGTTGGGCGCAAATTCCTCATGGCAGGCAAAGGTGGACTGAATATCAGCCATAGTGAGCCCTTGGCGGATTTCATGCAGCGCTATGATCAGCCGGACTGGCTGGCACCCATGATCGATGCCTTTACGCCACAAGATTTACGCGACTGGGTCCATGGTCTGGGGGGGCAGACTTTTGTTGGCTCGTCTGGGCGCGTGTTCCCGGCAGAGATGAAGGCGGCACCGCTCTTGCGGGCGTGGGTGGCACGCTTAAAGACAGCGGGGGTGACGTTTTGTCTGCGGCATCGCTGGCTGGGCGCGGGTCGAGAAGGTCTTTGGTCCTTTGAGTCTCCCACAGGGGTGATTGAGGTACAGGCTGAAGCGGCTGTGTTGGCGCTCGGTGGTGGTAGCTGGGCTGCGCTGGGGGCAGATGGTGCCTGGTTGCCATGGCTTGCTGCACGGGATGTACAGACTGCGGATTTTAGTCCGTCCAATGGTGGTTTTTTATTTAAGTTTAGCCCGTTCATTCAGGCATTGGCGGGGGAGCCGATCAAGTCGGTCGTGGCATCGACGATTGCCTCTGACGGGCAAATGGTCCAGAAGTCGGGTGATTTGATCGTGACCGATCAGGGGCTTGAGGGCGGGGTGATCTATGCGCTGTCACGTCATTTGCGTGCAGGACTACAGACCCAGGGCAAAGCCGTGCTTACCCTTGATCTGATGCCACAGCAGACGGCGGCTCAGTTACAGGCAAAATTATCCAGACCGATGGGCAAACAGTCGCTGACGAGCTTCTGGCGTAAGCAGATCGGCCTTGACTGCATCAAAGCTGCGCTGGTCCGTGAGCAGGTGCCGCGAGATCAATGGGGCAATTCGGCTCTGGTCGTGCAGGCCATCAAGCAAATCAGCCTGACTGCCCATGGCATGCGTCCGCTGGATGAGGCGATTAGCACCGCAGGCGGGGTCGTCCGCGAGGCAGTCGATGATGATCTCATGCTGACCGTTTGGCCCGGGGTGTACTGTGCAGGCGAGATGCTGGATTGGGATGCGCCGACCGGTGGCTATCTGCTGACAGCGTGTCTTGCCTCTGGACGTTGGGCAGGGGCGAGTGTGGTCCGTTGGCTTGATACGCAAACTTAATAGTATTGTTCTGAGAAGTCGAAAGAATTAGCCCATTCGCGGACCAGTCCAGTTCTTTTGCACCGCGTAGCCTGAGGCTTGCCAAGTACGGAAGCAGGCATAGCCCATCTGCGACCATTGTTGCTCATCCGTGAGCAGGTCAATATCAGCCTTGAGGTGGAACGTTTCCAATGCGCCTTCTTCGCTGCCCGTGGCCTGATCCATTTGCGCAGGGGTCAGGGCAAAGGCGATGGGCGTAAACTGAATTGCACCCGTGTCAGGTTCGACGATCATGTATAAGGGTGGCAGGTATTCGGGGGCAATCAGCCCCAGTGCTTGCAGATCAATTCCAGATTCCTCCTGAATCTCGGCGATCAGCGTATCCATGAGTGGCCCTAAGGTCTCACCATGGCGGTCCGGTGTAAAGTGACCGCCAAAGGCTGCGAGTCGATTGGGATAGGTATCGATAAAGGCGGCACGGCGTTGTAGCAGCAGCGTCTGGCGTTCAGGACAGCAGAGTAGGGTGCCACTGCCGATGGCGGCAATCGTTGCGCCTGCCTTGCGCAGGGTCTTGATGGCGGCATAGTCGCTGACGACATAGCTGAGGCTCGTCATACCGGGATATAGGGGGGATGTGCAGATGGCATGCCGTTCGATATAGCCGCCATGGGTCATGAGATGGACTTTGAGCAAGTCTACAGGTGCTTTATCCTGAGCTGTGAGCTGCAATGTTCCCAGATGATGGCAGGCCGGTATACAGTCGATCGGGTATGCAGTGACCATGGAGTTTCCAGATACGAGGCGATGCGCCATTTCAGAGTTGTCTGAAGCATAAAGCTTGCCAATGAAGGCGTATAGCGTTTAGGTCGCGATTGTGGCTGTCAATCGTGATTAATCACAAAAAAATAACGCTGCACTGTGATGGAGATCAGATGTGTGGATTGCGTCACTGATACATAATTTGACACAATTGGGAGCCTGATAGGCGAATGTACGATGGGCAGTTGCTGGTATAGCGGTGCATGATGATGTGAAAGACCGCGTGGCAGCAAGCCTTATTCCATAAGCTGCCAGAAAGCGAGCGGAGTCAGTAGAGCATACGGAAACATATTGCGATGTGCATACCCTTGGTCTGATCATAGACGAAATCAACCCGGGGTGCGGAGCGGCCACAGGCGAGTTGCACCGACAAACAAATTGAGACGACATATAAAAGAGGATGAAGCGCAATGAGTCATTTTGGTACGGACGGCATTCGTGGCCGGTTTGGTGTGGACCCCATCACGCCAGAGTTTGCGCTTAAACTCGGCTATGCTGCTGGTAAGGTGCTGGCAGCAGCTGGACGTGCCGAGGTGATGGTCGGCAAGGATACTCGCCTGTCGGGCTATGTGCTTGAGGCTGCCCTGCAGTCGGGTCTCAATGCTGCCGGGGTCAATGTTCGTCTCCTCGGGCCTCTGCCGACGCCGGCGATTGCGCATTTGACGCGAGCCTTCCATGCCGACGCAGGGATCGTGATCTCGGCCTCACACAATCCGTATTTTGACAATGGCATCAAGTTCTTCTCCGGTGAAGGCAAAAAACTCGACGATGCCGTGCAGAATGAAATCAGTGCCATGCTCGATCAGCCAATCGTGATTGAGGCACCGGACCAGCTCGGCAAGACCAGCCGCGTGACTGATGCGGCCGGACGTTATATAGAGTTCTGCAAATCCACTTTTCCCTATAGCTTAAGTCTTAAGGGCATGACGATCGTGATCGACTGCGCCCATGGGGCGGGCTATGTGGTTGCGCCTGCCGTCCTGCGTGAGCTGGGTGCGACGGTGATTCCGATTTTTAATACCCCGTCGGGCGTTAATATCAATGATGGTTGTGGTTCAACCCATCCTGAAGCGCTGCAAAAAGCTGTGCTTGAGCACGGTGCTGATGTCGGCATGGCACTCGATGGAGATGGCGACCGCATAGTGATGGTGGATCATGAGGGCAAGCTGGTCGATGGCGATAGCATTCTCTATGTGCTGGCGACTCGTGGTGACAAGCCCGCAGCTGGCGTAGTCGGTACACTCATGAGCAATATGGGCCTTGAGCTGGCGCTACGTGATCAGGGCGTGGCCTTTAAACGCGCCAATGTTGGTGATCGCTATGTCATGGCGGCACTGGATGAGGCAGGCTGGCAACTGGGCGGCGAGGCGTCAGGCCATATCCTCTGTCTGGACAAGAGCACGACGGGTGATGCGCTGATCGCAGGTCTGCAGGTCTTGGCAACGATCATCGAAAAACAAAAGTCGCTGGCCGAACTCACATCGTCATTGGCGGTCTTCCCGCAGGTGTTGGTCAATGTGCGCTTGACTGAGATGCGCGATCCTTTTGGGGATGAGGTGCTGAATGATGCCTTTGATCAGGCCGAAGCCTCACTCAAAGGCCGTGGCCGCCTCTTGATCCGCAAATCGGGCACAGAGCCAGTGATCCGGGTCATGGTCGAAGGTGAAAACGAAACGCTGGTGACCAAGCTCGCTAATGATCTGGCGGATCTGGTCCGGACGCGTCTGGGCAGTGAAGCCTAAGAACTTGAACCAATTCTGCATGATGCCTTGGAGGTGGACATGACGACCGATTTACAGCCGCTGGCCTATCAGAGTGACTTGACCGCGTTGCGTCAGTCTTATGAGAAGGCGATCTTGCAGCGTCAGGATCTGGCGCGGGATCCGGTCGAGCAGTTTGATCGCTGGATCACCTATGCCTTAAAGACCTCCCAGCAGGAGCCCTATGCCATGACGCTGGCAACGGCAAATCGCGCGGGACGTCCGAGTGCACGGATTGTGCTTTTGCGTCAGTTTGATGCGCGGGGCTTTGTGTTCTATAGCAATTACGACAGCCATAAAGGTCAGGATCTGACCGAGAATCCCTTTGCTGAGTTGTTGTTCTTTTGGGCGGAGCTTGAGCAACAGGTACGCATCAGTGGGCGTGTTGAGCGTTTGACGGTGGAGGAGTCCTCGGCTTATTTTCATCAGCGTCCGCATGGCAGTCAGGTGGCGGCGTGTGCGAGTCTGCCGCAGAGTGGGGTGATCGAGAGTCGTGAGGCGCTGGAGCGACGTTATCACCATTTGCTTCAGCAGTACCCCGAAGGCAGCACTGTACCCAAGCCTGAGTTTTGGGGCGGCTTCAGGCTAATTCCGGATCAGTTTGAATTCTGGCAGGGGCGTAGAAGCCGCTTGCATGACCGGCTGCAATACCGTCTGCAGGATGGCAACTGGATCATTGAGCGACTGATGCCCTGACTGGACGTTGCATGACGATTTTGCGTGTGATTTGCGTAGGCGTGACCGTGTTTTAGGCAGGTATTTTCCCAGTCCTTAATGCGGTTTTTATCCTGCGGTTTACCTCGAATCCTCTTCCGTCTGCACAGTGTGCAGCCACTGTGTCAGCTCATTGAGGTGTGCTGTCTTTTTGTGAATAATTGCTTGATTGCTCACGATAATATAGAAGAATAATCGGGCAGATCGGCCTAGACTGTTCTGCAGAACGCACAGGGTCTATAGGCTATTCGTGCGGATCTGATCCCTACTCATAAGGAGTCAATGATGTTACCTCAGAAATTACACGTTCTGTTTGCTACGGCTGCGTTGGTTGTATTGTCGCTGGTTTCTTCGGCGGCTTCTGCCCGTCCATGGCATGGCGGCTATCATCACCATCATGGCTGGCATCATGGTCACCCGGGCTGGCGCCATCATGGTTGGCACCACGGTCATCGTGGCTGGCACCGTCATCACCGCTAAGATGTGCTAAGCGGTTCTGGTCCTCTGGTGGCATGGCATGGACGACCAAAGGTGACAGAACTCGCGTATCAGTCTAGCCCTGACGCTCATCTGATCGTCAGGGCTAAGCTTTTTATCTGCTACACATTTTTGCTGCTCTGTCGAGCCGTCAGACAAAAATTGCTTTTATCCCATCCTCATCCTTTGTCATAATGCACTGCAGTCCAGACTTGGGACATAAAATCAGGAGTAGGCGGTATGAAGGGGTTTGGCTTGCGGCAGGTGGTGATCGGCATGGTGGTTGTGCTGGGTGCAAGCGTGGTGGCGACAGAAAGCCAGGCTATGAGCGTTCGGGAGCGCTATCTGCAGCAACATCCTGAAGTCCGCGTCAAAGAGGAAAAAGCCGCTAAAGCCCAAGAGCAGAGTGCCAAAGCGGAAGCTGCCAAAGAAACTGTAAAGTCTGAACAGATCTCCCGTCATAAACACCATACTGCTGAGGTAGCTGTAGAAAAGCCACATGCACATGGCAGACATCACGCCGTGAAGGCCGAAGCTGAGCAGCCTGTGGCCAAAGCCCATCTGCATGGCCATCAGAAACATCATGTGGCCGCAGAAGCCGAGAGCAAACCTGTTGCGTCCGGCAAGCATGGTCGCCATCATCAGACGCTGGCTGAAGAGACACCAAAGCATCCCCAAAAAGCCGTTAAACCAGCACACACACAGCCATCCACATCACACAGCCATCACCGTCGTCATCACGCCGAGTAATGGCGTAACGTAGCGTCATGTGGCGAAAGTTGTCATAATCCGCCGCATGACCTCATCAATTCAGCTCAAGCAGCGCCCTTTACCCCCCATTCCTGAAAGCTTTGCGGCATTACCGCAGGTCTTGGCTCGTCTGTATGCAGCGCGTGGCGTGCAGCATGTCGATGAGCTGACGCTGGTGCTTGCAAGGCTACAGCCCGCCAAAGACTTAAAAGGTCTGGATACCGCCATCAGCCGCATCAATCAGGCGATTGATGATGGATCGCGAATTCTGATCGTAGGTGACTTTGATGCCGACGGTGCAACCAGTACGGCATTGATGATGTTGGCATTGAAACAGATGGGCGCGGTAGTCGATTTTCTGGTGCCGGATCGCTTTAAATATGGCTATGGCCTGACCCCCGAGATCGTCCAGCTTGCCCTGTCTACCGCATCGCCTGATTTGATCATTACCGTGGATAACGGCATTTCGAGTCACGAAGGCGTCGCTAGCGCGCATGCCGCAGGCGTCGATGTGGTCATCACCGACCATCACCTTACCACCAAGGGCGCACCGCCTGCCTGTGCGGTCGTTAACCCTAATCAGCAGGGCTGTAGCTTTGCCAGTAAAGCGCTGGCTGGCGTTGGCGTGGCTTTCTATGTGCTGGCATCGCTGGCGACTTTGCGCAAATCAGAAGGCAAAGCCACAGCACGTCTGGTCGATTGGCTGGACTTGGTTGCGCTCGGTACCGTCGCCGATGTCGCGCCACTAGATAGCAATAACCGTATTCTGGTCTCGCAGGGTTTGCAACGTATCCGGCAGGGGCAGTGTCGTCCGGGGATCTTGGCAATGCTGGAGATGGCCAAGCGTGATGCGCGTAAGATCACGTCACAAGACTTGGGCTTTGTGCTGGGACCGCGCATCAATGCGGCGGGCCGGATGGATACCATGCGTATCGGCATCGAGTGTCTGCTGGCTCCTGATCTGGCAACGGCACAGCCACTGGCGGAAGCGCTCGAGCGTCTGAACCTGGAGCGGCGGGCGGTCGAGGCTGAGATGAAAGCTGAGGCCTTGAGTCTCTTGTCTGAGCGGTCTTTATTTGAGTGCAGGGTGCTTGCGGATGCGCCCCAGATCCCAGCGGCCATCGTTCTGTACGAACCAAGCTGGCATCAAGGTGTGATCGGAATTGTGGCGGGGCGGCTGAAGGAGCAATTTAACCGTCCGAGTATCGTTTTTGCCCCGAGTGATGAGACTTGCACCACGCTCAAAGGCTCGGCGCGCTCAATCTCGGGCATCCATATCCGCGATGCGATTGAGCGGGTGGCGGACAGTCATCCGGGGCTGATCAGTCACTTTGGCGGACATGCCATGGCGGCGGGGCTGACGTTGCCGGTCGCACATTTTGGCACCTTTGCCAGTGCGTTTCGTGCGGTGGTGGACGAGCATGATGCGAGCTTGTTTGAGCCGGTACTGCTGACGGATGGTGAGCTTGGCGCGAGTGATTTCTCGGTGTATCTGGCGCAGCAGCTCATGGATGCTGATCCATGGGGGCAGGCGTTCCCGCCGCCGGTGTTTGAGGGGGAGTTTCTGGTGCTTGAGCAGCGCTGGATGAAGGAGAAGCATCTCAAGCTGACCCTGCGCCATCTGGATGGGGGCGGATGGCTGGAGGCGATCCGCTTTAATGTAGCGGATACACCGTTACCTGCGGATATTAAGCGCATCAGGCTTGCCTATACGCTCGATATCAATGAGTTTCGCGGTGAGCGACGGCTACAGTTGAAGGTGCTGTGGTGGCAGGCGCTCTGATCAGCGCTATATCAGAAGTCCTGAGCTTTTATCTGTCATCCTTTTAATATACAGTCATTTACCAGACGGATATTGATGACAGGACAGTCATGATCGATTTTTTTAAGCACTTTCAGCAGCAGGAGCATGCCTATCTCACCATCACGGGTGAGGGGGATGCCAAGGCCTTGACCGAGCGCTATGGTGCTCAGGTGGATCGGATGTGGAATGCCGGGGACACTGAATTAGGCAGTTATCACTTTGATCAGATGTGCCTTTATGTCCGCTCGGGCATGAGGGACGATGACGCTAGTGAGCAGCATATCGAGTCGATCGTGCACTGCTATGAAGGACGACAGTTGCACACCTTACCGGATGAGCTATGCCGTACGGTCCATGTGGTAACGCATAGTGCACATTCCCAGGCTGGCGGGCTGTGGCTGAATGCTGACTTGATCCGGAGGTTAGCTTGGATTAAAGCCCGTGTCTGTATTCATGTCTACAAGATGGTGGCGCATGGCGAGCGTTTGCTTGAGCATCACCATGACTTTCCGGGCGCACGCTGGGTGCCGGAGACTCGAACCCAAGATAAGAACGCTGGTCAGTATGCGCATCTGGAGTTGAGATCATATGATACGACTGCAGATGAGATCTCTCAGCGTCTGGGGCTTACCCCGACGAAGAGCTGGCAGCGCGGGGAAGCGATAGTGCGCGGAGAGCAGCCCACAAGAGCGCATAATTTATGGAAAATGGCGTCTGGTGTGGATTCGCAGCAAGAAATGGCGGCGCACTTGGATGCTTTAAATACCGTTCTGGTTGCAAAACAAGATGTACTCAGCCACTTTTCAGCGAATTATCGCAATGAAATCGGGATTGCCGCAGCGGCCCATCTCGATACCTCGATTTGTATCACGTTGCCCGCAAAATTGATCGAGCGTATGGCGATGTTGGGTATGAGCTTTGAGCTGGATTTATATCTACGCTGAATAAAGGCTGTTATCTAAAAAACCAATGATTGACGCCATCAGGGAGGGCGGACGTGCTGGATTTATTTTCTCATCTAAAGTTTCAGGAATATGCCTACCTGACCATTACCGGTGAGGGCGATGCCCAGCAGATCGCGGAGCAGTATGGGGTAAAGACACGCCGGATGTGGAACGCTGGCGATGTCGAACAGACGGGTCATGGAGTTATCACTTTGATCAAATGTGCATTTATGAGGACTCACATTTGATGTATTGGGGTGATAATGAGAATGCTGCGCATCATATTGAGTTGCTCTTATTAGGCCATGTCGCGAGACGGGCGCAGGCATTGCCGGATGAGTTTACCCGTACGATGCATGTGGTGCTGCATGCTGTGCACAGTCAGGCTGGGGGAGTGTCTTTGACCCCTGAGCATATTCGTGATCTTGCTCGAATCAAGGCACAGCTCAAGATCTATCTGTACAAGATGGAGGCTGAAGGCGAGAATGTTGCTGAGTTCAGTCATGAATGTCCACATGCACGTTTGATCGTTGAGCCAAAAAGGCCTTCAGTGTTGGATGGTGTTTATGAGCGGGCATATTTATCGCTAAGTTCTGTCGATTCTTCCCCAGAAGAGATTAGCTCACATCTCGGATTAGAGCCGACATGGTTCAGACGGCGTGGAGAGCTTCCCCAGACGATTCCTCGTCCCAAATATCCACCTGTAAATCATCTGTGGCAAATGGATGCAGGGCTTGATCGCCAGCAAGACATGGCTGCACATTTCGATGCTTTGCATCAGGTCTTGGTCGAGAAGCATGAGCTTTTAAGTGATTTTGGTATGGACTATCGTAACTCGATCGGTATCGGTTCTGCAGCATGTTTTGATACATCCACATGCATCACATTATCTCAATCGCTGATTGAGCGTATGGCGAGGCTTGGTATGTGGTTTGATCTGGATCTATACCTATGCTGATCCCCATCATCATTTATTCATCAGCATAACGCAGAATGCTCTTGTTTAAACCATTAGGTCAACAAATCGGGAGCCTCTGATGTCACGTCTGTATACTTTTTTTGTCCATTTGCGTGCCTTGCCCGCATGGCTGGCACTGCCGCGCGCGGAGCGCAATCACTTTAATGAACAGGTCCTAACGCCGATCTTTGCCCGCTATCCGGCGGTCAAGGTGCGCTGGTATGATGTTGAGGCGTTTACTGCGCGCGCCAGTGACATTGCGGTGTTTGAGACGGCATCTCTGCAGGATTATTATTTCGTGATTGATGCCATCAGCGATACAGCGGTGTGTACCGTGCCGTATTTTGAGTTTGTCGAGATTTTCCCTGCTGTAGAGGATGGCTTTGCGGAATACGAAGTATCCCTATAATGCCTGTCTGGAATCGCTGGCTGGCTTCGGTTTGGGTAAAGCTGTAAACTGCGCGCACTTTTAACCCAGCCTGTTCATGCGGATACCGAACAGGCTCGTTGTCAGATAGCGGATCAATCTGCCATGAATGAGCTGACCCTGTGGCTGCGCGCGTTTATCCCTGCACCACTCACCGTTTCTCGTCGTGAGATTCTTCTGAGTTGCCTCGGTGCCTTGCTCGGTGTGCTCTGTGCCGAGTGGCTGAGTCATCTGTCGTTGGGTGAGTTCAATCCTTGGTTTGTGGCACCGATGGGGGCCTCGGCGGTGCTGCTCTTTGCCGTACCGTCGAGTCCCTTGGCGCAGCCATGGTCGATCATCGGTGGCAATCTGGTCGCAAGTCTGATCGGGGTGACCTGTGCGCTCTTACTCCCACATGATCTGGGCGTGGCGGCTGCGATTGCGGTGGCGCTGGCGATTGGCGTGATGTTTATCCTGCGCTGTCTGCATCCCCCCAGCGGCGCGGTGGCGATCACGTCGGTCATGGGTGGGCCGGCGGTGACGGCCTTGGGCTATCACTTTGTTTTTGCCCCGGTGCTGGTCAATTCCTTCTTTCTGCTCTTAATCGCGCTGATCTTTAACAATCTGCGTCGTCATCGCTATCCGCATCGCGCCAGCGTGCCCAAGACACAAGATCCTGCCCCGTCCGAGCGGCTGGGTTTTACCCGTGGTGATCTGGATCAGGCGCTGACGAGTTATGGCGAGTTGCTCGACGTGAGCCGTGATGATCTGGCGGCGATCATCAGTGGGGCGAAGGTATATGCCTTCCAGCGCAAGTATGGCGATGTGCGCTGTCATGAGATCATGTCGCGTGATATCGTCTCGGTGCAGCATTCTACACCACTGACCGAGGCGCTGGACATCTTGCGCGTGCAGCAGTGGCTCGCGCTGCCGGTCTTAAATGAAGACCGCAAGCTGCTCGGTATGCTGTCGATACAGGATTTTCTGGTACCGCGCCGGGATACCACGCACATCATTAATCCTCTGGAAGACCAATGGGCCAAGACGGTGGTGGATATCATGACGCATCATGCGCCGACGGTGGATGGTGATCAGCCGATTGGCGATCTGGTGGGGCTGTTCTCGGATTTGCAGATGCATTATGTGCTGGTGGTGGATCGGGATGAGCGTATGCAAGGGATCATTACGCAGTCGGATTTGGTGGCGGCGTTGTTTGAGATTCGGTTGGGAGAGGTGAGTGGGGCTTAAGAACGCAAAGTTCGCGATTAATCTATCTCGTTCTGATTCCGTTTAGAGGTTCGTATGGGTGTCGCCTTCCGCGGGACTCTCTTTTGTCTGGGCAAAAGGAAGCAAAACCCCTTGCTCCGCTGAACTCGCCATCCATGGCTCAGACAGGCAGCGTCGCCACATCCCTGTGATCAAAGCAAAAGCCTGAGTGATTGAATATCCCGTCTGGAAAAGATGCGTCCTTACATTTAGCTGCGCTTTGTATTAAAATCCCCCACCTTATTTATTTTTTGAACTGTAGAGTAGTGCTGTGGAAATCAATCCCTATGTCCTCCGCATCAAAGACCTCCGAGAGCGTGGCAACATGCTGAGGGGGTATCTTTGACTACGACCTCAAAGTTGAGCGTCTAGAAGAAGTCCTGCGTGAGCTGGAAGACCCGAATATCTGGAACGACACCGATCGTGCCCAGGCCATGTCTAAAGAAAAAGGCGCGCTCGAAGCCGTCGTCAATGTGCTCAAAAACCTTGAAACTCAGGTCGATGACGCCCAGACCATGCTGGATCTGGCGGTCGAAGCTGATGAAGAAGAGCTCCTTGCTGATGTGACCGGCGAGCTGGATTCGGCTGAAGCTGAAGTCGGCAAACTGGAATTCCGCCGGATGTTCAGTGGCGAAGCTGATCCGAATAACTGCTTCCTCGACATTCAGGCTGGCTCCGGCGGTACCGAAGCACAGGACTGGGCGTCCATGCTGCTGCGGATGTACCTGCGCTGGATCGAGCGTCATGGCTTCAAAGCCGAGATCATGGAAGAGTCCGATGGTGAAGTTGCAGGTCTGAAGAGTGCGACCATTCGTGTCGAAGGCGAGTATGCCTTTGGCTGGCTGCGTACCGAGACTGGCGTGCATCGTCTGGTGCGCAAGTCGCCGTTTGACTCAGGAAATCGTCGCCATACCTCATTCTCGGCGGTGTTCGTGTCGCCTGAGATCGACGATGACATCGAGATTGACATTAATCCGGCCGATGTGCGGACTGATACTTACCGTGCCTCGGGTGCGGGTGGTCAGCACATTAACAAAACCGACTCGGCCGTGCGTCTGACCCACGTCCCGACCAATACCGTCGTGGCCTGTCAGAACGAACGCAGTCAGCATGCCAACCGTGACCGCGCGTGGAAGATGCTGCGCGCCAAGCTGTATGAACTGGAGCTGCAAAAGCGCAGCGAGGCCCAGCAGGCGCTGGAAGCCACCAAGTCCGACATCGGCTGGGGCAGTCAGATTCGCTCATATGTGCTGGATGACTCGCGTGTCAAAGACCTGCGCACCAACGTCGAAACTTCCAACACCGGTGCCGTGCTGGATGGTGATCTGGATAAATTCATCGAAGCCAGTCTGAAGATGGGATTGTAATCCATGACAGACCAAGGCCCGAATGCCGTAGATGCGGTGTTCGGGCTTTTTGCTTTATCATAAGTGGGTCAAGATCTTTTATTATTCTTAAAAAAAATCGACCCTGTCTTTGAAGGGTATGGATATGCCGGAGCCTGCCGATGCTTGAGAGTCCTTTGCTGCGATCGACACCGCTCTGGTATCGTCTGCTCTTGGCATTGATTCTGCCGCTCTATCGGCTCAAGGTCTTTCTGCGCTCGCGGCATGAGCCTGATTATCAGCGTGAATTATGGCAGCGCTTCGGTCCACTGCCTGCGCCCATCGTGCGTCGTCCGGTGTGGGTGCATGCGGTGTCAGTTGGAGAGACCAACGCTGCCGAGCCGATCATCCGCCATTTACTTGCCCGAGGACTGCCTGTACTCGTCACCAATACCACGCGCACCGGTGCCGCTCGGGTACGCACACTGTTTAGCGAAGCCATCGCCCGTCGCCAGCTTGCCCAGCATTTCCTGCCGGTAGACACCGTGCATCTGATGCATGACATGGTCTCGCTGTATCAGCCCTGCGCGATGCTGATGATCGAGACCGAGATCTGGCCCAATCTCCTGTCTGAGCTGGACCATCGCGGCATTCCCTCCTTACTCATGAATGCCCGTCTGTCGGCGCGCTCGGCCAAAGGCTATGGCAAATTCCCCGGGCTTATGACCCCAATGATGCAGCATCTGACCCTGATTGCAGCTCAGGATACGGCCACGGCTGAACGCTTTGTGGCCTTGGGTGCAAAGAAGGACAAGGTCGTGGTGACGGGCAGCCTGAAGTTCGACTTAAGCCCGCCTGAGCATTTGCTGCAATTGGCGAATGAGCTCAAAGCCGAATGGCAGTTGGGTGATCGCGCTGTCATCGCGGCGGTGAGTACCCATGAACCGGAGGAGGCTGAGCTGTTGGCGCAATTCAAGCGCTTACGGGAAAGCATTCCGAATGCGTTATTGATACTGGTGCCGCGCCATCCGGAGCGCTTTGAGCGAGTGGCAGGACTGATTCGGGAGTCGGGTCTGTCCTTTAGCCGTCGTTCCGAGCAAGGCGTGGTGACTCAGGATACAGCGGTGTTCCTTGCGGACAGCATGGGCGAGGCGTGGGTGTGGTATGCGCTTGCCTCGGTGGCCTTCGTCGGCGGCTCGCTGTCCGAGACGGGTGGGCATAATCCGCTCGAGCCTGCACGTCTTGGGGTGCCCGTGGTGATGGGGCCGCATACCTTTAACTTCGCCAAGATCATTGAGCAGTTAATCGACGCTGGTGCGCTGGTGCAGGTGGCTGACGCGGATGCGGTTGAGCAGATCTGGCTGCATTGGCTGACGAATCCTGCGGCCCGTGAGACTGCGGCTCAGGCAGCCATGCAGGTGATGCAGGCCAATCAAGGCGCACTGCAGCGTCAGCTCAATCTCTTGGATCAACTGATCGGGCAGGGCTGCGCCCGATGAATTTACTGTTGCTGGAACCCAGTGATGTGATCGGTGACCGGGCGACCTTGACCGATCCCAGACGTCTCAAGCATATCCATGAGACGCTCAATCTGGCGGTGGGTGATACGCTCAAAGTCGGTATGCGTGAGGGGCTGAAAGGCACGGCAATGATTGAGTCGCTTGCGCCGGATGCGATCACCTTCAGTCAGATTGAGCTGACCACGCTACCACCTGCCAAGCTACCGCTGACGCTGATCCTCGCGCTGCCGCGTCCGATTGCGCTTAGGCGGATGCTGATGGATCTGGTGACACTCGGGGTTGCACGTCTGATCCTGATCCAGAGTAATCGGGTGGAGAAGAGCTACTGGCAGAGTCAGGTGTTTGGTGAATTTGACGAGTTAGTACGGCTCGGGCTTGAGCAGGCGGGGGATACCGTACCGCCGCTTATTGAGGTGAAGAAACGCTTTCGGCCTTTTGTCGAGGATGAACTGCCTGCTTTGATACAGGATAAGGTCGCACTGGTGGCGCATCCCTATGCCGATATTTCTGCTCCGTTTGGTTTGACTCAGCCCACGGTGCTGGTGGTGGGGCCTGAAGGAGGCTTGGTACCGTTTGAGATTGAGCTTCTCACGAAGCAGGGCGTGCAGGCGGTGAGTCTAGGTGATCGCATACTGCGGACTGAGACGGCTGTGCCGGTGTTGATTGGGCGGCTGATGGGCTAAAAGATACTTCATTCTAAGCAAATACGACAATCCCTTCATACCGCATCCGTTTTTATGCCGTAGGGTGAGCGCAAATGACACCTGCCGGACCATCAGATGAATCTCAAACTTCTTTTCGTTGCACTTTCTTTGGCGAGCTGTGGTTTAAGTCATGCCGATGATAACCTCGCGCCCGCTAGTACACCCGCTACACCCAAGATGCGCCCCATCTATGCTGCGCCAGTCCTCAACAATCAGGCATTAAAAGCCAGCCCACCCACACAGACCGCAGATCACCTCGACATCCTGCGCGATGAGACGCCAGTGTACCGGAACGATCAACTGCCCGGCGGCGGTCCAGCCAAAGTGGTCGTCAAAGCCTTGGTCAATGAAGCCGGAGATGTGGTCGATACGGCCATCGTCACCTCATCCGGTGTGACAGCATTGGATCAGGCGGCGCGTGAGGCTCTGTCCAAGTGTCGCTATCTGCCGTATCAAGACCCGATCACTCATCTGAACGCTGCGGTATGGACCACGAGAATCTACACTCTCTCCGCGCATAAAGAGGCCGCCAGTGACAAATCGTCTGATACGCCGCGTCGCGGTGGCGGACATCGTGGCGGACGAGGCATGATGGGCGCGGCGACCAATGCACTGGGCAATAGCGCAAGTTAATAACGCCACCCTTGTACGTGACTGACCGCAGGCTTATGCTTAAGCCTGCGGTTTTTATCGTCATGGCAAGGAGTAAGTAGATGAAACTAATCGGGATGCTGGATTCACCTTATGTGCGGCGGGTGGCGATTTCGCTACAGTATCTGAGCTTGCCGTTTGCGCATGAGTCGGTATCGGTGTTTCGCAACTTTGAGCAGTTCCATGCGATCAATCCGGTCGTGAAGGCGCCAACCTTGGTCGCGGGCGATGGCACGGTGCTGATGGATTCAACGCTGATGCTCGACTATGCCGAGACGTTGGCATCGGGTAAGACGCTCATGCCGATAGACCTTATGTCACGTCTGCGGACGTTAAGCCTGATTGGTCTGGCCTTGGCGGCCTGTGAGAAGAGCGTGCAGCTTTACTACGAGCGGACTTTAAGGCCAGAGGATAAGCGTCACCAGCCGTGGGTGGATCGGGTGACCGGGCAGTTGCTGGCGGCCTATGGCGAGCTTGAGCGTGAGATCACCCAGCAGCCATTGTCACTGGGTCATGACATCAATCAGGCGGGGATCACGACTGCCGTGGCGTGGGCGTTTACCCAGCATGTGCTGGCAGATGTGGTCGCCGCGACGGATTTCCCACAGCTTGCGGCGATGTCTGCCGAGGCGGAGACACTACCGATCTTTAAGCAATGGGCATTGAGCTGCGTCTGATTCAGCTTTAAAAAATCCGCTTATCATCCCGCGTGTGTTTTTGCCCCAGCTTGCCGACTTCTGCGGTGACCTTCTCGGCGATCTGCAAGTACAGCGCCGCTGCGGCATCACCTGCGACCACGCTTGGCGTACCCGTGTCGGCATGCTCGCGGATGGCGCGATCCAGCGGCAGACGACCGAGCAGGGGTACGTGATATTGTTCACCTAACTTCTCACCGCCACCTGCGCCAAAAATCTCATCCACATGTCCACATTGGCTACAGACATGCAGCGCCATATTCTCAATCACACCCAAAACCGGGATATTGACTTTATTAAACAGCTCAATGCCTTTCTGCGCATCCAGTAATGCCACATGCTGCGGCGTGGTGACGATCACTGCACCACTGACCGGGATACGCTGGGCGAGGGTAAGCTGGATATCACCAGTGCCGGGCGGCATGTCGATGATGAGATAGTCAAGCGTCGGCCAGTTGGTCTGGTTAAAGAGCTGCATCAGCGCGCCCGTGGCTTTGGGGCCACGCCAGACGATGGGGGTGTTGTTATCCCCGGTCAGATTGCCGATCGACAGGACGGCGAGGCCATGAGCCGCAAGCGGTACGAATTGCTCATTCTCGATCAGCGGCGTTTTGCCCTCGATGCCGAGCATGGTTGGGATACTGGGACCATAGATGTCGGCGTCCAGCATACCGACGCGTGCACCGTTTTTCTGGAGTGCCAGCGCAAGGTTGACTGCTGTGGTGGATTTACCGACACCGCCCTTACCCGAGGCCACGACGATGATATGGCCGATATGCGGATGCGCTTTCAGCTCGCCTTGGGTTGGCGGCACAGGACGGGTTGGGGTAGAGGTCGGTACGGGTGCGGATGCATCGGTGACGACGGGGAGTTTTTGTGCTGTGGCGCTTGGTGCCGCTTTGCCTTCGACTTTCTGCTGGATCAGGTGTAGGTTGACTTCCTGCACACCCAGTACCGTGAGCGCGTCAGCCAGACGGTCATGCAGCTCTTGTGGGTCGCCTGAATAACCCGCAGGCAGCTTCAGTGTGAGATTGAGGGTTTGGCCGTCTAAGTTTTGCTGGCTGATCAGGCTGGCGAGGGTTGGCGTCGCTTGGGCATTTTGCAATGGAAAGTCAGCCAGCAGCGCCTCGATCCGAGCCGGATTGGGCTCAGGTGCCGTGGTCTGATCCGGTGTCTGGGTTTGTCCAAACAGATTTTTAAGACGGTCAAACATGATCAGCACTCCAGCGCGCAGCGAAACCTATAAAGAGGCCGCGATTTTATCAAGTCTGACCGCGCTTGACACAGGCGATTTGCGTCCATTTTTGCTATATTAGTCATATTGATTATTTATTCGAGTTATAAGTCCGTGTCAGCTCCAGTCGCAACAGCCCATCGTCGTATCCTCGTCACCAATGCCTTGCCCTACGCCAACGGCCCGATTCACCTCGGCCATCTGGTGGGCTATATACAGGCCGATATCTGGGTACGGGCGATGCGGGCGCGCGGCCATGAGGTGACGTATGTCTGCGGCGACGATGCACACGGTACGGCGATCATGCTCAAGGCGCAGGCCAATGGCGTAACCCCTGAGCAGCAGATCGCGCAGGTACAGCGTGAGCATGAGCGTGACTTTGCGGGGTTCTTTGTTGGTTTTGATCAGTACCACTCAACCCATAGTGATGAGAACCGCAAGCGCTCGACCGAGATTTATCTCGCCAATCGTGACGCCGGGCATATCAGCGTGCGTCCCGTGCGTCAGTTGTTTGACCCGGAGAAGGGCCTTTTCCTCGCGGATCGCTTTATCAAAGGCGAATGCCCCAAGTGCGGTGCGAAAGACCAATACGGCGACTCCTGCGAAGTCTGCGGCAGCACCTACAATGCGACCGAGCTCAAGAATCCCTACTCGACCTTAAGCGGCGCGACGCCGGTCGAAAAAGAATCCGAGCATTATTTCTTCCAACTGCCACACTTCGCCGAGTTCCTGCAGAACTGGACCCGTGCTGAGGGCCGCCTGCAACCGAGCATCAGCAACAAGCTCGGTGAATGGTTTGAAGCGGGCCTGACTGACTGGGATATCTCGCGCGATGCGCCGTATTTCGGCTTTGAGATTCCCGATGCCCCGGGCAAGTATTTCTATGTCTGGGTGGATGCGCCTATCGGCTATATGGCGAGCTTTGAGCATCTGTGCAGCAAGCGCCATGACCTGAAGTTTGATGATTACTTCGCCAAGGACAGTACGACTGAGCTGTATCACTTCATCGGTAAGGACATCGTCTATTTCCATTCGCTGTTCTGGCCTGCGATGCTGGAGGGTGCGGGCTATCGCACGCCGACCGGCATCTATGCCAATGGCTTTCTGACGGTGAACAAGGAAAAGATGAGCAAGTCGCGCGGCACCTTCATCAAGGCCGAGACCTTCCTTGAGCACTTAAATCCTGAAACGCTGCGCTACTACTTCGCCAGCCGTCTGTCGGATACGGTCGAGGACATCGACCTCAATCTCGAAGACTTTACGCTGAAAGTGAATAGCGATCTCGTGGGTAAAGTCGTCAACATCGCCAGCCGCTGTGCGGGTTTTATCACCAAGAAATTCGACGGCAAGCTTGCAGCGACGGTCAGTGAGCCGGAATTGTTGAATGACTTTATCGCCGCCGGTGACAGCATCGGGCAGGCGTATGAGGCGCGTGAGTTTAGCCGTGCCATCCGCGAGATCATGGCGCTGGCGGACCGTGCCAATCAGTACATCGATGAGAAGAAGCCGTGGGCACTCGCCAAGATGGAGGGCATGGAGCTGGAAGTACAGGCTGTCTGCTCGATGGGCCTGAATCTCTTCCGTCAGCTGATGGTCTATCTGTCGCCCGTACTGCCAGCCATGGCGGCGCAGGTGCAGGCATTCCTGAAACTTCCTTCACTGGATTGGGAGAGCCGTAAGGTGGTGCTGGTCGATCATGAGATCGCGACCTTCCAGCCGCTGATGCAGCGTGTGGAGCAGGCTGCGGTTGCTGCGATGGTGGAGGCGTCGAAAGAGACTCTTCAAACTGCAGGAACCACTTCCACACCCGTCGCGGCGGCTGAGCCTGCGGGCAAGACCAAGACGGCACCAGTCAAGACCGAGTCTTCTACTGCCACAAACAAGCCAGCCGGGGAGAGCAGTGTGATCACGATTGATGATTTCCTGAAGGTCGATCTGCGCGTGGCGGAGATCATCGCGGCCGAGACGGTAGAAGGTTCGGATAAGCTGCTGAAGCTGACTCTGAATGTCGGTGAGGTGGAGCCGCGCACGGTGTTTAGTGGTATTCGCGGGGCGTATGCCCCTGAGGCGTTGCTGCATCGTCATGTGGTCGTGGTGGCGAACCTGGCACCGCGCAAGATGCGCTTTGGCGTGTCAAATGGCATGGTGCTGGCCGCAGGTAATGATGAGGGGATTTTCCTGCTGTCGCCGGATAGTGGCGCGAAGCCGGGTGATCGGGTGAGCTGATCGCGGGGTGAGCTGATCGCGGGGTGAGGAAGAAAGCCGGGCGTGAGTTCGGCTTTTTTGATGGTGTCAGGGTGTTGGATGGAGTTTAAGGATTCAGCGATGGATATAACGTGCTTTCACAAGCTGACATATAGTGATGTCATCCTCGAAAAGATCATGTATGAGGGTGAGGTGTTTGATGAAGGGCCTTTTCTTGAGAAAATCATTTTATGCTTCAATGAAAAGCGCTTCATTTCACTGCAAAACGAAATTGAATACGATGATATTATTTTAGGATTTGATGAGCCATCAGCATTTGCAAATGATTTAAAAGATGTGAAGCCAAGTGTTGAGCAATTGATTGGCAGCCATCCGTCATGGATGTGGGAAATGAAGAATCAACATGGCTTTGTTGATGGATTTTCTATCCAATTAATCAATTCGAAAAACCCTTATGAATCGTGGATTGTGGTTTTTCAGTCTATTGCCTCTCAAATTTTCGTCAGCATGACTTCTAAAGTTTGATAAGCAAGCGTAGGCTCGGGTTCACCCAGCATAGAAGTTTAAATTATTCTAAATACTAAACGTAGGCTGGAGTTCACCCCAGCGCAGAAATTTTAATGATTCCAAGCCTACACGGACGGATGTAAATGAAGAGGAAATCTTTAGTTATTATTGCGGCTATTCTGCTCATTGCTTTCCTATGCATCAGTATTTTGACGGGACCCAATGCCATATCAAGTGCTATAACTGGTGACTATATTTTAAAAGGTTATGATGGGGCTGCACTCACGTCCGTATCATTGAGCTTAGATAGCTTTTACAAGTCTCATGGCTTTTATCCCAAGAGTCATGGGGGATTAGAGGCATTGTTGTGCAGTCATGGACACAATGTTGATTGCTTGCCTTATCTGCCTCAAGATCATCTGGGCAATCCACTCAATTACCAATCTCCCGGTCTTCATCATCCAAATGGCTTTGATGTATGGGTCGAAAATAAGGATGATGGTGTGGTCGGCAATTGGTAGTCCGCTAGAGCCAAACGTGCTTTCTGATGATCAGGATATTATTGATGGACGATTTAAAAAGGGCATTATCGTAAGATCATCAATTCAATAAGAATCTAGCGATCACTCAAGCTTGGTGCGAAAAATTTATGGATAGAGCTGATGACATTGGTTCGGTCGATTCCTTCCGTCCTTTAGGACTGCGCCCAAAGGTTGATGTTCGCGATTTCAGAATAAGTGTCGAGCGAAAAATATTAGAAATAGATCGGTTGAATCAAATCAAAGCTCAATCTATAGCGTCGAATACATTTGTAAGTTCACAGGCTGGCAAGGTTTTGATTTTTTATCCTGAGCGTGGTCTTGCTGATGGACTCATGGAAATAGAGTCAGGTGGTTTTATTGATAGCGATGATCTGCCGCCGAGCGGGACTTGGTTCTACTTTGCACTTGAGTCTACAGGTGATAATGGCTGTGCATTATATGCATGGATTCCGGAGGCTTTCGTGTCTATTGTAGATCGTGCTTTGGGAGTTGATCAGTATAGTTGCTTGGAGTGGTTTTGAGAGAGCATTTCAGCCGTTAAATAGGAATGCAGGACAAGGCGACTCAGTAGACTCTTACTTTTTAAGTTGATTCTCAGGCCAGTTGATGAATAGCAATATTGTCGTAAGTACAACCGGACCTAACATCACAAGATAGCCTTGGAAACTAGCAATAAATGTCGTGAATGTCTGCCTGGATGGTGGATGCGAGGGAAATGCTTTGGCTAAAAAGATAAATGCATTTGCCACATATAGGGCCCAGCATATACCCAAGAAGAAGAAAACATACTTTAGGATGCGGATGAACAGAAACATTATCTCGCTCCAAGGACAAAGATAGTCTGTATGTCTGCTATGCAGACCTATGCCTACCACTTCATAAATGGCGGCGGACTCAGCGGATGCTGTAGAAACCAGCCTTTACCCGTCCGTAGCAGGAATAGATGAAAGCCAGCATTAGGGATGGCGGACTTAATCCGGATGATAAGTCTGATCGGAATACCAAATCTGATCGCACCCAGCGACACATCCACTAGATCCGCCTTGCGGAAGACCTCGACCAGCGGATATGCCGCATCGCGATAGGGCCTGAGCTTATGATGCTCATCGATCATCAGACTCACCTCAGTGATCCACTCAGCGCGATCATGCTCGACCAACCAGTGCTCGGCACGTGCTACAGATGGCGGCAGATAGTCCACCGTCTGATCCGACCACAGACCGAGATCATGAAATGCCGCAGCGATGGCACACTTCTCGACCTCAGGCGCAGTACAGTCTCGCAGCGCAAGGCAACAATTAAACATCCGATATACATGCCCCCGATAGCCCAGATAGGCATCGCCTATGGCATCGCACCAAGCGCTCAGGATTGCCTCGATGGTGGGGTGGAAGAGGATAACGTCCCTGTTCGGCATGACTTGCTCCCTGATGTATTTGCCTACGCCACACTTAGGGCATACGGAAGAAATACTCGCGGTAGTACTTCAGCTCACGGATCGAATCGCGGATATCATCGAGAGCCAAGTGGCTGGCGTCTTTCTTCAGGCCATCCATCAGCTCTGGACGCCAGCGACGGGCGAGCTCTTTAACCGTTGACACATCCAGATTACGATAGTGAAAGAACTGCTCCAGCTCCGGCATCAGGCGATGCATGAAGCGACGGTCCTGACAGATCGAATTGCCGCACATGGGCGACTTCTTGGGCTCGATCCATTTACGCAGAAACTCCAGCGTCTGCAGCTCGACATCGCGGGCAGTCAGCGTACTGCGACGCACGCGCTCAGTCAGGCCGGACTGACCGTGCTGGCGGGTATTCCACTCATCCATGGCATTCAGCACGATGTCGGACTGATGCACCGCCAGCACCGGACCTTCGGCCAGAATATTTAAGTGCTCATCAGTCACGATGGTGGCGATCTCGATGATCTGATCGTTGTCGGTGTCGAGACCGGTCATCTCCAGATCCACCCAGATCAGGCGCTGGTTGACGTTGCCGTTGGTATACACCACCGTGGAAGTGCCATTGGTTGCCATTTAACTGTCTAACTCTCAATATTTGCGTATCAAAGCGCTTATACTAGCAAATATTCTGGACCAGATTGGATTAAACCTGTCATGCACCTGCATTTAATTGCCATACCCGTCGTGCTGATCTGATATGGCACTGATCCGTAAACGCCGCCTGACCGACCAGCAGACCCGCCGCATCGAAGCCCAGCAAAACCGTCGTGTGGACGAGGAGTCCGATGGCGAACTGCGCGAGGGATTGATCATTACCCACTTTGGCCGTCAGCTTCTGGTACGTGAGCTTGCGGGCGACGGTATGGATGCCTTGCAGCATCTGAATGAAGACGCAGCGATCTGGCGCTGCCATACGCGGACTAATCTGCCGGCACTGGTGACGGGTGACCGTGTGCGCTGGATTCCGGATGAGAATACCGAACTCGGTGTGATCACCGCGCTGCATCCGCGTACCAGCCTCCTGACCCGCCCTGATCGCTATCACAAGATCAAGCCGGTTGCGGCCAATGTCAGCCTGATCGTGGTGGTGTTTGCGCCTTTGCCAGTGCCATCGCCGATGCTGATCGACCGCTATCTGGTGGCCTGCCATCAGGCGGGGATACCGGCGCTCTTGGTGCTGGGTAAGGCTGATCTCTTGCGTGCAGGCGATGGTTTAACCGAGTTGCTGGCTGAATATGAGGCTCTGGGGTATGACACGCTGACGGTACAGTCGAATGGTGATCTTGTCCCACTCATGGATAAGCTCGCCGGTCAGACGGTGGTCTTCGTCGGCCAGTCGGGGGTCGGTAAAAGCTCATTGATCAATGCCCTGATCCCGGATGCGAAGCTGAAGGTCAATGTGATCTCCGAGAATTCCGCCTTGGGCCAGCACACGACGACCAGCACGACCCTGCTGCCGCTGCCGCAGGGTGGCGCGCTGATCGACTCGCCGGGGATACGGGAGTTTGGCGTCTGGCATTTGTCGGTAGACGCGATCCGCGATGGCTTTATCGAGATGTATCCGTACTATGGCATGTGTAAATTCCGCAATTGCCAGCATCGCAATGAGCCCGGTTGTGCGCTGATCGCGGCGGCAGAAGAAGGCAGAGTCCTTCCGCGACGGCTTGAGAGTCTGAACCGGCTTGAGGATGAGGCGCGTGAAGCGGAACGGGTGTAGACGGCATTTCATCTATCGTTCGCAGAAAAAACGCGGTGGCAATGCTTGAAAACCCGACAGGGGATCACATATAAAGTCAAAGGGCCAGATTTTTGTGCGGCTTTGTCTACACGCTTGTCATCACTTCGCTGTGTGGATAAGGTATGCTCTGCGACCATTGGTCTATGTGTGCATGGATCTCTGAGCCCATTATTCTCGTCATCAAGTGGATGACTGTTTTTTGAAGGTGACTGCGTTGGAACGTTTCTTGGAATTTATGCAACATCATCCGATCCTGTTCGGGATTCTGGCCGCATTGGTGGTTGCCTACTACTGGCTCGAAGCGAAACAGCACGGTCATAAGATTTCGCCGCAAGCACTGGGCAGCTTCGTCAATACCCAGAAAGCCCTGATCATCGATCTGCGTGATGCCAAAGAGTTCCGCGAAGGTCATATCAGCGGTAGCCGCAATATTCCCTTCAGCAGCCTCAAGAGCCATCTGGATGAGCTGCGTGAGTCCAGCCAACCAATCGTGATGGTGTGCAAGATGGGTCAGACCTCGGGCTCTGCGATCCAGCAAGTGGGTGGCACACATCTCTACCGTCTGGATGGTGGCATCATGAGCTGGCAAAGTCAGGGTCTACCCCTTGTCAAACGCTGATTGATCCCCCATACAGATTAAATCGCTGATCATTTTCTATCTAGAAGGTGCCTATGACTGCACAAGCTGCTGCTCCAGTGACCTTTGGTCTATCCGAACAAGCCCCTGTCGTGATCTACAGCACGCCGGTCTGCCCTTATTGCATGCGCGCCAAGCAACTGCTGCAGCGCAAGGGTGTGGCTTATGAGGATATCGACCTTGCCAGTCAGCCGGAGCTACGGATGGCCGTGATGCAGCACACCCGTATGCGTACCGTCCCGCAGATCTTTGTCAAAGGCACCTTTGTCGGTGGTTTTGATCAGTTGTATGCGCTTGAACAGCGCGGTGAACTGGATGCGCTGCTGGCGTAACCTCTATCAGGCCACACTACTGATGTGATGTGGTCTGAACGATTGAAGACGCTTTTAATGAAATGCTTTAAAACGGTTGTCATGCATTTTGTATATCCTTTAATACCTACATCGATTTAATAACCCTCAGACAGGAAGATTCGCCATGAGTGAAGAGCAGCAAGTAAACCAAGCCGCAACGGAAGCGCAGCCTCAGCTGGCGTTAGAACGTATTTATCTGAAAGACCTGTCGTTTGAAGTGCCCAGCGCCAAGGTATTTACCGCTGAATGGCAGCCAGAGCTGAACATCAATCTGTCGACCGCAGCAGAACAACTGGACGAGAAGCATTTTGAAGTCGTTCTGAGCGTGACTGTGACTGCCAATAATGGTGGCACAGCGGCGTATATCGCTGAAGTCAAGCAAGCTGGTATTTTCCTGATCGACAATATTCCACAGGAACAAGTGCCTCAGATCCTTGGTGCCTACTGCCCGAACCTGCTGCTGCCATTCGTGCGTGAAGCGCTCACCGATATCATCACCAAAGGCAGCTTCCCGCAGTTCCTGTTGGCGCCGATCAATTTTGATGCGGTGTTTGCCGAGAATGTCGCTCGCCTGCAGCAAGAAGCCGCAACCGGTCATGCCTAAGTCGAATCGATCTGTCGGCGCCTGCCATTTGCCTTGGTAGGATCAACGATGGTAAAAAGCCCATGCCATGCATGGGCTTTTTTATGGCGAATCGGTATGGGATGATATGCAAGTGCTGCTGAACTCTCTAAGCTTGGCAACAGGAAGAGGTGGGTATTATGTGTAACAGGAATGCCGCATTAATGATCCGATTGGTACAGACTTGCTACGCTTAAGGTGAGAATGAGGATGGTCTTCGGGTTAAAATAGTCGTTTTTTAGAGGTCTGGGGGCATGACGATTTTGCCGCTAGACAGACGATGTTGATGAAGCTAATGACAGAACAGACGATTTACGAGAATACCATGGCTTTAGATAATGCAATTTCAAACGCAGGTGCAGCGACGACTAAGGTGGTTGCCAAGACGGTAGAGCATTACAGTACCATCTATGATCCCGTCGATAAGCTGATCGACCAGTTTATGGATCGGGTGCCTTATCTGATTGCGGCTGTGATCGTACTGGTGCTTTTCTGGGGCATTGCCCGTCTCTACAAGCACATCATCAAGCGCACGCTGGCCAAACGCGTGCAACGTCGTCAGAATTTGGTCAAGGTGTTTAATCGCATCGGCTCGGCCCTGATCTTGTTTGTTGGCGTGCTGGTGGCGATGGTCGTGGCGATTCCGGGCTTTACCACCAGTAAGCTGGTCAGTGCGCTGGGGATCGGTTCGGTGGCGATTGGTTTTGCATTTAAAGATATTTTTCAGAATATGCTGTCGGGGATCATCATTCTCTTGTCGGAGCCATTCCGTATTGGTGACCAGATCGTTATGGGAAATTTTGAAGGAACGGTCGAGGACATCCAGATTCGCGCCACTTACATCAAGACCTATGATGGACGTCGTATCGTGATCCCGAATGCCGATCTGTATACCACACCAGTCACGGTTAATACCGCGTTTAAGCGCCGTCGCTGCCAGATCGATATCGGTATTGGCATGGGTGATGATGTGGGCAAAGCCAAGGCAGTCATCATGGATGCCATGAAGCGCTGCGAGTCGGTCACACAGTTTTCCAATCCGACCATTGTTGCCATCGGGCTGACTAATTATGCACTCAATCTGCGTCTGCGCTGGTGGCTGGAAGACAGCTCGCAACTGGATATTCTGGATTCGACCGATCAGGTGCTGATTGCGGTGAAATATGCCCTGACTGACGCGGGCATTGATCTGCCCTATCCGACCTCGCAGGTGCTGTTCCATGATCAGACCGAAGAGACTGATGGCGACCGTCATCGGCAGCGTGAAGGCTGGCCGTCGCGTGCGGACAAAAAGAATCCGCGTTCGCTGGCACAAGCACGCTATGATTTGCGTGCCCAGCAGGCGGGAGACGAGGTACCTGCGGATCGTGGTGTCCGTATTGCTGAAAACAAGCAGATCACAGCACGCGATGCCAGTGAAGATGCCAATCCTGAACGGGATTGAGCGTGGGTGTCTGAGGGGCACTTAGGATATCGTCATTGCATATTGTCACTGGATATCGTGAGTCGGCCTCTTCATTAATCCCCTAAAATCGCGTACAGTAATCGGTTAAAACGCGCAGAAGTCATAAAAACGCTGACCGTGAGTAAGTGCGGTCGGCGTTTTATGTTATGTCTGGTCTGCGCATTCAGTTGAAAGGAAACCGGGTTAAGCATATGTCAATTAAATCAGATCGTTGGATACGCTACATGAGTGAGCAGCATGGCATGATCGAGCCGTTTGCCGCCGCTCAAGTAAGGGTTGATGCCAAGCAGCAGAAGCTCATTTCTTATGGCGTCTCCAGCTACGGTTATGACGTGCGTTGTGCCCGTGAGTTTAAGGTTTTTACCAATGTCTACTCGGCAACGGTAGATCCGAAGAATTTTGATGAGAACAGCTTCGTGGATATCGAGGCCGATGTCTGCATTATTCCTCCGAATTCTTTTGCGCTGGCACGCACGGTCGAGTATTTCCGTATCCCGCGCAATGTGTTGACAATCTGTCTCGGCAAATCCACCTATGCTCGCTGTGGCATCATCGTTAATGTCACGCCGCTTGAGCCGGAGTGGGAAGGGCATGTGACGCTGGAGTTCTCCAATACCACAAATCTGCCCGCCAAAATCTATGCAGGAGAGGGCGTGGCACAGATGCTGTTCTTTGAGTCGGATGAGGTGTGTGAGACGTCCTATAAGGATCGGGGCGGGAAATATCAGGGTCAGACCGGTGTGACGCTGCCTAAAGCCTGATGGTCCAACGTCCTGTATAAACAAGAAGAGCAACCCATGGGTTGCTCTTCTTGTTTTGGCCTTGGCAGGTTAGCAGAACTTGAGGCCACCATAGCAGTTGGCGGGTGGGGTTTGTGCGGCGAGTGCAAGGTTGGATAGACTGAGTGACAAAGGTGCTGCCCCCGACAAATTAATGGGTCCAATATTTGCGGTTCCTGTCAGACAACTGAGTGCGAATAAGCCGCAATTGACGGGATTATTGTTCAGATAAGTACTAACATCATTCAGAGCGGTGACCAGCACGGGTGTAATCGATACGGGTTGTGCCGGTGTTACACTGCCGATATTGACGGTATCACCAAAACCCATCCACCAGCCGGGTTGCGCGACGTTGGCTGCTGCAGAACCGGGCCACTGGACTTTGGTACTCTGCAGAGAGAGTGACAGCGGGTTGTTAATATTGATTGTATGGATATAGCTGAGGGCTTCTTGTACACCGACGTTTGCTGTGAGTCCCTGAAGATAGGTCTGACCATTATTCGGGACATTGAGGCCCAGATTCAGTACGCCAGAAATACTGGCATTCAACCGCCCATATAACGGAATATTGCCGACAACACCCGTTCCTGTCAGACCGATACTACTGACGCGAGTACCGTTAACGGTGGTCGCGTTGGTCGTGAGGGCCACGGCTGTACTGGGCAATACGATATCATATTGATTGGACGTAAAACTGAGATTGAACAATGTGGCACTGGCCTGCCCCGAAATGGTGGTATTTGTACCATAAGTGACCAGACCTGCGGGTACAGGTGAGCTGTTAGCCTGTGTCGGCGTCGTCGATCCGTCGTAAGAAATCACAAGGGCATTTGCGCCGTTGACCTGACCAGAGCCAACGCCTGTACCATTATTATATCCCGTATACGCTGTACCTGTGGCTTTGCCAACCAGCATATAGCCGCTGAGGGTATTAATCCCGACTCCAGTCGGATTGGTGGTGGCACCGTTTAGACTGCTGGGGTTTTGAGTTCCTGCGGTCAAAAGTCCCAGTACTTTTTGGGCACCCAGATTAATACCGACGACTTGACGAGTAGACAAGCTGTTGGGGTTTTTGATGGCGAGCTGGATAAACGGGTTGGTCAGCGTTGCATCCGTTGCGGCGCGACCACCTGCATTACTGAAAGTCGGGTTGCCATTGCTGTCGGTGCCATTGCCCTGACCGCTGAGCGAGAGATTATTGATGTCGATATCACAGCCTGTGCCATTGACACCACCACAACCTAACTGGAGGTGGTCGATGTTGGCATTGAGGCTGGTGGTCGCGTTCAGACCAAGGGTAAAGAAACCGTAATCAGTCGGTGTTGCACCAGTGCCGCTGCCACTAGGCGCGGTATAGGTGGTGTAGTATGCGGCCTGACCAGTCGTCTCACTGAGCGCCTGATCATCCATAGGTGTCATACCATGTGCGCACACCACTGCCCCCATGGAGAGCAGGGACGAAAGCATGATCAGGGGTTGTACGACAAGACCGTGTGGCCTCAAACGCAGTTTCATCACAATCATTCCTTGATGTATAACTATTCCATAACGACGATTACGCATATTTAGACTTCGTCTTACACTTTGTGTCAGCATTATCTCACGTTCGAGCACGTCAATGTGTAACAGGCGATAAAGTGACATTACTACGGATTGAGTAGCAAATGATAATAATACCCGATCAACGGTAATATTTTTAGGCTTCTGGTTGGATTAGGCAGATATTTGGTGTGATCCAAACCATCGCCTTCTTGGCCATAATCCTTCGTTGGCTCAATCCTAATACATCGCAGCGCTGAACTACGATGTGGGCTTACTTTAAAGTTGAGACCCTGATGCCGCAACTTAGTGCGAAACAGGAGACAGGGTGATATTGCTTAAAATCGTACTGCCGGTGATCACCATATTGCCAATCGAAGACGTGGTCTGCGAGCCAGACGCTGGATTGTTATAGAAATTCAGCGTAGCTAAGAGTTCATTGCCCTTGATGTTTTGCGGGTTGATCTGCAGGTTAGATGTCACAGTCAGGTTGTTTGAGCCAACACTGATTTGGCTGCCTGTACCCAGCGCAATACGACCCGTAATATTGTCCAGCCCCAGTGCAGAACCACTGTTGTCTATGATCCTGAAGAAGTTGCTGGTCGCATTGGCTTGCGTTGGCACACCTGCGGTCACTGTTCCACCGCTACAGCCCAGATTAGTATTGCTACAAGTTCCTGCAGTGCCCGCCAAGGTCAGATCGGCTGTCAAGCCAAGTGTGCTTGCAGTGCTTGATGAGGTGCTGATGGTAATGTTGTTATTGGCCGTGAGTGTGCTGTCACTTTTCAAGCCAAGGTTGATCGTAAACAGCGTGTCTTTGTTGCTGGTAAACTGGTTGGCTGCGGGAACGCCTGCCAGAATATCCGCGCCGGGCAGGTAGCCTGCGGCGAAATTGGCGGACATCGCCAGAAGGAAATTCGGCAGGGTGATGTTGATCGAGTTGCTGGAGGCGGTGCCACCAAAGGTGATTACCCCGTTGGCTTTCAAGTAAAGGTTGATATCACGCAGGCCAATATACTGCGGGGTTGACGAACTGGTGTCCGCCAGAAAGAGCGCACTTTCCTGCAAGGTGCCTGCGGTTCCCGATGCACCACTGCCAGTGCCTTCGGTCCCGCCATTATTACCGCTCATGGATAAGGCCAGTGAGTAACCCAGTGCGGTTGCTGTATTGGGGTTTAAGGTCAGGTTGGCGTTGACCCCGTACAGCACGGGCATGATCGCAAAACCACTGATTGCACCGCTACCCGAACAGGTGGTGGTACCGGTACACAGGCCATAGAAGTTCTGGTAGAAGGTGGTCTGTAGCGGGACGCCCTGAATGGTCAGACCACGCACGGCCAGCAGGAGGCTGTTATTGCCGGGAATCGTCTGGGTGTCGTAACCATTCGTGGCATCGGATGTGGGCAGGTTAAAGTTATTGGCGATACTGGTCAGGTTTCCTGCACCTTTGTTATTGGTCAACGCTGATGAAATCGGCATTATCAGACTGGTGGTGGAGGCACCGATCAGGTTCATGTAGACGTTACCGCTATCAAAGAAGGGATTGACTGCGGTCGATGTGACATTACTGAAAGGCACAAAATTACTCATCTGGATACCATAGCCGCCTGTGCCTGCCGCACCAAGGAAGACCTGAAATCCGCCTGCACCAGTACCAGTCTGGATATTGCCGTTCAGGCGCGCCACGATACCAGCACTTCCTACGACACTTCCTAGATTGTCTTCGGTACCAGAGGCCGAGGTACCGCGCAGGTAGGCATTCAGCGTCGGGATGTTACCTGATGCACCGATGGTAATCAGGCCGTTCGGTGAGCTTGGACCGGTCGTTGAGATGGCGGTGCCATTTTTCATAACCAGCGAGGCCTGCAGACCGGCATTGATCGGCAGGTTCGGACCCCAGCTACCCGGTGCGGTCAAGCTTACGCCGGCATTAAAGCCGGATGGTGTATTGGTCGCGCCTGCGGTACTAAAGCGGAATCCATCAGCAGCGTCTACCCAGATCCGACCGGATGCACTGATATTGGCATAGATGTCGGATGTGATCAACTGATTGCCATTCGAGGTGAAATAGATGTTGGCATTATTGAGCAACAGCTTGACAGTAGCACTACCTGCACTGTTCAGAAGGCCATTGGTGGTCACCAGACTGGCTGTCGTTGGATTGATGGTCTGGAAGGTCAACTGCCCCATCGAAGTTCCACAGCCGGTCGGGGCACCGGGTGTGCCTACGCTGGCGGCAGACATGCCGGTACAGAGCACGATCTGCGGTGCGGTCAGCTGGATGGCTGACAGATTCAGGTTCATGTTCAGGGCTGGGACGTTCGTGGATGTGGTGCCCGCCTGAATGGTTGCATTGGCTGTGAAGTTGCTGGTGCCATTGCCTGAGAGTGTCGCATTCTGCAGCGCCAGCACATTACCGTTGCCGCTTGTGCCATCCTGCCAGTAGAGATTGCTGAAGGTGGCACCGGTCGCCTGTGCATTGACCGCGATGCCGTCGGCACCCGTGGTATTGCTCAGCGCCTGATCATCCATCGACTCCATCGCGAAAGTGCTCGTAGCAAGCGATGCACACCAGATCGCAGCCAGTGCCAGTGTTAGGCGAGTAGGCTTGATGTCAGACAAGGAGGGCTGCTTATTTGGAGAAAACATAAATCGTGCCTCCCACGTTCAGATTGCCATTCATACGTACACTCATGATCCCTGTCTCCTTGCCTGCATCGGCAGGAGAGTAAAATGGGCTGGTCGAGCTTGAGCTTTGGAACGTCGACGAATCATAGTAGGTGGTCTGGTTTTGTGTTGCAGTCGGGGCCGTACCAGTGACCGAACCATAGGAAATGCTACAACTGGAGGCGACAGCGCCACCCGAGTAGCTATAGCAGGGGCTCATGGCCAGTGCTAGATTGAAGGCCAGATTGTTGATGTTGATCTGGGAGGTGGTATTGGTTGGTGAAGGCAGATTGATCTGTAATCCGACAGCAGACTGTAGGCCTGTCGCCGGTGTGACGGTCGAGCCGAACAGGATCAACTGTGGGATATTAATATAGCCGTTAAAGTCTTTGAGCAAGACCCAGTTAAACTGGTTATTGAGCTGCAGGCCAAAACGGCAGAATCCTGATGCTGTACCGGGGGCGCCTGTCGAGGTGACGCACGACGGCGATGGTGTCCATGTGGTCCCGCTCAAGGAGCCGTTGATCGAGGCGTTAATCGAGAACTGGACGCCTGTCCCTGCACCTTGTACTGCGGACAGTTCGTCGTTGCTTAATGGAGCGAGTTCGCACCAAGCAGCGCTGCTGGTCATCAGGGCTGCAACCAGCAGGAATGCGTGGGTAGCTCGATGAGTATGTGTTTTCTGAAAGGTCTGGCTGATCATCATGATACGTCCTTATAGTCCAGTCAGTGTCATTTTCATATGGTTAATCATCAGACCGCTGATCGCAGAATTACCCAGATTAATTGCAGCGCCAGTGGCACCCGGAGCTTTAAAGACGGTCCCTGTAGTGTTGCTGGTCGATGCTTGAGCAAAGCCGGTGGTACCAGTGCCGGTAGTAATGTAGTTGGCATCTGACTCGCCGGGATAGACGATATCGCAGCTGGTGCCATTTGGGCAGCTCGCTGCGGTAGTCGCTGTGGTGCCATTCATGTAGGTGTATACGATACTGGATGAGTTGTTGGTATAGACGTTACCGATGGAGATGTTGCCATGAGTTGCGGTCGATGGGCAGGCGGTGGTGGTGCCCATGCCGCTACTGCACATCCCGGCAGCTGGGGTCAGTCCGATTGCTCCAGACGAATTACCGTAGGTATTGCTTGCACCACTGGTACAAGTACTGCCAGATACGGTACAACTCGGGTCGTAGTTGATGTAGAACTGGTTATAGACATTGGCCGTATTCGGGATTTGTGCCAATTCCAGTGACAGGGTTGGGCTGATATAGCTATTACCCGATACGACGGTGGCACCGGATGACAGAATCAACGGCTGATAGTTAATGTTGCCGAGTGGCAGGTTGACATTCAGCTGTTGAAGATAGATACCTTCGTAGGCGTCAAACTGACCGTAGCTTGCGTTGGTTGTTCCGGTACCGCCGACCGACAGACGCAGGACACCAGTAGGCAGAGAGTTAAACCGCAGCACGCCAGCCAGGCCGAGCGTATTGGCGTAGTTGGCATTGCCAGGATTGGAGCCGCCGCAAGCCGCACTGGTACAGGGGTCAGTCGGGAAGGCATTGATCACAGTACCGTTGATCCCGAAACCATCCCAGATGGCCTGAATCTGCAGTGCAGGACCTGCGGTACCACTCGCCGTGAGATTGTTGTTGCCGCCCGCCTGCTGGGTTGCGGTACTGGTCATGTCTTCCTGCAGGATATTGGTCCACAGGCCGAGGCGCAGGTTGTTAGATGGGTCAGTTGCTGGCAATGCCGAACTGGGTGCTGCGAGTTGCAGATAAGGAATACTGCTGTTTTCACCGCCCAAACCGGGCAAGGTCGCAGTGGTTGACACAGAAAGCGTAAAGGGATTGGTGGCCGATCCCCATGTGATACCGCCTGTAGCCGTTCCATTAAACAGGGTATTGTGAGCAACAGTGCCATGGAGGGCATCAGCAGGGGCTGCAACGCTGCCGACACCGATACAACCTGTCGGTGTGTTGGTCGCCTGACCGGATGAGTTAAATGTGGTCGGCGTACAAGCCGAACCTGCTGATGTCGTGACGCTGTTAATGTTGTTTTCTGAGATCGACAGACCGTAGATGTACAGGTCGGTGCGGTTTGGCGTAAAGGTTGTGCCGTTGTTGGTAAACGGGGCTGGTACCGAGCCTAATGGGCCTAGATAGATATAGCTACCGTATGCGCCGGGATTGGTGGTCGCGGAGGAGCCGGCACCAAAGGAGCCCAGTGCGGGAGTCGCACTGCTTTGGCTCACGTCACCTGCAACAGAGGGCATCTGAAACTGAAAATTGTTTGCAAAAAATGCCAGACCTTCGCCGGTGGCATTACTCATGCTGTCTTCGCTCATGGCTTCCATGGCATGACTGGCCGAGGCCAGCGTCGCACAAGTCAACATGATCAGTGTGGATAAGGCTCTACGTGCGAAGGGCAGGCGCAGTGTGCCATGATTGGGCAAATGCCGTTGAAAAGAGTGCATGACATCCATACTGATCATAAGTTCTTACTCCCTTTGGGGGGTGGTTCGTCGCTCAGTTGCTTTTATCTTCTTTAGCGTAACTTCTACAGGTTGTCCGAGTGGCCGTCAATATATTGTTGAATCAGCTTTCTAGGATGAACCTGTCCCATTCCTTCGTGTCACCTGATGCGAACTGTCTGACAGCATGCCGCCGCATGTCAGAGGGTCGTTGTTTGTTCAGCGAGCAGGATGCGCTTATTTTGATATTATGATGACCTTCACACAAAATGGCAAAGGCCGGAATGTTTCCTGTGTATGTGGGAGGTTTTTTTTTCTTTTAAAATTAAATAAAAACAATATATTAAATAAAAACCATCTTTTTTGCCGTTTATCGGTTTCTTGACTGGTTAACGGATTTGGCCGCCGATTCAAAATGGAGTGGTTTTTGTATTACATGATGTGTAGTCTTTTGCTTACAAAATTAAAATTGTCGGACAAAGTCTGCATAAATGCTGGCAGGGTGGCTGTCGGTGTGGTTGATCTGAATTTTGCAGTTTTGCTGTATGACATGGCGCGGCTTGCTGACTGCATAAAATGACATGCAGCAGATGATCTTATTGTGAAAAACGTTCGTGGTGGCTTTGCTTGATACAGGACTCTGCTAGACTCGGCGCGGGCTGTATTGTTGATTTCAGATGCGATGTATTTGTGCCCGATGCCCTGTATGGGTATTTAACAAGGTGGTATAGGGATGCGTGAAACGGCTGTGCGAGAGGTGATCGGGGCGAGTGCCGATGAACGGACCCGTGTCTCAGGCGCTTATCTAGCTCTGGTTCTGATTTGGTCCACTACGCCTTTGTCGATCGTACTAAGTGTGCGCGAGATCGCTCCGATCTGGGCACTCCTGATACGTTTTACGCTGGCATTACTGCTGGTCTGCGGGGTGTTACTCTGGCAGCGTCAACGTCTGCCGCTGAGCCGTGCGGCGTTGCGCTGCTACGTGGCGGGTTCGTTGAGTATGTTCTGGTCGATGTTGTGTTCTTATCTGGCTGCACCCTATATCCCGTCGGGGTTGATTTCATTGATCTATGGCGTTTCCCCGCTGTTAGCTGGCCTGTATGGACATCTGATTGCACGCAGTCATCGCTTGGGCGCGGAACAGTGGCTGGGGATGCTGATTGCGCTCATCGGACTCATTGTCGTGGTGCGCCGCACCGATGGCCACGCGCATGCGCTGCTTGGTGTGCTATATGTGCTGGTCGGGGTGCTGTGCTATGTGGCGTCGATGTTCTGGCTGCGCTATGAAAATGAACGACTGGGTGGCGTGCGTTTGCCTCCCTTGATACAGACGATGGGGTCATTGATTTTGTCTTGGGCAGGACTCTTGGTGCTGATGCCGTGGTACTGGGCAGCGCGACCGCTGCATATGCCAGATGAGATCAGTGTCGCGGCACTGGTCTACGGGGCGGTGTTTGCGTCACTGGTGGCGATGTTCTGTAATTTTTATCTGGTGATGCGGGTGCGTCCGGCGACGCTGTCGCTGGTGACGTTAATGACACCTGTGCTTGCGCTGTTCTTTGGCGCATGGCTCAACCATGAGCCGCTATCATGGTCGATGCTGGTGGGGGCGGTGATTGTGATTGGTGGCTTGGGCTTATATTTCTTTCGCGACTGGCGACAAATGCCGGATGCGGCATGATTGACTGCATAGCAGTAGATCGAAGCGATAAAATTTATCGACAATAACCTGCAGCGAACCTTGATCTAGATCGGTGTGAATGCAAGAATTGCACTCACTTCGTGCGTTTTTCCTCAAATTGACATTGACTGTTGTCAGAAATGGGGCTAAGGTATTCTCATCATGAACCATAAGCGTGAGAATGGGTGGTATGAGCCAACAGCATTTTGATGTTTTGATTGTCGGGGCGGGGATTTCAGGTATTGGTATGGCAGCCCATATCACTCAGAATAGCCCTAAGCGTTCCTATGCAATTCTTGAGCGCCGCGAAGCGATTGGCGGTACTTGGGATCTATTCCGTTATCCGGGTATCCGTTCTGACTCTGACATGTCGACCTTTGGCTTTGAGTTCCGTCCGTGGACTGGTTCCAAGGTGCTGGCAGACGGTGGTTCGATCCGTCAGTATGTCGAAGATACGGCCAAAGAATATGGCGTTCTGCCACATATCCACTTTCAGCGCACGACCAAGTCTGCCTCGTGGAGTTCGGCTGATCAGCGCTGGACTTTAAAAGTCCTCAACGAAAAGACCCAAGAAACCGAGACCTGGACCGCCAATTTTCTGATCGGCTGCACCGGTTACTATAACTACGACGAAGGCTATCGTCCCCAGTTTCCAAGTGAAGGCGACTTCAAGGGTCAGATCATTCACCCGCAGCACTGGCCTGAAAATCTCGACTATAGCGGCAAGAAAGTCGTCATCATCGGTAGTGGCGCGACCGCGATCACCCTCGTGCCAAGCATGACCGACAAAGCTGCACATGTGACCATGCTGCAGCGTTCGCCGACTTATATTGCGACCGTACCGTCGATTGATTTCCTCTTTGACAAGATGAAGAAAGTCATGCCAGAGAAACTGGCCTACAAGATCACCCGTGGCCGCAACATCGGTCTGCAACGTCTGATCTTCAAACTGTCCAAAGAGCGTCCAGAGGCGGTCAAACGTTTCCTCTTGAGCGCGATCAAGATGCAGGTCGGCAAAAATGTCGATATGAAGCACTTCACACCGCATTACAACCCATGGGATCAACGCCTGTGTGTCGTGCCGGATGGCGATCTGTTTAAAGTCCTCAAATCTGGCAAAGCGTCGGTTGAGACCGATCACATTGATCGCTTTACCGAGAAGGGCATTCTGCTCAAATCCGGTAAAGAGCTCGAAGCCGATATCATCGTCACCGCAACCGGTCTGAACATTCAGATTCTGGGTGGTGTCGAAGCTGATGTCGATGGCAAGCCATTGCTGCCAAGCGAGCATATGATCTATAAGGGCGTGCTCTTGAGCGATGTGCCAAACGCGGCGATCGTCGTGGGCTACACTAATGCCTCGTGGACCTTAAAAGTAGACATCGTGGGTAAATATCTCACCCGCCTGTTCAACTTCATGGATAAGCATCACTATCATGTGGTCAATGCGGTCAGCGATCCAAGCCTGATGCTGCAAGACACCATTCTGGGCAGCTTGTCGGCAGGCTATGTGATGCGCGCTGCAGATCGTATCCCGCGTCAAGGCAAGAAAGCGCCATGGCAGTCCAGTGGTAACTATCTGGTTGATCGGGATGACCTGAAGAAGTGCGGCTTTGAAGACGGCGTGCTGCAGTTCAATGCGAAAGGTACTGCTAAGGCGACCGGTAAGAAGAAAGCCTCTGCTGCTTAATGATTGATATTGCTGTACAAAAAACCTCTCGTCTTGAGAGGTTTTTTTAATGGCGCAGAGTGTAGATTATTGTCGCGAATAATTCATTTTTAATGCTAACGATGCACAAAAAATATCAGTAGAATTGCGCTCATCCAATACCAACATGTTGATAAATGAGAATATTTATTGTTACGCTTCTCGCTGTATCGAGTATGCAAGTGGTGCATGCGGCATCCGAAGAAATTCAGGTTTATCTGGATGATAAGGAGCCGGCAGGCAAGCTCAGTGTCGATCTGCATAACAACTGGGTGGTCTCAGGCGATAGCCAGCCTCCCTATCCGGGCGGTATGTCACCGGTACATCTGTATCGCCTGACGCCGGAACTAAACTATGGCTTGACCGATACACTAGAGTTTGGTGCCTATGCACTCAGTAGCTATCGCGTGGGCGATTCGGAGTTTGATGGCGGCAAGGTCCGGCTAAAATACATTGCCCCTCATGATCCGAATGCCGGTGCTTTCTGGGGGGCTAATCTGGAGGTGGGGCGCATCAACAAGACCACCGATCAGATCCCGTGGAATGGTGAGCTCAAAATGATTGCAGGCTGGCGCGGCGCGGGCTGGACGCTGGGTGGTAATCTGAATACCGACTTTGCGATCTCGCCACATGCCGGATCAACCACGGCGGATGCGGATGTCAAGATCATGAAGCAGGTGGTCGGCGATACGGCATTTGGCGTTGAGAGCTATAACGAACTGGGCACGTATCATCACTTCGATGCCCTCAATCAGAATAGCAAGACGCTGTATGCGGCTATTGATACCACGATCTTGGGTCATGATCTGAATTTTGGTGTCGGGCGGGGCTTAACAAACAGCTCAGATCAATGGATTGTGAAATTTATTATTAATTTCAAACTGAACTGAGGGGCGCGGAACGCTCAGTTTTGATCTATATTCACCAGACGTAAAAAAGCCATCCTGATCGGCAGGACGGCTTTTTTAGGTTGTCGTGTGCGAACTTATCGGGTTCGGTGCCGAGAGTCGGACTCTAAATCGTGACCCTATTAGGCTTTGAAGGTATCTGGCAATTGATACTCTTCGTATTGATTCTCTTCTCGCAGCTTTTCCTGTACGCATTCGGCCAGTTTGGCACGGTCATAAGGGTGCAGGCTAATGAAGTAGGCACCAGTCCGGAAGCCTTCGAGGTCTTCATCTTCGCAGTAGACCGTGCGGGCGGTCGCCGCCAGATGAAAGTCATTACCGGGATGGCTGAGCGTCAGGTGGATATGGGTACCGGGCTGTATACGTTCACGGGCGTAGAACGACAGGCCGCTCTCGGAGATATTGACGCGGGACGGGCTAGGCAACATCGAATCGACGATACTGTCGTAGAGCGAGCCAGTCAAAAGCTCAATCTTCTTGTTCATCAGATCGAGAATGCGGGCAACATCGGGCTGTGTCGTTTTGAGGTCGCTTAAGGCCATCTGCTGGACCGACTCAAGCTGATCCAGCTCAGCGAGCAGCAGAAAATAGCGGGGAATGGCGAATTCCGTGTCGTACGGGTCCTTCATCGCATTATTGCGCGTGATCAACTGATAGTTAATGCGCAACGAGCTGTTAATGCGTGACAGCAGGCGACGTTCGGCACGGACGCTGGCCGAATCCTCACCGGGCAGAGTTGTTTCCATAGTATATCCTTGATGTCATCATTGATCCCCTGAGTCATGTTGTTATTAGCCATGTTCTTATGGATCAATTTCTACTTTTTTAGCCAAACGTATCATCCATGACATATGTTGCACCCACTGAAAAAAGGCAGGGTGGGGGCAGCACATGGCAGCTTTTGATATTATCAGCGCTTTATGAATGAAGATCAAACGAATTTAGTGTGTAGATGGCGTTGGTTTGTAAACTGTTACATACTTTAGATCTTTAAATGTCGTTTGTTTGAAGTTGTCATCGGATGTGCGCAACATCACATCGGCGTGTCATGGATACATTTCTACCGTGAACGAGTGAAACTTGTTGCCTTTCGTCCGGTTTGTGACTGGATTACAATGAAAAACTCTGCCATCGCGCGCTGATGCGCCGATATGTACTGACCCTTCAATCATGGGCAGGTATCTTTGTCCTGAACAACGTGATCGATGTGTTGATCACAAAGCTCGTGAGCTGGATTCCCTTGTATGTTTAAACCTGCGTTTTTGTTTATTGGTCTACGGTATACCCGCGCGCGGCGCAGTAACCATTTCATTTCCTTTATTGCACTGGTCTCGATCATTGGCTTGATGCTTGGGGTTGCGGTACTGATCACCGTGCTGTCGGTGATGAACGGTTTTGACCGCGAATTGCAGACGCGCATTCTGGGCATGATTCCGCAAGCGACGGTCTCGTCCAATCAGATCATTACCGATTGGCCTAATCTGTTGCAGAAAGCCGAGCAACAGCCGCATGTGGTGGCAGCAGCGCCTTTTACCCAAGTACAAGGCATGCTGACGGCACAGGGGCAGGTGGCGGGGATTGTCATCAGTGGGATTGAGCCGCAATACGAGAAAAAAGTCTCCATCGTGCAGGAGCATATGGTGGCGGGTTCACTGGATGCGCTGACCGATGATGGCTTTGGCATCGTGATCGGTCGCACCATGGCTAATAATCTGGGGCTTGCGCTGGGCGATAAAGTCACGCTGGTGCTCCCTGAGGCCACGGCATCGCCTGCCGGCGTGGTGCCGCGCTTTAAACGCTTTACCGTGGTAGGAATCTTCAGCGTCGGGGCTGAGGTGGATGCTAATCTGGGCTATATCGCGCTCAACGATGCCGCCAAGCTCCTGCGTCTGCCGGATGGTGCGCAGGGTGTGCGCATGAAACTGGATGACCTCTTCATTGCACCGCAAGTAGCGCAGCACCTCGCTGGTGAGTTGCCAAATAATTTCTATGCGTCCGACTGGACGCAGACGCAGGGCAATCTCTTTAACGCCATCCAGATGGAGAAGGCGATGGTGAGTTTGCTGCTGTTCCTGATTGTGCTGGTGGCGGCCTTTAACATCGTATCGAGCCTCGTGATGGTGGTGACCGACAAGAAAGCCGATATCGCCATCCTGCGCACACTGGGTGCATCGCCACGGACCATTACCCGGATCTTTATGGTGCAGGGCGTGGTGATCGGGGCGGTAGGCACGATCACGGGTGCTGTGCTGGGCATCGCAGCGTCGCTCGGCATTAGTCAGTTCCTAGGCTGGATCAACAATTCGTTCGGGCTGCATTTGTTTGATGCCTATTTTGTTAATTATCTGCCATCGTATTTGCGTTGGCAGGACGTGCTGCTGATCGTGACGGTGTCGCTGATCTTGAGTTTCCTTGCGACTATTTATCCTGCACGCCGTGCGGCACGTATCCAGCCTGCGGAGGCTTTGCGCTATGAGTAATGTCACCACCCCGGTATTGGCTGCCAGCAGTCTGACCAAAGCATTTAATGAAGGTAAAAACAAACTCACCGTGCTGCATGAACTGGATCTGTCGGTCGCAAAGGGCGAGTTCGTCTCGATCATTGGTTCGAGTGGCTCAGGCAAAAGTACGCTCTTGCATGTGCTCGGGGGGCTAGATCTACCGACTTCAGGCGAGGTGCGTGTGCATGGTGAGGTGCTCAATACCATGAGCGAGACTCAGCGCGGCGATGTGCGTAATCAATCCTTGGGCTTTGTTTATCAGTTTCACCATCTGCTGCCTGAGTTTGATGCGGTCGAGAATGTCGCCATGCCGCTGCTGTTTCGCCGGACAACCGGTGTCGAGGCGGCGCGTGCGCAGGCGGTTGACCTGTTACAGAAAGTCGGTCTGGGTCATCGGCTGACTCATAAGCCGGGCGAACTGTCGGGCGGTGAGCGTCAGCGTGTGGCACTGGCGCGCGCACTGGTGACCAAGCCTGCCATCGTGCTGGCAGATGAGCCGACAGGTAATCTCGACCGGCGTACCGCGACTGATATTTTGGCTTTGCTGGCTGATCTGCGGCGGGATCTAGGGATGGCGCTCTTGGTGGTGACGCATGATGAGGCGTTGGCGGGTGCGGCGGATCGCATCCTGCACATGCAGGACGGGCGCTGGATTAGCTAAAGGATGGCCCCAAGCCTTTAATCTGTCCGCATGCGCTGCTTGCGGGCGCGCCACTCATGCATGACGTGCGCGCGCCAGAAGAGCTGGGTGAGACTATACGAGAGGGTCGCCAATACCAGCGCTTCAGTGAGTAAACCGGTGAGCAGCGCCCAGATGTTAAAGCCTGGCCCATCTGACAGGGCCGTAGTGCCACTCGATGCGCCTGATAGCTGGCTGGTGATGGACAGCACGGCGTCCTTGAGCTGATGCAGATTCATCATTGGGATGCCAAACAGGTGTGCCCCAATCCAATAACTCGAGTAGAGTACGGGGACCATGGTCAATGGATTGGAAATCCATGTCAATGCGACAGATAAAGGCAGATTGACACGGAAAAGTACTGCGCAACCCGCTGCAATCAGCATCTGCGAGGGCAGAGGAATCCATGCGCAGAGAATACCCCAAAACATGGCACCAGAGATCGAGCGGCGATTGATATGCCAGAGATTGGGCTCGGTGATACGTGGCCCCAGCCGATGAATCCCGGGGACCTGAGCAATCCGTTCAGGTGTCGGAATATAGCGTCGAAGCAGGTGTTTTGGCATAGTTAAATTCCATGATCGGAACAAAAATGGCCCGATCAGCAGGGCTACAATGGTCAATCCATTAAAATCAACACCGACCTCACCGTAAATCGATTAAGGACGATGACTTCGCGCATGGATACGCGTTTATCTGTTTTACCTGCATCTGCACAGTCTGGCATCATGGCGCAGCAAGCTGATTCGTTCAGGCTGCCTAAGCGTCGGCTTATTCCTTACATATTAAGTGCTTTTGTGCTGGGTGTCATGCTGGCAGCCGCTCTTCGCGGTGTAGGTTCTGTATGGGTTTGGTCATGGGTGCCGCTGGTCGTGGGCTGGTTTCTGTTTGAGCAGGTCCCGCATAGACTGTATCCGTGGCTCATTAGTTTGCTAATGCTGTGCGCCTTTGGCTATGGTCTGGGTGAGGGGCGTTCTGCGATAGAGACAGGTCTCGCGGATCGTCTACAATCGCCTATGACCATAGACGCGGATGTCCGGGTGATGGGCATCAGTGATGGCGTGAATGAGCATTGGCGGCAGGTGGTACGCTGTCTTGATCCGCGCTGTCGTTCAGGCGAGCTCCCTGAGGATTGGCTGATCTATGACAAGCCGTATTTTGGTCATCGCAGGTCCGATACTTTGCCTGTGACTGCCATGCGACCGGGCGAGATTTGGCATGTGGCATTGCAGCTTAGGCCACCACATGGCATTGCATCGCCAGCGGCTTTTGATACTGAAGAGTGGCTGCTGACGTCACATATCGGCGCGACAGGTACGGTGAAGTCGGCCTTGCGCGTTGATGCCGACAGTCACGGTTTACGGCTACCGCTGGACCTGATGGATCGTTATCGGCTGTCGCTGCGTGAGCGGATTGCCGGTCTTGATACTCCTGCCTATGCAGTACTCCTGTCACTGGTGACGGGGGATCGTGCCTTGGTCGATCCGGCAGTACAGGCTCTCTATCAGCAGGCAGGCATCAGTCACCTGCTGGCGATCTCTGGGCCGCATGTGGTATTAGCGGCGTTTATGTTTGCGTGGCTGGTGCAGCGCGTACTCAATCTGCGTCCACGCCGTTATTTGCTGGTCCCCCGGCCTTATCTGCTATTGCCACTCATGATGGTGATGGTGGTGGTCTATGCGTGTCTGGCGGGTTGGGGCGTGCCAACCTTGCGTACAGTACTGATGTTTGGCCTGTCGTCGGGGTTGGCGCTGGTCGAGCGGCGCTGGCCGACCAGCCAGATCCTGCTGATGGCGCTGGCAATCACACTGTGGTGGGATCCGCTATCGATCTATCAGAGTGGACTCTGGCTGTCTTTTGTGGCGACAGCGATCCTGCTCAGTCTGGTCCGGCATACCGAAGAATCACCTTACCTTTGGCAGCGCTATTGGCTACTGCTCAAGCATACCGTGCAACTGCAATTGGCGATGTTTATCCTTTTGATTCCCGTCACACTGTATTTTTTTCACCGTATTCCACTGATGTCGGTGGTGGTGAATCTCGTGGCGATTCCCGTGATCGGCGGTGTGGTTGTGCCACTCGCGCTGATCGCACTGGCGATCTCATGGGTGTGGTCCGGGATGGCCGATGCTTTATGGATCTTTGCTGCCGGATGGCTTGAGCAGTTGCATGCGTGGATGCAGTGGCTGCCTTTGCCGGCATGGACGGCAACACTGAGCGGAGTCTCGGCCTGTGGTCTGGTGCTGGCCCTTGTCATCTTACGAGCACCAAAGGGGAGTGTGCCGCGCTGGCTGGTGTTGCCATGTCTTATGCCATTGGTCGTCCCCATCGGTGCTGCCTCATTGGGCGTTGAACAGCATTTTGGCGCGGCTCATGATGCGCCTCTGCGGGTGCAGGTGCTGGATGTCGGGCAGGGGCTGGCAGTGATTATCCAGACGTCGCACCATACCTTGCTGTATGACGCCGGGCCTAAGCGCGCCGATGCCTTTGATGGTATGGGTGAGCGAGTCGTATTGCCTGCACTGGCGACCAGCCACATCACGCACTTGGATAAACTCATCATCAGCCATGCAAGTTTCGAGCATGACGGTGGCTTCGATGCCGTGAGGGCGCAGATACCCATCGATGAGATCGTGAGTAGCAAACGCATATGGGATGTCCCGACGAGCTTCTGTGCGGCGGGCGAGTCATGGCAGTGGGATGGGGTGGATTTTGCGTTTCTGGCGCCGTGGTATGACGATACATGGGCTAATCTTTGGGATGAAAAGGATCACAGCTGTGTACTGCGTATATCTACAAGATCTGCATCCGGGCAACCAGTTAGCATGCTGCTAATGGGCGATGCCGGTGAGGCCACCGAGGCGCGTCTCGTGCAGTCGGGTGTGCTGACATCTAATGTGTTGCTAGTCGGTGACCATGGCAGTGACCGCGCCAGCAATCCACTCTTCCTGCAGGCGGTGAAACCACAAATCGCCATGATCTCTACCAGCTATCTGAATCGCAAATACCCATCAGCGCAGGTTGTTGATCAACTCAAAGCCGCAGGCAGCAGGATTTACACGACGGCCGACCATGGCTCGCTGACGATCGATCTGGGTGGCCGCAAGCCGATAGAGGTGGCCGCCTATCGGGATCAGTATGAGTGGCTGAAACCTGCTCAGGTACCCTGAGCCGGATCAGCTTCGATAGATTAAATTGTGGGTGGTTGATGCGCGGCAGGTAGATCTGAGGCCGAAGGATGTTCGATCACCAGATCCTTGGTCGCCAGTATTTCACGCACTTCCTCGTCGGTCTTGTGATAGATGCCACGGAAGTGCGGTGCATCTTTGAAACGCTTATACGCCCAGTGATATTGTGCCGGATCGCGGCGGATCAGCGCTTCGATGGTCTGATTCATGACATCCACCGACTCCTGCAAATCCTTGCTACGGATACGATCATCGACTGGCTCAAAGAAAATCTCAAAACCATCACCGTCTTTACAGCGCAGGCAGTACATCAGCACCACCGAGCAGCCGGTCTTCTCGGCGAGACGCGAGATCAGGGTTGTGGTCATCACCTTATGACCAAAGAAGCGCGACAGGATACCGCCGGATTCTTCAGGCACATGGTCGGGCAGGATCGCGCTAAAGCCGCCTTTTTTCAATGTGCGAAAAATACTGCGCACACCGCTTTCATCGGTAGGGACGAGTGTGGCATTCAGGCGACTGCGTGCCTCGAGCACGAAGGTATTCATCGCGGCTTCTTTGACCGGTTTATACATGATGGTTGGCGCAGCATGCTGATTAGCCCATGCATTCATCAGCTCCCACGAGCCATGGTGCGGCATCATGGCGATCAGGCCGTTGGGGTTCTTGAGCCCATCCAGAAAAAGTTGTTCACCATGCACGGCGCGAATCTGCGCAATGCTGTATTCGGGTGGATTGCCCCAGCTCTTGATGAATTCGAGCATACTCATGGCCTGCGAGCGCACCGACTCGGCCGCGATCTGGTTGCGCTCGGCCTCAGGCATGTCGGGGAAAGCAATCAGGAGATTGCGCCGCACGGTCTTGCTCACGCCTTTGGTGGGAAACAGCAGGCTGATATTTGCCAGCAGTCGTGCCAAGCCTTGCAGCGTATGCATCGGCAAACGGGCAAAGAAGCGAAGTAACCATAGCAGGGGCGATGAGGTATTCTGGCTCATAATAAAAGTACTGATCTAATCAACGCGGTTCTATGGATAGCCGCCGGGTGTCTGGGCATCGCATCAACTGATGAAGCCGAGACTTATTGTCGTGTAGAGCATGTCTGAGCAAGCATCCTGACTGATCGTCCAGACCTGCATACATGATAAGTCAAAATTCTAAAGGACTTTACTCATCAGGGTCAATCAATGCCATAGGCGTCCTGATTGTCATGGTTTGTGAGGCAAGCTGTTGCAATCACGTGAGAATGTGGCTGTCTTGCGAGCACGATACTTGCTTTTGTAACCATGTTCCGGCTAATGTTGACCATTCGCTCTATCTTGCATTTCTTTAAACAAGAAGGTTGTCTCATGTCCAGTTGGCCCCCTAATCCGAATGTTCCCCAACCCACACCCTCCGCACCCACGCCGGGCGGTCAGGAATGGCAAGTGATTGAGCGGGTGCTGCTTGCTTCTATCGAAGAGCAGCGTCGTGCGCGCCGCTGGAATATGATTTATAACGGCATCAAGCTGTTTTTCTTTCTGATTATCATCATGGCATTGTCCAAAAGCTGCACGAGCGAGAGCAAACTGGCATCGAGTACGACACCGCATCTGGCGGTCGTGGATATCAATGGTGAGATCGGCGGCAGTGGCAGCAATTCGGTCGATGGCGACGATGTGATCAAGGCGCTGCATCAGGCATTTGCCGCATCAATGAGCCGTGCGGTAGTGCTGAATATCAACTCGCCAGGTGGCTCGCCAGTGCAGTCAGATCAGGTCTGGCAGGCCGTGCGCCGTGAGCGCGCTGCGCATCCAGACAAGAAAGTCTATGCCGTGATCGGTGACTTGGGTGCATCAGGGGCGTACTACATCGCATCCTCTGCTGATGAGATCTATGTCAATCCATCGAGCCTCGTCGGCTCCATCGGTGTGATCATGCCCAACTACGGCGTGAGTGATCTGGCCAAGAAACTCGGCATCGAAGACCGCACCATGACTTCAGGCGCGCACAAAAACATCCTCAGCATGACGCGTCCGCTGGATCCGTTCGAGAAGGCGCATGTACAGGGCGTGCTGGATAATGTGCATGAGCACTTCATCGCTGCGGTCAAGGCTGGTCGCGGTAATCGTCTGAAGATCGACGACAATACCTTCTCCGGTCTGTTCTGGGATGGTGAGCAGGCGATCAAGCTGGGTGTCGCTGACAAAGCCGGTGATATCGAGACGCTGAAAAAAGAGCTGAATGTCAAAGACACCGTGGACTACAGTGTCGAGCACAGTCCGCTGGATCGTTTGGTGGGCAAGATGGGCTCAACCTTGGGTCAGAAGCTGGGAGCGACCTTTGCGTCGTCCTTTGTTGATACGGCATCGCAGTCGCAAGCCGTGCTGAAATAATCACGACAGGTCCCCATGAAGCCGCTGATTCACTTCGCCCATGCCAATGGCATTCCCTCCGCAGTGTACGAGAAGCTCTTCTCGGCACTGCGCGATGATTTCGACATCGTCACTCTGCCGTTGATCGGTGTCAATCCCCAATATCCGGTCACGGATCACTGGACCCATCTGCGCGATCAGGTGATCGACAGTATCCAGCGCCATGCCATCGATGAAAACTACCAGCCGCGTCCGGTGATTGCCTTGGGGCATTCGCTGGGTGGTTTATTGAGTTTTCTTGCTGCCTACCAGATACCACATCTGATGAAGGGCCTCGTGATGATGGACCCGCCGCTCATCAATGGTTGGCCGTCATTCGTCATGCATATCGCCAAGAATCTGGCACCAGCCGAATACGACAAGCGAACGCCGGCAGCGCTGTCTGCACGTCGGCGTGATCATTGGGAGAGCCGTGAGCAGGCGGCGAGTTTGCTGCGTCCCAAGGGCTTGTTTGCGGCCTTCGATCAGGATTGCTTCGATGACTATATCCGCTATGGGCTGACGGATGATCCTAAAGGTGGCGTGACGCTCACCATCCCGAAGGCAGTCGAGGTTGAGATTTTCCGCACCAATCCGTCATTATTCTGGCTCACGCCGCGTCACGCGCCGGATGTGCCTGCACATCTGATCGCGGCTGAGGATGCGCCGTCTTATAAACGCGGATTCCCGCAGCGACTGCAACGTCAGTTGGGTGTGCCGTATTCGGTCAGCCCGGGCGGGCATATGTTTCCGCTGGAGCGACCGATAGAGACGGCGGAGCGGGTGCGGGATGTGATTGGAGAGTTGGTTGTTTAATCCATAGTCTGGTTTCTGATCTGGCTATCCTTTCTAGTCGGCATTCTGGATTTTAATAATAAAAGAGCAGAAGAGTTATGCCACCCGAGATCATCATACCGATTGCTTTTCTTGCTGTATTTGTGCTGTTATTCAGTGGTCCTTTGGTGGACAGGCTCAGTCAAAATGAAGAGCAGAAAGTCAGTGAAATAAAAGTTGCGGAATTACCCGAGCAAATGGCATTTTTTTATGCGCGTGTGCCGCTTTGTATCTGGATGATCTTGAGTGGGGGAATGTTATTTTTTTTATTTCAGCCTACATATATTTCATGGATTCATCCAACCTATGAGACGCCAACAGGCGCGATGCTTGATTTTCTTTTTTTAATATTGCTGGATATTCTTTTTGGCGCATCATTGCTGATGTCTGGTTATCGGCTGCTTCATATCAATCAGCCTATGATTACTTTACTACAAAGTGGATTTGAGTTTCAGGATCGATTCTATCCATGGGAGTCTGTGGAAAAGATAGAGGTTGTTCAGGTCAAATTGAGGATGCTTCGATTTAGCTTGAAGACGGACTGTGAAGATAACAGGAAAAATAAAGTTTATGTTGGTATAGGAGATATCCGACCAAGATTTTTGTCCACGTATGTCGATATCTATTTTTCACGATATAAAAACGCAGAGCAGGCTGTAGAGTGATTTCGTGATGGATTATCGTAAACGGATTTTTGATGTTTTTGGGCCGAACATTTTCTCGCGGCCCTTGTTCTATCAATATCCGGGAGGCTTGCGATTTGAGCTTTCACCAGCCGGTGAGCCGTCTTTCGTCAAGCAGTTTTTGGCTGCGCACCATCAGGCGATGGCAATTTGTGAGGACATTTTTACTGATGGTTCTATGACGGTATGCTTGCGTTTGACTTTTGATCGTTTTGATTTGTCCAAGATTCGTACGGCATTATATGCCTTAAGGCTTGCGGATGTTAATATTGCAAGGCATAGATCAATCTGGTTTGACGATGTTTTAGAGTGGGACGCTTTTCGGACTGTAAGTCTGGTTTTTGAATGTGAAACAAAAGCGTTAGCAGGTTTGTTGTGGTGCGCTGTCGGCATAGATTTGGGGATTTCACCCTGCCCAAAGTGTGATTCGATCTACCTGTTTAATTTAAAAGAGAAAATAGCAGTATTGCCTTACGATGATCGTGGGATGGATGTGGTAGGGCAGAACCATGCTCGTTTAGCTGCGATGTATCTAAAGTATCAGAATTGTCTCTTGGCTTATGACCTGCCAGTTATGAATGAAACTTTTGCCCGTCTTTGATAGCCTTCTTTTCTGAGTTTCAGCCTTCCTATTTTCAGCTAATTCCTATAGAATACCGCCTCCCTTACCCGCAGGTCGTACAGCAGTTGGGCTGGCGTAACTAAACGGGTTCCAAAAAAGAGGCTGATATGAGTAAAGTCAAACTCAAAACCAAGCGCGGTGCAGCGAAACGCTTCAAAAAAACCGCTAATGGTTTCAAACGCAAGCAAGCGTACAAGCGCCACATTCTGACTAAAAAGTCCGCGAAGCGCATTCGTCAACTCCGTCCGCTGACCATGGTACACGACTCTGACGTCGCGTCCGTACGTCGCATGTTGCCGTATATCTAAGGAGAAACGAAATGGCTCGCGTAAAACGTGGTGTAGAGGCGCGTCGTCGCCACAAAAAAGTTCTGGCCCGTGCAAAAGGTTACTACGGCGCGCGTTCGCGTACGTACAAAGTAGCCGTACAGGCCGTCATGAAAGCCGGTCAATACGCCTACCGTGACCGTCGTCAGAAAAAACGTACCTTCCGCGCACTGTGGATCGCACGTATCAACGCTGGCGCACGTCTGAATGGTCTGTCGTACAGCCGCCTGATCAATGGCCTGAAAAAAGCCGAAGTGATCATCGACCGTCGCGTACTGGCCGACATCGCCATGCACGATGCAGTTGCATTCAGCGCACTGGCCGAAAAAGCCAAAGGCGCACTGGCAGCCTAAGCAAGAGAGAGGGTTTTTCTAGACCCTCCTCCAGCTTAAAGCCGCAAAAAAAAGCCATCTCGATTGAGATGGCTTTTTTTATTGCCGATAAATTGCCGATAGACGCGATTTAAGGGTTGCTTTTTGTACAAGTAAGACGCATTCAGCGCTGATTTTGCGCTAAAATCGCGGGATTCGATTTTTATTTTACTTTTTCGTTTAAACCCATTTGCTTTAAACCTAAGCGCAAGGACAGCCAAGACTGGCCTTAAGCCTGACCGAGACCCACCATGTCGCAACATGAGCCACAAACGCCTGTCTCCACAGACGCCATTCCCTTGGATCAACTCACCGCCGCCGCCATCAGCGCGATCGAAGCCGCTGCCGATCTGCCTGCTTTAGAGCAGGTCCGGGTGCAGTTTACCGGCAAGAAAAGCCAGTTGGCCGAAGCTTCCAAAGGACTGGGTAAGCTCGACCCAGAGGCACGTAAGGCCCAAGGAGCCGTGCTGCATGCGGTCCGTGAAGCCATCAACGATGCGCTGAACCAGCGTCAAGGCTTGCTGCAGAAAGCAGCGCTGGATGCCAAACTTGCCAGCGAGACCATCGACATCACCATGGATGGTCGCGGTCAGCAGGCAGGCAGTATCCATCCGGTGACTCAAGTCACTGAGCGCATGTGTCAGTTTTTCGTCAAGGCGGGCTTTACGGTTGAGTCGGGTGGTGAAGTCGAGGACGATTATCACAACTTCGAAGCCCTGAATATCCCAAGCCATCATCCGGCACGGGCCATGCACGATACGTTTTATTTTGACGCGCACCACCTGCTACGCACGCATACCAGCTCGGTGCAGATCCGCACCATGGAGACGCAAGCGCCACCGATCCGCATCATCTGCCCGGGTCGCGTCTATCGCTGTGACTCCGACCAGACCCATTCGCCGATGTTCCATCAGATCGAAGGTCTGGTCGTGACCGAAAGCACGAGCTTTGCCGAGCTGAAAGGGCTGATCGTGCAGTTTCTCAATGTCTTCTTTGAGCGTGAGCTGACTGTGCGTTTTCGTCCGTCGTATTTCCCGTTCACCGAGCCGAGTGCCGAGGTGGACATCATGAGCGAGTCAGGACGCTGGCTTGAGGTGTTGGGTTGCGGCATGGTGCACCCGAATGTGCTCAAGAGCTGCAATATTGACCCCGAGCGCTACAGTGCGTTTGCCTTTGGTATGGGGATTGAGCGCTTTGCCATGCTGCGATATCAGGTCAATGACCTCAGGATGTTCTATCAAAATGATGTGCGCTTCTTACGCCAGTTCGCTGCATCGTCTGTCAATGCGAATGCTGCTAAGGAGGCTTAATCATGAAGATCAGTGAACGTTGGTTGCGCAGTTGGGTCAATCCGCAAGTATCAAGCGATGCATTGGGGCATCAGTTGACCATGGCGGGCCTTGAGGTCGATAGTCAGGAGCCGGTGGCACCGCACTTCACCGGAGTGGTGGTGGGCGAGGTGCTGACCGTGGTGCAGCATCCTGATGCCGACCGTCTGCGCGTGACGACTGTCAATGCCGGAAGTGAGATAAACAATGGCCAGCCACTGCAGATCGTCTGCGGTGCGCCCAATGTCGCGGTAGGTTTGAAGGTACCCGTCGCGCTGATCGGTGCGGTGCTGCCGGGTGATTTCAAGATCAAACCCAGTAAGCTGCGCGGCGTGGATTCGCAAGGCATGCTGTGCGGTGCGAGTGAGATTGGCCTTGAAGATACCGTGGATGGTCTCTTGATCCTGCCTGCGGATGCGCCGATTGGTGTAAATATCCGCGATTATCTGGCTCTGGATGACCGTATCATTGAACTCGGCATCACTCCGAATCGCGGTGACTGTCTGAGTGTGCGTGGTCTGGCACGTGAGCTGGGTGTGATCAATAACTTGGCGGTCAATGAACCCGCCATCGTGACCTCAAACGTGACTGCAGAGCGTGCTCTGAGCGTGACCATCGCTGAGAGCGTGCAGCGTCATGGCTGCCCGCGCTACGCCGGACGTGTGATTACGGGCATTAACCCGACTGCAGCGACGCCTGCATGGATGGCAGATGCACTGACCCGCTCGGGTGTGCGCACGCATAGCTTGCTGGTCGATATCACCAATTATGTCCTGCTTGAGCTGGGTCAGCCGCTACATGCTTTCGATGCGGCCAAGCTGCAGGGTGGCATTCAGGTCCGAGTTTCGACCGCAGGCGAGAAGCTCACTCTCCTGAACGATCAGGAAGTGACGCTGGACGGCGATACGCTCCTGATCTGTGATGATGCAGGTCCAGTTGCCATGGCAGGTATCATGGGTGGTCTGGATTCGAGTGTGACGGATAGCACGACCGAGATTTTCCTAGAGAGTGCCTTCTTTGAGCCACTGGCAATCGCTGGACGTGCGCGTCGCTATGGCATGCATACCGATGCCTCGCATCGCTTTGAGCGCGGCGTAGACTTTGAGCTGCCATTGCCTGCGCTTGAGCGTGCGACCACCTTGATCCTGCAACTGGCCGGTGGTCAGGCGGGTCCAGTGACGGTGAATGAGCGTATCGAGGCGCTGCCGAAACGAGCTTCAATTCCGTTTACGCTGGAGGCGATTCGTCGCCTGCTGGGCTTTGGCGTGAGCGCGGACTTTGTCGTTGGTACGCTAGAACGTCTCGGCATTCAGGTGACGGGCCATGAGCTGGATTGGCATGCACTGCCACCGTCACATCGCTTTGACCTGACCATTGCACAGGATCTCGGTGAAGAAGTGGCACGGATCTACGGTTACGACAATATCCCGCTACAACTGCCGACCCAGACCATGACATTGGCGCCGGCGACAGATCACTTGAACCTGCAAAGCTTGCGTCAGACACTGGTCACGCAGGGTTATCAGGAGGCGGTGAGCTTTAGCTTTGTCGATGAGCAGATGGAAAAGGCCTTAAATCCCAACGTCGCACCGCTGCGTCTCGCCAATCCGATCTCAAGCGAACTCGGAGTGATGCGGACCACGCTGATGTCGAGCCTGATTCCCTGTGTCCAGTACAACCTGAACCGTCAGCAGAACCGGGTGCGTTTCTTTGAGACGGGCTTACGTTTTATTCCGGATACGGCTGGCGATATTGGCAAGCTTGCGCAGATTCCGACGCTGGCATTGATTGCCACAGGTGGTCGCGTTCCTGAGCAATGGGCGGAAGCCAAGCCTCAGATGGATTTCTATGATTTTAAAGCAGATGTTTCACAGGTCTTGCTTTCTGCGCGCGTTGGCGTTAATTTCATCAGATCGGTGCGTCCATGGCTGCATCCGGGCCAAAGTGCTGAAATGATTCACAATGGGGTGAGCATCGGCTATCTGGGCCGCCTGCATCCGTCCCTTGAGAATCAGTTGGATCTCGGGGTGACGTGGGTTGCTGAGCTGGATCTTGCGGTATTAATGTTAACTCAGCGGTCTAAGTTTACAGAACTCTCACGTTTTCCTTCAGTTAGACGCGATATTGCGGTTTTAATCAGTGGTAAAATTATAACCAGTGATATTCAGGATACGATTACCAAGGCTGCAGGTGATTTACTGGCTCAGGTATGGTTGTTCGACGAGTATACCGGGCAGGGCGTGGAACAGGGCGATCGTTCCTTAGCCTTTGCGTTATTATGGCAACATCCAGAGCGCACATTAGAAGACTCCGAAATCAAAGATGGGATGCAGCGTGTGATTGACGCGTTGGCTCATCACTATGACGCAACATTGAGGGCATCATGACTGCATTGACTAAAGCCGAGATGGCTGATAATTTGAGTGAGAAAACCGGCATTAACCGCCGTGAGGCCAAACAACTGGTCGAGCTGTTTTTTAACGAGATTTCCCGTTCGCTGATCACAGGTGAAGTGGTGAAGCTCTCCGGTTTTGGCAATTTTGAACTGCGTGACAAACGCCAGCGTCCAGGCCGTAATCCCAAAACCGGCGAAGAGATTCCGATTTCTGCGCGTCGTGTAGTGACTTTCCGTGCAGGTCAGAAATTCCGTCGTCGCGTGGGCGAAGGTCAGGACGACGAATAATCTGACTCAGGCGTGATGCGGCCTGCATGGCCGACGCCCAGAGAGTGCTCACCACGGTTTTGGCTGTGGATGGGTTGGTCATTGTTGGTTGCGCCATGAATCGATAAGAAAGCCTTCAAGATGCGTCTTGAGGGCTTTTTTTGTGGTCAGTCTAAACATGCTTCTCGTGACGTAGACTGCGTGCGGTCAATCAACCGTACAGGAGCCGATCATGAGTTCGTCCATTACGGCCCGCTGCCTCTGCGGGACATGCCACTATCAGACGGATGCAACGCCGCTGAATATCCGCGTTTGTCATTGCCACCGCTGTCAGCGAGCGACAGGCTCAGCGTTCTTTGCTCGATTGCTGGTGCCGTTGGAAGGGCTTACGATCACAGGGCCAGTCGGCTGGTATGATTCTGAGTCGGGTATACGGCGTGGATTCTGCACTTAGTGTGGCACGGCGCTTTTTTCAGAGCGCCGTAGTGCACAGGCCATCGGCTTATCTATGGGTAGTCTGGATGAGCCATATTGCTTTACCCCAACCGCGCATATCTGGCTGTCGAGCAAGCAGCACTGGCTATGTTTGGCGGATGAATTATCGCGGCATGATGCGGGGATGCCTTAAGAGGCTGGCGTGTGTGATGCTGTAGCACTGCGTTTGCGTGGTTTTTTGGCCGGACTGCGTAGGGCTGCATCATAGGCACGACGACCCCAGAGCCGGGCTTCATCAGGGTCATCAAAGATGGCTTCAGGTGCCTGATAATAAGACATGCTGATGAATTTGCCCTGACGCTCATAGCGAAAGGGTGGCAGATCCAAGGCTTCAAAGTTTGCGCGACTGCTATCATCGGCTTTTAGATAGAGCGTCTCATCAATGAGCACAGCAAACATCAGATCCTGATGATAGATACCATAGCCACCAAACATCCGGCGCGTGCGTATCACACCGAGCGGGGCGAAGACCTCATGCAGATAGCTGACAAACTCTGAACTCATGCGATCTTTTCCCCATCAGACTGGGTGAGGGTGACCCAAAGCCTTATTTGGCTTTGGGTTTGCGGTCTTTCTTCTTTGCCAATGCGGCAATCGCGCTCTGGATTTCATCTTCAGAGACGTTGGTCATGTGCTGGACTGCCTTTAAAGTTTCTTCATTCAGTACCAGACGCGCATCCTGAGCCATGTTGGTCAGGTGATGGTCAAAGTGAATGATGCCCTGATCGTCGACATTAATGTATTTCAGCTCGATCAGTTCACTGATAAAGCTGCGGAACAGTGCTTTATCAAAGAACTCTGGCGAGTTGAACTCATACAGCACCGACAGACGCTGACCCAGCAGATGACTTAAGTCCTCGACCTGTTTGGTGGTGATGCGACCTGAGCCTTGCTGGCTGATCAGACTCATGGTCATGAAGTAGCGTTCAAGGCTCTGCTGTACAGGTGCACCGAGTACGGCGAGCTGGTTATAGATCTCGCTATTCGGCTGGGGACTATAGAGGGCGTTCCCGCCATCATCCAACACCAGCTCAGCCTTAATCAGGGCGTCGATCTGTTCTTCGATGACTGTATCCAGCATTTCGGAACGCCATTTCAGGAAGAGCTCGGCCTGCAAGAAAGGGTAGAGGGTATGAATAACATTGCGGACTTCTTCACGCGTGATGCGGCCATTGTGTTGTACCAGTGATGCGATCAGCGATGGCAGGATAAACAGATGCACGACGTTGTTGCGGAAATAGGTCAAAAGCACGCCTTGATTGTCATCAATCGCGATCATGTCACCCAGCAGGTGTTTGACGCGCTTGATAAATTTGAGCTTCATCCCATAGGCGATGATGTCTTTACCGGACAGCGGTGTGATTTCAATCCGATCATCGTAAGGCACAGCCTCGGCAAGACGACGGTAGGTGTCGAGTTGCTTGATGCAGATTTCTTCGTCCAGCGCGTGCTTGGGAGTCGCTAGCAGCACCAGCGACAGCAGCGAGATCGGGTTCAGCACGGCAGCACGGTTGATGTTACACATGATGGTTTCGGCGACGGTATCCACGACCTGGCGCGCAGGGATCGGCAACGGATCGTCGCTGTTGGCGATGTGTAGATGCTCGGCACCGTGCGCTTTGAGCACCTGATCGAGGAACACGGGCTCACCGAAGCTGACGTGCACCTTGCCAAAGATCCGCTCAATGCGGCGGGCGACTTGAATCAATCCCCAGACTGATTCGGACTCTTTGGGTTTGCCTGACATCTCACCGACATAGGTCGAGCCTTCCATGAGGCGCTCATAGCCGAAGTAGACCGGAATAAAAGCAATTGGTTTGCCTGAGCCACGCAGATGGCTGTGAACCGTCATCGACAGCATACCGGTTTTGGGTGGCAGCAGGCGACCGGTCCGCGAGCGTCCGCCTTCGATGAAGTATTCAATCGGGTTGTTGCGAAGCAGGATACTGTGCAGGTATTCCTTGAACACCGAGGTGTAGAGCGGGTTGCCTTTGAAGGTACGACGGATAAAGAACGCACCACCACGACGGAGCAGGGCACCGACACCGGGCAGGTTCAGATTATCACCGGCGGCGATATAAGGAATCATCATCCCGCGCTTAAAGACCACATAGGACAGGAGTAAATAGTCCACATGGCTACGGTGAGACGGGGCGTAGATTAATTCATACTCATCGGCGATCTGGCGCACGCTCTGAAAATGATGCACTTCAACGCCTTCAAAGAGCTGAGTCCATAGCCAGGTCAAGCTACGGTCAAAGAAGCGGATGGCCGAGTAGGAGTAGTCAGACGCGATCTCGTCCAGATAGCCATAGGCTTCAAAGCGCACTTCGGGATAGCCGCGCTGGCTATGGCTCATTTCGCGCTTGATGGCTTCGTTGACGGCTGGCGAATTCATCAGGTCTTCGACCACGTTGCGGCGGTCAGAGAGATCGGGACCTAACACAACCTCGCGCTGACGGGTCAGGTAGGCGCGCAACTCATGGACAATGTGCCCGGCGATGCCCTGATGCTCACTGATACCGCTGGTCTGCTGCTGTTCGATCAGCTCGCGCAGCGACAGGGGGTCGTGGAACTGAATAAAGGTCTGGCGGCCATGAATGGCGATATTGACTGACTGCTTGAGCACACTTGGCGTGGCCCACGAGTCGGCGAACAGCAGTTTAAAAATAGAATCTTCTTTATCGGGTGCACGTCCCCAGAGGATCGTGACGGGCACGAGCTGGATGTCCAGATCATCATGTGCAATCACTTCGTCAACGAAATGCAAAAGCTTGGGCGGCAGCAGATGGTGTGGAGTACGGAATGGATTTTCTTCATCGCCATGCTTCAGGTAAATCAGCGAGGATTTTTCCTGAAGATAGGCACTGTGCAGTGGGTCCAGCGGGGCAGGTAAACCTTGACGGCGGGCTTCGCTATCAACCAGCAGTGCATTACTCATCGAATGCTCAAACATCACATAGCAGACCGGAGATTTGCTTGTGGTTGACAACGTTGTTGCCCCGGTCATGGCAGGTGTCGTGCCGGATATCGCTTCGGCTGCTGTGTCTGTGAATGAGTGATTTTTTAGGGCATGCAAGCCTTCGGGAAGTTCGCCTAACACCTGTGGCGTCGCCACCAGCTCTAGCAATTTCCCTGACAGGCGACGATACCAGCCGCCAAATCCCGCGCTTGATTTATTAGACATATGAAGCCATTCTCGATGTGAAATTTCGCGTGAAGGGATTGAACACAACACCAAAACGATGCTGTAGCCCGTCTACGCGGTTTGACACTGTTTATATCGGGACGCGAATTTCTATATGAATACTTCTCTAGAAATGCAAGCCCCAAACCTATCATGCCATAGCTTACTGTATTCCGGCGGCTTTTTGCGGCCGGATTTCAGCGGTTTTCGTGTCAAATGTCATCAATCGTGCATGAGGATGGGGTATATGCTTACCCAAATCCCGTAGGCAGTGCCATGCACGTATGATTGTATATGTCCGATATGATGAGGATATTGCGGGGCTATTTCGAGGCTGTTGTTTCGTTATTTTTTGTTATTTGCCGATGCTTATCGGCGTTGCAGTCTGGGTGATTACCAGTCGTAAACATAAACGGATGCGGATATGGAACCGAAGCAAAATATTGAAGCCAGTTCAAATACAGAGGCGAGCACCACCCCAGAACCTGCTCAGGGGGGCGATCAGCCGACATCTTATTTTGCCAAATACTATTCGGGACGGCCGCAAAGTCAGGGCGTGGTCAACTGCTATGCCTATAGTCGTAAGACCGGATTGCGTCTTGACTATCTGTCGCTGTGTGATGTCAGCGAAGTGATGGCCAATGAGCCGGATGTCTTTGTCTGGATCGGGCTGTTTGAGCCGCCGCTTGAGGTACTACAGGAGCTGCAGCAAGAGTTTCATCTACATGAGCTTGCCGTGGAAGACGCCATGCGCGGGCATCATCGTGCCAAGATCGAAAGCTATGAAGACACGCTGTTTATGCTGCTACAGACGGCACAGTTGATCGAGGGTAAGATCCAGTTTGGCTCGACGGCGTTATTTTTGGGCGAGCGTTTCCTCATCACGGTCAGAAGTGGGGCTTCAGTGAGCTATCGCACCGTACGCACACACTGCGAACAGCATCCGCAGAAAATGAAATCACTGGGTCCGGGCTATGTATTGCATGGCATTTTGGATTTTGTGGTGGATAACTTCATGCCCATCACCCAGCAGTTGGGTGAGCAGATTAGAGGGCTTGAGGGCAAGATTTTCTCGGATAAATTCAGTAAGCGTACACTGCGCTATCTGTATGATCTCAAGTCCGATCTGATCACCCTCAAGCTTGCAGTCAGTCCGCTACGCGAGATATGTGGTTATTTTCTCTATCATAAGTCCGAGGGTAAATCGTACTTTCCCAATAGTGCGATTCCCTATTTCCGCGACATTCATGACCATGTGCTGGGTACGCTGGATGCCATCGAAGGGCAGAATGAGATCCTACGTCTGAGCATGGAGACCCATCTGGCACTCGTGGGAGTTGGGCAGAACGAGATCGTTAAGCGTCTGGCCTCATGGGCGGGGATTCTGGCGGTACCGACCCTGATGACCAGTTACTATGGCATGAACTTCGTCAATATGCCTGAGCTACATTGGCAGTATGGCTACTATATCTGGGATGGCATCATGCTCATCGCAACCGTGCTCTTGTATATCAAATTGAAGAAAGTCCGCTGGTTGTAAATAATCCAGCAAAAGTTCACTTTTACATCAGTGACCGTATCTGACTGGGGCGTTGATGTTTTTGACTGACCCATGAGTTCAAGCTGGTAGTCTTTTGCTGAACGGATGCTTTGGGTATAACGATAAGACTATTATTAGCATTGAATTTGTCGCAGGTATTATTCGCCTGCTTTTTGACCCGGTAAAACGGGAAGGAGCAAACCCTATGAGCAAATCCGTGGATGAGACCAAAGCGCAGTTAACCAAAGAATTGCTCGATGTTCTGACCTTAGAGAAAATTGAAGAAGACCTCTATCGCGGTCAGAGCCGTAATTTTGTCGGCAATCGCGTATTTGGCGGTCAGGTGCTGGGTCAGGCGCTACGTGCCGCCAGTCTGACCACCGATGGTCGTCCGGCGCATTCGCTGCATGCTTATTTTTTGAATGCCGGTGATATTGCCGCACCCATCGTTTATCAGGTGGATCGTCTGCGTGATGGTCGCAGCTTTGTCAGTCGTCAGGTGCGTGCGGTACAGTACGGTAAGGTGATCTTTACCATGCTAGCGTCATTTGCTCCGATCGAAGACGGACTTAACTATCAGACTGATATGCCTGTGGTACCTGAGCCTGAATCGCTCAAGACCGAGCAGGAATTGAAATTGATGATCGCACCTTTCTTGCCGGAAAAGGTGCGTGCCAATGTGATGCGTGAGCGCCAGATCGAACTGCGTCCGATTAATCCAAGCAATCCCTTTGTGCCAGTGCCGGAAATTCCGTCACGCGCGCACTGGATGAAGGCCCATACCAAACTGCCGGATGATCCGAATCTGCATCAGGCCATCATTGCCTTCTCGTCGGACTTCTCGCTCATGGGCGCAGGACTTATGCCGCATGGCATCAGTTTCTTTACACCGAGCTTGCAAGCGGCGAGTATCGATCATTCGATGCATTTCCATCGTCCTGCGCGGGCGGATGAGTGGCTGCTGTATGATATGAATGCCACTGTCACCGCCAATGCGCGCGGGATGAACTATGGGCGGATGTGGCAGGATGGCCAGTTGGTGATCAGCACCAATCAGGAGGGACTTATGCGACTGCGTGAGCCAACCCGCAGTGATGTCTAAATCCTGACCGACATGAAAATACCACCGCTTGAGGTGGTATTTTTGATGATGACACAGATAAAAAAAGAGCCCTTCGCAAGGAAGGGCTTCTGTGAGAAAAGAAGATTAGTTTTGCTGAATACCTGCGACCAGCCATTGCTGATTAGGGCTACCGCCTGCGGGTTTGACAAAGTGCCAGGTTTCTTGAAAGGACACCGGTGCTGAGTGCAGGTCTTCGCTCACCGTGCCGCTATACAGTACGCTGACCACATATTGACCGTTTTCTTCGGCAGTATCCACAACCTGAGCATTGAGTGATGGGAACTCTGCCGTGTCTGGATTGTTGGCAATATCGCCACGGATGGCTTCAAACATTTCAGGCGTAAAGTAACGACGCAGTTCTTCTACCGAGCTGGATGAGTTCATGGTCTGCATATGCAGGAAGGTCGAGCGCGCCTGACGCAGGAACGCGGCCTTCTCGGTCCCATCGGGCAGGGTCTGACCATTACTGGTGAATGCGCCACCAGCCACTGGTGCCGCTGTGCCGACCGGCTGACCAAAGATATTGGTATTGCTGCCTGAGGTCGGGAATGGATTGCTTGGTGCTGCATTACTATTACTATAGCCGAATGGACCTGATGCCGGAGCGCCTGCCAGAGCAGTTTTTTTGCCCATAAAGCGACGCAGCACGAAATACCCCACACCCAAAAGCACAATCAGCCAGAACCATGAGAAGCCGCTCTTTTCTTGTGGGGCTACGGTGGGGTTTTGAGTCCAATTACCGCTACCATTTTCGGTCTGGGCGGTAGCAGGTGCGGCGTGCGACTGGGTGGCATTGGCGAGCAGTGCACCACCGACGGCACCAGCGGCGACGCCAGCGGCGACACCACCCCAGCCGGGACCTTTACGTGCGGGCTGGGCGGGCTGCGAGTAAACAGGTTGTGCATAACTATTGCTGCTAGAGCTGTTGCCATAACTGCTGGAAGATGAGCTGTGTGAACGGCTCATGCCATAGCTACCCCCGCCACCGATACGTTTGGCTTCTGCCAACGGTGACAGGACTAAACTAGCCATGATCAGCGATGCGATGACGGTACGAGCAGGAGATTTCATGAATCGATTTCCTAAAAAGGTTGAATCTTGACGGACAAGATATCCGATGGGCGGGATCTTTGGTGAGTGATCAACAGGTTACGCCTTTTCGGACTAGCCTAAACTACCATAAACAGATCACAGATGTGTGTCGTCGTGTGGTTGTGATTGGTGTCAATTTGGCAAGCGGCTCTTGAAAAACATCCGGTCGCCACAATGTGGAGGCGGTCTCCATCAAACTGGCGTAAACGCTCGCATTAGACTTGTTCAAATGCTGAGGTCAGGGCCTCATGCAGCCGTCCGACCGGGATCACTTCCATCCCTTCAACGGTCTGCCTTGGTGCATTGCCACGCGGCACGATGGCGCGTTTGAAGCCATGCTTGACCGCTTCGCGCAGTCGCTCCTGACCATTAGGGACTGGGCGGATCTCGCCGGATAGTCCGACTTCGCCAAACACCACCAGATCCTGTGGCAGCGCCTGCCCCTTGAGGCTCGACGCCACGGCGAGCAGGACCGCCAGATCCGAGCCAGTCTCCAGTACCTTGACCCCGCCAACGACATTGACAAAGACATCTTGCCCATTGGTCTGTACGCCGCCGTGACGATGCATCACGGCGAGTAGCATGGCGAGACGGTTCTGATCCAAACCCAGCGCGACACGGCGCGGTGAGCCTTGGGTATCGTCCACCAGCGCTTGTACTTCGACCAGCAGGGGACGTGTACCTTCGCGGCTGATCATCACGATGCTGCCGGGGATGGCTTCATCGTAGCGAGACAGGAAGATGGCCGACGGATTGGCGACTTCGCGCAAGCCGCGATCAGTCATGGCAAAGATGCCGAGTTCATTGACGGCACCAAAGCGGTTCTTCACCGCGCGGATCATGCGGAAGCGCGAGTCAGATTCACCTTCAAAATACAGCACGCAGTCCACCATATGCTCAAGCACGCGTGGACCTGCAAGCGCACCTTCTTTGGTGACATGACCGACGAGGAAGAGTGCCGTACCGGTTTGCTTGGCGTAACGGGTGAGCAGGGCTGCGGATTCACGGATCTGTGCCACGCCACCGGGAGCAGACTGCAGTGTTTCGGTATAGAGCGTCTGGATCGAGTCGAGGATAGCGACCACGGGTTTTTCGGCATTTAACGTCGCGCAGATGGTCTCGACGCAGGTTTCGGCCATGACATTCATGCGGTCGCTGGGCAACTCCAGCCGATGTGCACGTAGCGCAACCTGTGAGAGTGATTCCTCACCGGTGACGTAGAGGGCCTTGGCACCTTGTGCCATATAGGTCGCCGTCTGGAGGAGAATGGTGGATTTTCCGATCCCGGGATCTCCGCCGATCAGCACGACCGAGCCATGCACCACACCACCACCCAGCACTCGATCAAACTCGCTGATGCCCGTCGTCATCCGCGTCTCATGACTCACCGTGACCTGATCGAGACGTGTGACGGTGGCCGCTTGTCCGGCATAGCCACCTGAGGCGATGCCTTTGCCGCGATGAGGGGGGGCGGGTTCGAATTTGGATTCGACCAGACTGTTCCACTGCCCACAGTCGCTGCACTGACCCGACCATTTGGGGTGGCTGGCGCCACAATGCTGGCAGAGGTAGATGGTCTTGGTCTTGCTCATGGGGCGTCTCGGTGGCGTGGCTAGAATCCTGCCTGAATCATGGGGACACTGCCATCAAAGCACAATCCTTACGCAAGCCAAATGCTGTCTTGCTGATCGCAGGTTCTACAACATAGCACAATACAGCATGCCGCAGTGCACGGACGAGATCCCAGTCACACGCGAGCCAATCATAAGCGGTTTATCACCACCAACTCTGACATCAAAGCAAATCCGGCATCAAAGCAAATCCGGCATCAAAGTCTTACCTTGATGCCGGATCAGGCCGCAGAGGAGTTAGCGGTTGCTTTAGCCTTACACGCTGACAGACATGTCGCGTTCCAGTTGGCTTAGTAACAGATGTCGGCGCTGATACATGGCACGCTTGTGACTGGGGATTTCTTCCATCCCGCGATGTACCGGCTGCATCGGCAATTGATACCAGCCCTGTGCTGTCGGACCGCCACCCAGCTCGGTCCAGAGCTGATTGTAGGAGCGCTGGATCTGGTGTGCCTCTTGTTTGCGGTATTTTCTGTGCCGGTAGATATGCTGATGTTCACAAATGGCCTGAATGGTTGATACGCCGGTCGCTGCCGCGTAGAACTGGGCGATGTGCACGATCAGCGCCATGGTGCGCAGGCCATGACAGTCTTTGGCGAGTTGCTTGAGTGCGGGTGCCATATCGCGGCCACCTTGCAGACCGCCGATCATCATGGTCAGGGCCTGCTGCTGCTGGGTGATCGCAAAAGTGAGCGTTGCAAGCCGTTGATGATCAGCCGACAGGATGGCGAGAGATAATTCACCTTCGCGCTCATAGCGCTTGTCAACCAGCAGGGTAAAACGGTAATGCCGCCCGCTTTGTCCTTGGAGTCGTCCGATTTCCAGACCGGATGGGCTGTAAAGCAGGGCAATCTGTTCTTTATTAAATCGCGTGAGTACCCAAGCATGATGTGCATTGACCACTTCAAAACGACGCGCAGGCGACCAGGCTTGATTGAGGTAAGGTGTTCGGACCTTCCCCAGCAGAGAAGGCTGGTGTGATACCACAAATTGTAAATGGGGATGATTCAAAACCAGCATCAGCCGCCTGACCCAGACATAAAACGGCAGTAACCGCAGCACATATTCAATGCTCCGGCCGACATCATAGATTGTGTTGTTGGGACGCGATTGGCGCACGATCTGCCACAGGAACCCCGATAAACGAATGACATTCATAACAAGCAATTTCAAGAATGACGTGTGCTGAACAGACGGTGGCTGGCGGAGTATGTGCTGGCGATGCGTTCAGAGGTGCATTCTTCCTCAATCAAAATCAAATTTTTACCAGCGACCACCGTACTCGATGTCTGACGTCGAGCACGGTGTGCTGCCCCAATCACCCTAAAGTGGACAAAAAACCGTATATATTCCACATAAGAATCACTATTCTTCCATTTTTTTTATCATATTTTCCGTAATTAGAACATATTTTACAAAAATTTAATCTGGCTGTAATGTGTTTTTGAATGTCGGTTTATATTAAATATTTATATTTATCAGATATTTTTTGATGAAGACATCTGCCTGAGCGCGATTTGTGATGGCTGCGGATGATGTGGCTGGCAGGAAGGGTTATGGTGTTATCAACGGGATCGTTTGCATTTGACGTAGCGATTCTGGCTCTCTGATCTGGTCAGAGAGTCTGTTTTGATGAGAGAGGTCGTGAACTAGGTTATTGCAAAAAACAGGACGTGGACATGTGAAGCCGCTGATATTGCGTGGCTCAAGAAGGTCATGAAGCTGATCGATCATCACCTTATGCGAAGCATATCTGAAATAAGTAGGCTGGATTTGGGTGAGGCGAGACGGTTGGTCCACAGATTGCCTCGCCATGCTCGCCGCTAAAGGTATTTTGTGATGGCTTTGAATTGGAGGATCGTCTCATCCGCACTCTGCTGACCATCTTTGATCGTGTGCTGCAGGCAATGATCGATGTGATCATGAATGAGCAGTTTTTTGGCATTGATGATGGCCCTTTCGATTGCTTGCAGTTGCTGGGCAATGTCCAGACCGGGACGACCGCCTTCGATCATGCTGATGGTGCTGCGGAGATGGCCTTCGGCACGTTTGAGCCGCTTGATGACATCTACGTGACTGCCGTGCTGCGAGATGTTGGTCTCCTGGTTTGCTGGTATCGGTGTGGTGGTGCGGGGTCTTGCTGAGCCCCCGAGTCTTAGCAACTGAGTAAATTTTTGCCAAACAGGGATTGGATCAGGTCATCCAGAAAAAAGAGCACCGATAGATTGACCCCAATGCCATGTCCTGAGGCGTGATTGAGTGGCACGACGGCTTCGGCTGCCAGACATCTTTGACATAAGAGATGCCCGGATTGACTGTAGCGTGCGTGCGCTGGCCTTGAGGTGTATCGAAGGCAAATTCGACCAGCGGGACCCATTGGTGCAATGGCTCATCTTTGGGCAATACACCCGCTGTAAAACGCTCAGTCAGGTACAGGGTACTGTATTCGATGGCAAAGCCGCTATGGATGGTTGTGACATTTTTTTGCGTGTAGGGGGCTGAACTGATTGTGTGATGGGTCATAGCTTAGATTAGTTGAATCTTTGCTGGTCTGAAAGCCGACGCTGATCCCGGCTCTAAAGCCGAGCGGACACAGCCATGAGAACGCCTCGGGCAACGCCCCCCAGCCCCTGACCGACGTACAGGCTCGGTGCAATGACCGATGGCCCGTTGGCGGCGAGTCGGTTGGCACCCGTGTCCGGCAGTGTATAGATGAGCGAGGAGGCAACCAGTGTTTCATTCAGGTCGTTTTCATATAAACGGCCTTTGAGCACCAAATTGGTTCCGGTCGCACTAAACGTATGGGCACCGCGCCATTGTCGCTCAAGCAGCCCATTATTCAATCCGATCGAGATTTTGGGGGTGAGCAGGCGGGCAAAGCAGAGGGTGGTCGGGTCTTCGCGAACATCTGGATCGCCTGATGACTGTTGCACACTGCCCAATGTGATCGAAAGTTCGTCGGCGACTGCAGGATCATCAAAATTCAGGGTGTCGGGGAAAAGCGGTTGCCAGCAATACCGTGGACGTAGATCGTGGACGATACCGCTAGCAACAGGCTTGCTAGCGCCAGATGACGCGACAGCGTTCTAAGCTGATCATTTGAATGTGCTGTTTTATCGTTTAAAAACCGCATCGTTACATTTCCCTTTGTTCACTGGCGTATTAGTCGGCATGCCGATGTCAATCTCTGATGGAATGGCTTGATCACATTAGCCGATCTGAATAAAAACGCGTGCATCACACATCCTATCTCAGGGGATAGGATATTTTGTTTGTCCAACAGAACGCCTGCTGATGCCGCATTTGTTGAGCGGGCGGGGACCCTGAACGCAAGAAAAGCGCGGCAGACAGAGGCGTTTTGGGGGGAGTAATGGTTTGTATTTGTAGATATGGGTCGATTTTATGCCGTAAACAAACGTCTTTTTGATCTGCATCAAAACATGCCGAGTCTGAAATCGGCATCATAGACTCATGAAACAGGTTCTGTCTTAATCTCAAGCATGATATGCGCTGGCTGGATGTTGATCTGGCTGGCACTCCGTATTTTAAGCGAATAAGAGTTGAGCGACAGCAATTTTTCCATGAGTGATATGCGCTGAAGTCGATGTACGATCCACAGCGGATGTGGAAGTTGCCTAGTGATAGATAGGGCTAACCGTCGGTCGTGCTGTTGTCATCATGACCATTATGGAGGGGCTTACGCATGAATACAAATCTGATGTCGATCTTTAAGACTGAGCGCACCGCACCCGTTCAGCATGTGGCTGCTCCTGCCAGTTGGATGTGCCGTTCACGCACTGACATGATCCGTTGGCTGGATACCCTCTCGGTATTACAGATTGGCGATACCGCAAAAAAACTCTTTGCTGTGCTGCAGGATATCGCTGATCTTGAAGGCGAGGAGCAACTGCGACTGGATCTGATCGAGACCGTGCTGCCGACCCTAAAGCAAACGCTCACCTCTCTGGCCAAACATTATTCATCGCAGGGTCTGCTGCTGGAGCCACGTGCACAGCGTATTCTGGAACTGTCTCAGCAGTTGCGGATCCGTGCGATCATGATTTACCAGCAAATTGCACTCAATACATTGCAAGACAATGCATCCAATCCGCTGAAAGCGTGGGCGCGCAAGAACGTGGTGCAAAGTGTCGCTGGACTTGCACTCAATCGTGCACTGGCTGGCATGTCGCGTCTCTTTGTTGAGACATGGACCCTCTATCTGCCGATTCCCTCTGGCTGGTGGTTGCGTATGCATCAGTTGTATCTGCATGCTTGGCAAAGCGGTGTCGAATACGACCTGTTTCTGGATGCCGGTGTCGGTGCTGGTGTCGGTCAGCCGCATTCCTGTCACCAGATATATCTGAAAACACTGCTACTGTCGGGCTGCCGCATGAATGGCCTGCGTCCCGCAGAAATGCTGCGCCTGTCTCAGCTTGCTGAAGGCTGGTGTCATCTGATGCAACTCTCTGCACGTCCCGGTGCTGCCGCATGGCTGAAGATCGATCCTGCAGTGGATATGGCCCCTGTCGATTTTTCTGACACGACTCCAGACTCTGATCTGATGTTTTATCTGGATATCACTGCACTGCGTGCGCAAATCAAGGACTGGGACAGCGATGAAGATACGCAGGACAGCCGCACAGGACTTACCCGCTCACTGCGGTCGCATCTAAGCAAAGTCTTGGTCCCGTCGCTTGCTCGCAGCAGTGAGCGCTATCCAGGACAGGGCGAGGTTGGCATCGCGCTGGGGATTATCGGCAGTCATTTTCAAATGTCTGGTCAGCGGTCATTCTCGGATGTGATACAGGCTCAATTGCTGGTCAGTGGGCTGCAGAGTTTTGGTCTGACAACATCCGATATGGTCGTTGATGATCGTATTTCGGTGCTGACGGAAGATGATGCCCTCTTTAAGCATACCCAAACTTACCGCTGTGATCTGATCGATGTCAGTGAGCAGGGCTATGGGTTGTTCTGGTTTGGTGCTGCTCCGAATGTACTGCGCTGTGGTGAACTGATTACGATTTTTGATTCGTCGCGCAATGCATGGCGAGTTGGTGTGATCCGCTGGGCCAATCAAAAAGCCGGTCAGGGCGTCGCATTTGGTGTTGAAATCCTGCACAGCAAGGGCTTGGTCTGTGGTGTGCGTAATCTGCATTTGCATGAGTTCGCCAGTCATTATATGCGTGGGTTGGTGCTTGCGGCAGAGGATGAAGGTCGCAACCAATTGGTGGTGCCAGCAACGGTCCTGCGGGCCGGAAACAAGGTCATGCTGCGTCATGAGCGTGATGAGGTCACGGTACAACTGAGCCGACTGGTACATTCAACACCGAGTTTTAGTGTATTTGAATACGAGGTGTGTGCACAGCCGACATCGAGTGTATCCGTATTTCAGCATTATCTCATGCAGGATCAGATTCCTGAGCTGGATATGCTAGTCAATCAGGCTGAAGTCAAGGCCGATGCGGCACCAGATGAGTGGGATGACGTGTGGTCGCTGATCTAATGGTGATATTGTGACTCTAGAGGGCGCGCTTTGACGCGCCCTTTCAGGACTTGGCAGATTTCTGCACATGTTCCAGCATCTTGAACAGTGTTGCCCGCTCCAGAATCTGGATATCTTTGTTCTGCACTTCAATCACGCGTTGCTGATGCAACTGCGTAAAGATGCGGCTGGTGGTCTCAATGGTGAGTCCCAGATAGTTGCCGATATCACCCCGTGACATAGGTAAATGAAAATGATCCCCAGACAGACGGCGTTTTTGGTAGCGTGCCGAGATCGCGAGCAGGAACATGGCGACGCGCTCAGCGGCAGCCAACTTACTGATGGCGAGCATGACATGATGACCCTGTCGGATCTCATTGCTCATCAATCCCAAGACATGGTCCTGCAGGGTCGGAATCATACGGCCCAGACCACTGAGCTCTTCAAAGGGAATTGCGCAGACGCTGGTGGTTTCGAGGGCATAGGCGCTATTGACGTAGGTTGGATGACCGATACTCTCAAGGCCGATAATCTCGCCGGGCAGATAGAAGCCGGTGATCTGCTCGATCCCGTTATCCATGATCATGGTGGTTTTGATGGCACCAGATCGCACCGCAAACAACTGCGTGAAGTGCTGGCCCTGATGGAACAGGGGGCGGTTACGGGGCAGGGGTTGACCGCGCTCAATGATGGCGTCCAGTTGTGGTAACTCGGCCGCCTTGACACTGGGCGGCAGACAGACAAGATTTAACGCGCATTCCTGACAGCGTGTCGATTGTGCGGGTTTGTTCTCGGGCGTGTCTGTCGTCGTACAACTCATGGCATTGCTTTCCCGTTCTCATGAAGACATGCGTTCACTGATGTCTGCCTGAGCGGTAGTGCGGTCAGGCTGTTCATGAGATGATGATCCTGTATAAAATTTTAGCATAAAATAGACCACTGCAAACAAGGGTATCTACAGTCTGTGGCTTGCTCAATCAGGAAGGTATAGACGGTCGTATCATGCTTCTGTCTGGATATGGATCAGGCTGTTGCTGCTGTGGTTTAATCAAATCAGCGACAGTCGGTTATCATACAGATGACCGGCGTATGCGCATTTGAGACACACGAGCATGACATTTTCACGGATGTTGCAAAACCCTGCCAACAGCGATATCTCTCAAAAAAAGACTTTGATTTATCTCTTTAAAGTTCTGATTTTGGCTGTCTTGTATATTCTGACCGGTAAGCTGGGGTTATCACTCGCGGTTTCTCCCGGCTATGCCACGATTATCTGGCCTCCTTCAGGGCTTGCCACTGGCGCGCTCATGGTCCATCGCTGGCGGATCTGGCCGGGCATCCTCTTGGGCTCATGGCTGCTAAATAGCTACATAGGTCATGGGTTTGACGTCAGCCATGGTCTACATCTGGATCGACTTTTCCTTGCGCTGGTGATTGCGGCTGGATCGACGATTCAGGCGCTGATCGCCTATGGATTGGTTCAACGTTTTATTGGGCTACCGCTGCGTCTCAACCGTCTGGCGGATGTCGGTAAGCTGATCATTCTAGCGGGACCGCTGGCATGTCTGGTGGCTGCAAGTATCGGTGTAACCGCTTTGCATGTGATTGGTAATATGCCCGCCGAGCAAACGCTGGGCAACTGGCTCACCTGGTGGGCTGGGGATATCTTTGGGGTATTAATTTTTTTGCCGCTGGCCATTATCGCGCCGTGGAATCCGCATCCGCTCGTCTGGCAGAATAATCGCATTGGTACGTTGCCGATATTGGCGATGCTGGCAATTTTTGTACCGTTGGGCCTGACTTTTTATGCATGGAAGACTGTCACCGAAAATACCTATGAGCGGCAGCAGGCGGGTTTCAGCGCGCTGGTGACCGAAAGTGAAAAAGCACTGATTCACCGGCTGGATTCTTATAATTACGCCCTGCTGGGCGGTAAGGCGTTTATCCGTAGTCGGCCAGAGCTTACGGACCCGGATTGGGAAAGTTATGTACAGACGATTGATATCCAGAATAACTTCCCGGGAATTATTGGTCTGGGATGGATCTCCTCCGTATCCCAGAGTCAGTTACCTGATTTTCTACTGACACACCGTTTGCGTGATGGATCTGCGCTTAACGTCCATCCACAATCAAACGTACCGCCCTATGACATTGTGACTTTCGTTGAGCCGTGGGAGCGCAATCGTGCCGCGCTCGGTCTGAATATCGCCTTTGAAAAAAATCGTCTGGAAGCAGCCAATCTTGCACGTGATACTGGACAACCTGCGATCACCCGGCCTGTTGAACTGGTACAGGATATGGAGCATTCACCGGGTTTTCTGATGATGCATCCGGTCTATCGCACAGGTTCGCCTTTAAATACGGTTGCTGCCCGACGTGAAGCTTTGCGTGGTTGGGTTTATGCGCCTTTCATTGCCAGCCGTCTGTTGCGCGATCTGACCAAAAGTCAGGGCACGCTGATCAGTATTGATATTTATGATGGCGACCAGCCAAACCCGCAGTCACTGGTGTATTCCAGTCGTACAAGTCACCAGCATGGGTTTGCCACCTTTACCAGTAGCCAGACCTTGCAGGTCATGCAGCGCAAGTGGCTCGTCGTCTGGAGTGGCCTGCCGGCATTTGAACGTGAGACACGTAACGATACGGGATTGTTTGTGCTGGTTGGCGGTCTGATGTTTACCGGATTATTTGTCCTGTTCCTGATGATGGTCATGTTGCGTGATCGGGATATTGAGCAATGGGTTGCACAGGAGCGGCAACTGGTATTGCCAACAATCATTTTTGTGTTGTCCGCTATGGCGATGGTCGGTTTCACCGTGGTTTTAAAGCAGCACGAATTAGACTATATCCAGAATATCGTCTCCGAGAAGTCCAATAAAATAAATATTTTACTTGCCAATCAGGTCAGTGATCATTTGTCGTCGATCAACCGCATGGCTGACCGCTGGGCCGCAGAGGGGGGAACGCCTTACGCGCTCTGGCGAGAAGATGCCGCAAACCTGTTAAATGATGATGTGGGTCTGAAGGTCCTGCAATGGACCGATCCGAAGGGCATCATCAGCTGGGTGGAGCCGACTCATGGCAATGAGCAGGTTATTGGCAGCCAGTGGTCACTTGATGCAGCCGACATGCAGGCATTGCAGCGAGCCCGTGACAACCGTAATTTATCGCTCCTGTCACCTTTGCCAGATGCCGAGGGACATCCAGCCATGTATGCTTTTGCTCCTGTATATGTGCACAATGATTTTAATGGCTTTCTGGTTGGAATATTTGGTATTGAGGATTTTTTCGGCAAGATTCTGGATCCTGAGCTGACCAGCCGTTTTGCGGCAGACATACTGGTGAATGGTAAGCCGCTGTTTACGCGCACGCAGAATCATGCTGCACTGGCCCAGTCGTTATCCGTATCCAATACCCTGCATCTGTATGATCAGACCTGGGAAGTGCGGGTGACACCGACACAGGAGTTTGTAGATATTCAATTGGGTAATCTGACCAGCTTTGTCTTGGTCGGAGGCTTGCTAATCTCGGTATTGCTGGCCTTGACGGTTCGTGCGGTACTTGAGGCACGTATCACCTCGCGTGATCTGATGACAAGTGAGGAGACCTTCAGGCTGGCCATGCAACACGCATCTATCGGGATGGCATTGGTCTCGGATACGGGCCGCTGGCTGCGGGTCAATCAGGCCATGTGCGATCTGATTGGCTATAGCGAAGCTGAGCTACAGCAAACCGACTTCCAGAGGGTGACTCATCCAGATGATTTGAGTAACGATCTGGTGTTGTTGGAAGGATTGCTGTCAGGGCGAATACCGTTTTATACGCTGGAAAAACGTTATTTTCATAAAAATGGTACAGTGATCTGGACTTTGCTGGATGTGACGCTGGTACGCAATCAGGATGATTCATTTAAGTATTTTATTGCGCAGATTCAGGATATTACTCAGCGCAAGCAGCAGGAGGAACTGCTGCGGGCATCCAATCACATGAAGTCAGCCGTCCTCACCAGCGCCTCGTGCATGATGATCGCAACCGATGTAGATGGGCACGTGCTGGTCTTTAACAGAGAGGCTGAGCGTTGTCTGGGGTATCGTGCGGACGAAGTCGTGCATCTGAATACGCCCATGCTATGGCACGATGCGATTGAAGTGTCCAGAGCGGCGCAGATGTTATCGCTGGAGTTGGGGCGAAATGTCGAGATCGGGCTGGATGTCTTTGTCTGCAAGGCACAGGTGCATGTGCCTCAGACGGGAGAGTGGACGCTGATTCGTAAGGATGGCAGTCGTTTTCCGGCCAGTCTGGCGGTGACACCGCTGGTGGATGCTGGTCAGCGCATCGTTGGCTATCTGGGCATCCTGAATGATATTACGGATCGTAAAGCGATGGAAAAAACGCTGGCCGAGCGCGAGGAAAATCTGCGGATTACCAATCGCAAATTAATTTCGGCACAGAAGTTCCAGCATTTGATTCAGGAGACGAATCCGGATCTGATCTTTGTTAAAGACGCCGAGTCACGCATCATTGAGGCGAATGCCAGCTTTTATGAGATTTATCCGGCTGCATCTCATGAAGAGATTGTGGGGACCACGACTTTTGAGATGTTTGAAGGACCGATCTCGTCGCTGTTGCAGACCAAAGATCGCGAAGCCTTTGAGACAGGCCGCTCTGAAGCACTGGAGCAGATTTTGTTACCAAATGGTCAGAAGAGAACCATGCTGACCAAAAAAATTCGTTTTTATAATGAGGACGGCGAGGTGTTTCTACTGGGGACATCGCGGGATGTGACTGAGCGAGAGGAGTTGCTCAGTAAGCTGGCTGACTCAAACACCGAGCTGGAACGTTTTGCCTATGTCGCATCGCACGATATGCAGGAGCCGCTGCGTATGATCTCGGGTTTCAGCGATCTGGTGCTGCGTGACTATGCGCCACAACTGGATGAAGATGGCAAGACCTACCTGAACATCATCCATCAGGGTAGTGAGCGAATGCGCATTATGATACGTGATCTCTTGGCTTATGCACGACTGGATCGCGGCAGTATCGGGAAGGTCGAAGTCAAGGGCGAACTAGTGTTGAGAGATGTCCGAGAAAATCTGATTGAGCTGATACGGGAAAAACAGGCAATGCTCACGGCAGATCCGTTGCCGGTATTTATGGGAAATCCCAGTCAGTTTATGCGTCTCTTACAAAATCTGGTCACCAATGCGGTGAAATACCAGCCTAAAGGAAAAGTGCCGCAAGTGCACATTGCGGTTAAAAAACAGCCGGGTGAATTGCTGTTTTCGGTCTCGGATAACGGGATCGGCATTGATGAGTCGTATTTACAGACGGTTTTTGAACCATTCCGTCGCCTGCATCACTGGGATGAGATCAAAGGAACAGGGATGGGGCTAGCAGTCTGCAAGAGAATCGTGGAGAATCATGGGGGTAAAATATGGATCACCTCAAGCAAAGGCAATGGGTCTACGGTATGGTTTACAATCATGTCGGACTAAAAGGAATGATGAAATGGCGCAAGAAACTTTAAAACATAAAAATCGCCCCGCATCTATCCTGATCGTCGAAGATAATCTGGCGGACATGATCATGATGAAGCGTGCGTTTCGCATGACGCAGGTCACGCATGAGCTCACCTTTGCCTGGAGCGGCGAAGAGGCGTTGTCGATGTTGCAGAAAGAAGGCGAGTTTGCAGACATGCAGCAGCCGGACTTGATCCTGCTGGATTTAAATCTGCCGCGCGTCAGTGGACTTGAGGTGCTCAGCACGATCAAAAGCGCGCAGGACCTGCGTCATATCCCGGTCGTGATCGTCTCCAGTTCTTCAGCCGAGCAGGATGTGGCGGCCAGCTACAATCTCTATGCCAATAGCTACATCGTTAAACCTGTCAGTATTGATGACTTCACTGCCATGGCGCAGAAGATCGAGCAGTTCTGGTTTTCACTGACGACCTTGGCCTAAGCGAGATGAGCGTGGCGTCGTGATAATGTGACATGAAAAACCCCAACTCAGGAATGAACTGGGGTTTTTGTTTGGGATAGCTCTTCAGACGTTCTTAGTTTAAGGGCTTAATGTCCCCCGCCACCTGCGCTGCTGGTAAAGGGAGGCTTGGTGAGCCAGATCACGCCGATCAGGGCAATAAAGAGAATCGAGCAGGCCCAAAAGATATCGCGGGCCGCCATCATCAGGCTTTGCTGCGAGAGCAGATTCTGGATTTGCACGTATGCGGCATCTGTTGATAATCCTGTGGCTTTCAGACCATTGAAATAATCCACAAAAGGCTGGTTCGTGGTCGAAATATTTTCCCCGAGCCGAATCTGATGCGCCTTGGAGCGATGATCCAGAATCAGGATGACCAGCGCCGTCCCAAAGCTTCCCGACAGCGTGCGGAAGAAGTTGGCAAGGCCTGCCGCTGCAGCCATCTTGTCCGGCGAGATGCCTGAGATGATGATGGAATTGATCGGTACAAAGAAACAGGCAATCGCAACACCTTGCAAGAGACGCGGTGGAAACAGATGCGACAGCGATGTATCCAGATTAAAGGTCGATAGCCAGTAGGCCGTGATACCAAATACGATAAAGGAGACGCTTGAGAGCAGGCGCAAGTCGATACGGTGCAGGTTCTTACCGACGATGGGCGAGAGTAGGAGTGCAAAGATCCCAACTGGCGCGGTCGCTATACCCGCCCAAGTCGGCGTGTAGTTCATCACGGTCTGTAGCCACAGGGGAAACAGCACATTCATGGCAAAGAACGCCATAAAGCCCAAAGACAAGGCAATCACCCCGAAACGAAAGTTACGCTTCTTGAGCAGGCGCAGATCGACGATCGGGTGTTTGTCGGTCAACTCCCATGCCACAAAGAAGGTCAGCGCAACAGTGGCAGTGCTACACAGCGTGATGATCACATTGGAATTAAACCAGTCGAGGTCGTTACCGTTATCCAGCATGAGTTGCAGACTGCCGACACCCAGCACCAGAAGAATAATGCCCATAATGTCGATCGGCAGCTTCATGGTTGGCGTTTCGCGGTTTTTCAGGAAACTATAAGCGATGAAAGCTGCGATCAGACCAATCGGCACATTGATATAGAAAATCCAAGGCCAAGTCAGATTGTCGGTGATATAGCCGCCCAGTAGCGGACCAAAGATCGGCGCCACCACGACAGTCATGGCCCAAAGCGCCATCGCGACTCCCCGGCGCTGCGGCGGATAGTTGGCGAGCAAGAGTGTCTGCGACAACGGCACCATCGGACCGGAGACTAAGCCCTGCAGGAAGCGGCAGCCGACCAGCATCGGCAGGCTGGTCGCAAGGCCACAGAGGGCAGATGCGATGGTAAAGAGGATCACTGAGATGACAAAGACCCGCACTTCGCCAAAGCGCTTGGCGATCCAGCCTGTAAGCGGTACCGCAATCGCGGCTGCAAGGCCATATGACGAGACTACCCACGTGCCTTGGTTAGCACTGACGGCGAGGTTACCCGCGATGGTCGGTACTGAGACGTTGGCAATCGCGGTATCAAGCACCTCCATAAAGGTGGCAACCGCGATCGCGATGGTCAGAATGACCAGCGACATGCCTTTAAAATAAGGCTGGGCTGGCGCAGCGGCAGTGGCGGCACTCATGGTGTACCGCCTGCTTCGTGGGCGATGATCTGGTCGGCTTTGCTCTCGGCATCCTTGAGTTGCTGTGCGTAGACATCGGTACCCAGCGGGGTATTGCTGAGGCTTAAGGACGTTAGCACTGAGCCGCTGCGCTCATGGGTGTCGATATCGACAGTGGTGGACATCCCGACACGCAAGGGGTATTTGGCGAGCTCTGCCGGATCAAGTGCGATACGTACCGGTACGCGCTGGACGATCTTGATCCAGTTGCCCACGGCATTCTGCGGTGGCAGTAGGGAGAAGGCGCTGCCGGTTCCGGCTGAGATACCCGCAACTTTGCCATGATAGGTCATATGGCTACCATAGAGATCTGCGGTCACTTCGGCGGGTTGACCAATACGGACATTACGCAGTTGGTTTTCTTTCAGATTGGCATCGACCCAGAGCGCATTGAGCGGCACGATCGCCATTAGATTATTGCCCGGTGCCACACGCTGACCGACCTGTATCGAGCGGCGCGCGATGTAGCCGTCTATCGGCGCTGGGATCACATTACGCTGATCGGCGATATAAGCCTGTACGAAGTCTGCTCGCGCTTGCAGTACCGATGGGTGTGCATGCAGCGTGGTGCCTTCGACGGCAGCCTGAGAGGACGCCAGTTGCTTTTGTGCCACGGTCAGCGCGTCTTTGGCTGTTGCAACCGCAGCTTTGGCATGAGCCACGTCCTCAGCCGTGATGGCATCAGTCCCGGACAATTGCAGGCGACGTTTCAGATCGTCATTGGCACGATCCAGTTCAGTCTGGCGCTGACTGACGACAGCCGTGGCTTCGTCGGTTGAGCGGTATTGTTGGCGGATTTGCCGTACCGTTTCGGCGAGTTTCGCCTCGCTGCTTGCTACTGCGACGTGGCTATCAGCGCCTTCGAGCGTGATCAAGGGCTGACCGCGTTTGACCGACTGCGTATCGTCGGCGCCCAGTGCGACCACGGTGCCATTCACTTGCGAATTGACATAGACCAGATTGCCGTTGACATAGGCGTCGTCAGTCTCGGCGTGGTACTGGGCATAGAGGAAATAATACAACGCATACAGCACTGCGATGCTGATAAAGATCAGCGCAATGATCAGCAGGACGGATTTGCGTTTACCGTTGCCGTTGGGTGTGCTCCCTGCATCGGCGGGGGTAGTGCTGGTGGTGGACTCGGCCATGATGGACTCCGATAGGGATGCAGGATTAGTGGGTCAGAATGCCAGTCGTCATGTTGGGATGACGCTGGGCGGTCGTCGCGGCGTCGTTGTGATAGCCGCCACCCAAGGCTTTGATCAGATCAATATGGGCTTGCAGTGCACGGCCTTGGCGGGCGACTTCCTGATCATCGAGCAGAGCTTTCTGCAACTCTCGACTCGACAGGGCACGACCATCAGCAAGTCCTGCCTTGAGTTGTTGTCTGGTATTATCGATATCATGTTGCCGGGCCTGAATCTGCCGGGCCAGCGGCTCGGCTTCATCCTCTGCGCCTTGCGTCTGCAGGGCTGCGTGATTGATGTCATTAATGGCATTCTGGATCGACTGGCTATATTGGGCGATGGCGAGATCCACATCCGCGCGGCGGCTCTCTAGGCCCGCTCGCAGGCGTCCCGCATCAAAGATCGGCAGATGGATCGCGGGTGTCACACCTGCCTGTTTGCTGTCGGCATCAAACAGACGTCCCATCGCAAGGCTGGAGAGACCCACTGATGCCGACAGGTTGATGTCAGGGTAGAAAGCCGCCTTAGCTGAGTCGACATCGCTGACGGATGCCTGTACGCGGTCACGTGCCGCCGTAATATCAGCACGGCGTGCGACCAGATCCAGTGGCAGGTTTGACGGCAGACTGTCTTTGATCACGGGCAGCGGCGCAGGGTGCAGCGCTGGAAAGTCCGTACTTGCCACCAGCGATTTGAGCTGAGCCAGTACCTGATCACGCTCGGACTTGAGCTGGACGATGGTCTGCACGGGCTGGGCGGCATTGGCGCGCAAAGGCGCCACATCACTTCCCGACGACAGCCCGGCGCTCATCCGCTTCGTCTCGATCTCAAGCAGATGTGCTTGCGACCGCGCGATGCGCTCTTGCACAAGGATGCGCTGGTTGAGTACCTGCCATTGGTAGTAGCTGCTGGCGACTGCGGTTGAGAGGGAGGCAGCGGCTCCAGCGGCTTCAGCGCGGCTTGCAGCATCACGGCCCAAGGCCGCCGCCAGTGCTTTGCGGTTTCTGCCCCAGAAGTCGAAATCGTAGGAAAAACTCAACGACAGCTCACCGTCATCACGCGTACTGCCACCGATAGGTGGCGGATAGAAGCTGTTGGCGCTATAGCGGGTACGGCTCACTGACGCATTGGCATCGATCTTGGCGCCAGTCTCGGCAGAGACACCACGTGCAGCGGCAGCGGCCTGACGCACGCGGGCTTCGGCGACAGCAATGTCGGGTGAGTCTTTGAGCGCCTGCTGGATCAGGGTATCAAGCTGTGGATCGTGCAGGTCCTGCCACCAACTCGAAGCAGGCCATTGACCGGTGTCAGCCGCGACGAAGTCGTGGTTTTGGGCCGTATGCAGTGTGGTATCAGGATCATGGCCTGTGATGGTTGCGCATCCACCGATGATCAGGATGGCGAGCAGGAGCGGGGTCATCTGGATGAGAGATGGTGATTTACCCCTATTATTGTGCGAAAGATCATTCATTTTTTGACTAACCTGAAAGACATTTAACTGACTTGAAAAACAGTTATTCGTCAAAGAAGCATTAATGGGAGATTGATTTCGCAATTTCTCATTGGGTTGAGCATTTAATTCACTCTACAAGAACCGCAGATTTATACAAGCTCTCTCAGTACAAAAATGACTAAAAAGCAGGCATCAATATTGCATTGATTCATTTTTTGAACTAGAAGTGTAATTTATTTAATTTATTGATTTTAGATATAATTTTGTTTAAAATATTTACTGAACCCTTGAGTTTTATAAGTCTTCATTCGTACTCATCAGTACAGTTTTTCGGGCTGAAATGACGGTCCAGTGAAGGATGTGTGGGATTCTGGGATTCTGGGATTCTGGGATTCTGGGATTCTGGGATTCTGTGATTCTGTGATTCTGTGATTCTGTGATTCTGGGATTCTGTGATTCTGTGATTCTGTGATTCTGTGATTCTGTGATTCTGTGATTCTGTGATTCTGTGATTCTGTGATTCTGTGATTCTGTGATTCTGTGATTCTGTGATTCTGTGATTCTGTGAT